>Ga0080064_1003012_pt1 | contig 26101 bp, 21 predicted proteins | sample Subgrocontami54m_FD_69260 | JGI IMG/M metagenome (GOLD analysis project Ga0080064, IMG submission 69260) | Subsurface groundwater microbial communities from S. Glens Falls, New York, USA - GMW46 contaminated, 5.4 m (SPADES assembly) (version 2) ...
CCCGCCGACGCGCGAGGGGCTGGCAAAGGCGTTTCCGGAACGGATCGGCAAGGTTTGAGCCGCGCTTTTTCCCCTCTCCCACGAGGGGAGAGGGGAAGAAAGACATCCACTACCTTGGCGCTCTCTTCGCCAGAATGCGTTGCAGCGTGCGCCGATGCATGCTGAGGCGGCGCGCCGTCTCTGAAACGTTGCGGCCGCACAGCTCATAGATGCGCTGGATATGCTCCCAGCGTACCCGGTCCGCCGACATGGGATTGGCCGGGGGGGCGATCTTCTTGGTTTCCCGCGCCAGCAGAGCGGTAACGACATCGTCGGCGTCCACCGGCTTGGCGAGATAGTCTACCGCGCCAAGCTTCACCGCGTTCACCGCCGTGGCGATATTTCCATAACCCGTCAGAATGATCGCGCGCGCGTCCGGCCGCGACCGCTTGAGCGCGGAGATAACATCGAGCCCGTTGCCGTCGCCGAGCCGCATATCCACCACCGCGAAAGCTGGAGGCGCCTGATCGACCTGCTGCAAGCCTTCCGCCACCGATTCCGCCGTCGTCACCGCAAAACCACGGCTTTGCATTGCGCTGGCGAGGCGCTGGAGGAACGGCTTGTCATCTTCAACGATCAGCAGTGTCCGCTCGCCCGAGATAACATTTACACTTTGCTCATTCATGGCGTACTCGCCTTCGTACGGCTTTTCGAGTTTGTCGGCGCATCCGTCCGATTGCTTTCATTTCCATCATACCAGGAAAATGCGTCAAGTCGCTCCTGAGGTGGGGTCCGATATTCGAAGTCGCGGCGTAGCCAGCGCATCATAACCTCGGCGCCGGATTCCGGATTTTTGCGGTTCTTGAACGCAAGCGTCGCGCCGGAGCGCTCGAGCAGCGTCTTGGCAATAAAGAAGCCCAATCCAAGCCCGGTTTCCTCGCCCTCTTCCTTGGCCCGGGGGCGGCGGGTAGTCACATAAGGCTCGCCGAGCCGGTCCATGACCTCCGCGGCAAAGCCGGGGCCGTCGTCGCGGATCATGATCCGGACCTCTTCATCATCCCAAGCCGCCGTGACCTCCGCGCTCGCGCGGGCGAAATCGACTGCGTTCTCGACTAGGTTGCCGAGCCCGTAGACAATGGCCGGGTTGCGCGCGCCGGCCGGTTCAAGCGTGCGGTCGGACGGCAGCGCCACGTCGATGGCGATGCCGAAATCTCGGTGCGGCGCGACCACTTCCTCGATCAGCGCTGAGAGCGGCATGCGATCGAAGGGCTCCCCGCTCGAGGACAATTCGGTGATCTTGGCCAGGATGTCCCGGCAGCGCTGCGCCTGTTCGCGTAGCAGCCGGACATCCGCGCGATGAAGGGATTCCGAAGAGATCGTGCGCTCCAGTTCCCTCGCGATCACGGTGATAGTCGATAGAGGCGTTCCAAGTTCGTGGGCGGCCGCCGCGGCAAGGCCATCAAGCTGCGACAGATGCTGCTCACGGGCGAGCACGAGCTCGGTGGCGGCCAGCGCCTCGGCGAGCTGACGCGCTTCCTCGGTGATCTGCCAGGCATAGACGCCGATGAATCCCATGGCGATCAGGATGGAGAGCCACACGCCCATCATGTAGATGGCCGGCAGTTCCAGCGGATCTTCCGCATCCCACGGCAGCGGATAATGCACGAAGACGAGCGCCGTGGCGCAGAGCACGGCGAAGACGCCGAGCAAGACCGTCATGCGCGGCGGCAACGCAGTAGCGGAGATCAAGACCGGGCCGAGGAAAAGGAAGGAAAAGGGATTCTGCAATCCGCCGGTCAGGAACAGCAGCACCGCCAGTTGCGCGATGTCGAAGGCCAGCAGCCACGCCGCCCGATCGGGCTCTAGCCTCTGGGCAAGCCGGAAGCGCACGCGCAGCGCGATGTTGAGCCAGGCTGACAAGCCGATGACGGCGAGGCACGCCCAGATCGGCACCTTGTAGTCGAGACCGAAATGCACCACCAGCACGGCCATGGTCTGGCCGATGACGCTCAGCCAGCGCAGCCGCATCAGCGTGTCAAGCCGCACGTTGCGCTGCAGGTGGCGTGGCTGATCCCAGGGGCCGTGCATGATGATATTCTATGTCATCCGGGCGGCGCTGAATGCCAGAAAGAAGCGGCCAAGTGTCATTGAGGCCGATCAAAATCTCCTCAGAAAGGCTTGCGTCAGGCACCCTGCCACGTCAAATCTTCCCTCGTCATGCCGCCTTCGCCCGTCACAGCGCTTGCCCCCGCCGTCAGCGTCGATCGCATCGTCAAAGTATTCAAGGGCGCGACTGCCGTCGCCGGCATCTCCTTCCAGCTCGCGCCCGGCTCCATGACCGCGCTGCTCGGCGGCAACGGCGCCGGCAAGACCACGACCATCGCCATGATCATGGGCCTGACCATGCCCACCTCCGGCAGCGTCACGGTTCTCGGCGCGCAGATGCCGCGGCAGCGTTATCAGGTGCTGCATCGCATGAATTTCGAAAGCCCCTATGTGGACATGCCGATGCGGTTGACCGTGCGGCAAAATCTCACCGTCTTCGCGGGCCTCTATGGCGTCGAGGACGTCGAAGACCGCATCATGACCCTGGCCGACGAGTTGAACCTGGCCGAGTTCCTCGACCGGCCCACGGGCAAGCTTTCGTCCGGCCAGAAGACGCGCGTCTCGCTCGCCAAATCCCTGCTTAACCAGCCGGAAGTGCTGCTGCTCGACGAGCCGACCGCTTCGCTTGATCCCGACACCGCCGATTGGGTGCGCGAGCGGCTGAAACGTTACCGCATCGAGCGCGGCGCCACCGTGCTGCTTGCCTCGCACAACATGGCGGAGGTCGAGCGCCTGTGCGAGCGCGTCATCATGCTGAAGAGAGGGCGGATTGAGGACGACGACTCGCCGGAGCGGTTGCTCGCGCGCTATGGCCGGCGGACGCTGGAGGAAGTCTTTCTCGACGTCGCGCGCGGGCGCGGCGATGCGCGCGAGGCGGCGCAATGAGCGCGCAACCGCAAGCGCAAGTGAATTTCTCGCCGCGGCGCATCAGCACAATGGTGCTGCGCTATTGGTATCTGCTGCGCTCGTCCTGGCCGCGCCTGTTGGAGCTGATCTATTGGCCCCTAGTGCAGGTGCTGACCTGGGGGCTCATACAGAATTACATCGGGCAGCATTCTGGTTTTTTCGCCCGCGCTGGAGGCACTTTGATCGGCGCCATGCTGCTGTGGGAAATCCTGTTCCGCGGCCAGCTCGGCTTCTCCATTTCGTTCCTCGAAGAAATGTGGGCGCGCAACCTCGGCAACCTGATGATGAGTCCGCTGCGGCCGGCGGAATTCATCGCTGCGCTCATGACCATGAGCCTGATCCGCCTGCTGATCGGCATGGTGCCGGTGTCGCTGATCGCCATGGCCTTCTTCGGCTTCAACATCTATGAGCTTGGCTTGGCGCTGGCGGCGTTTTTCGCCAATCTCATGCTGACGAGCTGGGCCATCGGCATCCTCGTTTCCGGCCTGCTGCTGCGCCACGGGCTCGGCGCCGAAAGCCTGGCCTGGACGCTGACCTTTGTGCTGCTGCCGCTGACCTGCGTCTATTATCCCGTCGCGCTGCTGCCGGAGTGGCTGCAGCCGGTTTCCTGGATGCTGCCGCCTACCTATGTGTTTGAAGGCATGCGGGCGCTGATGATCGAGCATGTCTTCCGCCCCGATCTGATGCTCGGCGCGCTGGCGCTCAACGCCCTCTTTTTTGGCGTTGCGGTCGTGGCGTTCCTGCGCCTCTTGGAGAGCGCCCGGCGCGAGGGCTCGCTCATGCAGACCGGCGAATAATGGCATCTTGCCTGGGTTTTTTGCCTATGTAACGAACGGTGAAATGTCTACCCCTATATTGACGGGATGACAAAAAACCGACAGTATGCTGCGATGCAGCAAGATCGATTTTCTCCCGTGGCGATAGGTGAATTCGCCGGCGAGGTGGCCGCGCCGCCAACAAGCGGGCTGATGTTGTCGACGCCGATGTATTGGTTCTACGAGATGAACCACGCGGCGCTCAAACCGTCGCGCGCGCTCGCCGAGGCGACCCGCCTTTTTTACAAGAACCCGGTCAATCCCCTCTCGCTTACCTATTTCGGAAAATCGGTCGCCGCCGCCGCCGAGGTATTCGAGCGCGCGACGCGCCGCTACGCCCAGCCGGAATGGGGCATTGCCTCAACCCAGGTCGGCGGAGAACGTGTGCCGGTTCACATTGACACAATCTGGGAACGGCCTTTCTGCCGGCTGCTGCACTTCGAGCGCGGCTTCGTGCATCCACCGAGACAACCACAGCCGAAGGTGCTCATCGTCGCGCCGCTCTCCGGGCACTACGCAACACTGCTGCGCGGCACCATCGAGGCTTTCCTGCCGCAGCACGATGTCTACGTCACCGAATGGGTCGACGCGCGCATGGTGCCACTGACGCAAGGCGGGTTCGATCTCGATGACTATATCGACTACGTCATCGCCATGCTGCGCCTGCTCGGCGGCGATGCCCATGTGATCGCCGTATGCCAGCCTTCGGTTCCTGTGCTCGCTGCCGTGGCGCTGATGGAGGCTGAAGAGGACCCCTATGTGCCCCGCTCCATGATCTTGATGGGCGGTCCGATCGATACCCGCTGCAATCCCACCAAGGTAAACAAGCTCGCCGAGCAGCGCGGCGTGGATTGGTTCCGCCACCACGTCATCACCAAGGTCCCGTTCCCCAATCCCGGCTGCATGCGCGACGTCTATCCCGGCTTCCTGCAGCTGCACGGTTTCGTCAGCATGAATCTCGGCCGGCATATCCAGGCGCACAAGGACCTGTTCACGCATCTGGTGGAAGGCGACGGCGACTCGGCGCAGAAGCACCGCGAGTTCTACGATGAATATCTCGCGGTCATGGATCTTGCCGCCGAATATTATCTGCAAACCGTTGATACCGTGTTCGTGCGCCATGCGCTGCCAAAAGGCGAGATGACCCATCGCGGCGTGCCGGTCGATCCGGCGCGCATCCGGTGCGTGGCGCTGATGACGGTGGAGGGCGAGCACGACGACATTTCCGGCGTCGGCCAGACCGAAGCGGCGCATCGGCTCTGCGTCAACCTTTCAAGCGACCACAAGGTTCATTACCTCGCGCGCGGCGTCGGTCACTATGGCGTCTTCAACGGCTCGCGCTTTCGCGCCGAGATCGCCCCGCGCATCGCGGATTTCATTGCGTCACATGATTCCATTTCCGCGCGCGGTAAAAAGAAAAATGGCCACGCTGCGGAGGGTGTCGCTGCGCCCAAGGGCAGCGGCGCGGGCCATGCCGCCGCGGCCGGCGAGACACGGTCGGCGAAGTGAATTCCCGGGGGCTCCGTGCCCTGATTCTCACCCGGAGCCGGCCCCCGAACGGCGCCGGAAATAGGGGAAACCGAAGGCTAACGGGCCTTTCTTGCGGCCGGCGCGCTGCGTCGCTGCCCGGATATGATGCAAGCCTTTATTTTTGCTGTATTTTTACCTCGCCTTACAGCCTGCCTTTGGCATCAATTAATGGTTAACGCCGTGCGCAAGCAGTGAGCTGGATTTCAGACCCTAAAACCCCCAACATGTTGGGGCTCGGCGGGCACGAATCCGCTGCCTATTGGGCCAGAGCATTATTAATGCGAGGGGGGCTGTGCGCCGCTGCGGATATGGCAGTATTTCGGCCGACTGACCTCTCCGACTGGGCGCTTTCCATGCCTTTGCGTGCCTTGCTGTATCGTCGGCCGTCCGAGCCGCAGGCGATCAATATCGCCTTCGACAAGAACATCTATCTCGTGCGTGTGCGCCGGCACCGGCAGGCGCGGCGCTACACGCTTCGCATTCAATCCGCCACCCGCGAAGTCGTGCTCACTATGCCGCCGCGCGGCAGCCTGAAAGAGGCGAGGGAATTCGCGCAAAAGCACGGCGGCTGGATCGCGGCTCGGCTTGGCCGTCTGCCGGAAGCCGCGCCCTTTGCCCATGGATTTGTCGTTCCGCTGCGCGGGATTTCATATCGCATCGTGCATCGCCGCGATTCGCGCGGTGTGGTTTGGGCCGAAACCAACGGCCGCGGCGAGCGTCTGCTTTGCGTCTCCGGTGACGCGTCGCATGTCAATCGTCGCGTCACCGCCTTCCTCAAGCGCGAGGCGCGGCGAGATCTCGATGCGGCAAGCCGCTATTATGCGGAGAGGATCGGCGCGCGCGTCAAGCGCATCACCATCCGCGATCAATCGAGCCGCTGGGGCTCCTGCTCCACCACCGGCGTCTTGTCCTATTCCTGGCGGCTGATCCTCGCGCCGCCCTTTGTGCTTGACTATCTGGCGGCACACGAAGTCACCCATCTCATCGAGATGAATCACTCGCCCCGTTTCTGGCGCCTGCTGGCGCGGCTGTCGCCGGCGATGAAGCGGGCGAAGGTATGGCTCGACGGCCACGGCACCGATCTGCACCGCTACGGCTTGCCGACGGTCGGCGCCACGTCGAGGTAGCGCGCCGCTCAGCGGCGGCCAAACAATTTTCCCAACAGCCAGTCGTCAAGGCCGCCTCTGTCGGCGGCCGGCGCTTGCGCGCCTCCCGCGTCGGCGACCTGCGGCGGGCCGGCGGGGATGTCGCCGGGCGGAAGCGCATCCGCAACCGGGATGCCGCCGGTCAATCCGGGAAGCCCCACGACCGGCACGCCCTGATGCGCCGTCTTCATCACGCGGCTCCAGATATCCACCGGCGGGCCGCCGCCCGTCGTCTTATGGGTGGGTGAGCCGTCGTCATTGCCGAGCCACACGCCGGTCACCAAATGGGCGGTGTAGCCGACGAACCAGGCGTCGCGGAAGTCCTGGCTGGTGCCGGTCTTGCCTGCGGCGGGCCAGCCCGGCAGCTCGGCCTTGCGCGCGGTCCCAGTCAGCAGGGTCTCCTGCATCATGGTATTCATCATGGCGACGTAGCGGCCATCGATGATGCGGCCCAGGCCATCGGGCATGCGCGTATAAAGCGCGGTGCCATCGGCGGCGCGTACCCGCTCGACCACATGCGGCGTTATCGCAAACCCGCCATTGGCGAAGGTGGCATAGGCGCTGACAAGTTCGATGACGGAGACTTCGGAAGTGCCGAGCGCAATGGATGCATTGGGCTCGAGCTTCGAGGCGATGCCCAGGCGGTGCGCGGTCTTCACCACTGCCGTTGGCCCGAATTCCAGCGTCAGGCGCACGGAGACGGTGTTGAGCGAGAGCGCGAGCCCCTGGGTCAAGCTGACGGGCCCGAAATATTCACGGCCGTAATTTTCCGGCTTCCAACCTTTTATCGATAAGGGAGCATCCTGGCGCACGGTGTCCGGCGTCAGCCCGCGCTCGATGGCGGTGAGGTAAACAAAAGGCTTGAACGCCGAGCCCGGCTGGCGCTTGGCCGCGACCGCGCGGTTGAATTGGCTCTCGGCGTAGTCTCTACCGCCGACCAGCGCACGCACCGTGCCGTCCGGCGTCATCACCACCACCGCGCCCTGGCTGACGCCGAATTTGCCGCCTTTCTGCGCCAGCTCGTCGACCAGCGCCTTTTCCGCCGCCGCCTGCAACACGGGATCGATCGAGGTCTCGATCACGATGTCCTGGTCCACGCGGCCGACAAGATCGTCGAGCACGTCCATGATCCAGTCGGCGACGTAGTTGACCGAGCCGTCGCCGGCCTGCGGCGCCACCCGGGCCGGATGCGCCATGGCGATCGTGGCCATGTTCTCGGTGATGAGGCTGGCGTCGGCCATCGCCAGCAGCACCGTCTGCGCGCGGCGTTCGGCGCCCTCGGGATTGCGGATTGGCGCCAGCCGCGACGGCGATTTGATCAGGCCCGCGAGCATGGCGGCTTCCGCCAGCGTGACCTGGCGCGCGCTCTTGCCGAAGTAGCGTTGCGCCGCCGCTTCCACGCCATAGGCGCCGGCGCCGAAATAGACGCGGTTGAGGTAAAGCTCGAGAATCTCCGTCTTGCTGAATTTCCGTTCGAGCCAGAAGGCCAGCACCAGTTCCTGGATTTTGCGCGTGATGGTGCGCTCCTGGGTCAGGAATAGGTTCTTGGCCAGCTGCTGCGTGATGGTGGAGCCGCCCTGGGAGACGCCTTGGTACAAGATATTGGCGACCACAGCGCGGCCGATGCCCAGCGGATCGACGCCTTGGTGCGAATAGAAGCGGCGGTCCTCGATGGCGATGAAGGCTTTGGGCAGGTAGGGCGGCAGCTCTCGCAGCATCAGCGCGGCGCCGCCACCTTCGCCGCGCGTGGTCATTACACGGCCGTTCATGCCGACGATTTGGATCGAAGGCGGCCGCTTCGGTATTTCCAGCGATTGAATCGGCGGCAAATGCGCGCCGATCCAGACCGCCCCGCCGATGGCTGCGATCACCGCCCACAGCGCCAGCACGGCCGACCAATAAACAAAGCGCCCCAGCCGGGAGCGGCCTCCGTGGCTGCCGCCGCCGCGGCGCTTGCGGCGCGCGCGTGGCGGGCGATCAGCATCATCGCGGGACGAGCTGCTTGGGCGGTCGCGCGGTCCCAGCCGCAGGTCGCGGCTCTGCGGCTCGGCGTCGAACACCGGCTCGCGCCGCGCGCTGGCCTTTTGTCGTCGCAACGCCATTTCCCGTCCTGCACAGATCAAGTTTGGCGGCCTCTGACGCCGAGCCATCCTGACGCTAAAACGGGCGGTTTAAGGGCCGGTTAACCCAATGCGAGGCGGACTGATAGAGCCCTTTTCAGCCCGCCACGGCGCTTTGCCGCGGCTCCAAGCCGCCTTCCGCGCCGCCGCCGAACAGCTGCAACAGCGCCCGTTTGATCGCAGCTTGCCGCGTGGGCGAGGAAATCTTGTCGCCCAGCAAATCGGTGACATAGAACACGTCCACCACCCGCTCGCCGAAGGTCGCCACATGGGCGGAGGTGATGTTGAGATTGAGCTTCGACATCGTCGTCGTCAGCGCATAGAGCAGCCCGGGCCGGTCGAGGCCGGTCACTTCCACCACGGTGTAACGGTGCGACCACTGATTGTTGATGTTCACTTCGGGCTCCACGGCGAAGGCCTTGATCCGGCCCTTCGGCGCCGTGCCTTTCGCAATCACGTCCGGCAGTTTTAGATCGCCGTGCAGCGCCTTTTCAATCGATATGGCAATGCGCGCCGCGCGGCGCATTTCGTCCTCTTCCATGTCGAATTCACGCGACACGGCAATGGTGTCGAGCGCGAGCCCATCGGTCGTCGTATAGATCTGCGCATCGACGATGTTGGCGTCGGCCATGGCGCAAGCCCCTGCGATGATCGACAGCAGCCAGGGATGGTCGGGCGCCAGCACGGTCAATTCGGTCACGCCGCGCGCGGCATCAAAACCGACCGCGGTGGCCAGCGACTTGCCGGATTTTTCCGCCTCGCGCAGAAACCGCGCGTGCGCGAGTTTGTGCGGCAGATCGACCTTCAGCCAATAGGCCGGATAGTGGCGCCCGGCATAGGCGTCGAGCTGCTCGCGTGGCCAGTTCTTGAGCTCCGCCTTGAATTCTTCCTGGGCGACGGCGACGCGCTGCGCGCGGTTGACTTCGGAGAAGCCGCCGGTCAACACCGGCTCCGCCTCGTAATAGAGCGTGCGCAGCAATTGCGCCTTCCAGCCGTTCCACACGCCGGGACCGACCGCGCGGATGTCGGCGGCGGTGAGAATGGTCAGCAGCTTGAGCCGCTCCAGCGACTGCACCACCGCGGCGAAATTCTCGATGGTCTTGTTGTCGGACAGGTCGCGCGACTGCGCAATGGTCGACATGACCAGATGATTCTCGATCAGCCAGGCTGCCGTCTCGGTCTCGGCGGGCGAGAGGCCAAACCGCGGGCCTAGGCGGCGCGCGATGCGCGCACCGGCGATGGAGTGATCCTCGGTGTGGCCCTTGGCGATGTCGTGCAGAAACATCGTCACATACAGCACCGCGCGGTTCTGCGGCTGGATCTTGCGGATCAGATCGTTCGCCAGCACGAATTCCTCGTTGTCGCCGCGCTCGATCTCCGCCAGCACGCCGATGCAGCGCAACAGATGCTCGTCCACCGTGTAATGGTGATACATGTTGAATTGCATCATGGCGACGACGCGGCCGAAGGCGGGGATGAAGCGGCCGAGCACGCCGGTTTCGTTCATGCGCCGCAGCACGATTTCCGCGTCCTGCGATGTCAGGATTTCCAGAAACAGGCGGTTGGCTTCCTCGTCTTGCTGCAGGTCGCGGTCGATCAGCTTAAGCGAGCGCCTGATGGCCCGCATGGTGTCGGGGTGCAGCACGAGATTATGCATCTGCAGAAGACGGAAGACGCGGATCAGGTTGATCGGATCGCGCTGAAACACATCGGGATTGCCGATTTTTATGCGGTTCTTATCGACGATGAAATCATCCGTATCGAGCAATATGCGCCGGCCGCGCGGCAGGAATTTCGTCATCATGCGGCTGAGCACGGGCGCGGGCTTCGCCTGCCGGTCTTCCAGCTCCGCGCACAGAACGGCGGTGAGGTCGCCGACATCCTTGGCCACCAGGAAGTAATGCTTCATGAAGCGCTCGACATCCTTCATGCCGGGGCGTTCGGTGTAGCCAAGCCGCGCCGCGAGCTCGCGCTGAATATCGAAGGAGAGACGTTCCTCCGCGCGCGCGGTGACGAAGTGGAGGTGGCAGCGCACCGACCAGAGGAAATCCTCGCAGCGGCGGAACAGCGCGTATTCCTGCCGGTCGAACACGCCGCGCTCGAGCAATTCCTCCGGCTGGCGCACGCGATAGACATATTTTGCGATCCAGAACAGCGTGTGCAGGTCGCGCAGGCCGCCTTTGCCGTCCTTGACGTTTGGCTCGACCAGGTAGCGCGACTGGCCGGCGCGGCGGTGGCGCTCCTCGCGCTCGGCGAGTTTGGCGGTGACGAATTCCGCCGCCGTGCCCTGCACGATCTCCTTGTCGAAGCGGGCGATCAGCCCGTCATAGAGCTTGCGGTCGCCGAGCAAGTAGCGGGCTTCCAGGACGGAGGTGCGGATGGTTATGTCCGCCTTGGCCTGGCGGATGCATTCGTCCACTGAGCGGGTGGCGTGCCCGACCTTCAACCCCATGTCCCAAAGGCAATAGAGGATGGCTTCTGCGACCGACTCGCCCCACGCGGTCTGCTTGTAGGGGAGCAGGAAGAGCAGATCGATGTCGGAGCCCGGCGCCAGCAGCCCGCGGCCATAGCCGCCGGTGGCGACGACAGCCATGTGCTCGGCTTCTGAAGGATTTTGCGACGGGTAAAGATGCTTGCTGACCAACTCGAACAGTAGGCGGACGATCTCATCCTGCATGAAGCAGAGTCGCTCCGCGCAGCGCCGGCCGTAGCGGTCCTTGAGCAGTTGCTGCTCGGCGGCCGCGCGTCCTGCGGTGAGCGCGGATTTGAGATGCTTCGCCACCGCCGCCCGCAGCTCGCCCTCACGGCCGGCATGCTGCCGGGCAAGCTCATCAAGCTCGGCGGAAAGCGCCTCAACGTCGAGCAGGTCACGGGACTGATTGGGCGCGGGCGGCATGGCACTTCGAATAGCGGACACAACAGGCGGTGTCACCGAGGAACGGCGAAGCGGGGGACACGGCCGTCAGATAAGAATTGTATAATTTATTCTACAATAGGCGGATCTAAAAGAATATCTCTGTTATTTAATGCCTAAGCATCCCACCATCCTAGAATAAAACTATCGCCTTCGGACGAAAGGCACTTGCGGCACCTTCACAAATACCATGTAGCCGCGCGCGGATGCTCGCGAAAGCGCGGGCATGACGAATGTGGTAGTCGCGCTTGGTGTCCATGAAATAGGTTCACCCATTACCGCAACCGCGGCTTTCCTGATTCTGTCCCCATGACCCCCGACCTGTTGTTCTGGCTCGCGCTTGTCGTGAAAATGGCGGTCACCGCCGGCTTTGTCATCGCGGCCGCGATGGCAGCGCAGCGGCTTGGCCCGCTACCCGGCGCCTTGATCGCCACGCTGCCGATCGCGGCGGCGCCCGCCTACATCTTTCTCTCCTTCGATCACGATTCAGTATTTATTTCGCAGAGCGCACTGGCAAGCCTCGCCATCAATCCGGTGACCGCGACCTTCGCACTGATCTATGCCGTGCTCGGCCAGCGCCAGTCGCTCTCCCTCAGCTTGCCCGCGGCCTTGATCTTCTGGGTGCTGCTGGCGATCATCGTCAATTCCATTCAATGGAGCCTGCTTGGCGCGGTCGCCTTCAATCTGGTCGTTTTTCCGTTCTACCTGGTCGTCGCCCGGCACTATCGCCACGCCCCGATGGGGCCGGTCCACTTGCGCTGGCGGGATATCATCGTGCGCGGCGTCATGGTCGCGCTGCTGGTCGCCGCCGTGGTCGTGCTCAGTTTCAAGATCGGGCCGTTCGCGTCGGGGCTGCTCGCCGTGTTCCCGATCGTGCTGTTGAGCATCATGTTCATTCTGCACCGGCGGGTCGGCGGGCCGGCCACCGCCGCCGTGCTGGCAAACGCCATTACTGGGCTGATCGGTTTGGCGGGCGCGAGCATAGTGCTGCATGTCGCCGCCGTGCCGCTCGGCTCCGCGCTCGCCATGACGCTGGCATTGGGCGTCTCGATCGGGTGGGGGCTGCTGGTCTATGCGCTGCGCAAGCGCGGCATCGCGCTCTGAGCGGCCGCCAGCCTCAACCTTTGTCGGGCTTCGCCGCTTGCGTTTTCAGCCGGTAGAGCGCTTCCAGCGCCTCGCGCGGCGACATCTCGTCGGGATGCAGCGCGGTGAGCGCGGCGACCAGCGCATCGAGCGCGGCTTCAGCGGAAGGTGCCGCAGGCCGCGGCGCGGATGCGAACAGCGGCAGGTCATCGAACCCGCGCACCGGCGAGGCGCGGTCGTCGGCTTCCAGCTTCGCCAGCACGACTTTCGCCCGCTCGATCACGGCGGGCGGAAGCCCCGCGAGCTTCGCCACCTGAATGCCATAGGAATGGTCGGCGGCGCCCGGCACCACCTCATGCAGGAAGACCACGTTGCCATGCCATTCCTTCACCCGCACGGTGGCATTGAACAGCCGCGGCAGCTTCGCCGCCAGCGCAGTAAGCTCATGGAAATGCGTCGCGAACAGCGCGCGGCAGCGATTGCTCTCATGCAAGTGCTCGATGGTCGCCCAGGCGATCGACAGTCCGTCGAAGGTCGCCGTGCCGCGGCCGATCTCGTCCAGGATCACCAGCGAGCGTTCGCGCGCCTGATTGAGGATGGCCGCCGTCTCCACCATCTCGACCATGAAGGTGGAACGCCCGCGCGCCAGATCGTCGGCGGCGCCGACGCGGGAGAACAGCCGGTCCACGATGCCGATATGCGCGCGCCGCGCGGGAACGAAACCGCCCATCTGCGCGAGAATGGCGATCAGCGCGTTCTGCCGCAGGAAGGTGGATTTTCCGCCCATGTTGGGGCCGGTCAGCAGCCAGATGCGCCCGGCTTGTGCTTCCATCCCGGAAGAAAGATCGCAGTCGTTGGCGACGAACGGCGCACCCTCGCGCGCCAGCGCCTGCTCCACCACCGGATGGCGGCCGCCTTCGATGACGAAATGCAGGCTGTCGTCCACCTCCGGCCGCACGTAATTTTGCTCGGCCGCAAGCTGCGCCAGGGCCGCAGACACATCGAGCACGGCCAGCGCTTCCGCCGCCGCCTTGATCTCAGTGCTCGCGGCAGTGATCGTGGCGGCCAATTTTGCGAAGGTCTCAAGCTCGATGGCGAGCGCGCGCCCGGCGGCATTGGCGATCTTGGCCTCCAGCTCGCCGAGTTCGCTGGTGGTGAAACGCACCTGGCCGGCCAGCGTCTGGCGGTGGATGAAGGCCGCGTTGTGCGGCGGCGCCATCAGCTTGTCGCCGTGCTGCGCCGTCACCTCAACGAAATAGCCGAGCACATTGTTGTGCCTGATCTTCAGCGCGCGGATTCCGGTTTCGTCCGCGTAGCGTCCCTGTAGTCCAGCGATGACGCGGCGGGATTCGTCGCGCAGCGCGCGGGCCTCGTCGAGGGCCGTATCGTAGCCGGGCCGCGTAAATCCGCCGTCGCGCTTGAAGGCGGGCAATTCATCGGTGAGCGCCGCCGCCAGCGCCTTGGCGATCGCCGGGTCCGGCCGGCGCAGTGCGGCCATGACTTCCTGGATTTCGACCGGCATGTCCTTGCCGCGATCAAGGCGCGCGGCCAGCGCCGCCGCGGCATTGATCCCGTCGCGAATGGCGGCGAGATCGCGCGGGCCGCCGCGGTCAACGACAATGCGGCTCAACGCGCGGGCGAGATCGGGCGCCGCTTGCAGCCGCTCGCGCCCCTCGCCGCGCAGGCCGGCGTCCTTGAGCAACATCTCGACGGAATCAAGCCGCCGCGCGATTGCTTCTGCCCCGGTCAAGGGTGCGGCAAGTCGCTGCGCCAGCAGCCGCGAGCCGGCCGCCGTCACCGTGCGGTCGATCGCCGCCAGCAGCGAACCATTGCGCTCCCCGCTCAACGTGCGAACAAGTTCGAGATTGCTGCGCGTGGCCTGATCGATGGCGAGCGTCGCGCCGGCGGCCTCGCGCAACGGCGGAGAGAGCGGGGGACGCTTGCCGAGCTGCGTTCGCTCCACATAGGTAATGCAGGCCGCCGCCGCCGTTAGCTCCAGGCGCGTCAGCGCACCGAAGGCGTCGGTGGTGGTCACGGCGAAATAATCCGCCAGCCGCCGTTCGGCGGTGGCGCCGTCGAACACGTCGCGCGGGAGCGGCGTTACCGCGGGCAGCGAGCGCAGATAGGGCGCAAGCTCAGGATCGGAATAGAGCGCGTCGGAAACGACGATTTCGCCCGGCTCCAGCCGCGCGATCTCGGCCGCGAGCGATGGACCTTCGCATTCGGCAATGCGGAACTCGCCGGTAGAAATGTCAATCCAGGCCAGGGCGAAGGCCGCTTGCTCCGTGTCCGACGATGGCCGCGCGCGCGCCACGGCGAGCAAATAGTTGTTGCGCTTGGCGTCGAGCAGCGTGTCTTCCGTCAGCGTGCCGGGCGTGACCAGCCGTGTCACGTCGCGCTGCACCACGCTTTTGGCGCCGCGCTTCTTCGCCTCGGCGGGATCTTCGAGCTGCTCGCAGACCGCGACGCGATGGCCGAGCGCGATCAGTTTATGCAGGTATTCGTCGGAGCGATGAATCGGCACCCCGCACATCGGAATGTCACGGCCGAGATGCTTGCCGCGCTTGGTCAACATGATGCCGAGCGCGCGCGAGGCCACCTCGGCGTCGTCGAAGAACAATTCGTAGAAGTCGCCCATCCGGTAGAACAACAGGCAGTCCGGATTGGCGGCCTTGATCTCGATATATTGCTCCATCATCGGGGTAATACGGCCGTGTCCCTCCGCGGGAGCCGCGTCATCTGGCGCGATGTTGGGGCGGGCGAGGTTCATGCGGGCGACGCTAGCAGATGCCATGCGCGCTTTCATCGGGGGATCGCAAAGACCCACACATCAGTATGCTGCCTTGTATTTGCCGAGCATGGCTTTGAGGCCGTCCATGGCCATCTCAGGGTCGACGCCCGCCTTGCGCGCGTTGAGCGCCCAGCTTTCCTGCAATGTCATGGCGGCGTCGCGCCAAGCGGCGGTCTGCGCGGGCGTGAGCGCATAGACCTCATGCCCGGGCGTCGTCATCAGCCGCCGCCGCGCCGCCGCGGCCGCGTCCGCCCAAGCCGCCGCCGCCTGCACCGCCCAGGGCGTGCTGCAATGCGCGTCGATCACTTTCTTCTGCGCTTGCGTCATCGCGGCATATTTCGCCTTGTTGATGACCAGCATGAGCGGGCTGACATAGAGCGGCGCATCGAGGTGATATTTCACCGCCCTCTCGAAACCAAAGAACGAAACCGAATCCCAGGGGGAGATCGTCGCCTCCGCGCCGCCTTCCAGCAGCTCCCGTATTGCGGCCTCCGGCGCGGGCACGCTGTTCGCGCCGAGCCGGCTGACCAAAGTGCCGATCATGGCATTCGGCACCCGCACGCGCAGGCCGCGCAGGTCGGCGGGCGCGGAAATTTTCCGGCTGCGGGAATGCAGGGTGCCCGGCTCGTGCACGAAGGCGAAGCAGAATTTCGCGTCTTTGACCTCGCGGTCCGCATAGGCGCGATACCATTCGTCGAGCGCCGCCGACCCGCCCTTGGCGTTGGACATCAGCAAAGGCAGCGCCGCGGCGGCGATGATGGGAAAGCGCGCAAGCTGATTGGCCGGCTCGACGAAGGCTGCGTCCGCCACGCCGTCGCGCACCAGGTCATAATGCGCTTGGGCCTTGCCCAACTTTTCGGCGGGATGGATCGTGTAGAGGATGGTGCCGTTCGAGGCCCGCTCCACCGCCGCCGCCCAATCCTCCAGCGCTTTGTGCAGCGGATGCGCCGATGGCATCCAGTGGGACAGTTTTAGCTCGACGATCTTGTCAGCGGCGGCGTTCAGGCCATGCATTCCGGCCAGCAGCATCGCAGCGCTTAGGGCGAATATCCGCAACATGGCTAGATTCTCTCCAGCAGGCGCGGGAGAGACTAGCCGCAACCGCGATTCGCTACACGGAAAACCGCGCGATGATCTCCTGCGGGAGCGGCTGCGATTTCATGCGCATCGGGTCGTCGGGGTGCCGCCCTACCCAGACTCGCGTCTCGAACCCTTCTACCGCCAGTTCGCCGTCCTTGAGCAGGCGGTGCTGCAGATCGAAACTTGAGCGGCGGAACTCCAACATCTGCGTTTCGATGGTCACGTCGTCGCTGAACCAGATCGGATTGATGAATCGCGCGCGCGCGTCCACCAGGGGAAATCCCACCACATCGAAATACCTGAATATCTGCGCCGCGGTCATGTCCAGCGCCTTCTCGAACAGCGCGGTGGTGGAGGTGTCGAACATGGAAAAATAGCGCGGGTAGAAGACGATCCCCGCCGGGTCGCAGTCGCTCCATTCGATGCGCCGCATCCGGCTATTGCTCAGCATGGCCACGTCTTATCTCCCGGTTCCGCCTGTGACAGGGGCCAAATTCGCCTTCACGCTCCGGGGGGTCAAGCCAGACTTTTTTCACCTCTCCCCAGCGGGGAGAGGTCGGATCGCGAAGCGGTCCGGGTGAGGGGGTTCCGGCGCTTATTGGGACGCTCGAACCCCCTCACCCCAACCCTCTCCCCATCCGAAGTCGGATATATCCGACTTCGGTCACTCAATAGTGCCGAACTCGGGTAGACCCGAGTTCGGTTGGGAGAGGGAGAAGAAGCGCTCTCCACCCGCATTTGACCCCCGGGGGCAATGGTCCCTAAATGTCGCCCGATGACCCCCCAGGAAGGCCCGCAATGGCCCGCATAACCACCCTCGCCGAGGCTGTAAAAGCCCATATCCGCGACGGCGACAGCGTGGCCATGGAGGGCTTCACCCACCTCATCCCCCATGCGGCCGGGCACGAGATCATCCGCCAGCGGCGCAAGAACCTCACCCTGATCCGCATGACGGCGGACATTATCTACGACCAGCTCATCGGCATGGGCTGCGCGCGCAAGCTCATTTTTTCCTGGGGCGGCAATCCCGGCGTCGGCTCGCTGCACCGTTTCCGCGATGCGGTGGAAAACGGCTGGCCGCACCCGCTGGAAATCGAGGAGCATTCCCACGCTGCCATGGCCAATGCTTATGAAGCCGGCGCGGCGGGGCTGCCTTGCGCCGTCTTCCGCGGCTATGCCGGCACCGGCCTGCCCAAGGTCAATCCCAATATCAAGTTCATCCAATGTCCTTTCACCGGCGAGACGCTGGCGTCCGTGCCCGCGCATCGGCCCGACGTTGCCGTCATCCATGCGCAGAAGGCCGACCGCGCAGGCAATGTGCTGATCGACGGCATTGTCGGCGTGCAGAAGGAGGTGGTGCTCGCCGCCAAGCGCGCCATCGTCACGGTGGAGGAAATTGTCGATGACCTCGGCCCCCGCAGCCACAACGCGGTGGTGCTGCCGGCCTGGACGGTGACCGCCATCGCCGAGGTTCCCGGCGGCGCATACCCGTCATACGCGCAAGGCTACTATGCCCGCGACAATGCCTTCTATAAGGAATGGGACGCGATTTCCCGGGAGCGCGACGGCTTCCTCGCCTGGATGCAGGCGAATGTCTTGGAACAGGGGCCGGAAGTTTTTGCAGCGCATGTGTCCAAACATAAAGTGACGGCGGAATGAACCCGATGGCGGCGCGATGTGACCCCCACCCCAACCCTCCCCCTTGCAGGGGGAGGGAGACGACGACGCGAGTCTTTCCTCCCCCTGAAAGGGGGAGGATCAAGGTGGGGGTCAACGCTGGAATGCGGCAGACTGTGCTGCCGGAAAGATTCGACGGTGGCTGAAACGTACACATCCAACGAAATGATGACCATCGCCGCGGCGCGTGCGCTGCGCAACGAGGACGTTTGTTTCGTCGGCATCGGCATGCCGTCGGCGGCGGCGAATCTTGCGCGGTTGACCCATGCGTCCGGTATCACGCTGATTTACGAGTCGGGCACCATCGCCGCCAAGCCGGAGGTGCTGCCACTCTCCATCGGCGACAGCGAATTGTGCGAGACCGCGCTCACCACCGTCTCGGTGCCGGAAATGTTTCGCTACTGGCTGCAAGGCGGGCGCGTCAGCGTCGGCTTTCTTGGCGGCGCGCAGATCGACAAATTCGCCAACCTGAACACCACCGTGGTCGGACCCTACAACAAGCCGAAGGTGCGGCTGCCCGGCGGCGGCGGCGCGCCGGAGATCGCCGCCTCCTGCGGCGAGATTTTCATCACTATGGCGCAGAGCAAGCGCAGCTTTGTCGACAAGGTAGACTTCATCACCTCGCTCGGCCACGGCGAAGGGGGCGACCATCGCGCGCGCCTTGGTGTGAAGACCAAAGGCCCGACCAAACTCATCACCGACCTCTGCATTTTCGAGCCCGATGCGAAAACCAAGGAAATGACCGTGGTCTCGATCTATCCCGGCGTCACCCGCGAGCAGATCGAGGAGAATACCGGCTGGCCGGTGCGCTACGCTGCGAGCGTTCGCGAAACCGCGGCGCCCATGGCGCATGAGCTAGAGGTGCTGCGTGCGCTGCATGTCCGCACCGCCGCGGCGCACGGCAAGGCCGCGTGAGAAATTGAATGGTCAGCCGCCAACAAACAGATATCCGTCATCCTGAGGTGCCCGCGCATCGCAGCCAAGTGTACGCAGGCTGCGCCTGCTATGGCGCGGGCCTCGAAGGATGCACGGCCGGGGCCGTCGCCCTTCGAGGCGCGGCTTTGCCGCGCACCTCAGGGTGACGGATCAAGGGATGGACATCATGCGTGAGGTTTTCCTCTGCGACGCGGCGAGGACGGCAATCGGGCGCTATGGCGGCGCGCTGGCCAAAGTCCGCACCGATGATCTTGCCGCCGTGCCGATCAGGGCGCTGGTCGCGCGCAACCCGAAAGCCGATTGGGCCGCGCTGGACGAAGTCTATCTCGGCTGTGCCAATCAGGCTGGCGAGGACAATCGCGACGTCGCGCGCATGGCGCTGCTGCTCGCCGGGCTTCCCGACAGCGTTCCCGGCGTGACGCTCAACCGGCTCTGCGCCTCGGGGCTCAATGCCGTCGGCGCCGCCGCCCGCGCCATTCGCTCCGGCGAGATCGACTTCGCCATAGCCGGCGGCGTCGAATCGATGACCCGCGCGCCCTTTGTCATGGGCAAGGCGAGCGAAGCGTTCCAGCGCAGCGCCGAGACCTACGACACCACCATCGGCTGGCGCTTCATCAATCCGCTGATGAAGGCGCAATACGGCGTCGATTCCATGCCGGAGACTGGGGAGAATGTGGCCGAGGAATTTCAGGTCAGCCGTAAGGACCAGGATGCCTTTGCGCTGCGCTCGCAGCAGCGCGCCGGCAAGGCGATCGCATCGGGCTATTTCGCCGCCGAGATCGTCGCGGTGGAGGTGCCCGGCGGCAAGGCCGGACCGGTCATCGTCGACAAGGACGAGCATCCACGGCCCGACACGACGCTCGAAACGCTCACCAAGCTCAGGCCGTTCGTGCGCAATCCAGGCACAATCACGGCGGGCAATGCCTCCGGCGTGAACGACGGCGCCGCCGCCATGATCCTCGCCTCCGAAGCGGCGGTGAAGAAGCATGGGTTGACGCCGCGCGCGCGCGTGCTCGGGATGGCGTCCGCCGGCGTGCCGCCGCGCATCATGGGCATCGGCCCGGTGCCGTCCACGCAGAAGCTGATGGAGCGGCTGAAATTGAAGATCGGCGATTTCGATCTGATCGAACTGAACGAAGCCTTCGCCTCGCAATCGCTCGCCTGCCTGCGTCAGCTTGGGCTTGCCGACGACGCCGAGCAGGTCAATCCGCACGGCGGCGCCATCGCGCTCGGTCATCCCCTCGGCATGTCGGGAGCGCGCCTCGCCATGACCGCCGCGCACGGACTGCACGAACGCAAAGGCAAGCTCGCATTGGCCACCCTGTGCGTCGGCGTGGGGCAGGGGGTTTCGCTGGCGCTGGAGCGTGTCGCCTAATCTGGACGTTGGAAACATCGCCATGACTTTTTTCTATCCGCGCGAAAGCTTGAAAGCCTTTCCGCCTTCTTTTGCGCCCGAATACAAAAGCTCGGTGAAGCGCTCGCCGTCGAAGCCGCTGATCCTCGCGCCGCATACGCTCACGGAATTAACCGGTCCCGTCTACGGGCAAGACATGGCGCAGCCGGGCGATGCGGACTTGACCAAACAGCACAAAGGCGAGCCGCTCGGCGAGCGCATCATCGTGCATGGCCGCGTGCTGGACGAGGACGGCCGGCCGGTTCCCCATACGCTGGTGGAGATTTGGCAGGCCAATGCGGCGGGCCGCTACATCCATGTGGTGGATCGGCATCCCGCGCCGCTCGATCCGAATTTCACCGGCGCCGGCCGCGCGATCACCGACGCCGAGGGCCGCTACAAATTCGTCAGCGTGAAGCCCGGCGCCTACCCCTGGGGCAACCACGCCAATGCCTGGCGGCCGGCGCATATTCATTTCTCGCTGTTCGGTCATTCCTTCCTGTCGCGGCTGATCACGCAGATGTACTTCCCCGGCGATCCGCTGCTGCCATTCGACCCCATTTTCCATTCGGTGAGCGACGAGGCGGCGCGCCAGCGCATGGTGTCGTCTTTTGATCTCGATGCCACCGTGCCGAATTGGGCGCTCGGCTATCGCTTCGATATTGTGCTGCGCGGGCGCCGGCAGACGCCGATGGAGACCTGAGAATGGCGGGCATTACGCCGTCCCAGACCGTCGGGCCGTTCTTCGCCTCTTCGCTCACTCCGGGGAAGAATTACGATTGGGTGCAGGCGATCGGCAACGATCTCGTCACGCCTGACGCCTCCGGCCAGCGCATCCGCATCGAAGGCCGTGTGCTGGATGGCGACGGCGCGCCCATCAACGATGCCATGGTCGAGATCTGGCAGGCGGACGCCGCCGGGCGCTACGCCCATCCCGCCGACAAGCGGCGGCCGAACGCGAAGTTCACCGGTTTCGGCCGGGCCGATACTGACGCCAAGGGCGCCTATAGCTTCGCCACCATCAAGCCCGGCGGCGTTCCCGGCCCGGACGGCAAGACGCAGGCGCCGCACATTCTTGTCGCGGTCTTCGCCCGCGGAATGCCGCGTCATTGCTACACGCGCATCTATTTTGACGACGAAGCGGGCAACGCAGCCGATCCGATTCTCAGTTTAGTACCAGCCGACCGCCGGTCCACTCTGATCGCCAAGCGCGAAGAGCGAAACGGCCAACCGGTTTATCTCTTCGACATCCGGATTCAGGGCGAGCAGGAGACTGTGTTTTTCGAGTTGTGATAAAAAAACCGTCACCCTGAGGTGCCCGCCGAAGGCGGGCCTCGAAGGGTGATCGGCCGCCGTCCTTCGAGGCTCCCCCGGCTCAAGGCCGGGGTCGCACCTCAGGATGACGGCCTGATACTGAACGTCGAGAGAGGTCAGAATGACTCAAGGCATCGTTTTGGGCAAAGTTGCGGTCGTCACCGGCGGGGGCCGGGGAATCGGCCGTGCCATCGCGCTCGCCATGGCACAGGAGGGCGCCAAGGTCGCCGTCTGCGACATAGGCGCGAGCCTGGAAGGCGCGGGCACCGATGTTGGTCCGGTGCAGGACGTGGTCAACGAGATCAAGCAAGCGGGCGGCGAAGCCATCGCCAGCACGCTCTCCATCACCGAGCCGAAGAACGCCGATGAGATCGTAAAAAAAGCCGTCGAGACTTTCGGCCGCGTCGACATCCTGGTCAATAATGCCGGTATCCTGCGCGACCGTATCTTTCACAAGATGACCACCTCCGACTGGACGGACGTGATCGCCGTGCATCTGCACGGCTCGTTCAACATGAGCCGCGCGGTGGCCGGACATTTCCGCGAACAGAATTCCGGCAGCTTCGTGCACATGACCTCCACCTCCGGTCTGATCGGCAATTTCGGCCAGGCCAATTACATGGCGGCGAAGCTTGGCATCGTCGGCCTCTCGCGCGGCATCGCGCTCGACATGCAGCGCTTCAACGTGCGCTCCAACTGCATCGCGCCGTTTGCCTGGACGCGGATGATCGATTCCATCCCGGCCGAAACCGAGGAAGAGAAAAGGCGCGTCGAGCGCATTCAGCAGATGACGCCGGAAAAGATCGCGCCGCTCGTAGTCTATCTCGGCTCCGACCGCGCGAAAGAAATTTCCGGGCAGATTTTTGGGGTCCGCAACAACGAGATTTATCTGTTCAGCCAGCCGCGCCCGGTCGCCACGCTGCATCGCCCCGAAGGCTGGACGCCGGAAGCGATCGGCCAGCAGATCAAGGGCGCGTTCGGAGCCTCACTCACGCCGCTCGAGCGCTCGAATGATGTGTTCACGTGGGATCCGAAGTGAATTTCTCCGTCACCCTGAGGTGCGAGCGAAGCGAGCCTCGAAGGGCGACGGCCCGGGCCGTGCATCCTTCGAGGGCCGCGCATCGCAGCCAAGTGTACGCAGGCTGCGCCTGCTATGGCGCGGCCACCTCAGGATGACGGATTAGTCAAATGCCCATCGCCTACGACAAACTTCGCGCGCTGAAGATTCCCGAGGTCGAGCAGAGCTTCGGGCCGAAGGATGCGATCCTTTACGCGCTCGGCATCGGTTTTGGGCAGAACCCGCTCGATGAAGACGAATTGCCATTCGTCTACGAGAAAAATCTCAAGGTGATGCCCACTTTCGCCGTAGTGCTGGGCTGGCCCGGCTTCTGGCAGCGCGATCTCGACACCGGCATCGATTGGGTCAAGCTGGTCGCCGGTGAGCAGGGCCTGGTGCTGCATCGTCCGCTGCCGGTGAGCGGCACTATCATCGGGCGCACGCGCATCACCGAAATCATCGACAAAGGGCCGGGCAAGGGCGCGCTGGTCTATACCGAACGTGTTGTTTCCGACAAGACGAGCGGCGAAAAAATCGCCACGATGATGCAGACCACATTCTGCCGCGGCGACGGCGGCTTTGGCGGCCCGCCGCGCCAGGCGCCGCCGGTGCATCCGATCCCCGAGCGCGCGCCTGATGCCGTGTGCGATTTCTCCACGCGCCCGGAAGCGGCGCTGATCTACCGCCTGAGCGGCGACCCAAACCCGTTGCATGTGGACCCGGCCATCGCCAAGGCCGCCGGTTTCCCGCGCCCGGTGCTGCACGGGCTCGCTACCTTCGGCATCGCTGGTCGCGCGATTCTGAAAAGCCTTTGCGGCAATGATCCGTCCAAGCTCACCGCCATCGCGGCGCGCTATTCGGCGCCGGTGTTTCCCGGCGAGACCATTCGTTGTGAGCTTTGGCGCGATGGCAATATCGTGAGCTTCCGCGCCCGCGTCGCCGAGCGTGACGCCATCGTGCTCAACAATGGCTGCGCGGAAGTGAAGATTGCAGCGAAGCCGAAGCCGGCCTGACCTCTCCCCGCCGGCAAGGAGAGGTGAACGCGAATGCTTCGGTTTTATGCGCGTTCCGCGCCCGCCTCAGCCTTGAGGTCGATGCTGCCGCGCCTGCCGATATCCTCGAAATGCGCGTCGAGAAAGCGCCGCGCCGCGGCCTGGCCGAGCTGGCGCAGCTTGTCGAAGAATTCATAGCCATTGTGCAGGCGGCTGGCGGAATCAAAAGCCTCGTCCAGTTCCTCAAGCGCGACGCGATGCAGGCGCAGGCGCCGCCCCGCGCCACGCTCCTCGTCCCGCCGCTGGATCAGGTCGATCGCGCGCAATTCCGACAAGAACGGCGCGTTGAAGCTGATTTCGCTGGCGCGGCTCATGATCTCCCGCGTCGTTTCCGGCGTCCGTTGCCGCATCTGCGGGTAGACCTGCACGATCAGGAGGTCGGTGTCTTTCGTCTGCAAGAAAGGCAACAGCGGCGGATTGCCCACATAGCCGCCGTCCCAATAGGGCACGCCGTCGATCTCAACCGCGCGGAACACCAGCGGCAGGCAGGCCGAGGCCATCACCGCCTCGGCGGTGATTTCCGCGCGGGTGAAAATGCGCAGGTCGCCGGTGCGCACGTTGGTCGCCGAGATGAAGATCTCCCGGCTGGTGTCGGCGCGGATCGCCGCGAAATCGACGTAGCGTTCGATCAGCTGCTTGAGCGGATTGATGTTGAGCGGGTTGAGCTCGCTGGGCGACAGCAGGCCCCCCATCGTATGCAGCCAATCCTTCATCGGCGATCCGCCAAGCGGAACCGCGCGGGACAGCCGCTCGACCACATGCCGCTGCAACGCGGGCAAGCTGCCGCCGATGCTGGCGGCGCGCCAGAAATCCGCCAGCCGCTTGCGCGCCTCCTGCGCGCCGCCGCGCACGAGGCCATCGGCCAGCATCACCGCATTGACCGCGCCGGCGGAAGCGCCGGAAATGCCGTCGATGGCCAGCCGGCCGTCTTCCAGCAAATGATCGAGCACGCCCCAGGTGAAGGCGCCGTGCGCGCCGCCGCCTTGCAGCGCGAGGCTGATGTGTTTTTGCGGCCCGCCCGCGCCGGCCGGCGCGCGATTGCCGAACGCCCAGGAAAATAATTTATTCATGGGAGAGCCAATTCACGGCGCACGCGGAAATCCCCGCGGTCCTGCCACGGGCGGCGGTCTTTGCTTTCGGCATGGGCATGACCATCTCATTGAAGAATCAGGGCCCGCTGGGGCTGGGCCGCTAACATGGGGCGTGTTATGTTGCACTGCAATATGCAATTGAGGCTATGAAGAATGCGGGCCGCGCAGCCTGTTTCCGCAACCGGCCCCTGGCGGGCTATAATCCTAAAGAAGGCAAAGCTTTGAGACCGCTATGGTGACGGCTCCGACCTTGTTTCCCGCGCCCGGCCATGACCACGACCGGTGTTCCACCGAAGCGATGGTTCAAGCCGAGGCGATTTGCGCCGAGCGCGGCCAGCGCCTCACCCCGATTCGCCGCCAGGTGCTGCAAGCCTTGCTCTCGAGCCACAAGCCGCTCGGGGCCTATGAAATCATCGACGTGCTGGCGGCCGAGGGCGGGCGGCCCGCGCCGATCACCGTCTATCGCGCGCTGGATTTTTTGCGCGAGAACGGACTCGTTCACCGCATCGAGAGCCGTAATGCTTTCGTCGCCTGCGTTCACAATCATGCGACGGATGCTCTGGTTGTTTTCCTGATCTGTGAAAAATGTGATGCCGTCGGCGAAGCGCTCTCCGCCGCGGCGGCCGAAGGCCTGCGCAGCGCGGCGCGTTCCGCCGGCTTCACCGCGAAGACGCCGGTGATCGAGATCGCCGGCATCTGCGCGCATTGCAGGAAAGCGTGATGTTACAGAATGCGCGACCGCACCGTTTTGAACCTCCCCCTGAAAGGGGGAGGTCGGTTTGCACTTGCAAACCGGGTGGGGGTCACATCGTGGCTTCGCTCAAGATCCCCACCCTGACCCTCCCCCTTGCAGGGGGAGGGAAGATGCTGCGGGGATGGTGATGATCGAAACCGCGCATCCGCAAGCACGGCACCGCTCGGTTCCGGTGCAGGTCGGCCGCGTCACGGTCGGCGGTGCGGCGCCCATCGTCGTGCAGTCGATGACCAATACCGACACCGCCGATGTGGAAGCAACCGCCAAGCAGGTCGCGGCGCTTGCCCGCGCCGGCTCGGAAATCGTGCGCATCACTGTGGATCGCGACGCAGCCGCCGCCGCGGTGCCGCGCATCAAG
>Ga0080064_1003013_pt1 | contig 26099 bp, 25 predicted proteins | sample Subgrocontami54m_FD_69260 | JGI IMG/M metagenome (GOLD analysis project Ga0080064, IMG submission 69260) | Subsurface groundwater microbial communities from S. Glens Falls, New York, USA - GMW46 contaminated, 5.4 m (SPADES assembly) (version 2) ...
CCCCGCTCCCCCCGCCCCCCGACATCCCCCCGCCGGCACTCGATTCCGCCGGCCGACAATTCATGGAGGAGAGTATGAGATACGTCGTTGCAATCCTCGCTTTTCTGCTGTGCACGGGAGCTCAAGCACAGTCCGTCCTGAAGATCGGCTACATATCGACCATGTCGGGTCCACTTGGCGGCCTCGGCGTCGAAGTCCGCGACGGCTTCAATCTCGGCCTCAAGCACTCCGGCGGCAAGTTCGGAGGGCTCGAGGTCAAGATGTTCATCGGCGACGATCAAGCAAACGGGGACGTGGGACGGCAGCTCATCGACCGATTCATCAAAGGGGAGCGAGTGCACCTCATCACTGGAGTGCTCGCCTCGAACGTCCACGTAGCGGTCGGGCCCGCCGCATTCGCGGCGCGGGTGCCGTACGTGATCCCGAACGGCGGGCCATCCCAGTTCGCCGGCGAGGGGTGCAGCCCGTTTCTCTCGAGCACCGCGTGGCAGAACGACGCCTACCACGAAGCAGCCGGGCAACATGCAACCACCAAGGGCCTGAACAACGTCTATCTTCTGGCCGCCAACTATCCCGCCGGACAGGATGCGCTGAAGGGATTCAAGCGCTTCTACAAGGGAAAGGTGGTCAGCGAGACCTACACCAAGCTCGGGCAGCTCGACTACGCGACCGAGCTCGCACAGATCCGCGCGGCGAAGCCCGAGACGCTGTATGTGTTCCTCCCCGGAGGCACCGGCATCAGTTTCATCAGGCAATTCGTCGCTTCAGGGCTCTCGAAGGACGTCTCGCTGCTGCTGCCGGGATTCTCCGCCGACCAGGACGTCATACCCGCGGTGGGCGATTCGCTGCTCGGGGTCTTCAACTCGGCTCACTGGGCGCCGGATTTCGACAATGCCGAGAACAAGCGCTTCGTCGAAGAATTCCAGAAGGAGTACAAGCGGCTGCCGTCGTCGTACGCCGCTCAGGCCTACGACGCCGCGCGCCTTATCGACGCGGCGGTGCGCAGCCTGAAAGGGAAGGTCGAGGACCGGACGGCGCTCGCCAAGGCGCTGCGCACGGCGAAGTACGGGTCCGTGCGCGGGTCCTACTCGGTGAACGTGAACGGCTACCCCGTCCAGGACTACTACCTGCGTGTGGTGATCAAGGACGCGTCCGGACGCATCACGAACCGGACCATGGGCAAGATCTTCGATAACCACAAGGACGCCTATTACACGGCGTGCAAGAAAGCTTCATGACATTTCGCGACAGGGCAGGCAAGTTACCGGTCAGACAGCCGACGGCGCGAGCAGCGCGGATTCCACCAGCACATCGACGCCCGCCGCCGGGTTGATCGCCCGCGCCGGAATGTCCTTGCCGGCACGCCACTCGGCCACCGCCCGGTGTTTGGATTCGCCGCTGACCAGGAATAGCACTTGCCGCGCGCGGCTCAGCCGCGCCGCACTCAAGGACACGCGCTGCGGCGGCGGTTTGGGCGCATCGAACACCGCCAGCGCGTCCGGCGACCCGGGCGCCGTCCCCCACTCATGCTCGGGAAACAGGCTTGCCGTGTGGCCGTCCTCGCCAAGTCCGAGCAGCACCATGTCGAAGTCGCCGACTGTCCGCAGTGTTTCGGCATACATTCGGGCTGCCTGAAGCGCACCCAGCTCCCCCGGTATCGTGTGCAACTGGAACGCGGGAATGGGCACGCGATCGAGCCAAGCCTCCGCCGCCATGCGCGAATTGCGCGCCGAATCGGCTGGCGGCAGGCAGCGCTCGTCGCCGAAATAGATATGCCACGCCGACCAGTCGGTTTTCGCTGCGCATAGCCCGTGATAGATGCCGCGCGGCGTGTTTCCGCCGGCGAGCACGAGATGGAATTGGCCGCGTTCGCGAATGGCCTGTGCCGCGCCGGCGAGGATGGTCTCGATCGCAGCCTGGCGCAACGCCCGCTCATCGGCAAGCGCATGCCAGCGGCAGGGTTCCGAATCGGCGCGATTCATCGGCCGGCACTCGCTACACAGGCGTGGATGTCTGGGTGGGTTCCCACTTCCAGTTCCGGATTTCCGGCAGGTCCTCGCCGTGCTTCTCGATGTACTGCTTGTGCTCGATGAGCTTGTCCTTGAGCCGCCGCTTCAGGTCGATGCCCTTGTCGCCTGTCTGCGGCAGGCGGTCGATGGTGTCCATGACGAGATGGAAGCGGTCCAGATCGTTCAGCACCGTCATGTCGAAGGGCGTGGTGATCGTGCCCTCTTCCTTGTAGCCGCGGACGTGGATGTTGTCGTGGTTGGTGCGCCGGTAGGTCAGCCGGTGGATCAACCACGGGTAGGCATGGAAGGCGAAGATGACCGGCCTGTCCCTGGTGAAGAGCTCGTCGAAATCCCTCTCGCTCAACCCGTGCGGGTGCTCGGTTTGCGGCTGCAGCTTCATGAGGTCGACGACGTTCACCACCCGGATTTTCAGGTCGGGCAGATGCTCGCGCATGATGGAGACGGCGGCGAGCGTCTCCAGCGTGGGCACGTCGCCACAGCAGGCCATGACCACGTCGGGCGCAAGGCCGTTGCTGGCCCACGGCCAGATGCCGATTCCCTCGGTGCAGTGCTCGACGGCGGCGTCCATGTTCAGCCACTGCGGCGCCGGGTGTTTGCCCGCAATCACGACATTGACGTAGTGCCGGCTGCGCAGGCAGTGGTCCATCACCGACAGCAGGCAGTTCGCATCCGGCGGCAGGTAGACGCGCACGACCTCGGCCTTCTTGTTCACGACATGGTCGATGAACCCGGGGTCCTGGTGCGTGAACCCGTTGTGATCCTGGCGCCAGACATGCGAGGCCAGCAGGTAGTTCAGCGAGGCGATCTTGCGGCGCCACGGCAGGTGCGACGTGACCTTCAGCCACTTGGCGTGCTGGTTGAACATCGAATCGACGATGTGGATGAACGCCTCGTAGCAGTTGAAGAGTCCGTGCCGCCCGGTGAGCAGATAGCCCTCCAGCCAGCCCTCGCACTGGTGCTCGCTGAGCATTTCCACCACGCGCCCGGTGGGCGCGAGAAATTCGTCGTTCGGCACGGTCGAGGCTTCCCATTGGCGATTGGTCACTTCAAAGAGAGCTTCCAGGCCGTTGGAGAGCGTCTCGTCGGGGCCGAAGACGCGGAAATTCCGCTGCTCGCCGTTCAGCTTCGCCACATCGCGCAGGAAGCGCCCGAGCACATGCGTGTCGCCGATGCCGCGCACCCCCGGCGAGGGCACGTCGGCCGCATAGTCGCGGAAATCCGGCATCCGCAGCTCGCGCAGCAGAAGGCCGCCGTTGGCGTGGGGATTCGCGCCCATGCGTCGTTCGCCCTTGGGCGCAAGTTCGGCCAGTTCCGGTATCAGTCGGCCATTCGCATCGAAAAGTTCCTCCGGCCGGTAGCTCCTCAGCCAGTCTTCCAGCAGCTTGAGGTGCTCGGGATGTCTGGCCGGGTCGGAGAGCGGCACCTGATGCGAACGGAACGTGCCCTCGACTTGCAGTCCATCGACCACTTTCGGTCCGGTCCAGCCCTTGGGTGAATTGAGGACGATCATCGGCCAGCGCGGACGCGCGAAGGCGCCGTGGACGCGGGCATTGTTCTGGATTGCCTTGATCTGCTCCACCGCGGTATCGAGCGTTGCGGCCATGGCCTCATGCATCGGTCCGGGCTCGCGACCCTCGACGAAATAGGGCGTCCACCCGTAGCCGCGCAGCAACTGTTCCAATTCCTCGCGGCTGATGCGCGCGAGCAGGGTCGGATTGGCAATCTTGTAGCCGTTCAGATGCAGGATCGGCAGCACTGCGCCGTCGGTGGCCGGATCGAGGAACTTGTTGGAATGCCACGCCGTGGCCAGCGGGCCGGTTTCCGCCTCGCCATCGCCGACAACGCAGGCGACGACGAGATCGGGATTGTCGAACACCGCTCCGAACGCATGGCTGAGCGAATAGCCCAGCTCGCCGCCCTCGTGGATCGATCCGGGACATTCAGGCGATGCGTGGCTGGGAATCCCGCCCGGAAACGAAAACTGCGTAAACAGCTTCCTGAGTCCCGCCTCGTCCTGGCTGATACCTGGATAGACCTCGCTGTAGCTGCCTTCCAGGTAGGTATTGGCAACCATCGCCTGGCCGCCGTGCCCGGGGCCGGAGACGTAGATCATGTCGAGATCGTATTTCTTGATGACCCGGTTCAAGTGCACGTAGATGAAATTCTGCCCCGGTGTCGTGCCCCAATGACCCAGCAGCATGTGCTTCACATGGGCGAGCGCCAGCGGCCGCGTCAGCAGCGGATTGTCATGAAGATAGATCTGGCCGACCGACAGGTAATTGGCGGCGCGCCAGTAAGCGTCCATTTTCCGGAGCAGTTCCGGAGCGAGCGTGTTCGTTGTCATGCTTCGACTTTCAATCTGCGCGTCGAGGCCGCGGAGCCGCGTGATCACCGCTGCCACAGGATGTGGGCGGCTTCCAGGGGAACAGCAACGCCGTCGTGGTGCGGTATGAGCCGCACCGTATAGTCCGTCGCCGGGCGGCGGGCTGCAGGCACCCGCACGCGATAGGCATGGTCGCTTGTCGTCCCCGCCGGGTGCGACACGCGCTTCATCTCCTGCCGCACCGGAGCGCCGTCGCCGACTCCGTCTGCATAGAGTTCCACGCGCACTGCCTCCGGGTCGAGGTCATCGAGATAGACCCGAGCCTCGAATACGTATTGCTCGCCGTCGGTCTCAAGCTTCACTTCGCCGAGCCGGAGCGAGGGCCATCGTTGTTCGAGGACATGCTTCCAGTCGACGATCTGTTTCCCCGCAGCGCCTTCGTTGGCAGCGCGCTCACGATAGATGGCCGCGGCCGGGAGATAGTGTCTTTCGGTGTATTCGCGGACCGAGCGGTTGGCGGAAAACTGCGGAGTCAACCGCGCCATGCTTTCCCGCATCCTGGCCACCCAGGCGCCGGGGATACCTTGGTCATCACGAGCGTAGAACTCAGGGACCACCTCGCGTTCGAGCAGCTCATAGAGGGCTTCAGCTTCGATGGCGTCCCAGGCCGGATCGCTATCATGTTCGTGACCATCCCCCAACGCCCACCCGACTTCCGGCGTATAGGCTTCCGCCCACCAACCGTCCAATTCAGACAGATTGATGCCGCCGTTGACGAGCACTTTCATGCCGCTCGTTCCGCACGCTTCCCAGGGCCGCCGGGGCGTGTTGATCCAGACATCGACCCCCTGCACTAGGTTCTCGCTCAAGAGCATGTTGTAGTCGCTGAGGAAGATCACGTGGCGGCGTGCCGCGGGCCGCCGGATAAACTGCGTCCATTCCCGTATGAGGGCCTGCCCGGCTTGGTCCGCTGGATGGGCTTTGCCGGCGAGGATGAGCTGCACCGGACGCTGCGGATGGGTCAACAGCCGCAGCAGCCGCTCCGGATCATGCAGCAGCATGTTGGGCCGTTTGTAGGTGGCGAAGCGGCGCGCAAAGCCCAAGGTCAACGCGTTGGGATCGAAAAGATGCCCCGCCTCCGCCACCGCTTCGGGCGACGCGCCGGAGGCGGCCAACTGCCTGGACAAGCGCTCGCGCACGTAGGCCACAAAAGACTGGCTGGCGGCGATGCGAAATTGCCAGAGCCTGGCGTCGGAGACGCAGCGCATGTCCTGCCCCAGGGTTTCAGTCGACCCCAGCCAGCGGTCCTTGCTACAGGCCTCCGTCCATAGCTCATCCGCCGCCGCGGAGTCCCAGGTCGGCATGTGGACGCCGTTGGTGACGTGGCCGACGGGCACCTCCTCCGCCGGCCAGCGCGGAAAGAGCGGTTCAAAGAGGTGCCGGCTCACCTGTCCATGCAAGCGACTCACGCCATTGACTGCCCCGCTCCCGCGAATTGCCAGATAGGCCATGTTGAAACTCTCCGACGGGTCGCCCGGGTTCTGACGACCGAGCGCGAGCAGATCGTGGAGCGTAAGGCCCAACTTCTCGGCATACCCGCCGAAGTATTGTTCGATGAGGGCCGGAGCAAAACGATCGAAGCCGGCGGCCACCGCGGTATGCGTGGTGAACAGGTTGCCCGCTCGCGTAACGGCCAGAGCCACGTGAAAAGCTTGGCCCGTTTCCTCCATGAAATCCCGGGCGCGTTCCAACACGGCGAAGGCCGCATGGCCTTCGTTGAGGTGGCAGACTTCCGGCTGGAGGCCGAGCGCGCGGAGCAACCGCCACCCGCCAATCCCGAGCACCAGTTCCTGTTTCAGCCGCAACTCCGGCCCGCCTCCGTACAACTCGCTGGTGATCCCGCGATGCGCCGGGTAATTAGCCGCGTCGTTGCTGTCCAGCAGGTAGAGCTTCACGCGGCCGACCTGAACCTGCCAGGCGCGCAGCCAGACCGAGTAACCGGGTAGCGCGACCTCCAATCGCAACCACTCCCCATTCCGTTTGCGCAAGGGGGTGATCGGTAATTGCCCGGGATCGTTATACGGGTAAAGGGCCTGTTGCGCGCCGTCCTGGTCGATCACCTGGCGAAAATAGCCCTGCTGGTAGAGCAGCCCCACGCCGGCCACCGGAACGCCCAGATCGCTGGCGGCTTTGAGCTGATCGCCGGCCACATTGCCCAATCCTCCCGAATAGATGGGCAGGGCTTCGCTCAACATGAATTCCATGCTGAAATACGCCACACAGGTCAGCGGCGCCTCGGGATGATGTTGCCGAAACCACGCGGGCGCCTCCTCCGCCTGCTGCTTGGATTGCACCAGGGCGTCTATCTTTTTGCGGAAGGCCGGATCGGCGAGCACGCTCCGGATCTTCTCCCGGGACACCGTCTGCAGGACGTCGCACGGGTGATGCGTCTGGTCCCACAGGACCGGATCCAGCTGCCGCCACACCTCGTCGGTGGCGTGATTCCACGACCAGCGCATATCCAGGGCCAGCTCGACCAAGGAAGCGAATCCCTCGACGTCCGCTGGGAGAAGGTTCTCAATGGGGTGGCTGACCCGGGCTTGTTCGCTCATGGCCTGTTCTTCATATTTGTCCTGGACGCAATCTCCTGCCGCTGCGTGGGCGCCGCCAGCGCAGCGCCTACGATAGCCTGTGCTTCGTCCAGGATACGGCGCAGATGATCCACCCCTCGAAAGCTCTCCACATAGATCTTGTAGATATTCTCCGTGCCGGACGGACGCGCGGCGAACCATCCGTTCTCGGTGACCACTTTCACCCCGCCGATGGGCGCGCCGTTGCCCGGCGCGTGGCTCAGTATGCTCAGGATCGGCTCGCCGGCCAGGTCCTTGCTCGCCACCTGCTGCGGCGAGAGTTTCGACAGCATTCGCTTTTGCTCCGGGGTCGCGGGTGCGTCGATCCGGTCGGAGAGGCACACGCCGAACTCGCGCGTAAGCTCGCGGTAGATCTCGCCGGGATCGCGGCCCGTCCGCGCGGTGATTTCCGCCGCGAGCAGTGCCGGGACGATTCCATCCTTGTCTGTCGTCCAGACCGTGCCGTCGAGGCGCAGGAAAGTTGCGCCTGCGCTCTCCTCGCCGCCGAAGCCGAGCGAGCCGTCGAGCAGGCCTTCAACGTACCACTTGAAGCCGACCGGAACCTCGTAGAGCCTCCGGCCGAGCTGGGTGACCACGCGATCGATCATCCGGGTGCTCACCACGGTCTTTCCCACTGCGGCCTGACTGCCCCACTTCGGCCGATTCCGAAACAGGTAATGGACAGCGACTGCAAGATAGTGATTTGGCGGGAGCAATCCCGCGCTGCGGGTGACGATCCCGTGCCTGTCGTGGTCGGTGTCGCAGGCGAAGGCGATGTCGAAGCGATCCTTGAGGCCGATCAAGCTCTGCATTGCGTAGGACGAGGACGGGTCCATGCGAATCCGGCCGTCCCAATCGACGGTCATGAACCGGAAGGTCGGATCGACGACTTCGTTTACAACCGCGAGATTCAAGCCATAGCGCTCGGCAACCGCGGCCCAGTAGTGGACGCCCGCGCCGCCGAGCGGATCGACACCCATGCTGATGTTCGCGCCGCGAATCGCATCCATATCGAGCACATTGCCCAGATCGCCCACGTAGGCGTTGAGAAAGTCGTGGCGGTGGGTGGTATCGGTGCCCAGTGCCTTTTCGTAAGGAATTCTTTTCACGCCCTGGAGGCCGCTTTTCAGAAACTCGTTGGCCCTGGCTTCGATCCATCCCGTGACCTCGTTGTCCGCCGGTCCGCCGTTGGGCGGGTTGTACTTGAAGCCGCCGTCCTCGGGCGGGTTGTGCGAGGGCGTGATGAGGATGCCATCCGCGAAGCCCGCGGTGCGCCCGCGGTTGTAGGTGAGTATTGCGTGGGAAACCGCCGGAGTGGGCGTGTATTCGTCGTGCTCAGCGAGCATGACGTCCACGCCGTTGGCCGCCAGCACTTCGAGCGCGCTGGCACACGCCGGCACCGACAGCGCATGCGTGTCCATGCCGAGGAACAGTGGGCCCCTTGTGCCCTGCCGCTTCCGGTAATCGCAAATAGCCTGGCTGATCGACAGCACATGCCATTCGTTGAAGCTGCGCTCGAACGAGCTGCCGCGATGCCCGGAGGTGCCGAACGCGACGCGCTCGGACGGCACCGCGGGGTCCGGGCGCAGCCCGGCATAAGCGGCGAGCAGCCTCGGTACATCGACCAGCAGCGCCTGCGGCGCCGGCTTGCCGGCCAATGGACTGATCGCGGTACTCATTGCCAGACATCGCAGGTCATGAGTGGCTGGTCCGCTCAGGTCTGCGGTGCGGCTGCGCCTTGCCTACGCAATAGGTTTCTTGGTGAACAAATAGTCCTTCAGTTCGCTGGAGAACTTCGGGTCGTTGCGCCGGATCCACTCCAGTACCATGGATGCGTGCTCCTTCTCCTCGTCTCGATTGTGCGCAAGGATAGCCTTGAGTTCCATGTCCTTGCATGCACCAACGCGCTGGTTGTACCAATCGACGGCTTCCAGCTCTTCCATCAGGGAAACAATTGCTCTGTGCATGTCGCGCGTTTCGTTGGACAGTTCCTCTATGGGCTCGTGATAACCGACACTGGACATTTTCTTCGCCTTTTGGTTACGGGTTTCCTGGAAACTTCTTCGCCCTCGTCAGTGTTCGAGCCCTCAATCAGGCTGTCTTTTCCATGCCGGCCGAGCCAGCTTCAGGAACGAAGAGCGACCCTGTGGCGGAATTACGCCCAAGAGGGCCTGTTCCCGCAGCAGGTATGCATGCTCCTGGCTCCGTGTCAGGTTGGCTCGCCGCAGCCAAGGGTCGTCTTGGGGAACCGGCAGCGCCGTAAGCTGCATCAGCGCCACATCGACGATGGAGCGACGGTAGTCGGCGTCGGGACTGAGGGCGCTCCACGGAACGGCGAACCGCTTTCGTCCGATCCCCAGAAACCCTCCAAGCCCGAGCACGGCAAATCGAACGCAGCCGGTACGCGCGTCGACCAGGAGTTCTTCAATCTCGCCCAGAAACCTCCCGCCCGCATCATAGACGTCGTCTTCGATCAGACTCCTTGTTCCCAGAAGGCAATCGTTCGTCGCGGAATCGGCTGCAGCGGAATTCCGCGGATTGGTTCTCATCCCGTCTATCATTCGAGCCTCCTCAATGTCCGGATGGCCGGCGATCCGTGCTGCGCCGGTCGTCTCGAGAATGCTGTTGGCCTTGGATTCCCTTCCCTTTCCGCAACTGCGACCCCCGCTTGATTATCCGCTTCCGTCCAAGGCGATCTGTGCGCAAGCGTACGTAAGACGGAGAAAGCGCCGGCAGTCCGGGGAGCCGTCAATAAATGCCTTCTATCGGCCCGTCGCAATCGGATGCCGCGCTGCTCATGCCCGCCTGGCCGTCGTCAGCACTTCGCTTTTCGAGGCGATACAGTTCACAAGATCATTCCATGACTTGGCGAAAGCCGCGACGCCTTCGCGCTGGAGGGCGTCGGCGAGCGCTTCGTCGTCGACGCCCTCGCGCGCGAATTCAGCAAGCACCGCTTCGGCATTGCCGCCGTCGAACGGCATGGCGTCCTTCACCTTTCCATGATCGGCGAAGGCGAGCAGCGTCTTCTCGGGCAGGGTGTTGATGGTATCCGGGGCCGCCAGCGCCTCGACGTAAAGGACGTCCGGGGCTGCGGGATCCTTGGTCCCCGTGCTGGCCCACAGCAAGCGCTGCGGCCGCGCCCCCGAACCGGCAAGGTTCCGCCAACGCGGCGAGGCGAGCAGATCGCGGTAGGCCTTGTAGGTGCGCATGGCGATGGCGATGCCGAGGCGATTGCGAAACGCGTCTGCAACCTTGTCCTTGACCGCCACGTCCCACCGGCTGACGAAAATCGATGCCACGCAGGCGACACTTGGGTCGCGGCCGGCGTCGATGCGTCGCTCGATGCCGCGCATATACGCTTCGGCCGCCGCGACGTACTGGTCGCCCGAGAACAGCAGCGTGACGTTCACCGGCACCCCCGCGAAGATCGTTTCCTCGATCGCGCGTATGCCTGCGCGGGTACCCGGGATCTTGATGAAAAGATTGGGGCGTTGCGCGCGCGCGTGCAGTTGCGCCGCCGCCTTGATAGTGCCGGGAGTGTCGTCCGCGAGCAAGGGCGATACCTCCAGCGACACCCAGCCGTCCACGCCACCGGTGGCGTCGTGGACCGGCCGGAAAAGATCGGCGGCCTGAGTCAAGTCTTCCAGGGCGAGTTCGAAGAACAATGCTTCGCCCGACTTGCCTTCAACCGCCTTCTTGCGAATGGCATCGTCGTAAGAGCCGGCGCTCTTGATGGCCTGATCGAAGATCGTGGGATTGGAGGTGAGCCCGGTCACCGCAAACTCGCTGATATAGCCCCTGAGCGTGCCGCTCGTCAGCAGCCCGCGCGTAATGTTGTCGAGCCAGAGGCTTTGGCCCAGATCGTGAATCTGCCGTGTAGCGTTCATGTCGTGTGCGGCGGTCATGCTTGCGCCCGGCCGGGGTTTTGCCAGCTGCCGTCCGCTGCGATGAGCGCGTCGGCCTGCTTCGGTCCCCAGCTGTGCCGCCGGTAAGGGTGGACCCGGAAGGAGTGCTTGAGGACCGGGTCGACCACCGTCCAGGCGGCCTCGACCGCGTCCTCACGCGTGAAGAGCGCGCCGTTGCCAGCCATGGCATCGCCCAAGAGCCGCTCGTAAGGCGCTTCCTCTCCCGGCCGTTCGTCACACAGATAAAGCTCGCGCTGGTCGCCGACGAACTCCTTGCCTGCGCGCTTGACGCGGGCAGCGAGGGCCACTGCGGAGTTCGGGGACAGCCGGAAGCGCAGGTAATTGGCCCGGCCGGCCGCAGGCGCCGAGTCGGCGAACAAGCGCTGCGGCGGCGGCTTCAGCTCGACGATCACCTCGGCTGCCGTCGCGGCCAGGCACTTGCCCGAGCGCAGGTACCAGGGCACCCCCTCCCAGCGCCACGAGTCGATGAAAAGCCGCAGGGCGCAGAAAGTCTCGACGCCGGAATGCTTCGCCACGCCCGGCTCCTTGCGGTAGCCGGCGTACTGGCCGCACACCACGTCGCGGGGATTCACAGGGCGCATTGCCTGGAAAACGTCGGCTGTCTCGCCGTGCACGGCTCCAAAGCCCCTATAGGTCGGCGGCTCCATGGCAAGCAGCGCGACGATCTGGAACAGGTGGTTCTGGACCACGTCGCGCAGGCAGCCGGCGGTTTCGTAGAACGCGCCGCGGCCCTCGACGCCGAAATTCTCGGCTAGGGTGATCTGAACGCTGGCCACGTAGTTGCGGTTCCAGATCGGCTCCAGGAACGAATTGGCGAAGCGGAAATAGAGAATATTCATGATCGCCTCCTTCGCGAGGAAGTGATCGATGCGGAAGATCGAGTCTTCCGGAAACACCGAGCGCGCGACGCGGTTGAGGTTGCGCGCCGAGGCCAGGTCGCGTCCGAACGGCTTTTCGACGATGACGCGCGCCTGCTCGGCCAGGCCGGCGGCGCCGAGTCCCTTGATGACCGCCGCGAAGAGCGCGGGCGGGATGGCGAGGTAGTGCGCCGGGTGCCGCGCACCGCCCAGCGCTTGCTTGAGCGCCTTGAAGGTAGCCGGGTCCTTGTAGTCTCCGCTCACGTACCCGAGCAGGGAGAGCAGACGGCGGAGGGCACGCGGGTCGTCGATCCTGCCGCTGGACTTTATGCTGTCCGTCGCCCGCTTGCGAAGGTGCGCCGCGCTCCACTCCGAGGAGGCCACACCGACCACCGGGACGTCGAGGACGCCCCGCTTTGCCATCGCATAGAGCGCCGGAAAGATCTTCTTGTAGGCGAGGTCGCCCGTCACGCCGAACAGCACCAGCGCATCCGACAGTGCCGCGCCGCCCTTGGTCCTGTTCATCTCAGCCTCTTCCCTTCTCGTCATGCCCGCCAAACTGCTTGCGCATCGCGGACAACACCCGATTGGCGAATTCCGCGCCACCGCGCGAGCTGAAGCGTTCGTAGAGCGCGGCGCTCAGAACAGGGACAGGCACGGATTCGTCGATGGCAGCCGCGATCGTCCAGCGCCCCTCGCCGGAATCCGATACGCGGCCGGCGTAGTTCTTCAGACCAGGGCTGTCCAGGAGCGAGGCAGCGGTAAGATCCAGCAGCCACGAGCCGATCACGCTTCCCCGGCGCCAGAGCTCCGCGATCTCGGGCAGGTCCAAGTCGTATTGGTAAACCTCCGGGTTGCGCAGCGGCGCCGTTTCGGCATCCGTGTCGCGCAAGCGCTTGCCGGCGTTGGCGTGGCGCAGGATGTTCAGCCCTTCGGCATAAGCCGCCATGAGGCCATACTCGATGCCGTTGTGGACCATCTTTACGAAGTGTCCGGCGCCGGTCGGGCCGCAATGCAGATATCCGTGCTCCGCGGGACCCGGCGTGCCCTTCCTGCCCGGGGTGCGCGGCGCCGCCTGAATTCCGGGCGCGATGCTCTTGAAGATCGGATCCAGGTGTTTGACGACCGGGTCCTCTCCGCCGATCATCAGGCAGTAGCCGCGCTCCAGCCCGAACACCCCGCCGCTGGTGCCGCAATCGACGTAATGGATGCCCCTCGGCTTGAGCGCCTTCGCTCTTTCGAGATCGTCGCGGTAGTAGCTGTTGCCGCCGTCGATGATGATGTCACCGGCATCCATGCGCGAGGCCAGTTCCTCGACTGTATTGCCGGCCACGCCGGCGGGAACCATCACCCAGACCGCGCGCGGCTTTGCCAGCTTCGCCACCAGCTCGTCGATCGAGACGGCGCCCCGAACGCCGCGGCCCGCGATCTTCTTCACGGCGGCCGGGTTCACATCGTAGGCAACGCACTTGTGCCCATCCTTCGCCAGGCGCCGCACCAGGCTGGCTCCCATGCGCCCCAATCCGATCATGCCGAGTTGCATCTTGAATCTCCTTCCTCAACCGGGAACACTATGCGTCCTCACCTCGGGTCAGAGCTGGAAGCCGATCCAGAGTACCAGACCCTCGACGATGTCGCGCCACAGACCGGGCGGCTGAGCGTCGTAGAGGCCGGCTTCGCGGCGTTCAAGTTCGAACCAGGCGGAAAAGCGCGCGATATCGCCGGCGTCATGAAACGCCACCATGACTTCGTAATTGAGGAACAGGCTGCGGCTGTCCAGGTTGGTGGAGCCCGCCAGCGCCAGCGCATCATCGATGACCGCGGCCTTGGCGTGCAGCATGTGCGGAGTGAGCCAGACGCGCACGCCCGCGGCGGCGAGAGCGCGCAGCGAACGATGCCGCGCGATGTCGGCCAGGCGATGGTTGGACCGCGCCGGCAGCAGCAAGTCCACTTCCACGCCCCGCCTGGCCGCCAGACACAAGGCCATCAGCAGGGCGTCGTCGAGCAGGACATAAGGCGAGACGAACGCCATGCGCGCGCGCGCGCGGTAGCCCGCGCTGACAAGCAGCGAGTGCACGGTGTCGTCAGCCTGGTCAGGGCCCGAGGCGATGATCTGCCCCGCGGCCTCGCCGGGCGCGGCGCCGGGGCTGGGCTTTGCATCCGCGGCCGCCGGTTCGGCCCCCACCGCGAAGACCCAGTCGCGCTGGAACAGATCGGCTGCCTGCCGGGCGAGCGGACCTTGCAGATCGAAGCTCAGGTCGCGCCACGCCGCGCAGCCGGGCCGCGCTTCGAAATATTCCGCGGCCAGATTGCGCCCTCCGCACCACAGCCGCTCGGACGCGCGGCCGGCGTCGGCCACCGCGAGCTTGCGATGGTTGCGCAGGTTCGTTCGACCATTCAGATTGAAGTGCAGCAGGGGCGCAAACAGTCCGACCCGGACACCCGCCCGCTCGAGCGGCGACAGGCCAGGCCACCCGCCCATCATGCGGCCCACCCCGTCGAGCAACAGCCGCACCTGCACCCCGGAGCGCGCCTTGGCGGCCAGTCGCGAGATCACCGCCGCGCCGACCGCGTCTCGCCCGAGCAGGAAGCTGCACACATCGAGGGTGTGCTGCGCCCCGTCTATCAGATCCAGAAGCGAGCGCAGCGAATCCGAGCCACTGGCGTGGATGCGCAATTCCCGGTATCCCGCGGGGCTCGGCTGCCCGAGCGCGGCGGCCACCTCGGCCGGCCACGCACTCGCGTCGGCGCCACGTGGAATCGTCCGGGCTTCCGCGCGTGCACCACCGGTGCGGGCGAGCTTGCGCGTGCCGAACAGCAGATACAGCGGCAGCGCGGCATAGGGCATCAGCAACATGAAGAACACCCAGCCGATCGCGGCGGATGGATGCCGGCGTTGCTGCAGCACGTGCGAGGCCACCACGTACACGAGCAGGCTGGTGACGGTCAACAGCCCATGCAGCGACAGCCAATGCGAAGGCGTCAGGGCGAGCAACATGTGCAGCGCGGCGAAGGGTGGAGCGTTTCCGTCATGTCGTCAGGCGCCCTGGATTGCGGGGAGGTTTGAACCGGCCACGATGCCCGCCGCGTCCGTTGCGGCGAGGCAAAAAAACCTGGCGAACTCTCAGGGAGAATTCGCCAGACCAAAGTGCGGGCTCAGAGGAGGAGGAGGAAGAAGCCCGCGAGAAACCGGTTAATCAGCGCCGCGTATGCTCGAGGAAGTGACTTGTGTGTCCCATCGCAGAAAGGCGCACTCCTGGATCGAATCGATAGCCTATAGCTTGCCCAGCAAGAGCAATATCACGATTATCAACAACACCAATCCGATGCCGCCGCTGGGGTAATAACCCCATTGCCTGCTGTGGGGCCATGTCGGAATCACACCCAACAGCATCAGAACCAGCACGATCAAGAGGATCATTCCGATACTCATAACGCTACTCCTTGCTTCGCGCCCAGGCTGCCGCGCCCGATTTCGCGCTGCCTCACTTGACGTCAGTGGACTACTTCAGGCTCTTTTCCCACTCGCTGAGCTGCTTCTCGGCTATATCCTTGGTGATGCCATACGCTTCCTGGATCTTGCCGGTAAGTTTGTCGCGCTTGCCTGCAATGACGTCGAGCTGGTCATCGGTGAGCTTGCCCCATTGCTGCTTGACGTCGCCTTTGAATTGCTTCCAGTTTCCTTCGATGCGATCCCAGTTCATTTCCGTGTCCTCTGAGTTGAGTTGAAGGGGAATCGCCACGTTGCGAGCGCCGACTGTTCCCCATGCGAGACGTTAGAGCGTGCGCATGTTGTCGTCAGTGCGCCAACGTACATAGCTGGCGCCCAGGCAGTTCACCCACTGGTTGGGGGCCAACTATGTACGCTGGCGCACGGACGGCGGTATGCATACGCCTCAAACTTTTAGAGCCACTGGCGTGGATGCGCAAGTCCCGGTATCCCGCGGGGCTCGGCTGCCCGAGCGCGGCGGCCACCTCGGCCGGCCAAGCACTCGCATCGGCGCCGCGTGGAATCGTCCGAGCTTCCGCGCGTGCACCACCGGTGCGGGCGAGCTTGCGCGTGCCGAACAGCAGATACAGCGGCAGCGCGGCATAGGGCAACAGCAACATGAAGAATACCCAGCCGATCGCGGCGGATGGATGCCGGCGCTGCTGCAGCACGTGCGAGGCCACCACGTACACGAGCAGGCTGGTGACGGTCAACAGCCCATGCAGCGACAGCCAATGCGAAGGCGTCAGGGCGAGCAACATGTGCGGCGCGGCGAAGGGTGGAGTGTTTTCGTCATGTCGTCAGGCGCATCGAATTGCGGGGAGGATCGAACCGGCGCGTTGAACGGCGATCTTATACCAGTCCCGGGATCGGGCCGTCGTCCAGGGCCTGCCGGGCCCCGCAAACCTTCTGCAGCGCGTCCCGCAGATCGGCCATTCTTGAACCACCACCATCGACCGCACCGCTGCACATCGCAAGCGAAGCGCTCGATCCGCTTGGCGAACCGCGGCACCGCCGACTATGTGCGCTAGCGCACTGACGACGGAATGCATACGCGTCAGACTTCTTCATGGGAGACAACGGGCAGGCGTCGCTTGCACCGCGGCGATTTGCCATCAACTCGAAGGACACCGAAATGAACTGGGACCAAATCGAAGGAAACTGGAAGCAATTCAAGGGCGACGTCAAGCAGCAGTGGGGCAAGCTCACCGATGACCAGCTCGACGTGATTGCAGGCAAGCGCGACAAACTAGCCGGCAAGATCCAGGAAGCGTATGGCATCACCAAGGAAGTCGTCGAGAAGCAGCTCAGCGACTGGGAAAAGCGCCAGAAGGCAATAGCCGAGGTCAAGAAGGAAACAGCTCACGTCAAGTGAGGCGGCCCGAAATCGGGCGCTATAGCTTGCGATTCCGCCATTGCGCCGCCCACTGATTCATAAAATACAGGAACGACCGTGAACAAGTTCAATATCAACGCGATCGCAATTGCGATCGGCCTCGCTTTCAGTGCCGGCGCGACGGCGCAGACCATGTCGAAAGACGAATACAAGTCCGCCAAGGATGGCATTGCGGCCGAGAGCAAGTCCGCCAAGGCAGCCTGCGGATCCTTGGCCGGCAACGCGAAGGACATCTGCCGGGCCGAGGCCGGCGGCAAAGAGAAAGTCGCGAGGGCCGAGCTGGAAGCAAGATACAAGCCCTCGGTGAACGCCCGTTACAAGGCGCGCGTCGCGGCGGCAGACGCCAATTTCGCAGTGGCCAAGGAAAAATGCGATGACCTGGCCGGTAACGTCAAGGACGTCTGCGTGAAAGAAGCCAAGGCCGCGGCGGTTGCCGCCAAGGCGGACGCTAAAGCGCAGATGAAGACCGCTAACGCGAACGAAAAAGCCGCCCAGACGTCCGCCGGGGCACGCACCAAGGCGCGTCAACAGGGCGCCGATGCGCGCAAGGACGCGGCCTCGGACAAGCGCGATGCCGATTACGCCGTGGCGAAGGAAAAGTGCGATGCCCTTGGCGATGCGAAAACCAATTGCTTGAACGACGCGAAGGCGCGTTTCGGCAAGTCGTGATTTGCACGAGCACAGCGAGCCGGCTACAAGGAGGTAGAAATGATGAAACTCGGCAAGACCGTCAGCGCAGCCTTGGTCATGGGTGTGTTGGTTGCGGCATTCTCCGGATGCCAGAAGCAGGAAGGCCCGGGGGAGCGCGCCGGAAAGGAAGTCGACAAGGCGATGGAGAAGGCCGGACAGAAGATCGAAAAGGTCGGTGAGAGCATCCAGGACGCGGCAAAGGGCGAGAACAAGAAGTAATCGGCGATCCGGCGCCGATAGGTCCGATCCTAGCGCTTGTGGAAGCGCTGAAAAAGCGCCCATGCTAGGATAGCCGTATCAATATACCGAGAGCCTGGGCAGGGCGTTAGCGGAAATGAGTCAGACCACTGCATTCGAGTTAGAGCTGGCCGAGCTGATCGTCGACGAACTGAACCTGGAGATAACGCCGGAGAGCATCGATCCCGACACCCCGCTATTCGGCGGCGGGCTGGAGCTGGACTCGATCGACGTCCTCGAAATCGCGCTCGCGGTCTCAAAGATCTACGGGTTCAAGCTGAGCTCGGACGATGCCGACAACGAGCGTATCTTCGCTTCGCTGCGGGCGCTGACTTCGCACATTGAGAAGCATCGCACCAGGTAGCGGGGCGCCGGCGCGCACCGCTACGGAATGATCCTGTCATGCGCAATCTGCCGCTCATCGGCATGCACGCGACGGATGACGTCGTGGCCTGGAGACGCGGAGAGCCGATCTCGGCGGCCGAGCTCATCGAAGCCGCTGCCGCGCTGGCGACGACGCTGCCATCGCGGCGCTACGTGCTCAATCTGTGCCGCGACCGGTACCGGTTCATCGTCGGCCTCGGCGCGGCAATGATCGCGCGGCGGGTCACCTTGCTGCCCCCCGGTCACGGCGATGCGGCCATGCGCGATATTCGCCGGGACTTCGGCGACCTGTGCTGTCTCGCAGACCACGAGGATATACCCGCAGGCATCGAAACCGTGCGGGCCCCGGCCGGGACCCGCGCCCCGGCCTTGCGCGAGATTCCGGCTTTCCCCGGGGAGCAGCCGGCCGCGATCGTCTTTACCTCGGGCAGCACCGGCCCACCGACGCCACATGTCAAGTCATGGGGATCGCTCGTGCATGGCGCACTCGCGCTCGGGCGGCATCTCGGGTGGACGCCGACATCGCGTCCGAGCATCGCCGGCACGGTTCCAGCGCAGCACATGTTCGGGCTCGAGACCACGGTGATGCTGCCGCTGCAGTGGCGCGGCGCCGCGGACGCCGGGCGGCCGTTGCTCCCTTACGACATCAAGGCCGCCGTTGACGCCACCCCTGCGCCGCGTTGGCTGATGACAACGCCGCTGCACCTGCATGCCTGCGTGAGCGACGGGATCGATCTTCGCGGCTCGTTGCGGGGGGTCATCTCCTCGACCATGCCTCTCGATGCCGGGCTCGCCCGCTCCGCCGAGGAAACGTGCGGATGTCCGGTCGAGGAAATCTATGGCTGCAGCGAGACCGGCATGATCGCCATGCGCCGCAGTGCGTCCGGCCCGACCTGGACCCTGTGCGAGGACGTGCGCATGGAGACGCAGGACGGCGCGACCCGCGTCGCAGGCGGCCATATCGAACAGCCGTTCGCGCTCGCCGACCTGGTCGAAATGGCGGGCCCGGACTCGTTCCGTTTGCTGGGACGCGCCAGCGATCTGATCAAAGTGGCAGGCAAGCGCGCCTCGCTCGAGGCGCTGAACGCCCGGCTGCGCAAAGTGCCCGGCGTTTCGGACGGCGTGTTCTACGTTCCTTCGCTGCCGGAGAATCGCACCGGCCGGCCCGCCGCGTTCGCGGTGGCACCGGGAACCACGGCCGCGGCGATCCTCGCGGCGCTGCGCGAGGATCTCGACCCCGTGTTCCTGCCGCGGCCGCTCTATCTGGTCGACGCGCTTCCGCGAACGGCCAACGGCAAGATCACCCTGGACGAACTCGAAGCACTGGCGCGTTCGATGTCCGCGCGGCGGTACTCCGACGAGCTGTCGGCCCGGTGACGGTCGGGATTGACGCCGAGATCGACCGCAGCCCGCCGCCCCTCGAACTTCAACCGCGACCAGGACACCGCCTCGCCATGCAAGATAGTCGGAAACCCCCTGTCTCCAGTAGTGCGGATTTGCAGCGTGAAGTTGCCGAATTGATGATCGAGTGCCTGAACCTCGAGGTCACGGCGGATCAAATCACCCCTGACGCCCCGTTGTATGGCGAAGGCCTGGGCCTGGACTCGATCGATGTGCTGGAAGTCGCGTTGGAGGTCTCCAAGCGTTATGGTCTGCAACTGCGCAGCGACGGCGAAGACAACACGCGCATTTTCAACTCGCTGCGCGGCCTCTCCGACTATATCGCAGCACAGAGAACCCGCTGATGGCACGCCGCACGTTGCGCTGGCTGGGAATTGCCGCGCTGGTGATCGGCTATTCGATACTGGCGCATTACACCAATGAATACGCGCACAGCGGCAACCTGGGCGCGCTGGTGGCCATTGCGCCCGTGGTATTGATTGCACTGGTGCTGGCCTGGCGCTCACCCCGGCGCTTCATTATGCTGGGCGTGCTGGTGCTGTCGTGCATTGCGCTGTGGGCGGGATGGCCGGCGCTCGAGAGCCATTTCGGGCTTGTCTACTGGCTGCAACACGTGGGGATGCAGCTGATACTGTTCATTACCTTTGGTCGTACCTTGATCGCCGGGCGGCAACCGCTCTGCACCCGCTTCGCAGAAGCTGTGCACGGCCCAATGACGCCGCAGCGTGAAATTTACACACGTCAGGTCACGCTCGCCTGGACATTGTTCTTTGCCGCGATGGCGTTGGCTTCCACCTTGCTTTTCTTTCTGGCACCGTTGGCCACGTGGTCGATTTTTGCCAATTTTCTGACGCTGCCTTTGGTCGCGTTAATGTTCATTGCCGAATACTGGGTACGCAGATGGGTACTGCCCGACATGCGGCATACGCACATCCTCGATGCGGTGCGGGCGTTCACGAACACCTCGGCGCGTCCACGCTAGTTGTTGCAGCCCCGATCATGCCTTCACTGCCGCTGGTATCACACGTCTCCCCGGAGAGCATCGTCGCCTGGCGCGCCGATGGCGCCGTCACGCTGCGCCAGTTCCTGGCCGAGGTCAGCCAGCTCGTCGCCCTGTTTCCCGCAGGGAGTCATCTGCTCAATATGTGCGGCGATCGCTACCATTTCAGCGTGGGTCTGGCGGCCGCCATTGTGGCCGGCAAGGTGAGCCTGCTGCCGTCCACCCACACACCGGAAGTGGTGCGCCAGATCAAGGTTTTTGCGCCGGATGTGTTCTGTTTGACCGATAGCGCGCTATGCACGGTGGATCTGCCCCAACTACGCTACCCGGACCCGGGGCTTAGCCCACCGGGCGCAATGGCACTACCGCAGATCGACAGCAAGCAGCGCATCGCGGTGGTATTCACTTCAGGCTCCACCGGTACCCCGCAACCGCATCCCAAGACCTGGGGGGCACTGGTCAGCAGCGTGCAGGCCGAAGCATTGCGCCTGGGGCTGCTGCACGACACGCCCTGCACCATCATCGGCACCGTGCCTCCGCAACACATGTACGGGTTCGAATCCACGGTACTGATGGCATGGCTCAGCGGCAACGCGCTCAGCCATGCGCAGCCGTTCTACCCGGCCGACATCTGCCAGGCGCTGGCCGCCGTGCCCACGCCACGAGTGCTGGTGTCCTCGCCCGTGCATCTGCGCGCCCTGCTGGATGGGGGGCTCGAGCTGCCGGAGATCGCACGGGTGGTATCCGCCACTGCGCCGCTGTCTGTCCAACTCGCGCAGGACATCGAGGCACGCTGCAATGCTCCGCTGATGGAAATCTATGGCAGCACCGAAACCGGCCAGATTGCCAGCCGCCGCTCCACGCAAACCGCAGAATGGCATCTGTTTCCCGGGATAAGATTGACCGTCGAGGGCGATTGCGTACGCGCTTGCGGCGGTCACGTCGAGGCATCGATCGCAATGAGCGACATTATCGAACCTGTTACGGACGAGCATTTCCTGCTGCACGGGCGCACCGCCGATCTGGTCAATATCGCGGGCAAACGGCATTCGCTGGCGAGTCTCAACCACCTGCTCAATTGCATTCCCGGCGTGGTGGATGGCGCTTTTTTCATGCCGGACGAAACCGGCGACGATCGCGTTACGCGGCTTGCGGCGTGTGTGGTGGCTCCGGGCATGGATGCGCGACATCTGCTGGCGGCGCTGCGTGAACATATCGACCCGGTCTTCCTGCCGCGCCCCCTGCTGTTTGTCGATGCACTGCCGCGCAACCGCACGGGAAAACTGCCGCGCGCAGTGCTGCAAGCCCTGCTTCAGGCGCGCAGCGCACGGAAACCCGCATGAATAGCGCCACACACTGGACCGTTCCGGCGGATCATCCCGCCTTTGCCGGACATTTCCCCGGCACCCCCGTACTCCCCGGTGTGGTGCTGCTGGACACCGTGCTGCACGCAATCGCCGCCGCCACTGGAATCGCGCTGGATACCTGCGAGATCAACTCGGTCAAGTTCCTGAGCCCGGCAGGTCCGGGCGACGAGCTGGTGATCCGGCACATCCTCACGGCCAGCGGCGCGATACATTTCGACATCGTGGCTGGCATGCGCAAGATTGCCAGCGGCAGTATCGTGCCGGGATCGCCTGTCTGACATCGCGCCCCACACCCAGCCAAGCCGCCTGGGCGCATGCCCCGGAGCGCAGCAACATGCTCATGTTGCGCGTCATGGCATGGATTTCACTGGGCATGGGGCGGCGCGCCGGGCGCCTCGTCCTGCACCTGATCGCCGCTTATTTTCTGCTGTTTGCCCCGGCCAGCCGTCGGGCTTCAGGCAATTATCTCGGGCGTGCGTTAGGGCGTCCCCCCCGCTGGCGCGATCTGTACCGGCATTTCTTCACCTTTGCCGCCACCATCCACGACCGTATCTACCTGGTCAAGCGCCGCTTCGAGATGTTCGATATCGAAGTGCACGGCGAGGATACGCTGCGCCGCGTGCTTGCCGGCGGCAAAGGCGTGTTCCTGATGGGCGCGCACCTGGGCAGCTTCGAAGTGATACGCGCGATAGGCCGGAGAGACACGGACATGCGCGTCGCCATGCTCATGCACCAGGATAACGCACAGAGGATCAACGCCATGCTGGCTGCCATCAATCCAGAGGCGGTGCAGGATATCATTGCCCTGGGACGCGTCGATTCCATGCTCAAGCTGCGGGAGCGCCTGGATGAAGGCGGTGCCGTCGGCATGTTGGCCGATCGCACCCCGGGCAACGACACCCTGTACCCCGTGCAAATCCTCGGCGCTGACGCGAACTTGCCCGGCGGGCCGTTCCGCATAGCCGCATTGCTGCGGCGCCCGGTGGTATTCATGACCGGGCTGTATCTGGGCGGCAATCGCTACGCCGTCCATTTCGATCCTCTGGCGGATTTTTCGACCGTTGCGCGCGATCAACGCGATGCCGCCCTGGGGGCGGCGATCACCCGCTATGCCGCGCTGCTGGATCAATACTGCCGCAAGGCGCCCTACAACTGGTTCAATTTTTTCGATTTCTGGCAGCCCGCGGCCACTGCAACGCCTCCCAAATCAAGATGACACTGCCCTCCTTCCCCGCCTTTTCGCTGCGCGTCATGCGCCGCGTGCTCGTTGCATTGGCGCTGGTGCCGGTACCTGTCGTGAGTCACGCCGCCGAGTGGGACATCGACCAGCTCATGCGTGGCCTGGCGCAAATCCGCTCCGGCCATGCCCGCTTTGTCGAGAAGAAATCCATCGCCATCCTCGACAGGCCGGTCGAATCTTCGGGGGAGTTGTTCTACACCGCACCTGACTACCTGGAAAAGCGCACGATCAAACCCAAACCCGAATCCATGATCCTGGATCGCGATACCCTGCTGATCGAGCGTGGCCGCCAAAAACACAGCCTGCAATTGCAGGATTACCCGGAGCTGGCGGCCTTCATCGACAGCATCCGCGGCACCCTGGCGGGCGACCGCAAGGCGCTGGAACGCAATTACCGGCTGAGTCTGGACGGCACGGCCGAGCAATGGATATTGCAACTACTGCCGGTGGATGAAAAAATGCAGGCAGTGGTAAAGCGCATCCGGGTTGCGGGGGTGCGCGACGCGGTGCGCAGCATCGAGATCACCCAGGCCGATGGCGACAGCTCGCTGATGCTCATCGAAAGGCTGGCCGCACCGTGAGGCCAGCCCCGGCGCGGCGCGGCCGAACAGCGATAGCCTTGTGGCTGGCGTTCATCCTCGCCTGCGGCATCGTTATCGGCCGCAGCCAGTTCAGTACCGATCTATCGTTCTTCTTGCCGCGCAGCCCCACCCCCGAGCAACAATTGCTACTGGAGCAGATACGCCACGGCCTGGCCTCGCGCCTGATACTGGCGGGCATTGAAGGCGTCGATGCGGCCACCCGTTCCAGGCTTTCCAAACAAGTCGCCCAGCGCCTGCGCGCCGACCCTGCATTCGTCGCCGTCAACAACGGCGAGCCCGTCAGCGCCGAGCGCGACCGTGCCTTCCTGTTCGACAATCGCTACCTGCTGAGCCCTGCGGTGACGCCCGCGCGCTTCAGCGTGGACGGCCTGCATGCCGCCTTGAGCGACAGCATCGACCTGCTCGCCTCGCCGGCCGGGCTGCTGGTCAAGTCGCTGCTGCCGCGCGACCCGACCGGCGAAATGGTGCAATTGCTCGACCAGCTCGGGAGCGGCACCCGCCCGCGGATGGCCGATGGCGCATGGGCATCGCGCGACGGCGCGCGCGCCTTGATGCTGTTGCAGACGCGCGCTTCGGGCTCCGATACCGACGCCCAGCAACGCGCCATGGCCGCCATCCGGCAAGCGTTCGATTCGGCACCCGGCGCAACCCCCGCCGCCAGACTGGTGATGACGGGCCCCGGCGTGTTTTCGGTGAATTCACGCGAAACGATCAGGAGTCAGGTCAGCCGCCTGTCCATCATCGGCGTCGCGATCATCGCGACGCTGTTGTTGCTGGTTTATCGTTCCTTCACCGCACTGGCATTGGGTTTCCTGCCCGTCGCCAGCGGTGCGTTGGCGGGCGTCGCGGCAGTCAGTCTGGGCTTTGGGGTGGTGCATGGCATCACCCTGGGATTCGGCACCGCATTGATCGGCGAGGCGGTGGATTATTCGATCTACCTGTTTGTGCAATCGGAACAGGGCGGCTCGAACCAGCAGAACTGGATCGAGCGCTTCTGGCCCACTGTCCGTCTCGGTGTGCTGACCTCGATATGCGGCTTTGCTTCGCTGCTGCTGTCCGGCTTTCCAGGTCTGGCGCAACTCGGCCTGTATTCGATCGCCGGTCTGATAGTCGCCGCAACCGTGACCCGCTTCGTCCTGCCGCATCTGCTGCCGGCGAACTTTCGCATCCACGATGTATCGGCGATCGGCCTCGTCCTGTCCCGCCTGGTGCAGCGCGCCGCTCGACTGCGATGGGCGGCCGCGATACTGCTGCTGGCGGCCTGTGTCGTCCTCGTCGAGCACCGCGCCGGTTTGTGGAATGACAAGATATCCTCATTGAGTCCGGTATCGCAGGCCGATGTGGATCTGGATGCAAGCCTGCGCGCCGACATGGGTGCGCCTGACGTGCGTTACCTGGTGGCGGTATCCGGCGCGAGCCGGGAATCCGTATTGAGGTCTTCCGAACAGGTTTCAACGATACTGCAGACGCAAGTCGATCGAGGCGAACTCGCCGGATTCGAAAGTCCCAGCCGCTATCTTCCCAGCACGGCGACGCAGCGCGCCCGCCAGGCCAGCCTGCCTTCCTCCGTCGAGTTGGAAACGCGGCTGGCGCAAGCCGTTCAGGGATTGCCGGTGCGGGCGCAACTGTTCGCGCCGTTTCTTGCCGACGTCGCAGCCGCGCGCAGCCAGCCCTTGCTGCAAGCTGCCGATCTCGAACAGACCTCGATGGCCATGGCGGTGGATGCGCTGCTCATCCAGCTAGGCCAACACTGGAGTGCCTTGTTGCCGCTGACCGCAGCCAAGGGCGTCGGCATCGACGCAGATCGAATTCGCGCTGCGTTGAGCGCCACGGGTTTGCCCAATGTGCTGTTTGTGGATATGAAGGCCGAGTCAGATCAACTGTATTCCGGCTACTTGCACGAGGCCATCCTGTTGTCGCTCGGCGGACTGGCTGCTATCGTCGCGTTGCTGCTGGTGGTTTTGCGCTCGCCCACGCGCGTAGTACGCATCATCGCGCCGCTCGCGGCCGCGGTCGTCACCGTCACGGCGGGACTGGCCGTGTTTGGCCAGCAATTGATCATTCTGCATCTGGTGGGCTTGCTGCTGGTGGTCGCGGTGGGCTCCAATTACGCCCTGTTTTTCGATCGAGCCGATCAACCCATTTCGCCGCGCACGCTTGCCTCGATGCTGTTTGCCAACCTCACTACCGTCGCAGGTTTTGGCCTGCTTTCCTTCTCCAACCTGTCGCTATTGCAGGCCATGGGCGTGACCGTGGCACCGGGGGTCATCCTTGCGCTGATCTATGCCGCGATTTTCGCCCGCCGACCCCATGCGTAATTCACGCTGGCAACCCACGCTGTTGATCCGCACATCCATCGCGCTGCATCTGCTGGCCTTGATTGTCGTCATCGCCGAACCCGGGCAGTGGCGCTGGGCGCTGGGCGCCGCGCTTGCCAATCACGCCCTGATCACGCTGGTCGGGCTGTGGCCGCGCAGCCGCTGGCTGGGGCCGAACTGGACGCGGCTGGCCCGCGCAGACCCCCCC
>Ga0080064_1003015_pt1 | contig 26088 bp, 37 predicted proteins | sample Subgrocontami54m_FD_69260 | JGI IMG/M metagenome (GOLD analysis project Ga0080064, IMG submission 69260) | Subsurface groundwater microbial communities from S. Glens Falls, New York, USA - GMW46 contaminated, 5.4 m (SPADES assembly) (version 2) ...
AATTTAATAAATGTTAGATTCCCTCGTTAGAGGCTGAGTGAGATAACGCCAGTTAATCCACGAAGAGTTTTTCTGAATGACTATGAAGAAAAATTGAATTTAATAAATGTTAGATTCCCTCGTTAGAGGCTGAGTGAGATAACGCCAGTTAATCCACGAAGAGTTTTTCTGAATGACTATGAAGAAAAATTGAATTTAACTGATTATAAACCAAGATTGCTAAATTTTGGTGTTATAATGGTTATAAGACTCAATTTTTCCGCTCATAACTTAAAATTTTGAACTGATTGCCTTGTAGTAAATATTGAGTTACGGACACACCACTGGACAATTCTCCAAACAACCTAATTCTTCAAAATTTTAGAGTTTAAAACTCTAATCGCTTCTTTTTTCCTACCCACTCCCGCACTGGACAACCTCAGCTAGAATATATAAACCAACTCTAAAAATTAGAGAACATTGGCAACGTCGCATAATCAGGAATTGCGAGAGTCTTAAAATTCCATCGTCCCTGAACGATGGAAGGTAAGACAACTCTTAGTCTACCAGGACTTCTGGGTTCAAATCCCAGCGTTGCCGTATTTAAATCTTTCGTGTGAAATTGCAAATGTATTCAGAACTCATTAGAAAAGAAGGGTTACGGCGAGGTTTTAGTCCGAGAACCATAAAGACATATTGCTTTTGTGTCGAGAAGTTTCTTTCTTTTTATCGCAATAAGGAATTGAAGTGTATCACTAAAAAAGATGTCCAAGAGTATTTTGATCGTTTCATAGAAAAAGGAAGGCCGGGAAATACTATCAACGTACATCTCAATGCTGTCAAATTCTTCTTTGAGGAAATTTTGAGGAAGAGGTTGACTGTTAATGTCAAGTATTCTAAAACTCCAAAAAGATTGCCGGAATTTCTTACTCAAGAAGAAGTTTTGCGTCTTTTGGATTCTATCTACAATTCAAAACACAAATTGATGGTTACGCTTCTCTATGCTACCGGGATGAGAGTAGGAGAATTAGTGTCGTTAAAAGTAAGAGATTTTGAATTCAATCAGAATTATGGCTGGGTGCGGCAAGGGAAAGGAAGAAAAGATAGGCTCTTCATTATCCCTCAAAAGTTAAAAAGCGAATTGCTTGACTGGATTGAGAAACAGAAATTAGATCCAGATAATTGGTTGTTTACTGGTTACGGAGAATATCATATTTCTCCAGCGACAATCCAAGCAATAATCAAGGAAGCAACTAGAAAAGCAAAAATATTCAAGCATGTGCACTCGCATACCATGCGCCATTCATTTGCGACGCATCTAATTCAGAATGGATATGCAGTCACTGAAGTTCAGCCCTTGTTAGGGCATTCTTCATTACAGACTACCATGATTTATTTGCATATGGCTGCTCCGGAATTGTTGAGGGTAAGAAGCCCTTTTGATACGTTGGAAAAATCTCCACAATCCTTATAAATATCGCTCCGGAAATATATCTTCAAGAATAGATGTTCTTGCGAATGATAACCACCATAACTGAACCTTACCTACCTGTACATATCAAATCGGTCTTTCACCCACTTTTAAATAGATGGTTCTTCAGCAAATTTAAAGACTTCTCACTGCCTCAGTTATACGGAGTGATGGAAATACATTCCAGGAAAAATATACTTATCTCTGCTCCTACCGGGAGCGGGAAAACCTTGACTGCTTTTCTTTCTGTCCTCAATGAATTAGTTGATTCCTCAGAAAAACAGATTCTGGAAGATCAGGTCTATTGTATTTATGTCTCTCCATTAAAGGCGTTAGGAAATGATATTCAAGTCAACTTGCTTAAGCCGCTGCAGGAAATAAATGAATTGGCAGGTAAAGATTTAGGCATCCGTATAGGAGTAAGAACCGGAGACACCACCGCTGCAGAAAAATCTAAGATGTTGAAAAAGACGCCGCATATTCTTATCACTACTCCAGAATCTTTAGCGATCATGATCAATTCTCCCAAGTTCAAAGAAAAACTGACTCAGGTGCAATGGGTGATTGTGGATGAGATTCATGCTTTAGCAGAAAATAAACGAGGTGTACACCTGAGCCTGACCATGGAACGCTTGCAAAAAATGTCTCCTGGAATGACTCGAGTTGGTTTAAGCGCGACTATCGCTCCGTTGGAAGAGATTGCCGGTTACCTGGTAGGAAAAGATCGCGACTGCGGCATTGTTGATATTCGTTTTTTGAAAGAAATGGATCTGAAAGTCCTTAGTCCGGTCAAGAGTTTAGTGGAATCAGATTACATGCTCAAGCATCGCAAGATGTATGACTTGATGAATGAGCTTATCCAAGAACATAAAACAACGTTGATTTTTACCAACACCAGATCGGCTACGGAACGGGTGGTGCATACCTTGAAGGATATGTTTCCGCAGCAGTATAACCACGAAAATATTGCTGCCCATCACAGCAGTCTGAGCAAGGAAGTGAGATTCTCGACGGAACAGGCTTTACGTGATGGAAGTCTTAAAGTAGTTGTTTCTTCTACTTCGTTAGAATTAGGGATCGATATCGGATATGTTGATTTAGTGATATGTTTAGGAAGCCCCAAGTCAGTAGCAAGATTCTTGCAGCGAGCAGGAAGAGCAGGACATCAACTTCGTTCTACGGTCAAAGCACGCATGATCGTGATGGATAGAGATGATTTAGTGGAGTGTGCGCTGCTGTTGAAATCAGCCCTGGAAAAAAAGATTGATCGAGTGCATATCCCTACCAATGCTTTAGATGTTTTGGCTCAGCAGATTTATGGTATGGCCATCAATGAAGTGATGAATATCCATGAGATGTTTCATCTGATCACAAAAAGTTACTGTTACAAAGATCTGAGCTGGAAGGATTTCTTTGAGGTTATCAGGTATCTTTCCGGTGAATATGTCAGCCTGGAAGAGCGGCAGGTATATGGAAAAATCTGGTACGATCAAGAGACCGGCAATGTCGGAAAAAAAGGAAAAATGGCCAGGATCATTTACATGACTAACATCGGGACAATTCCGGAAGAGAGTTATGTGACGGTCAAGATCGGCGAGCAGGTAGTAGGAAAGATCGATGAAGGTTTTCTGGAACGCTTACGCCCCGGAGATGTTTTTGTTCTGGGCGGCAATGTCTATATGTTTAAGTTTTCTCGAGGCATGACCGCCCAAGTAAGTACTTCTGTAAACAGACCGCCGACGGTACCGAGCTGGTTTTCAGAGATGCTGCCATTATCGTATGATCTGGCGATGGAGATCAATCGCTTTCGCAGATTGATGGAAGAGCAATTTCAAGCCAAAAGATCAGAAGAAGAAATATTACAGTTTGTCAATCAGCATCTCTATGTGGATGAAAAAGCAGCTTATAGCATCTATCGATATTTTTACGAGCAATTTCATTACAGCCAGATTCCTTCCGATCGGAAGATCGTGATTGAAACCTATGTAGATAGAGGCAGGACTTACATCATTTTTCAAAGTTTGTTTGGGCGGAGAGTGAATGACTGCTTATCCAGATCATTGGCTTATGTGATTGGCAAGTCTCAACATCGCGATGTAGAGATAGGCGTTACCGACAATGGTTTTTATTTGTCGGCGGAGCAGAGTTTTAATGCGGTGCGCGCTTTCGAAGCGTTGAAACAAGAAAATTTTCGGGCCATACTTGAGAATGCGATTGAGAAGAGTGAGGTGCTTTCCAGGAGATTCAGGCATTGCGCCGGCAGATCGCTGATGATCCTGCGTTCCTACATGGGCAAGAGCAAGAGTGCGGGGAGAATGCAAGTGGGAAGTAAAATCTTATTTAATGCAGTCAAAATGATAAGTAACGACTTTCCGATTCTGAAAGAAGCAAGGCGTGAAGTATTGGAAGACCTGATGGATTATGTCCATGCCCAGAAGGTCATTGATGAGATCATCTCCGGGCGAACAGTCCTAGTCGAAGTGCCCACCGATATTCCCAGTCCTTTCGCTTTCAGCTTGATTGCCGGAGGCTATAGCGACGTGATCAAGATTGAAGACAAGCAGGAATTCCTGAAGCGCATGCATGAAATGGTGTTGGCCAGAATCGCCTTGAAAGAAGGAAAAAAACTGCTCAAGGAAAAGAAAGAGGAATTTTCTTACACTTCATTCTGGGACGACTTACAGAAAAAAAAAGATGAAGAGAAAGATTGGTACAAAGAGAAATTGAAATTACAAGTCTGGAATCTGAAGCATGTGCCGGTGTATGTCAAGGAAGAGCTGATCAAGCTGATTGATAACGGTTCAATGCGCAAAGACGTTTTTGATGACTGCAAAAAGTATAAAGAAGAGATTGAGAAAGATTGGCCACAGGAATTGAAGGAGTTTATGTTGGGAAAGATGGCTGCGGTTTGATATTTTGAGCTGAAAAATTTATAAATAGGCTTCTTCTGGAACTGCTCATGGTTCAAGATTTATTGAGTAAAAAATTGATGCTTTTACAAGCTTTTAACGGATTGCCGGAACGCTGCGAGGCAGTGGATATGTTCAGAGTGGCGTATCTCTATCGGAAGCAATTTGATTATTTGGCGGAAAGTGAATCTGAAGAAGATTCTGATGGTTTAGTCTCTGCAGTTTCCCGAGCCTTATCTTTATCGTTAGATTTTGGATTGGAAAAGACTAAGCTTTATGTTTCATCCGGTAAAGGAATAGATACAGTCTCTTGGAACTTCTTGGATTCTTCTTTGTCAGATAATTTTAAATCTAAAATGTGTAAAGCAGTTCCTGATGCGTCTGATTACATCATAGATGTTTTTTTTGCTTCTCTGGAATGGGCAAGGATAGATTATAAACATCGAGGTAAACTAAAATTAGCAGTGGCTGAATCGCTTCTTAATTATGCCAGGACGGCGACGTTAGGCGCAATTAAATTTGAAGATAATTTTACATATGATTATGAAGCTGCCTGGGTAGAGAATGTTTATAGTCACTTTGGTACTATTAATAATCGTACCGGGGAACGAGATCAGAAATGTTGATTTTCTTACTGTAGAATTTTACTTTCTAATTCGCTAATAGTAACCAAGTCACGTTGCTCTTCTGAAATATTAAACAGATCGTAGAGAGAATTTTCATAGTGTTCTTTGGCTTGTTCTTTTTTCATCTCTTCATCTATTGATTTCCAATATTGATGGACTTTTTTTTCTGCATTTCTAAATAGATTCTGTGCAACCTTGTGTATTTGATAATTTGGAGACTCAGATAAACTGTTGACGCCATTCACTTTAGTGTAACCAATGGTTTGAATTAATTGTATCTGCTTTTCTCTAGTTGGTGGTACAGTTCCATAATCCAAAATTTTGTAGGCTTGGTCGAGGTTCATTGTAATTCAAAGGCCATGCAGGCATCATCAATAGCTTTTTCTTTTTCTCCTATTTTATGATACGCTATGCTTCTTTGGTTGTACAAATCAGCAGAACGAGGATGAATTTTAATTGCTTTGGTAAGAGCAGTAATAGCTTTTTCATAATCTTCTCTCTCAATATCAGCTTCTCCAATATTTTTTGGCAAATAATTGATCATAACTAATTTTTGATAGATGGAATCAGTTTCTTTAAGGACCGTTCTTCTAACCATTTGTTCTAAGGCTGCTTTCTTTGGCGCTCCCGCAGCTATCTCTGCAGTCATATCACAAAGATGGTGTCTTGGATGTATTCGGCCCTGCATCATCATCTCTTTGATACGTTCCAATATAATTGGAGTTACATATCCCGGCACTTGCATTTCATATTCTTTTACCATGATTAACCTAGCCTGCTTTTATATTTAGAGACGGTTCTTCTTGCTACTTCAATTCCAAATCGTTCTTTCAGAATTGGCACTAATTTTGAATCTGAAATTTTCCACTCACCATTATCATATAAATCAGAATTTTGCTGAAGTTCTCTGAGAGCATAAGTTCCTTTTATAATTGTAGCTTTAAATCCAGGAATCAACTCGTAGACAAAGAGTACTTTTCCGTCTGGAAGATGAATGGTGAGGTTTTTTACCAATCTGGTTATTGTTGAGTCGGAATATCCAAGATGTTCAGCAACATGAAGTTGTGTGATGGGATTTAAATTCAACTGGTTTCCACTTTCTAAATATTGATCCTGTGTTTCACACAGATACTTTACAATAGCCAGCTGTTGTTTTACAATCCAATCTCTCTGTTTTGCAAATTGTTTTGAGAAAATGTTATCAGCTGATGACGCTTGTTCTTCAATTCTTTTGAATCGAGCTAACTTTTCTGCGATTCTTTCATTAATCTGAGAATTATACTTTGTTGAATATCCTGCTTCTCCTTTATCTACAAAAATTTGTGGAGTTTCTAAATATTGTTCTCTTGAAACTTTTCCCCTCACTGATTTACAACCATCTAAGAAATCACCTTGCCAAAAATAGTTTCCCCTTTCTTCGAGCGGATTTTCATCTCTCCAATTTGGATTCTTTTCATGAAAATCGCTCACTTGTTCAAGACTCTGGTCTAACAAAAGCTCTAACTCTAACGGAGAAAGTCCTAAAATGGGGTTTATGAATAGTTTTGAAGACTGTTCTAATCGTAAGTATAATCCTAATCCGAGTTTCATCTCCTAAGATGCTAGAATTGACTTTATAAATCTTTCTACATTAGTCACTGAAAAGTAGTATCTAAGTCTTTATTTCAGTAAGGCTTCAATAGTCTGATACAGTCTCAGGAAATCGCTGAATTGAGCTGTTCCTTTAAGTGGTTGTGGTTTCGGCGCTTCCATATGGTATACGCAGACAGCTCGACCACCCATTCCTGCACTAACCTCACTAAGCTCTTGTAATGCGATGCTGCTTTTAACATCTAAAATTTCTAAAACGCCACAGTCTTCCGGATAGCCCCAAGTAACTCCAATCACTTTTTCTAAATTATTGAGATATAGGCATTCCAAGGGTTTTTGAGTCTTTGAAGAAATGCCACCGCGATAGTAAAGCAAGGCTTCATCGCTTCTTTCACCCATCAATACTATTTCATCATTTATTTCACTTTGGATGGCACATACAAGATGAATCGGTACATTGGTAAATGAATAAATACAATCATAAAGAAATTTTTCTTCGGTATGAAGAGGAAGCTTCATCTTTTCCGCTACTTGCTGAGCAATTTTCCCAAGTTGATATGTCGCTGGCATCATTTTTAGTCTGAGTAATATTGATATTATAAATATTTCTTATCAAATTTACAATATCTTACCCACAAAGATATTATGCTTATCACGTACAATCTTTACTTTGACAATCTTTCCTTCTTTGAATGGACAGCCTGGTATAGAAATGTTCCTCTGCTTAGCCGCTCCGATGGAAGAGTTAGTGAAACGATCCGGGCATTTTAAGACTACGGAAACGACCTCGCCTTCTGTAAATGGCTTAGGCATATCCTTGGTCTTGCGAATGTTGAAATCATCTTTGTTCAACTTCAGTTTGATATCATATTTCTTTTCCCAGGCTTCCAGTAGCCCATAGAATTTCTCCCAGGACATTTCTTCTGCGGGAATCCTGCCGGTTTTATACTTGAGAAAATTCTGGATGCCTAAAATGGGTTTCACTTCCAGTGATTTGATGAATTGAATGATTTTCTCCATTTCATCTTCATTATAACCCTGGGTCAAGACGGGAGCGACGATAACTTTCAACTTTTTAGAAGCATAAGCGATGACTTCTTTGACGTGCTTGACATTATAACTTTTAGTTCCGGCGATAAGTTTTGCTTTTTCTTCATCGATAGCATCGAGAGAGAGATTTAATTGCAGTTTGGTATATTTAGAAATTCTATCGATCATCTCTTTATTGAGTAAAGTTCCATTGGTATCGATGGAAATAGTATGCACTTTTTCTATCTCCTGAAGATCAGCAAATAAATTCTCCATATCGGCGTACAAGAAAGGTTCGCCCTGCACCCCGATATGCACTTCTACTGATTCGTTAACGAATTCAATCACTTTCTGCAGTTCTTCTACTAAATAATCTTTTTCAACTACAAAATCATGTTTCTTGCTGCTTAGACCTTCCGAGATGGAGCAATAGACACAATCTAGATTGCAGGAAGTCACCGGCTTGATCTCGATGATGGATGAATTTCTATAGACAATGCCGAAAGCTACGTTACCGATTAAAGGAATGCCGGAATTTTTATGGATATAGGTGACAGGATTGCCGGTCAATTTGTTTTTCAGCTGCTCGAAATATTTTGCTAGAAGAAAAGAAAACTTTGTCTCTGCTTTTTCCTGATCTATTTTTGTGAATTCAATGGTGTTTGAATCAGGCAGGGAATACTTTGCTATCTTTTCCACTTCTTCTGTAGGGATTTCCGCATAGAATAATCTAAGCAGATTGACCTGCAAGTGCTCTCCTTTGTCATGAAAGGATAAGGTGTTGAAGTGTAGTTTGACCATTTATATTCAATTTCAACCCTATTTTATAAATTTTCTAGTTTGCCGTAATCAAAAGGTGGTAAATCAAAATAAGGTATAGAATAGCAACAAAGTTTTAAAAGAATCGAAGCTCTCAACTTGGATGGGGGCAGATGTAGCTATAGTTGAATCGTATGTTGCACAATCTACAATGGATAATATAAAGATAACTCTCGAGACCTTGTACGATATGCTTCGCAATGAGAAGAAAAAAGAGGATCTGCAGAAGCTGGATCAGGCTTTTTTCTTTGACGTAGTAGGCTATTTACGGGAGAAGCAAGCGCTCTTGGAGATGAAGAAGGAAGGTGAGAATATTTTTGCTGCCGGGGAGAAGGAAAAGCTGGAATATGAGTTGCGCAGCATCAGGCGGATACTAAAAGAGCTCTATGAAAAAAGGGAAAAGAAAATTTTAGAGATCGCCATGAACAAAAGCAGGACCGGTTCAGATATTATCGATACTACTTCCATGCTGCGGGAAGAGAAGGAGTTCTATAATCAGATCCTGCAGAGTCTGGATCATTTTCGTAGAGGCGTGCTGTTGAATCTGTTTCGCGGTGAATTGCCATCAATCAGCGGTGTGGTTCAGCGTGTTGAATTAAGTGGTTTAGAACAGAGGAAGGAGCAGATCAAAGCAGAATTGCAGCAGCAAAGTGAGCAGCAGGAAGAACAATCAGCACAACAAAAACCAGTGATCATCAAGACTAAAATACGTTTCACTCATGCCATGCCCAGCTTTGTCTGGAAAGACATGAAAGTATATGGTCCTTTTGATGTAGGAGAGGAAACAGAAATCTTTCCGGAAGTCGCTGAGTTATTGGTCAGGAAAGGAAGAGCGGAGAAGTTGTAAATAGGTAGTGTAAACAGGTAGGGTAAATCAGTGAGGAAAAAATGCTGGATGAAGAGAATTTTGGTTTTAGTTTAGGTTTTTCCGATACTGAGAATAAAACTCTTTTACAGTCTCTATATAAAGAAGCAGCTGGTGACAGAAGAGATACATTCATTTCACTGGGGGAACTGGTGGCAATTCCTTATGCCGCTGAAAGATTATATCAGATTTTACCAGAGCCCTGGAATAATACTATTTATAGTGGAATGGTTCTATTAGAACTAGTTATTGCTGGTGTTTTTTTACATTCAGGATACGATTGGTGGAAAAACTCTAAACGAGCCAGTGAATTGGAAAAAAGAATCAATAGTTAGTTTAATATTTATTCAGAGTTAATCTTTTAAAATACAGTACTTCTACAAAGACTATGCTCAAAAAATTCCTTACCGCAGACAACAGCGAATCCTTCATGAATGAGGAAGTTGGCGAAAGTTACCACTCCCATACTGGCGGGGTAGAAGAAGCTTTGAAAAAATATGCGATTCCCTGTAAGATCAAGGAATTGGCGAAAACCGGGAAAATCAGAATTCTGGATGTCTGCTTTGGGATGGGATACAACTCTGCCATGGCTATCACTGTAGCGCTGGAAGAGAATCCTGATTGTGAAATTGAAGTGGTTGGTTTAGAATATGATACCAATATAATCTCTCTTATTCAGGAAGTCAATCCGCCAATCGCTTTCTTTGCTCAATACAAGAAATTGAGTCCGCAGTCATTGAAGTTTACAGAAGGAAAGGTTTCGGTAAAAGTTATTCTGGGAGATGCTCGAGAGACTGTTAAAGAATTAGCGGACAATCATTTTGATGCCGTTTTCTTCGATCCGTTTTCGCCAAAAACAGCGCCGGAGATGTGGCAGGAGCATTTCTTTACGGAGATATATAGAGTGATGAAGAATTCAGCGATTCTGGCTACCTACAGTTGCGCGCGCATGGCTAGAGATAACATGAGCAAGGCAGGATTACTGTATGATGATGGCCCGATCTTAGGTAGAAGAGGCCCGGGAACGATCGCTACGAAGTGGGTTTGACTAATTTGGATATATTTATATAGTAATTCTTTTCGATGTGATTATGACCAAATTAAGAAATACTTTTCTCAGTTTGAGCCTTTTGGTAAATGCCTGTGTAAAAGATGGAACTATTTATTTGCATGACGGATTGATAAGACATAAAACTACCCATTATGTGGATAGTTATACAGTCGAAGCTTGTTTTGAGCCAGCTAATCCCTGGGAATTGTCTATGACTGATGTGCCACCTAAAGTTGATGTGAGAATGGAATTGTTAAATAGTTATTCTAAAAGTAGAATGGAACCAGGTTTTACTTTCTCTGGTGAAATAAATATTAATTTTAAACCAAGAGAGAAAGACGGAAATAAAGTTAAAAGCTGGATTTTGTGTAATACTTACAATTATGCTGAAGCCTACATCTTTAAAAAATAAAATCTTGCTATTTTAAAGATTGCGGATTTGATACGATTAAGTAAAGATTATATAGTTTGAAATATATTCTTATTAAAATGATGAAAAAAGGAGTTCTAAGCTTAGCGCTTCTGATAGGTGCATGCATAAAGACATCTCCAATTTCTGTTGATCAAGAAGGAGTCGGAGTTATACGATATTATCAAAATTCTTTCAGGAGCAGTTACGAAGTAGAAGCTTGTTTTGAAACTACCGATTCTTTGCGCTATTCTGTGGCAGATGGTTTAGAAATCCTGAAGAATTTTGCTGTCTCAATAGATGAAAAGGGATACACTTTAATCCAAGAAAAAGAATCTGAATTTACTCGTACTAAAGATGGTTGGGTTCTTTGCAACTTTTATTCTTTTGTTAAAAAGTAGAATGATTTTTTGGTGTAGACTATAAAATTAGATAAGAGCTTTATCTCTTTTTGTTCCTTCCCCTTTTTCTAACTAGCTCCAAACGATTTAGAACTTCTTTTCCTTGAGGATTATCTTGCTGATATCCTGCTAACATCTGTTCGAATATTTCTGGATACAAATCATGATGAGTCGTTTCCAGGGCTCGATCCAGCAAAAATAAATCTACCGCTTTGTCTTCTGCTTTTTCAGAAAAGAAGGATAAGCCGAAATCAATAAAATTCACTTCTCTCGTCTCTTGATGCTGAATCATGTTGGAAGTAGTCAAATCGTTATGGATGATCTCAGCTTGGTGCAATTGTCCAATCCGTTGACCAATCTCTTGAGCCAAATGTTTGGTTTGCTCAGCACCTTGCTGGAGGACTTCTTTCAAAGTATTTCCTGGTACAAAGTCCATCACGATAGACATTCTTTTGTCGGAGAATTCCCGCAGATGCGGAGCAGGAAATTGCAAGTCTTCTAACTTCTGCAACACTTTCGCTTCTCTGCGAGTGCGAAATTGGCGTAACGATTCATCTAATACCGGATGTCGATAAGCTTTAGCCAGGCGTTCTTTGATGATGGTAGCATTTTCTCGATACAGTTTTGCTTCTGCGCCTTGGGAGATAAGTTTCATATTTGGTAAAGAACGTTTGGACTATAAATAATTAGCGTTTTGATTTCTGACATTTTCCTTTAAGAATTCTTTCCGCAGCGTTAATGATTGACTGTTCTATTACTTCAGAAGCTTCTTTTCCTTTACGATAATCAGTTTTGGCTAGAGAGGAAATACGGCCGTCCTGAAGTAATTCTGCTACTTCTTTTTTTGCTTTAGGATTATGATGGTCATAAACACCAATGCTGGTGCCTCCTCGTTCAATGGTCAGTGCCATACAAGGAACATCAGTAAATCCGTCGCCAACATAAATCATGTTTTCAAAATAGATGCGTCTTTGGTCTGAAGGCATGCGCTTATTGACATCAATGCCAGGATCAACATTCACTCCTTTATTTGCTTCGTAAAGGCATCGTGTCTTTTCGATAAATCCAATGGTTCTGGCCGGATAACGGATTACACCGCCCTGTTCAAGAAATTCTGAAGCAAAAATTTGGTCGATCGCGCCTTGAACATTCAGAGGGCTTCCTTGGATCATTTTCCTTAATCCAGTGCTGATGATGTAATGTTCTAATTTTATTCCCTGCCTGCCGTATCGCTCTTCTACTGACTTTTTAGTTCTCAAAAAGAATTCAGGAAGGCCGGGAAAGGGAATTATCATATTCCCATATTTTCTTAAGTCGGAATTAGAAAGCGGTGGAATTTTCCCTTCTTTGATATAGTTCAGTAAATTGATCATATATACTGTTTCAGTATTTACGTCGGTATCCAGAGCCACAGCATCTTTTTTTAATTTATTATTGTCAGTCCAGAAATCTTGAGGATCAATTCCCATGGAACGCAGCATCGGTTCCTGCATATATTCTGGGGTTAAGGTCTGATCACAATCGTAGAAACAGGCGATAATACTAAGTTTTTCCCCCATAAACAGTTGAGAGGCAAAAGTGCTTAAATAGTTTTAGCTGATACCCTATAATCATAACTTCTGCAGTATAGCATCTATCTTCTGCTTCAGCATAGGCTTGGGCATAAAGCCGACAATCCTTCCTGCCTCTTCCCCGTTGTGGAAAATGATCAAACAAGGAATACCGGTTACCATACTACTGCCGGCGATATCAGGATAGTCTTCAGTAGAGATTTTGGCAAATTTGAGCTTTCCGGCATATTCTTTGCTGGTTTCTTCAAATACCGGAGCTAGCATCCGGCAAGGACCGCACCAGGAAGCCCAGAAATCTACGATTACGGGAAGCTTGGATTCAAGCACTTCTTTTGGGAATGATTGTTCAGTTAGTTCGAAGACCATTTTTAGTTTTGTTTGTTTGCTTTGTACGTTTTGAATTCCTTTTGAAGCAATTCTTCATGATATACAATTGTATATAACCCTCGTGCTTCCGTAGTTTTTCCTGCACGCATCTCTTCAATCGCATCTTTTGATAAGGGATCTTTGTCTAGGGCAAAACTAGTTATGAATGTAAATTTATTTCCATTTTCAACTAAAAAATCCAAAAATGCAGTATCTGGTTTCCAATTAGCCATTTTATCTTATTTTGATAGTAAGACCTATTTAAATTTATTGTAACAAAAAGCTTTATAAAATCAAATAATATAGTTAAGAAGGAGTGATGATGTCAACAAAATTTCCTATAGTTCTAATCTTAGCTATTCTACTAGTCTTTCCTGCAGCTCTGGCTATTTCAGAAGAGCAACCGCAGACCGATTGCATCTATTACTTCTATGGAAAAGAATGTCAAGATTGCGATCAAGCCAGCGCTTCTTTGTTAGCCTTGCAGACCAAATATCCAGATTTGCGCATAGAAAAATATGAGGTTTACCGTAATTTTAAGAATTTTGAAATGATGAAAGCTTACTTTGAAGCTTATAACATCGCTGAAGATTCTCGTTCCATTCCGATAGTTTTTTCGAAGGGAAGTTATCTTATCGGTTCAAAAGCGATCACTTCGTTGGTAGAAGAACGGGTAAAAAATAATGATGATCCTTCCTGTCCAGAATTAGTTGCGGGCCAAACTACAGTCGGTATACTCGGCCAAGGACAGCCGCCGAACGTGCTCCAGACCTTGACCTTTTCTCTGGTCACCAGCCATGCTTTGCAGAATATGTTTGATCCTAGCATGTTGGCCTTACTTTTAGTATTATTAGCTATTCTTTCTGCTACCAAGGACAAAGAAGAGATCATCAAGAGCACTGCCGTGTATGTCGCCGGAGTTTTTCTGGCGTATCTTCTGTTTGGATTGGGATTATTATCTTTCTTTTACGATTCACAACTGCATTATTTTTTCTATAAGATTATCGGCTTTGCAGCGCTATTGTTTGGCTTGGCAGGAATACAATCATTTTTTACGACCTGGGATGTGGTGGTTCCAGCTTCGGTGCGGATCCAGATAAAAGAAGTTCTGCGCTATCTGGTATCTCCATTAGGTGTTTTTATGTTAGGATTAGTAGGCGGTATGTTTACCCTGGCCGGAGTCAGCCAATCATTTTATCTGTTGCGTGATTTATTCATCGGTGATTTTATGCGAGGGATCGTGTTGCCGTTAATCATCTATTATAGCGCGGTAGCGATGCTTATTTTCATAGGATTGGCGGCAGTGTTTCATCAGCTTCGTTCGATGATGGAACATGCCGTGGAAAATCAGGAAGCGTCTTCTGATGTTAAAAGAGAGAGATGGAGAAAACATTATCAACGAGTGTTGAGCTTCTGCGTGCGAAGTACTTTACTGGTCTTAGGAATGGTGTTAGTGTTTGTGTGAATTCTAAAGAGTTAATTTTTTAAAAGAATCAGATATATTCTGGTTATGATTCCTACAGAAGTGCCTGAAATTCTCCTCACAGAACTTTATCTTCCGGTACATAGAGCTAAACATAGCGAAGAGGGAAGAAAGTTTGATGTATATGTCAATAGTAAGACTCATGATTTGCTGCTGGTTGATATATTTTTATTTGATAGACAATTAATGATAGTGCCTGCTCATTTTCAGAGAGATGATTTAACCAATACTTTCTGGGAACATTTTAAATCTACTTCAGAACATCCTATGACTTACCTTGTACATGGTTTAGGAATAGATTTAGAAGATCTTGAACAAAAATATGTTATTTATTCGCCTCAATATGAAAGCGGCAAGCAATCGATGAAAGAGCAACGGGTAACTTGTCTGGCTCGGCCTGAAGAAATGTTTTTTAGCGGAGTAAACAGAGACGGGTATAGTGGACCGAGGTTTCGAAGGATAGGATAATGGTCTCCATTCCTGAAATAAAAGAAATCAAGACCGTATTCTCTCTTCTCGAAAAAAATCATCCCCTGACTATGCTGGAAGAGTTAGGACATTACACTCCATTCCAGATGGTGGTAATGACTCTGTTAAGTTCTAGAACCAGAGATTCTACCACTATTCCTTTGGTTAAGAAATTGTTTGCAGCGTATCCTAATCCAGAAGATTTTGTGAAAATAGAGGTAAAAAAGTTAGAGGAATTGTTGTATGGCATCGGGTTTTACAAAGTCAAGGCGCGGAATGTCAAAGTATTAAGCAAAGTTATTTTGGAAAGATATAAAGGAAAAGTTCCTGATACTTTTGAAGAATTGACTTCCTTGCCAGGGGTAGGCAGGAAAACTGCTAACTGTGTTCTTGCTTACACGTTCAAGAAACCAGCGATTGCGGTTGACATTCATGTGCATCGGATTTCTAATAGATTAGGGTGGGTGAAAACTACTGAACCTGAACAGACTGAGGAAGCTTTACAAAAAATGATCCCAAAAGAGCTGTGGATCGATGTCAATCGCTTGTTAGTAGGGCATGGACAGAGTATTTGCCTGCCCATCAATCCGAAGTGCAGCATCTGTCCGGTACTGAAGTATTGTCAGTATGGAAAAGTAAAATTACAATTTTAAAGCAGAATATTTATATTCTAATCTGTTTCTGATTTTTTATATGACTGAAGGAAAATATGCTGGGTTTTATCTTCCTGAAAGGTTCATCGGTAATCCAAGGTCTGAACAGATGGCATCACATCTCATAGAAATATATTCATTTAAGGATTTTTTTTGGCACTCTCCTGATAAAGAATATCTCCTTCCGGCAGGAAGACGACAGAGAATACTTACCATGGATCTAGGAGCACTGCTTCCTGATGTTGCTGAGGTATTAAATACAACGGATCAACATAAGCCGCGCAAAAAGTATTCTAAAGAAGATAATCTGAAAGGAAGCAGGAAGCTTAGACTTCCACAATCTTTACATAATCTTGAGGCATACATGATTTCTACTTTTGAATTTCATGATGAGGAAGTTTATTACTATTTTACGCTGCGCAAAGATGCAATTACAGTGAAGCAACCTCTGGAAATCTACATCACTGAATATTTAGCGGATAATAAAGAATTAGTTTCTTTTAGCCGAGAGAAAATTCAGGTCTGGGCTAAAAAATGGAGAAACACAAATCTTCCTCTAAAAAATTTTGAGTTAAGATATTTTGAGACAAGCTTGCCTTTATCTAAACCAAATTCTATTTCTGAGAAATCCTGATCAGCTTTACTGCTGCAGCGATAAGCCATACTGCATTTAAAGCTACAAAAGGCCAGCTTTGCAAAGTATAGGCGTAATACATCAATAATCCTGAGCCAAAAATATTAAGGAGATTATAAATCACAGTCTCAGAATTGAATTTTTGGTAAAACTCGTCTAACAAAAAGGCAATAAGAATACAAACCACACCGATGATTCCTGCCACTAAGGTCATTTTTTCCCCCTCGTTATTTTTACTAAACTGATGAAATGTTCTCCTAAGTGTTTCACCAATGTTTTTTGTTTTCGGGAAGTAGAGAGAAGAGCTTGCAGATGATTTTTATGAGGCAGATGCATAAACTGCACCGCTTCTTCCAATGGCGCTCCTTTCTGCACCAGATCATTTATATGACTATATCTGTAGGTGGCAGATTTTATATTCTTTTCCAGATATTTTATGTCGTGGATGAGAGATGTAATGCTCAAAAATTCGTCTTGCAAGAGCAGTTTGGTGATGTAACTTGCTTTGTTTTTATTCCCGTTAAGGGTGGTCAATTTTAATTCGATCAGGTAGCGGGCATATTCCTGCAGCTTTTGGTTTACTACCTGAGCGGATCCTATCTCCTTAAGCTTTTGCTGAAAAGCAAATAAATTATCGTTAATCTCCTGTTTTCTTTTTTCCGAGATATTTTGCAGAAAAGGAAGATTCTTGTTGGTATTTGCTCTAATCGGTTTTACCCAGCTTTGTTGGAATTTTTGCAGATGTTCAGAAAGATCTGGAAGGGCACTAGTCTCTTTTTTGAGTTCACGCAAATCCATGGCTTAGGAAGGGTTGGTAGATATATAAACGTTGTGTCTGAGGAAAGTGAAAGCAAAAGCCAACCGCAACCATACGAAAATCAAAGATTTTAGGGGTTTCAAAAATCTAAAGACAATTTTTAGAAACTTTTATAAATCCACGCTCAAAATAAGACTAAAACAAGCTTATTCATAACCCTAGGGAGGATTTCATATAATGTTCTACAAAGTCAAGGTCAAGGATCATATCAGGGTTCCGCCTAAAATGTTCAGCCTAGGCAGACGAGATGCAGTACTGCAGAATATCAAAACTACTTACGAGAACTTTATTTCTAAAGAATTAGGTTTTGTGGTCAATGTGATTGATGCCGGAGATGTCAATGATGGGGTTATTGTTCCCGGCGATGGAGCAGGTTATTTTGAAGCTGATTTTGAATTATTGACTTTCCGTCCTGAAATGAATGAATTAGTGTACGGAACTGTCCGCGATATCACTGACTTTGGCGCGTTTATCGACATGGGTGGAGTTGAAGGGATGGTACACATCTCCCAAAGCATGGATGATTATGTTTCCTTCAGCAAGGAAAAAGTATTGCAAGGGAAAAAGACCGGTCATGCTCTTAAAGTAGGCGATAAGTGTAAAGCTAGAATTATTGCTATCAGCTATAAGGATGTAAATAATCCTAAGATTGGATTGACCATGCGTCAGGAAGGCTTAGGAAAATTAGAATGGTTGGAACAAACTCCACCAGCTCCTGCAGTGGCAGCTAAGGAAACTAAAGAAACTAAGTCAAGTCACTCCGTTCGCGACGTTCCTAAAGGAACGAAAGAGGAGAAGAAGTAAAATGGCAAAGAAAGAAGCATGCAAACGTTGTAAATTATTTTCAGATGGAGATTCTTGTCCGGCTTGTGGAGCAAGCAGTAAAACTAGCACCTGGCAAGGCAGACTATATATCAGCGATGTCAGCAATTCCCTAATCGCAGGAAAAGTAGGCATCACCGCTAAAGGTGAATATGCCATCAAGGTAAGGTGAAGAGAATGAATATTACAATAAATACGAAACATGAAAATCCTCTGTTACACAGAGTAGAAGTACAAGGAGTAGTTGCTTTTGAAGGTGTTACGCCTACTAACGCGCAAGTCACGGAAGCATTAGCTTCACAGTTTAAGACTGATGCAAGCCACATCGTTCTTCGACATATTTACAATAAATATAGCAAGCATGAAGCCAAGTTTGAAGGCGTAGTGTATGCTTCTGTTGATGCTCGCAGGAAGGTAGAACGATTAACGCCGCAGCAGAAGAAGAAACAGGAAGAAGAAATGAAGAAAGCTGCGGAAGAGAAGAAGAAGGCGAAAGAAGCTAAGAGTGAGTAAATGAAAGCTATGCAATATTTCATGGTTGGTGCATCAGCTGTTACATTAATGGTCAGTGCTGCAGGTTTTTACAAGACTTTTGAAACACGTGCCATCGTTTCTCTCAATAAAGAGACAGCAGAGCGAAATATGAAAGAAGTCGAACAGCAGAGAGTAGGGGTGAAGAGCAAACTTGAAGAATGTCTAACCTCCTATAACTCTGAGAAATGCAATCAGTTGTATTCTTTACATTATAATAGATTAAATGAATATTACTCTGTTTTCGAAAAATTTTCTCAAGAAGCAGATGAGAGTCTTATGACTAATGATATATTATTAACTGTATTAAGTGTGAATAGTGCTTTTGGATTTCTGGGTATGGCATATGCATTTAAGCGCAAGGAAGACAATAAAAATCAATCAAAAGGTGAACAATAATGGCAGCTCCAGTAAAAAAAGCTCCGGCGAAAGGCGGACCTAAGAAAGGAAAACCAGGCAGTCAGGTCTGGAAATTGTATGAAGTTCAAGGCGGCAAGTTAGTGCGCAAGAATAAATTCTCACCTAAATCACCGGGAGATTTCATGGCTAACCACAGCGACAGATTAGTCTGCGGAAAAACCAAGTATACTGAGTACAAGAAAAAATAATCTTTCTTTTTTATTATGTCTTCTTTTATTATTGATCTGAAGGATTGCACTACTGTTTTAGAGTTTTTAGATACTGTTACTAAAGCCCTGAAAGTGATGCCTTTCTATGGGATTAATTTGGAAGCTCTCGGAAAAACACTTTCTTCTTTGGAGAGACATGATTTTACATTTCCGTTGACTTTGAAAATAATAAATTCAACCGAGTATCAAGAAAAATGTCCGGTCGGATGGAAGATATTTGTGGAATCGCTGGAAAAGGCGAAGGAAGAGTATAATCTAAAAGGTTTAGAATTTGTTTGGAATGTAACAGCATGATGAATTCAAAGAGAGAATTACATTTACAGGTGATGAAGGATTTAAGCCTGAGATTTATTCAGCCTCTTTCTCCTTCAAGCGCCTGGGTCTATAAGGTTGCAGAAGAAGATAAGCTAAGGTCTATCAAAATTGCTGATGCCACTGATATGCTAGAAATATTTGAAGACGTTCAGAAAGAAAATGAAGCTCTCCAAAAAACTTCAGAGATTTCCGGTGTGGTGAAATTGGTTTCTTTTTATGAGAAAACCTATGCTGGAGTTCCCCTTAGAGCCATCGTGCGAAAATATGTGAAAGGCAAGGTTTTATTTGATGGGAGAACTCATTTCCAAGAGCTTAAAAAAAACCAGCAAGCCATGCTAGAATCAACAGTAAGAGCACTCCATAAAAAAGGAATAGCTAGTTTGGATATTATGGGAAGAAATGTCGTCCTTGCTAGTTCAGGAGTTCCTTATCTTATAGACTTTGGAACGGCCAGATTACGTGACTCCTGCTCTGATGATTTATTTCAAAGTCATATAAGAGCGGATTTTGAGAGATTAGATGGTCTATTTAGACGATATAGGGTTTGATTCAGAAGCTTTATTAAATTGTTACATATTTTTTATTAACATGCCTTTCGAACAACTCAAAAAAGAATATTCTAGCTGCAGTAAATGTCCGGCGCTGTGCAGTTCGCGATCGCAGGTAGTATTCGGTTCCGGTAATCCACAAGCGGAAGTTTTGTTAATCGGCGAAGCGCCAGGGGCAAATGAGGATAAGCAGGGGATTCCTTTCTGCGGGATGTCTGGTCAAGTTTTGAATGAATTACTGAATTCAGTCGGCTTGTCGAGAGAAGATATTTTCATCACTAATACTATTTTGTGCCGGCCTGAGAATAATAGAAATCCAGCGAAAGAGGAAGTGGAGAATTGTCGGAATAGGCTGGATAAATTGATTGAAATCATGCAGCCGAAAGTGATTGTTACTATCGGTAATTTTGCGACTGAAAGGATTTTAGGTAAACCCACAAAGGAAAAACTATTCCTTTGGGGCACAAATGGGAGGGAACCAACCCATTTTGTGAAAGGTATCACCACTCTACGCGGAAAGATTTTTGAAAACAATGGGCGAAAAATTGTGCCAGTCATCCATCCGGCTAATTATTTGTATTCCGGCAGGAATCCGGAGATGTTTAAACAGATGAAGAATGATTTTGAAACCATTGTGAATGTAATAAAAGAAAAGAAGAAAGAAAAAAATTTAACGGATTTTTAACCTTCCATCACTGTTTTCATGATCTTGGCCAGTACCACGTAGGGATTCATGTTGGCACATGGTCGGCGATCTTCCATATATCCTTTTCCGTCTACTGCGACCTGCCAGGGAATTCTGATGCTTGCACCGCGGTCGGAAACTCCTGCTCTAAATTCGGTGTAAGGGCAGGTTTCATGTTTTCCAGTTAATCTTTCTTCAATCCCTTCACCGTATACAGCAATATGTTCTGTCTGATGTCGGCGTAATCTTTCAATTATCTCTTGAAATACTTTATCGCTTTCTCGCATTGATTCTGTAGAAAAATTAGTATGTGCACCTGCTCCGTTCCAATCTCCTTTCTGTGGTTTAGCTTCAAGTGAAGCAACTACGCCGTATTTTTCTCCGATTCTTGCCATGAGGTAGCGGGCAGTAATTAAGCCATCAGCAACTTGTAAAGGATCACTTTGCGAAGTACCATTTCCAATTTGGTATTCGCCTTGACCAGGCATCACTTCTCCATTAGTGCCGGCAATTACCACCTGCGCATCTAGACAGGCGTACATATGTTCTTCTACTATTGCTCTTCCAACAATTTTGTCTGCACCATTGCCACAGTAATATTTTCCTTGAGGCAGAGGTTCTCCTTCTGTCCTTGGAAATCCTAATGGCTTAGTGATACGTGAGAAGTCATTTTCATCTACACGCATAAAAGTATATTCTTGTTCGAGGCCAAACCGAAATAATTCTTGCGTTTGATATTTTTCAACCAGTTCTTGTAATCCTGCTCGCATATTAGAAAGGTGCGGCTTTTCTCCGGGAACATCATATACTTCATTTAATACTAAAACTGATAAATAATCTGGTCTTTCTCTGGTTCGTAATGGATCTATATAAACGCGCACCGGTTTTAAGACGCAGTCAGACTTATGTCCTTTAGCTTGATTGGTGCTGCTGCCATCAAAGCCCCAAATAGGCATGTCATTTTCTAACATTTTAGCATAGATCTGTCTTTCTTGAGCATTCAAACTGGATTTAAAACTACCCACTTCCCGGTCAAGAATTTTTGTTTTACTTCTAATCTCTTGATTTTTATTAGCATCTAATACAAAATTTCCTTCTTTATCTTCGGTAAGATTATTCCCATCCAACCAAATATACTCAGCAACAACTTTCATATTTCCACCTCAACTAGTTTTTGAGAAGACAGAATAAGCCCCTTATATTCTTTTCGTACCTGAGATAAGGAGTAAAGTTTATAATCTCTCATTCCTTTCTAGTCTTAGGTGATTTAATATGTTCGGAATGTTATGGGGAATTATCGGTGTTGCTTGCGCAGTGTGGGTAATCTATGATATTGTTACTTTTCAGAAGAAGATGAAGTCTGAGCATAAATTGTTATGGATTATTGCAGCTGTTGTGTTTAGCATTTTAACAGCAATAGTGTATTATTTTGTGGTGAAGAAGAAATAATCATTATTTTTTCTTCATTTTTTAGACCAAAGTTTTATATAAAATCAATCTAATTTCAATACTATGATCACTAAAGACATGACTATCGGCGAACTGGTACAGCAATATCCTTCAGTAGTTGAAATTCTGACAGATGAAGGTGTCTCCTGTGTTGGCTGCGGTGCTGCCTACTTTGAAACCATTGAAGAAGGTCTCTCTAGTCATGGAAGAAGTGAGGAAGAAGTAACCGCTATCGTTGAAAAGCTGAATAGCGCTATCCCGCAAGAGAAAGGCGATGACAATCTTACCATCACCGAAAATGCCGCTCAAAAAGCGAAAGAAATCTTAGCGAAAAAAAATACCCAAGCTATCCGCATCGGTGTTTCATCCGGCGGATGTGCAGGATCAGAATATCATTTTTCTTTTGAAAATACTAAGAATGAAAATGATGCAGTAGTTGAAGTGGACGGTGTGAAGTTCTTTGTCGATAACGCTAGCCTTGAGAAATTAAAAGGCGCAAAAGTAGATTACGTCGATTCTTTGACCAGTGCCGGTTTTAAGATTACTAATCCCAATGCTCGGAAAACATGTGGATGCGGACAGAGTTTTAGTTAGATTTATATTGTTTTGATTTCTCTATCGTTAATGATTCAAAAAGAGACGGTTAGTAAAGAGTTCGTTGATAAAACGGTCAAATTTCTTAGCGAGTTTCATGATCTTATTGTGGATGTAAGTGGAGGAACGAAAGGAGTGCGTGATATGGGTGGATTACACAATTCTGTGTATAAAATTCTCATGTATAGAACAAGGCATCAAGCTGATCCTGTTTCAGTAGGCGCATTTGTTTATGAAGAATTAGCAAGAAGGCACCATTTCAATGACGCTAATAAGAGAACTGCTCATGCTTTTGCTAAGATTTTATTATTTTCAATTAATGTACACTTAAAAGTAGAATATAAAGATGCAGTTCCCTTCATTATTGAAGTTGCAAAATATGAAAGTAAAGTTACTTCCAATGAAATCAAGATCTGGGTGAAATCTCACTTAACTGATTTACCCCATCAGAAGTTAGAAAAATATTTAAATGAAACAGTATTGGATATAAGCTATGGTCACAAAAAGTAAGTTAACTCAGGAAGAAGCAAGGATGCTTAAGTTGATGGAACTAGCTGGCAGAGCAGTCCTCAAAGAAGATAAGAAACTGTTTGAAGAGTTAGCGAAGTATTAGTTTTGTTTAATCAGAGAATGATTTACTTCTTAGTTTGTTGTCAAGACAAGTACATCTATGGCTTGTTTCACTATAAATCTTTGCTAGTTGTGTATATAATTTTGAAGGCACTTCAACTCCACAATTCCTTTCATGAAAATGACCCAAGGTTATTGTTCTTCCATCATTCTTTTCTCTGTATGCAGTTACGCTATAAGAATTATACCATTCATTTGATTCCGTTCTTATTCGCAAAACAATATCTCTAGCAACAAATTCATAAGTAAATCCATCACCGCACAATTCTCTATCATGAGGACCAAACGAATACCGATAACTCGCTTTTTCTAGTAGCTTAACTACTTCAACAAGAGATAATGCCTGATCGTTTGTCTTTTTCATCTTAATTATTTCTGTAAAGTATCTTCAAGGTTTTTTTCTTGGATGAATGATTTTTCTGCTTTAGGTGCAGTTACTTGTTTTTCCGTGTGGCAGGTTTGATAAGTTAAAGCAACACCTAGAACTACGCCAATTAAAAATAAACCATTATCCTTATCGTAACCACTATCACTATTTGAATACATACATTGTAAAAACAATAATCTTGTTATAAGCTTTATGCATTTTCCTTTCTCACTTTTACTAATTCCTTCTGAAACATCAATTCATCCACTGGTTTCTTTTCCAACAACTTAGGATCGCTGTCTTTGACATACATGGAAGAGGCGGTTCCAATCAAGGCATATCCAAAGGAACACATGTACATGGCGTTGGTCACCGATTCCGGATTTTTGTTCTGTACATAATCTGCCAGATGAGCGAATCCTTTAATCATCAATCCTATTCCAGTTATCAACATGGGTAGCCTGGCTAGTGCAGATACTTTCTTAGCCATCTCGTATGATGCAGAGGGCTTAGCTACTGTACCAGTGCTTATATCCGGCTCATATCGCTCTTTCACTACATTACGAGCAAAGTCCAAGCTCTGCATAGCTAACATTCCCGTACCGATAGCAAAATACAGATCTCCTTGGAGCATGAAGGCCATATTGGCAGCAGTTCCACTTAGATTGTAGAGATGGGCCAGAGAATATTTACTTCGTCCTTGCTCTTCCCAGGCTTCTGCTTGTTTGGTATAATAGCAAAGAACTTGTTGATCAGCCCATTGTAATGGTTTAAGCAAGGATTCTAAAGACATGACTTTCATAAAGAATAGTTTCTAATATATGTCCGCTGCCAATACAGCATAAAAACATATAAAAACCCAGCTTATTTTCAGCAGATTATGAACGCAAATGAGCTTCGCGACAAGTATCTTGAATTTTTCAAGAGCAAAGGGCACGTAGTCATTCCTTCTGCTTCTCTGGTTCCGAAAGATGATCCTTCCGTTTTATTCAACACTGCAGGAATGCAGCCGTTAGTCCCTTATTTGTCAGGACAGCCGCATCCTTTAGGGAAGCGTTTAGTGAATATTCAGAAATGTCTTCGAACAGTTGATTTTGAAAACATTGGTGATAATACGCATCATACTTTCTTTCAGATGTTAGGAAATTGGTCGTTAGGAGATTATTTTAAGAAAGAAGCGATCAGTTGGAGTTTTGAATTTCTGACCGGCAAAAAATGGTTGAATATTCCTCTCAAAATGCTGGCATTTACAGCTTATGAAGGAGATAAAACTGTTCCTCGCGATACTGAATCATCTGAATTATGGAAATCATTAGGCGTCCAAGCCGAGAGAATCGCATTCTTAGGAAAAGATAATTTTTGGATTGCCGGAGAGTCTGGCCCTTGCGGCCCGAGCACAGAAATGTTTTACTGGACTGGTGACGTTGAAGCTCCGAAAAAGTTTGATCCAAACGATAACCGCTGGGTGGAAATTTGGAATGATGTCTTCATGCAATTCAATAAAGGTAAAGATGGAGCGATCACGCCATTAAAACAAAAGAATGTCGATACAGGAATGGGTTTTGAGAGAACGTTAGCGGTGTTAAGCGGTAAGAAAAGCGCTTATGAAACAGACTTATTCCAGCCGGTCATCAAAAAAATTGAACAATTAAGCGGTAAGAAGTATAAGGATGGGCAGCGGGAAATGCGTATCATTGCTGATCATGTCCGTGCGGCTACGTTTATTTTAGGTGATGGAAATAGTGTAAATCCAGCTAATCTTGATCGAGGGTATGTCCTGAGAAGATTGATCCGCAGAGCAGTCAGATATGCCAAACAAATAGGTCTGCCAGATAATTCTTTATCTTCCTTGGCGGAATTAGTCATAAAAGATTACGGCTATTATTATTCTGAATTGAAGAAAAATAAAGAAAGAATTACGGAAGAATTAAAGAAAGAAGAAGAGAAGTTTGAGAAAACCTTAGAGAATGGATTGAAAGAATTTGAAAAGATGGCAACACAAGGAGATCTTTCCGGCAAGGAAGCATTTTTATTATTTCAATCGTATGGATTTCCTTTAGAGATGACTGAAGAATTAGCAGATGAAAAGAAAATCAAAGTAAATACTGAAGAATTTTTAGCAGAATTCCAAAAGCATCAGGAATTATCTCGCAAAGGTGCAGAGCAGAAATTCAAAGGTGGCTTGGCAGATATTTCTGCGGAAACAGTCAGATTACATACTGCCACTCATCTATTGAATGAAGCCTTGCGAAAAGTCATTGATTCTAAAATCAAACAGCGCGGAAGTAATATCACTCCGGAACGTTTGCGATTTGATTTCAGTTTTGATAGAAAATTGATTCCGGAAGAAATCAAGAAAGTAGAAAAGAAGTTGGGC
>Ga0080064_1003016_pt1 | contig 26088 bp, 26 predicted proteins | sample Subgrocontami54m_FD_69260 | JGI IMG/M metagenome (GOLD analysis project Ga0080064, IMG submission 69260) | Subsurface groundwater microbial communities from S. Glens Falls, New York, USA - GMW46 contaminated, 5.4 m (SPADES assembly) (version 2) ...
TTGCGCTCCCACAGATCGACCATTTCGCGTGCGCCCTTGAGTGCCTTGATCGTGGCGGGCTTGCCGACCATCAGATCCAGCGCGATCCGAAGATGAGCTTGTTGCAGCGATTGCACCCGGATCGCCTGTTGCAGGCGAGCCTGCCGCCGTTCGGCCAGATCGCTCGGCTCCGCGACAGCCTCGATATCGGCGCCCAGGAATCTTGCAACGGCGGCGATTTTCGACAGGCGGGCATCCGCGCCATTTTCAAGATGGACGAGCGTTGAGCGCCCGATGCCGGCGGCTTTGGCCACGGTCTCCTGCGAGAGTCCCTTGTTTTCCCGCAGCTTTCTTAGCGCAGCCCCCAGTTTGTATATATTATGAATCATGTATCGTATTATACACAGAGCGGAGACGAAAGGAACACCGCGGTTTCTGATCCTTGATAAGAAGAACGCGCATCGCCTCCACCTCCGACGCAAACGCAGCCATGAGGCTAGGTCCAATGGAGCTCAAACTTCGACCCTATGAACTACGGGTCATCGAATCGCAGGCCCTTCCTGATCTGCCGGCGCCAGGCATTTGCCTTGCACCAGGAACTGCTCAAAGACCTCGGGCGGCACCGGCGGGCTGAACAAATAGCCTTGCATGGCATCGCATTGGTGGGCCCGCAAAAAGTCCAGCTCCTCTGTGGTTTCCACCCCCTCGGCAATCACCTTCATGTCCATGCTGTGGGCCAGATCGATCACTGCCCTCACGACGTCAGCATCACGCGACTTGGCGCCGATGCCCTTGACAAACGCCTGGTCGATTTTCAGCGTTTTGGGTGGATACTGTTTCACTTCACTGAGCGGGGAATGCCCGGCCCCAAAATCTTCCATTGAGACCTGGACCATCAGGCTGCTGAGGGTGTCGAACACCGCGCTGTTGACGCCGAGATTGCGCATGGCCATCTGCTCGGTGATTTCAACGTCCAGCCATTCCGGCGCCAGGCGGGTTTCGTTCATGACCTTGGTAACCTGAGTCACAAAATCCTCCTGCCTGACCTGGCGCGCCGCGAGATTGACGGCGACGCGCAGCGGGTACCCCCGCGTGTGCCAGGCCTTGACCTGGGTGCAGGCCGTGCGCAGCACCGACAGGCCCAGGGGCACGATCAACCCGGTTTCTATTGCCACATCGATGAATCCTGCGGGCGAGACCAGTCCCTGCTCCGGATGTTGCCAGCGTACCACGGCTTCCGCGCCGAAGATCTTGCCGCTGCGCAGGTCCACCAGCGGTTGGTAATAGACGACGAATTCGTGCTGATCCAGGGCCTGCCGCAGATTGCGTTCGAGGGTCAGCCGCTCGCTGGCCCTGACCTTCATGGCCGGCGTGCAGAGTTGATACGTATTCCCGCCCTGTTTTTTCGCGCGGTACATCGCCGAATCGGCGTTCTTCAGCAGTGTGGCGGCGTCCGTCCCGTCCGCGGGATACAAACTGATGCCTACGCTTGTGCCAATCGACAATTCCTGATCTTCCACCATAAACGGATGCGTAAACGCGTCAAGGATTTTGTGCGCGGACCTGGCTGCATCGTCTGCCTGCGCCAGTTCCGGCAGCAGTATGGTGAACTCATCGCCGCCCAGGCGCGCCACCGTATCGCCTGACCGGATACACGCTTTGAGCCGGTCTCCCACCCGCTGCAGCAGCAGGTCGCCTTTGGCATGGCCCAGACGGTCGTTCACGATCTTGAAGCCATCCAGATCCAGCATCATGACTGCGAGGAGCTGGCGTTTGCGGCGCGCCTGGGTGAGGGCAAGCCCGAGACGGTCCAGGAACAATCGGCGATTGGGCAGCCTGGTTAACTCATCGTGATAGGCCAGATCGCGGATCTGCTCCTGCGCCCGCTTGCGTTCGATGGCGTAGCGGATGGCGCGCACCAGCAGGTTGCCGTTGATCTGCCCCTTGACGAGATAATCCTGCGCGCCGGCCTGTACCGCCTCGACCGCAAGGGTGTCGTCCTCGATTCCCGTCAGTACCACGATGGGAATTTCCGGTCGGTGTGCGTGCACGGTGTGGATGGTCTCAAGACCCTGGCTGTCTGGCAGCGAGAGGTCCAGCAGTACCACATCAATGCCGCCCCTGGAAAGGTGCTCGAGCCCGATCGCGAGACAGTTGGCATGATCGAGGTCCAATCGGGCCGCGGTGGCTTCAGTCAGCGCGTCCCGGATCAGATGCACGGCATCTTCATTGTCTTCGATGAGAAGAACGCGCATCCGCTTCACCTTTCCGGCCGGCATGAACCCTGCGACCCATTTATAGAGCAGCGTATAGGGGGTGTCAACCCGCGTTTCCCGCCATCGCCACGAACGCAATGATAATAGTTTTGCGTCATAATGGTTTCCTTGCGGCCGATGAGGTCGTTCGCGGCAATAACTAAAGGGAGGAAACGATGAATATCAAGTCATGGCGCCTGCTGATTCTTGCGGCGGTGGCGGTAATTCCCGCCGGCCCGGCCGTCGCGCAGGAATTTCCGTCGAAGAACGTGCGGCTCATCGCTCCTTTTCCGCCCGGCGGGGCGGTTGACCTCATCGCACGCACGCTCGCGCCGCCGTTGAGCCAGGCGTGGAGCCAGAACGTGATCGTCGAAAACCGGCCCGGCGGCAACACTGCGATCGCTGCCGAACAGGTGTTGCGCGCGCCCGCTGACGGACATACGGTCATGCTGATGGCGTCCAGTTTCACGATCAACCCGCTGGTGCGTTCTAAAATGCCGTATGACACGGTGAAGGATTTCACCGGCGTCACGCGCCTCGCATCAAATCCGCTGGTGATTTCCGTCCATCCATCGCTGCCGGCGAAAAGCGTCAAAGAGCTGGTCGCGCTCGCGCGCGCTCACCCGGGTGAACTCACGTTCGCGACCGCCAGCATCATCGGCGGGCAGCGCCTCGCCATGGAGCGGTTCAGGGAGGCGGCCGGGATCAATCTCGTCAACGTGCCTTATAACGGCGGTGCGCCGGCGACGATCGCGGTCATGGGCGGGCACAGTTCCATGCTGATTGCGAACATTTCGGAAACCGCGCCGCACATTGCTTCGGGCAGACTGCGCGGCATCGCCGTGACCTCGCTCGCGCGGTCCGGCCACCTGCCGAATGTACCTTCGATCGCGGAATCGGGCTATCCCGGATTCGAGGCGCTGAACTGGTTCGGCGCGGTGGCGCGCAGCGCGACACCCAGGCCGGTGCTCGAACGGTTGAGCGCGGACATCGGGCGGGCGCTGCAGCTTCCCGAAGTGAAGGACGTTCTGGGCAAGCAGGGCCTGGTCGCGGCGGCCACGAGTCCGCAGGAGTTCGACGCGTTCATGCGCGCGGAAATGGGCGGATTCGAACGCGTCATCAAGAAGCTGAAGCTCAAGATGAATTAGCGGTCTACCCCGTCACGCCGATATTCCACGGCACGAACTCGTGGTCGCCGAGGCCGAGGATCTCGCTCTTGGTTTTCTCGCCTGACACGGTGCGCAGCAGGTTTTCGAAAATCTCCTGACCCATCTGCTGCATCGTCTGCGTGCCGTCGAGGATGCCGCCGCAGTTGATGTCCATGTCGTCCTTCAGGCGCTCGTACATGCGCGTGTTGGTCGCGAGCTTGATCGACGGCACGGGCTTCGCGCCGAACATCGAGCCGCGGCCGGTGGTGAACATGATGACGTTCGCGCCGCCGGCGATCTGCCCGGTCGCCGAACACGGATCGAATCCCGGCGTGTCCATGAACACGAGACCCTTCTGGTTGACCTGCTCGGCGTAGCGGTAGACCTCCATCAGCGGCCCGGTGCCGCCTTTCATCGACGAGCCGAGTGACTTCTCGAAAATGTTCGCGAGCCCGCCGTCCTGGTTGCCCGGGCTCACGACGCCATTGATCTGCGTGTCGCGCCCGACCGTGTATTCGTCTTTCCACCAGCGGATGCGCGCGACGAGCTTTTCGCCGACTTCGCGGCTCCTCGCGCGGCGCGTGAGCGTGTGCTCGACGCCGTAGATTTCAGGTGTCTCCGACAGGATCGCAGTGCCGCCGTGGCGCACGAGGATATCCATCGCGGCGCCGAGCGCCGGGTTCGCGGTGATCGACGAGAAGCCGTCCGAGCCGCCGCATTGCAGGCCCACCATGATGTGGCTCGCCGGCACGCGCGTGCGCGTGACGCGGTTCGCTTCCGGCAGCATTTCCTTCACCGCCGCCACACCCGCCGCGATCGTCTTCGTGGTGCCGCCTTCGTCCTGCATCACGAACGAGCGCAAGCGCGAGCTTGCCTCGAGCCCTTGCTCCTTGAAAAGCTTGCTGACCTGGTTGCGTTCGCAGCCAAGGCCGACCACCAGCGCGCCGGCGAGATTCGCGTGCAGCGCGTAACCGGCCATCGTGCGGCGCAGCAGGTCCATCGGTTCGCCCGTCATCTCCATGCCGCAGCCGGTGCCATGCGCGAATGCCACGACCCCATCAACGTTCGGAAATTCCGCGAGCCGCTCCGGCGTGAACCACTCGGCGATCTTGTGTACCACGGTGGCCGAGCAATTCACGGTGGACAGTACGCCGATGTAGTTGCGCGTGGCGATTTGTCCGTTCGCGCGCACGATGCCCATGAAGGTTGCGCGTTTGCTCTCGGGAAGCAGCTCGACGGGACGATAGTCCTGCGCGTGGGCGTAATCGCGGTCGAATTCCCGAAACTCCATGTTATGCGAATGCACGAACGTTCCCGGCGCGATGTCCGCGGCAGCGAAGCCGATCGTCACGTTGTACTTGAGAATCGGTTCGCCTTTCCTGATGGCGCGCGCGGCGATCTTGTGGCCGGAGGGAACCTGGCTGCGGCAGGTGAGCCCGTCACCGAGCTTGGTGCCGATCTCCACGTTGGAGCGCGCGATCACCACGTTGTCCGCGTCGTGCAGGCGGATCACGGGGCCCGCGGCGGGTTTTTCCAGAATCTCGATCATCGGTGCTTCCTCTCAGGCGGGACCGGTATTTTATCGCCAATCAGGATCGCCGGCCGTGCTCATAGTACGTCCGCCACCCAGTCCCACATGTAAGCGGTGCCTATGCTGACGTTATCGACCTGGCAGTGGTGATAGCCGCCTTCCTCGCGGGTAAAAATCTTGAGCTCCTTCTGTTTCGACCCCGCAGCGGCTATGGTCTTTCTCGCGTGCTCGATGGGCGCTTGCTGATCGCCTTCGCCGTACACGAGCAGGTAAGGGCATTTCATTTTCTGCACCACACCGTCGAGCTTGAAGCCTTCGAGTTTTTTGAATGCTTCTTCCTTCGTTTTCACGCCAAAGACCCACAGCAGATGCTGCCAGGGGACGGACAAAGAGAGACTCTCCCCGCGTTCGATGCGGGCGAGCCGCTCCTGCCACTTGGTGTGGTAATCCCACTCGGGACCCCACGAGATGCAACAGGCGAACCGCGGGTCCATCGACGCCGCACGTGGCGCGTAGTAACCGCCGAGGCTCAGCGCCATGATGCCGATGCGTTTGGGGTCGAATTCGGAGCGCGCCGCGAGGTAATCATAAGCCGCGCCGGCGTGCCGCTCAGTCTCATGGTGCAGCGGAAGGTTCCGGAAGCGGATCGCTTCGCCGTTACCCGGCCCGTCGAGTATGAGACAGGAGATCCCGCGCGCGGCAAGATCGGGAACGCCCCTGAAATACTGAATTTCCTTGGTCACGTCGAACCCGTCGAGGAACAGCATGACGGGACCTTTGCCTGTGCGGCCCGCAACCGGATCCGCGTGCACGATGATGCCGGGCAGGCTCGTGCCTTCGTAAGGCACTTCAACGTGCTCGATGCGCGGCCGCGACACGAGTCCCGCCGCTTTCCTGAACGCGTCTACGCCGCGCTTGTAGGCCGCCTGGCTCGCGTCGGTCTTCGGCTGCATGAATCGTTCGCCCACGTGATAGTAATGTGACGCACGAAAAAGATACGCTGCCGCTGTCAGTGCATGGCCCTTGGCCGCTGCTTCGTGACCGATGTTCTCGATCCGCTCGGCCTCGCCCGCCCATTCATTGAACCACGCCACGTCATCACCGCCCCGGTCTTTGAGCCGCAGCCCGATGCGGTTGATCTCGTCGATCTCGCCGCCGCCCCACGGCGCGCCGCCCAGCGCGATCAGCAGCCCGTGCGACCATCGATAGTTTCCGGGAAAGTATGTGAAAGCGAGTTCGCCCTCAGGCAGCTTGGAGCTGGCCATTGATATCCTCCTTGTCTTTTGAATGCAGGCCTGCGCTGACATCAACGTCGTCTACGCATCCACACGCGCTCACACGGCCCGCAGCCAGTTCTCGACTGTCAGACCCGGGATGCGCAGGAAGTGGCGTAGGTTGTCGGTGACGCAAACGGAATTCGCGGCAATCGCGTGCGCCGAGCAGGTAACTCACTGCTTGAAGTAGCGGTCACTCAGCTTCGGACCGAACCGCCATGGCCCGGCCGCTTTCATCCGATCCAGTGCGCGCAGCAGCGATCGCCCATAGGGGGTAGCTTTCGGGGCGGCGTCAGCTTCTCGCTCACGCGCGCGGCGTGTGTTCGATCTGCGTGCTGTGGCGGTGGTCATGATTGCTTTCCAGTGGAAATTCATTTGATATTGTACACGGTCGGGCCAGTCAGCGCCCGCCGCCTCCCGCGGTTGACGGCCTGATCGTCTGCCGGATCAAGCTCGGCATGATGATTGGACGTGCCTTGATTGTGACTTACAATGGCTCGATTGGGCTTGATTGAGGCTGATTTTGAGATTGGCAAGCGCCGCAACCGGGTCTCCCTGGGAGATGAACAGATGATGAAGCGAACTGGCTCGACCGATCTAGGGCACTACGCAGTTACTGCCATCGTCGCTATTCTTGTGGTCGTCCTCATTTTTGGCATTGATTACCTCCTTCCGGAGCGAAACATTTCGATCGTCCGCAAGGAAGCTCCGACTGAGCTTGCCCGTCTAGCCTTAAGCGCCGCTGTTGACACAATCAAATTGCTTATCAACTGGACACTGGCCACCGCTGGTGCCTTTGTCTACCTGTTGAAGCTCGAAAATAATCAATCCCCCAAAGCTGTCCCGCACAGTTTATCTTGGTACGCAATTGGGTTGCTTGCTTGCCTACTGTCAGCATCACTTGGGTACGCAGCACTCGACAGGATCGTTATCGCGCTGTCTCAGGGAAGTATTGACGTTACTGACCCTTCGATCGCGTATGCCGTGCAATGGCAGCGATTTAGCTTCTTGGTGGCGGTGGTTGTTTTTATCGTTAGAGCGCTAACGGCCCTCCGGAAGGGCCATATTTCCTAGCCGGTATCCGCAATGCTAGCCCCTCCTATTGTGCTACGAAGACTGACTGCACAATCTTCCCTGTGCCTCATTTCACTCTACCTGGTATCGTGTGCCAGCGTCCCGCCAGTGACGGTACCCCTAACCGGCTTCCCAATGCAGATCCAAACCGACGATCCCGACCAAATCGGGCAATTAATCAGTATTGATGGAAAGATCGCTGGGCGGATGAATGACTTTGTGAGGGTGACAGAAGGCACGCATACCATCGAACTCTTCGTCTCCCCCGGCAGCGTGATTGGTTACAGACGGTTGTCAGTGGATGTTTCCACAGAACGGTTCGCCATTCGGAATGTATATACACCCCTGGAAGTTTGTTCAGAAAACAAGCGATTCAAAGTGGAATCAACAAACCCTTTAATCGATACAGTAACTACGCAGGACCTCCCGCGAATAACGTTTTTTCGCCCTAATCTCGTGCCGATGGAGCCAACACTCTGCAACACGGGTAGCGGTGGGTCAGATGCAAGTGGTGGAGCAGCTGCCGCCGCGGGCGCTAGCGGCTTTAGCATCGCGGGGTTCTGGAATTGGTTTGACCACACTAGCCTTAAAGTAATGTTCAGCTCGGATCCAGACGGAGCGGAGATCCTTGTCGACGGAAAGGGGGTTGGCCAAACTAATGCCGAGTTGGAGTTTCCATATCGCCGAAGCGCGCCAAAAACACTATCTGTCGTCGTCCGCAAGTCTGGTTATATAAATTGTGACTGGTCCATCGAATTGACCGGCGAGTCCGCTACAAATACGGCGTTTCGCTGCCCTTTGGTTCCTATCAGACCTTGATTCTTGACGCGCTTAACGAACCTAGGAACGTCGCAGACGAACGCCACAAGCGAAGGTGATAAGCGCGTTAATTCAGCGGCACCCTGATCAACCAGGAGTTCTCATTTTCGCCCTGGTCGGGGAGCCGAGTGGAGCTGGAACCAAGAGCTGCGATTAACAGTCAGCGGGAATGACTGCTTCGAGCTGCTTTCTGCCATTTCGCGAACCGGCCAAAGACCGCTGTTCGGTGGACCACCCCGCGACACCGGCAAAGTGCAAACTGACGCGTCGCGCGCTTCTGCCGTAGAATCGACCGAGCAGATCGAAATATTCGACTCGGAGGGCACGCGATGAAAAACACGCACGACGGCCGTTCCACGACATTCGCCCCGATGCTCGCAAAGTGTCTGTGTGCCGGCCTCGCCGTAATACTGTCACAGCCATTGCTGGCGCAGACTGGCTATCCGGCCAAACCCATTCGTATCGTTTCACCCTTCGCGACCGGCGGCACCAACGATTACCTCGCTCGCATGATGGGGCGGGTGCTGACGGATGCCTGGGGCCGGGCGGTTGTCATCGAAAACCGGCCGGGCGCGGGCGGCAATATCGGCACGGAGGCGGTTGCGCGTTCGCCGGGCGACGGTTACACGCTGCTGATGGGCTCGGTGACGACGCACGCCATCAACCCCGTGCTCTATGCAAAACTGCCGTTCAACGCAGAGCACGACTTCGCCCCGGTGAGCGGGGTAGCCGCGACGCAGATCGTTCTGACGGTGCATCCGTCCGTGCCTGCGCGCATCGCGCGCGATCTTCTTGGCCTCGCGAAATCGCGGCCGCAGCAGCTGCAGTACGGCTCGGCGGGCAGCGGGTCGATTTCGCACATGGCCACCGAGCTCTTGAGCTACACGAGCGGCATGCGGTTTCAGCATGTCCCGTACAAGGGCGAAGGCCAGGCGGCGCTGGATGTCATTTCCGGCCAGATCGATTTCATGTTTGCAAACATCCCTTCCGTGTTCGGCATGGTGCGCGCGGGCAAGCTGCGCGCCATCGCCGTGGGCGGAACCACGCGCACGCCGATGATGCCCGCCGTGCCGACGGTTGCGGAATCCGGTGTGCCCGGCTACGAAATGACCGGCTGGTTCGGCCTGTTCAGCCCGGCGGGCGTGCCGCGAGACATACTTGTGCAGCTCAACACCGAAATCAATCGCGGCCTGCAGTCACCCGCCATCAAGGACATTCTGGCGCAGCAGGGCGCGGACCCGCTGCAAGGCTCGGTGGATCAGTACGCCGCGTTCGTGCGCAATGAACTGGCAAAGTGGGCCAAGGTGGTCGCGGCAGCCGGGTTGAAGGTCGAATAAACCGGGGCCGCTAGCGCTACCGCCACCCGTATCCGAACGACTCGTGCGGCTCTTCCCGAGGCGGGCGCGTCTCGATTACCGTTGTTTTGGAAGGCAAAGCCGTGCTTGTTTCGTGTCTGGGCATGGTGCAATTAAAATATTGATATTAAAGAATTTTCAGGTTATTATTAGCACTCACAAACATCGAGTGCCAGACATTTTTCGCCCGATGCCACCGTGTCGAAACCAGGAGATACATCCATGAAAATCCGTCCGTTACACGACCGCCTCATCGTCAAGCGGTTGGAAGAAGAACGCAAAACCGCGTCGGGCATCGTAATTCCGGACAGCGCCGCCGAGAAACCCGAGCAAGGGGAAGTGAAAGCAGTTGGCAAGGGCAAGATACAGGAAGACGGCAAAGTTCGTGCGATCGACCTTAAAGTTGGCGACCGGGTGCTGTTCGGCAAGTATTCCGGCCAGACCGTCAAAGTCGAAGGCGAAGAACTGCTCGTGATGCGCGAAGAAGACATCATGGGCGTCATCGAGTAACCGTGTAGCAAACCAGGAGAAACTCACATGGCAGCAAAAGAAGTCAGGTTTCATGATTCGGCCCGCACCAAGATTGTCGCGGGCGTCAATATTCTCGCCGATGCGGTGAAGATTACCCTCGGTCCCAAAGGCCGCAACGTCGTTCTCGACCGCTCTTATGGCGCGCCGACGATCACCAAGGACGGTGTGTCGGTAGCGAAAGAGATCGAGCTCAAGGACAAATTCGAAAACATGGGCGCGCAGATGGTGAAGGAAGTCGCCAGCAAGACTTCCGATGTGGCCGGCGACGGCACTACCACTGCGACCGTGCTCGCGCAGTCGATCGTGAAGGAAGGCATGAAGTTCGTCACCGCCGGCATGAACCCGATGGACTTGAAGCGCGGCATCGACAAAGCGGTTGAATCGGTCGTCGCGGAATTGAAAAAGCTCTCGAAGGCCACGACCACCAGCAAGGAGATCGCACAGGTCGCCTCGATCTCGGCCAATTCCGACGCCGCCATCGGCGAGAAAATTGCCGAAGCCATGGAAAAAGTCGGCAAGGAAGGCGTGATCACCGTCGAGGACGGCACGTCGCTCGTGATGGAGCTCGAAATCGTCGAAGGCATGCAGTTCGACCGCGGCTACCTGTCGCCGTATTTCATCAATAACGCCGAAAAGCAGATATCGATGCTGGAGAATCCCTTTATCCTGTTGTCGGAAAAAAAGATCTCCACCATCCGCGACCTTCTGCCCGTGCTCGAGCAGGTGGCGAAGGCCGGCAAACCGCTGCTGATCATTGCCGAAGATGTCGACAGTGAAGCGCTGGCGACACTGGTGGTGAACAATCTGCGCGGCATACTCAAGACTTGCGCCGTGAAAGCGCCGGGCTTCGGCGATCGCCGCAAAGCCATGCTTGAAGATATCGCGACCCTGACGGGCGGCACCGTGATCGCCGAGGAAGTTGGCCTGTCGCTCGAGAAAGTCACGTTGGCTGATCTCGGCCAGGCCAAGCGCATCGAGATCGGCAAGGAAGAAACCACGATTATCGACGGCGCCGGCGATACCAAATCGATCGAAGGCCGCGTCAAGATCCTGCGCAAGCAGATCGAAGACACGACCAGCGATTACGACAAGGAAAAACTGCAGGAGCGCGTCGCCAAGCTCGCCGGCGGCGTGGCACTGATCAAGGTGGGCGCTGCGACCGAAGTCGAAATGAAAGAGAAGAAGGCGCGCGTGGAAGACGCGTTGCACTCGACCCGCGCCGCGGTGGAAGAAGGAATTGTTGCAGGCGGCGGCGTCGCATTGCTGCGGGCGCGTTCCGCCCTGGGCAAACTCAAGGGCGACAACCACGATCAGGACGCCGGCATCAAGATCGTGCTGCGCGCACTCGAAGAACCCCTGCGCTGCATCGTCGCCAATGCCGGTGACGAGCCGTCGGTGGTGCTCAACAAAGTCGTCGATGGCAAAGGCAATTTCGGCTACAACGCCCAGACCGGCCAGTACGGTGATCTGATGGAAATGGGCGTGGTCGACCCGACCAAGGTCGCGCGTTGCGCATTGCAGAACGCGGCTTCGGTTGCCGGCCTGATCCTGACCACCGATGCGATGGTGGCGGAATCGCCGCAGGAAGAATCCGCCGGCGGTGGCATGGGCGGTGGCATGGGTGGTGGCATGGGTGGGATGGGCGGCATGGGTGGTATGGGTATGTAGGCGCGATCCGGAGTACCGTTCCGAGAAAAAAGCCCCGTTTACGCGGGGCTTTTTTTATCGTCTTTTGCCCCGCGATTCTCGCGCCCGGCCCCATCCATTCTTCAGCAGGGATAGAATCTCTTTCCAATCATTTCACATTCTGACTGAGTAGGACAATGCGACTTGGATAAACCCGAAACAACCAGGCTGCAGGCCGGGCGCTGGCGCCGCGAGGTTCGGGATCCTTCCGTACAGCAGGCGCCCGAACGGCAGACGCGCTTCGTGAACGACGCAGGCGATGTGGTCGAGCCCGTATATTCCCCTGCGGATCTCGATGCCGACGGATTCGGTTATGAGTCGCACCTCGGCTTTCCCGGGGAATATCCGTACACGCGGGGGATCGATCCGGCGATGTACCGGCGCGAGGTGCCGATCGTCAGCGCGTATGCGGGTTTTGGCGATCCCCGCGACAGCAATCAGCGCTACCGTGAACTGATCCAGCTTGGCGTCCAGGGGCTTTCCGTCGCCCTCGACCTCCCGACCCAGCTCGGTTTCGATCCGGACGACATCATGGCCTGCGGCGAAGTGGGGCGCATGGGCGTGACGGTCAGCACCCTCCGCGATCTCGAAATTCTGTTCGATGGAATCCCGCTCGACTCGCTGCGCAGTGTCGGATCGACGGCGAATGCGATCGGCCCGATCGTGCTGGCGATGTTCATCGCCCTGGGTGAAAAACAGGGACTCGACCGAAGCCGCTTTACAGTTGCTTTGCAGAACGATGTATTGAAGGAGTACGTCGCAAGAGGCACGCAGATTTTTCCGCCCAAGCCGGCGCTGCGCTTCACGGTGGACGCGTTGGAATGGTGCGTCCACAACGCACCCCACTGGATCCCGCTTACGGTGTGCTCCAATCACATCGACGTGGCGGGCGCGGGATCCACTGCCGCCACCGCGTTTACTCTGGCCAACGCGAGGTGTTACCTCGACGAAGCGCTGCGGCGCGGACTCGGGATCGACCAGGTGGCGCCTTTGATGAGGCTCTTTCTGAACGAGCGCGAGGATTTTTTTCTGGCGGTGGCGAACTATCGCGTGACCCGGCGGATCTGGGCGCGCCTGTTGCGCGAGGAATACGGCGCGCGTGATCCGCGCTCGCTGCAGATCCGGATCATGGGTTACGCCCACGGGCCGCGCGAAACGACGCAGGAACCGCTCAACAACATCGTCCGTATCACGATGGGTGCACTGACCTGCTTTTTCGGAGGGTTGCAGGACATGCGCTGCGCGAGCTACGACGAGGCAGTGAACCTTCCTTCGGATGAGGCGGTGAAAGTGGCGATTCGCACCCAGCAGGTCCTCGCGCACGAATTCGGGATCACTTCCACCGTTGATCCGCTGGGCGGGGCCTATTACGTCGAGGCTCTTGCCAATCGCATGGAGCGCAAGATCGCCGATATCATGCAGGTGGTCGCTCAGCTCGGTGGCGCGCTCGGCGCGATGGAACGCGGTTACGTTCAAAAAACCATCACCGCGGGAGCGTCACGCCGGCAGCAGGCGTTCGAACGCAACGAGCGGGTTTCGGTGGGGCTCAACGTTTTTCCCGTCAAAGCCGAAGCGCGCCAGCAGACGTTCCGGATCGACGCGGACGTCGAACGGCGCCAGGTGGAACGACTGCGGCAAGTGAAGCAGGAACGGAATCAAAACCAAGTCTCCGCAACGTTGGCGGAAGTGGCAGCGAGTGCCCGGAGTGGCCGTAACGTAATGCCCGCGCTCCTGGACGCCGTGAAAGCCTACGCTACGGTGGGAGAAATCTGCGGGATTTTGAAATCCGTGTACGGCGAGTACGAACCCGACAGGTCTTTTTGATGGTCCGCGTATTGATCGCCAAGGTCGGTCTGGACGGCCACGACGTGGGCGCGAAGATCGTCGCGCTGGGCCTGCGGGACGCCGGCATGGAGGTCATCTACACGGGGCTGCGGCGCACGCCTGAACAGGTCGTGCGCGCCGCGATCGAAGAGGACGTCGACGTGATCGGTGTCAGCATCCTGTCGGGAGCCCATCTGGCTCATTTGTCGAAAATCCGGCGCCTGCTCGACGAGCAGGGAGCAGCCGACATTCGGCTCGTCGCGGGTGGAGTCATCCCGCCGGAGGACCTGCCGGCCCTCGAACAAGCCGGCGTAAGCCGGGTATTCGTTTCCGGCACGCACGTTTCCGAAATCGCCGATTACATCGGCCGCATCAGGGAATAAAGCGGTTCGAACCGTCTCAGTTCGCCTGCTTGATCCCGGCCGACTCGATCACCTTGGTCCAGCGCGCGAGTTCGCTGCGAATCAGGTCGCCCATTTCCTGCGGCGTGCTCTTCGCGATTTCCAGGCCCATGCCTTCGATGAACTTGATGAATTCCGGGTTGGAGGCGGCCCGGTTCATCTCGGCGTTGATCTTGTTGATGATAGTCACGGGTGTGCCCGCCGGCGCGAGGAACCCGTACCAACTCGTGTTGTTGAACCCGGGGAGGATTTCCGCGATCGCCTGAACTTCCGGCATCGATTTCACCCGCGTCGGGTGCCCGATGCCGACTGCGCGCACGCGGCCTGTGGCGAGGTGCGGTTGCCACTGCGGAATGCTGCCGAAAATCGCCTGGATGCGGCCGGCGACGAGATCGATCGTCGCGGGTCCGCCGCCTTTGTAAGGCACGTGCGTGAATTCGGCGCCGGTCATCGCTTTCAGGAGTTCCATGCCCAGATGGTTCGGCGTGCCCGTCCCGGGTGAACCGAAGTTGATCTTGCCGGGCTGCGCTTTCGCAAGATCGATGAGTTCCTGCGTGTTTTTCGCGGCGACACCCGGATGCACTACGAGCAGAAACGGCACATATACGCCGACCCCGATCGGAGCGAAATCCTTGACCGAATCGTACGCAAGCCGGGTGCCGAAGGCGGGGCTCACCACGAGTCCTCCGGAGGTGCCGAGCAGCAGCGTGTAGCCATCCGGGGTCGCTTTTGCGCCCAGCGCATGGCCGATCGTCGAGCCTGCACCAGGGCGGTTGTCGACGACGATGGACACGCCCCACTTGTCGGAAATCCAGCTCCCGTAAGCGCGTGCCGTCGGGTCGGTGGAGCCGCCGGGCGGATAGGGAACGATCAGGCGCAGCGGCCGGTTGGGGTAGGCCTCCTCGGCCGCAGGTGCCGCCGGAATGCCGCCGGCGATGGCTAAAGCTGCAGCGGCGATCCGCCACTTCCGCTCAATCCTCATGTCACACTCCTCCAAAGGTGTTGTTATGCGTGCCATACTATAACTTATGAAGGCCAGAGCGCTGTTGGTGGTTTTTCTTGCAGGCTGTGCCAGCCTGGGGACCGACGTTAAGGTGGCGAAGGACTCCTGGCAGGGCGCGACCTTTGACGCGGTGGTGTCGCGCTGGGGCACGCCCGCCCGCAGCACCACGCTTGCGGATGGCCGGGAAGCGCGCACCTGGATCTCGGAAGAAGCGTACGGCGGGAGTTATTTTCCGTCCATCGGCGTCTTCGGCGGCAGTGGCGGATTCGGCGTCGGCGGAAACGTAATGATGGATCTTCCCGGCATGGGCGGGGGAAGGGGACAGGTGCGTTGCGAACGCACGCTGTTCTTCAGGGGCGAGCGGGTCGTCGAGCAGTTGTGGCAGGGGCACGCAGGGTACTGCAGTTCGTTTCGGCGGGGTTGATCCCTTTCGGGACCGGCGGCTTCTGCTAAACTCCTTGGTCAATTCTGACCGTCAAAGGAGATCAAGATGAGCCGGCTTCCCCCGCTCGAACCCGCCAGCCTGGCCCCGGATCAGCGCCGTGTTTACGATGCGATCGCGTCCGGGCCGCGCGGCGGTGTGCGCGGACCTTTCCTGGCGTTGATACATGTCCCTGAACTGACCGACCGCATTCAGCATCTCGGTGAATACCTGCGTTACGGGACCTCGTTTCCACCGCGCTTGTCCGAGCTCGCCATTCTGGCCACGGCCAGGCATTACACCTGCAATTATGAATGGCAGGCACACGAGCCGCACGCTCAGAAAGGCGGCCTCGCTCAGGGCATCATCGACGCCATCAGGGAACGGCGCCGTCCCGATGGCATGCAGCCGGACGAGCTTGCGGTATATGAGTTCACCACCGAGTTGCTGCGCAATGGCAAGGTTTCGGATGCTGCGTACGAGCGCGTGGTCAAAGCGTTCGGCACGCGCGGCGCAGTGGAACTGGGAGCGCTGATCGGCTACTACATCATGATCGGAATGACGCTGCTCGCGCACGAAGTGGCGCTGCCGCCGGGCATGGCGCCGCCGCTGAAGTAATTCGCCCCACTCCATGCAACTGCCACTCGAAGATATCAAGGTCCTCGACCTGAGCCACGCGCTCGCGGGACCGTTTTGTTCAACCATGCTCGCTGATTTCGGCGCGCAGGTGATCAAGCTCGAACCTCCCGGCGCGGGCGACCTTGCGCGTAACTGGGGCGCGCCCGTGCCGGGCCCGGATCATGCGTATTTCGTGACGCTTCACCGCAACAAGCGCAGCATCGTCGTCGATCTCAAGCACCCGCAGGGCAAGGAGTTGTTCTTTCGCCTGGTTGAGTGCTGCGACGTCGTGCTGGAGAACTACCGCGTCGGCGCGCTTACGCGGCTCGGGCTTGATTACGAAGCTGCGCGCAAACGCAATCCCGGCATCATTTACTGCTCCGTGTCCGGATTCGGCCAGGACGGGCCGTACCGCGAACGCGCCGCGCTCGATCTCATCCTGCAGGCGGAAAGCGGCTTGATCAGCGTCACCGGCGAGCCGGGCGGAAGCGGCACGCGCGCCGGTGTTTCGATCGCCGATATGACGGCCGGGATGTACGCGGCCTACGGCGTGATGCTGGCTCTCAGAGTAAAGGAAAAGACCGGCGAGGGGCAGGCGGTCGACATTTCGATGCTCGAAGGGCAACTGTCGCTGCTCGGCACCACATTCGGCAACTTTTTTGCGAACGGCGAAATCCCCAGGCCCATGGGTACGGCCTATCCGGCGATTGTCCCGTACCAGACCTTTCACACCAAGACCCGGGACCTCGCGCTGGCGATCGCCGGTGAGAAGCTCTGGAAAAAATTGTGTCCGGTCATCGGCCACCCCGAGCTGGCGGACGACCCGCTCTACCGCACCGTTCCCGACCGCGCGCGCAACCGGGAAACTCTGATCCCGCGGTTGCAGGAGGCATTGCTCACACGGACCTACGAAGAATGGGAAACGCTGCTGCTCGCGAACGACATTCCCGTCGGCGCCATCAATAATCTCGCCCAGGTTGTCGAGCATCCGCAGGTCAAGGCGCGGGGTTCGCTGGTCGAGTTCGATCATCCAAATGCGGGCAGGGTGCGCGCGGTCGGCTCGCCAGTGCGCCTTTCCAAAACGCCTGCCGCGATGCGCACTCCAGCGCCGTTGCACGGCCAGCACACCCACGAGGTGTTGCGTGAGGTGCTCGGCATGAACGCCGACGAGATTGCCGCGCTGGGGGCTGCCGGGGTGATCGGCGCCGCGCCCCTTTGACACGCGGCCACAGGAAAGTCATGATCGCCACTTCCGGCCCACTTCGCGAAAAAAGAGAGAACCATCATGCCCAATGTCAGCATTACGTTCGATCACGTTCACCTCGTCAGCCACGATCCGCACACCACCGCCGGTTGGTATGTCGACAAGCTCGGCGGAAAAATCGCCAGGAGCGGCGAGGTCAAAGGCGCACCGCAGATTTACGTGTCGTTTGGCGACGCCACGATCATCGTGCGCGGTCAGCGCCCTGCCGAGCAGGCAGGGGATAAGCCCGGCCTGGAATGGGGCATCGATCACTTTGGGGTGCGGGTGAAGGGTGACTTCGACGGCTTTTGCGCGGGGCTCCGCGCGAAGGGCGTCGCGTTCAGCCTGGAGCCCACCGATTTCAACCCGACCACTCGCATTGCGTTCATAAAGGCGCCGGACGGCGTGAGCGTCGAACTGCTCAACCGGAAGGACCTGCCGTAGCGCCCGTTCGGCAATATTTTCAATCCCACGCGGGTGCGCGGCCCTTGGGATTGGCGATCCGGCCATCGGGGCGCTTGAGCGCGAAGATTCGTTTCATCTCCTCGTCGCTCAGCGTGAAGTTGAAAACGTCCAGACTCTCGGCCATGTGCGTGGGGTTCGCGGACCGTGGCAGTGGGGCGACGATCTCCTGCTGGACCAGCCAGCGCAGCGCCACCTGGGCAATGGTTTTGCCGCGGCTGCGAGCGATGTCGCCGAGCACCGGGTCGTTGAACATCCGGCCGCGGGCGAGCGGGCAATAGGCCATGAAGATGAGTTCCTTCGCGCGGCAGTACGCAAGCACTTTGGTCTGGTCGAGGTAGGGGTGATACTCGGCCTGTAGAATTACCAAGGGTTCAGGGCACAGCCGCATCGCTTCCTCGAGCATCGCGATGTTGAAGTTCGCGACGCCGACGTGCCGCGCCTTGCCTTCGCGCTTCGCTTTCGCCAGCGCGCCCATCGTTTCCGCGAGCGGAATGTTATCGATCGTCGGCCAGTGGACGAGCAGCGCGTCGACGTAATCAACCTGCAGCCGTTCCAGGCTTTGTTCCACCGAGCGCGCAAAATCGGCCGCGCGCAGGTACTCGTGCGAAACCTTGGTGGTCAGGAAAATGTCCTGGCGCGGGACGCCCGAGCGGCGGATGCCTTCGCCGACGCCCTCTTCGGACCCATACTTCCACGCGGTGTCGATGTGGCGATAGCCGAGCCTGAGCGCGGTGGCGACGATTTCGCCGCAATCTCCCAGTTGCGAAGTACCGAAGCCGATGCGCGGAATCCCCACACCGCGCGCAGACAACATCTTCATGAGCTGACTCCTTTTTTCTGGTCCGCATCGTGCTGCACGATGCCGGCGATGTCAAGGTTGCATCGACGGCATGGGCTACAATGCCCTTCACGCTATTGCCCAGGGATTATCGAAACGCTGCCATGCCCGGCCCGGAAATCATCGGCATCATCATACTTGGAGCACTCGCGTGGCTCTGGTACGACAGCCTCAGGGCCCGCGAAGCTGCAGTCCGCGCCGCGCGCGCGGCGTGCGCGGCGGAGGGGCTGATGCTGCTCGATGATACCGTCGCAATCGCCAACCTGAAACCGGTGCGCGATGACGATGGTCACCTCATATTGCAACGCGCTTACGATTTCGAATTCAGCAACACCGGCGACAACCGCTTGACAGGCAGCGTGGTTCTGCGCGGCCACCGGGTGATTCTGCTCAATGTGGGGATAATTACTTCGGGGCGGGTAGTTCCTTGATGCCGCGCAGCGCCACGTAGTAGCCGAAAACGCCGAAGCCCGTCACGACGCCGCGGCACGCAGGCGCAATTTCCGAAACGCGGCCGCGCCGCGCCGGATTCGAGATGTGCAGTTCGATGGTGGGAAAACGCACCTGCGAGATCGCCGCCGTCAGCGCGGGATAGCCAATCGAGTAGCCCGCGGGATTGATGATCGCCGCATCGACGCCGCGCTCGTGCGCGTCGTAGAATTTATTGATGACTTCGCCCTCGATGTTCGAATGGAAAATCTCGACCTCGATACCGAGTTCTGAAGCATAACGGCGTATCTGTTCGTCGTATTGCGGCAACGTCATGGTGCCGAAAACGTCGATCTGCGCTTTGCCGCGCATGTTCATCCCGGCACCGTGGATGATCAGGACTTTTGGCATCAGGCCGCCTGGAACTTGAGCCGCTTGACCCGCTCCATGTTCGTGCCTTCGATGCGGATCAATCGCGTCGAGCTGGCGCGGCTCGGCGAATGCAGGTCGCCTTCGTTGTACACATGAGCGTCGCCGGGCGCCAGTTTATACGTCCTGCGGTGGCGCACTTTACCGGGTTTGTCCGCGGCGGCCGGTTCCACCAGGTCCCAGTCCGACATTTGCGTCTCACCCTGCACCTGGCCGTAGATCGCCCACGACGGCCCGTGATCGTGCGGGGGACTGTCCTTGGCGCCCTTGTAGTTGTGGGCGAAGATGCAGAACCCGAGCTCGGGGTCCTCGTACAACAGGTGCCGGTCGGACGTACTGTCGCTGAAAGTGGACGCGATGAACGGCGCATCCGTCAGCGCTGCCTGAAGCAGTTCGCAGACTTTCCTGCGGCCGGCAGGACCGGGCTCGGCCTTGAGCGCCTTATGAAATGATTGTGCCAGCTGTTCGACGGTATGAGCCATGGCGTGCCTCCTCGTGATCGCGATGAAGCGAGAGGATGGCCGATGCGGAAGCAAAAATCAAGTTGTCCCGCAACGGTTGACCTTTCGCGATAACATGCCCATTCGGCCGCCGCGGGGAATCCAGCAGGAATACCAATGAAGGAGCTTTTGATTGTCTTTCACTCCATGACCGGCGGCACGCGCCAGATGGCGGAGGCGGCAGCCCGCGGCGCAGCGGCGGAACCGGAAGTGCGGGTGCGTCTGTTGCGGGCCCCCGCGGCCGGGGTGGAGGACGTGCTGCGCGCCGACGGTTACCTGTTTGCCACGCCCGAAAACCTTGCCGCAATGTCCGGCGTAATGAAGGACTTTTTCGACCGCACGTATTACGGCGTGCTTGACCGGATTGCCGGCCGCGCCTACGCCACGCTGATCTGCGCCGGCAGCGACGGCCAGAACGCCGCGCGCCAGATCGGGCGCATCTGCACGGGATGGCGGCTCAAGCCCGTCGCTGATCCTCTCATCGTCTGCACCCATGCCCAGACGCCCGAAGCGATCACGGCATTGAAGACAATCGGCGAGCCTGACCTGCGCCGGTGCGAAGAATCCGGCGCCGCCATCGCGGCCGGTCTTGCGCTCGGCATTTTCTGAGTTTCCTCTGTACAATGATCATGGTCTGACGGCTGGCGATCATGGCGAATGTGAATTTTCTGACGGGCGGTGATGTTGCGCCCATCCGCAAGAGCGGCGCGGGGATGTTCGGCGAGGTTGCCGGGATCTTTCAGCGCGCGGACGTTTCGTTCTTCAATCTGGAGCTGCCATTGTCCGGGCGCGGCGAGCCGGCGCGCGGCAAAGCGATAACTCATCGCGGCATGCCGGCGGGCATCGACGGCCTTGCCGAAGCCGGCGTCTCCTGCGTGAACCTCGCCAATAACCACGTCCTCGACTTTGGCGATGTCGCGATGTTCGACACCCTCGATCTGCTCGAGCAAAAGGCGATCGGCCATTTCGGCGCCGGACGCAATCTCGATGCAGCGCGCCAGGGCTGCATCGTCGAAAAAAACGGGCTGCGCATCGGTTTTCTCGGCTACAGCACCACGCTGCCGATGGGTTTTGCCGCCACGTCCGCATGCCCGGGCGTCAATCCGCTCCAGGCCTATACGGCGTACCAGCCCGATCGCAGCCTGCTCGAATATCCCGGCACCGCGCCGCATATCGTGAGCTGGACCGATCCGGCCCACCTGCAAAGACTGCGCAGCGATGTTGAAGCGTTCAGACGGCAGGTCAACGTTCTGATCGTCTACGTGCATTGGGGCACCAGCATGTCGCCGCAGGTTCACGATTTCCAGCGCGAGATCGGCAAAGAGGCAATCGACGCCGGCGCCCACGCCCTGTTCGGCGGGCACCAGCATGTCATGTCGGCAATCGAGTTCTACCAGGGCTGTCCCATCGTGTACGGTTCCGCGAACCTGCTGTTCGACACGTGGACTTCGTTCTTCAATGACGAGACGCTGAAAACTTTTCTGTTTGGCGCGACCATTGACGCCGGCGGCTTGCGGGACTGCTATCTGCTGCCGGCGAAAACGGGAGTCGATGTGCCGCCGCGCCTGCTGTCCTGCCGTGATGCCCAATGGACCGCGATTGTCGAGGACCTGCAACGCCACAGCCGCGCGTTCGGAACGCAGCTCACGGCGCGTGGAGATGCGATCGACGTGCGTTGTAGCTAGCGATCGGCTACTTCAGCATGCGGCGCTTATTCGATCTTCACGTTTGCGTCCGTGACAACCTTCACCCAGCGCGCGTATTCCTTGCGAATGCGCTCACCGAACTTCTGCGGCGTGCCACCGGTCGGGGCCATGCCCTGCTGTTCGAGGTTCTTCTTCATCTCGGACCCCGCCAGCGCCTTGTTGATCACGTCGTTCAACCGGTCGATGATGGGTTGCGGGGTGCCGCGCGGGGCCATCGTGCCGAACCAGAGTTCCACTTCGTAGCCAGGGAGTGTCTCGCCCAGCGTTGGGACGTTGGGCAGCGAGTACCAGCGCTTTGCGGTCGTCACCGCCAGCGCACGCAGCCTGCCCCCCGTGCCGAGGTGAGGCGTGACCGGCAGCAGGCTGCCCACGATGATTGGAACCTGGCCCGACAAGAGATCGCCCATGGCTGCGCCCGTGCTCTTGAAGGGCACGTGGACCATCCTGATCTTCGCCATGCTCATGAAAAGTTCGGTCGAAAGATGCGTGATGCTGCCCACGCCCGTCGAGGCGTAGGTGAGTCCGCCTTTGGTGGAGCGCCCGAGCGCGATTAACTCCTTCGCCGTTTTCGCCGGCACCGACGGATGGACGGTCAGCACGAACGGCGTAATACCGAACTCGGCGACGGGAACGATCGTATTGATGGGATCGAACGCCGGTTTATTGAGCGCCGAGGTCGCCGAGAAACTGGCCGACATCATCATGATCGTGTAGCCGTCGGGGGGCGCCTTGGCCGTCATTTCCATTCCGATCAGGCCGCCGGCCCCGCCACGGTTGTCGACGATGAATTGCTGCCCGAGTCCTTCCGTAAGTTTCTGGCAGAACTGCCGCGCGGTAATGTCGCTGCCGCCGCCGGGAGCGAAGGGTACGATCACGCGCACGACCTTGGCCGGATATTGCTGGCCGTATGCCGACATCGCCATGCCCAGTGCTGCTAACCCGACGAGTGCAACCCGCTTCGCCGCTGAGATCATTTTCCTGCCTCCTCCAAAGACTAAGCGTGAATCGCATATGATAGACTGGGCGTAGTGGAGGATTTTGAGATGGATCAAGGGGAGCGCGGGTTTTTGCGCGCAGACGCGAAAATCCCGGCCCGTTCCCCTGCATCCTACACAGTCCGGAGATTGAGCGGGCATGGCCGCGCGGATCAGCCGCCTTGCCAATACAACGCCCGATAAGATAAAGACGCCCATGCAGGCTCGCAGGAAATCCGCCGGAAACGATGCATCAAGCGATGGTCAGCCGCTCGGCAAAGGAGATCGATATGGCCGCAACATTTCCCGAAAATTATCGTGACCTGTTCCAGAAAAAGGCTTTTGGCGCGTTCACGACCCTGATGCCCGACGGCAGTCCGCAAACGACCCCCGTCTGGATCGACTGGCAGAACGGCGAAATCTGGGTGAATTCTGCCGTCGGGCGGCAGAAAGACCGGAACGTCCGGCGCGACCCGCGCGTTGCCGTCACCGTGATGGATCCGGAGAATCCGTACCGATACGTCGAAGTGCGCGGGCGGGTGAGGGAGGTCACGCAGGAGGGCGCCGACGCGCATATCGACAAGATGGCCAAAAAATATCTCGGGCAGGACCAATATCCGTTTCGCCAGCCGGGGGAGCAGCGCGTGCTGTACAAAATCGGCATCGAAAAAGCTCACGCGATGGGGTAACCGGACAATTTCACTGGAGGTACCGATGACAGATACGAATGCTGTGGCTCTGGGCTGCCTGAATGGCGTCCGGGTACTGGATCTGACGCAGTTCGAGGCGGGCACCTCGTGTACCCAGGTTATGGCATGGCTCGGCGCCGATGTGCTGAAGGTGGAGAATCCGGTCGGCGGCGATCCCGGGCGCCGGACCGGCGCCACGACTCCTCACCGGGATGATCCCTATTTCCTGAACTACAACTCCAACAAGCGCTCGCTCACCGTCAACCTGAAATCCCCGCGCGGGCTCGAGATCGTCAAGGACCTGGCGCGCAAGGCCGACGTGTTCATGGAGAATTTCGCGCCCGGGGCCATCGAGCGCCTGGGTCTGGGCTACGATGTCCTGAGCAAACTCAATCCGGGCATCATCTACGGACAGGTGAAGGGCTTCGGCGAGGGCAGTCCGTACGAGAACAATCTGGCTTTCGACATGATCGCCCAGGCCTGCGGCGGCACGATGAGCATTACCGGTCAACCGGATGGTCCGCCCGCCAAGCCGGGAACGACACTGGGCGATACGGGGACCGGGATGCTGATGCTGATCAGCATTCTGGCGTCCCTCTATAAGCGCAAAGAGACCGGCCAGGGAGTGCGGCTGGGTGTGGCGATGCAGGATGCGATGCTGCACTACATCCGCAATGCGTTTGCCGTCACCACGAAGACCGGAAAGCCGGCGCGGCGGGCCGGCGCGAAAACGATCGAAGGCGGCAATCCCCCGTCCAATATCTATCCGTGCGCGCCGGGGGGACCGAATGACTACGTTTACGTCTATACCAGCCGCGCCAACCCGCAGCATTGGCCCAAACTCCTCGAAGCGATCGGGCGCAAGGACCTGATCGGCGACAAACGCTACGACACGCCGGCGGCGCGAGTCGAACGCGAGGATGAAGTGGACGAAATTATCGCCGAATGGACACGCAAGCACGACAAGTACGAGGCGATGCGCGTGATCGGTGCTGCCGTTCCCGCAGGTGCCGTGCGGGATACCCTGGAACTGATGAACGATCCGAATATGGAGGAACGGGGAATCATCCAGGCGGTACAGCACCCGACCAACGGGCCGTTCAGGATGGCGGGCTGGCCCGTGCGCTTTAACGGCAAGCCTGCCGTGGTGAAACCGGCGCCCTTGCTCGGCCAGCACAGTGCGGAGGGGCTCAAGGACTGGCTTGGGATGACTGACGAGCAGGTGGCCGCATTGCGCGCGGACAAGATTATCTAGCGGTTTGCGCCGAAATTTCCACAACACACTAGGAGAAACGACGATGGCGGAACTGACAGGCAATGAGATCCTGGGGCGCGCCCTGAAGAACGAGGGCACGAAAGATTTGTTTTTCATCATGGGCGGGCCGATGATGCACGCCGAAAACGCTTGCGCGAAAGAAGGAATACGCCCGATCGACGTGCGCCACGAGCAGGCCGCTGCGCTGATGGCGCAGGCCTATAGCCGGCTGCTCCAGAAGCCGGGCGTGTGCATGGCGGCGAGCGGCCCCGGCGTGATCAATCTGACGACCGGCGTTGCGAATGCCCTGATCGATTGTGCACCGGTCGTGGCGATCGGCGGTTCGAGCCCCATCAGCCAGTTCGGCAGGCAGGTGTTCCAGGAAATCGACCAGCTCGCGATCATGAAGCCCTGTACCAAGTGGGCCGACCGCGTCGTCAATGTGAAGCGGATACCCGAGATGGTGAATACCGCGTTCCAGAAGGCGATGGGCGGCAAGCCCGGGCCGGTGTATCTCGATTTTCCGGCCGATGTCCTTTACAGCAAGATTTCCGAAGACGAGATCGATTGGGGCCTGAGCGGCCGTTCGCTGCTGCGCCCGCGGCCGATGGGCGAGGCTGCGCGGGGCGAGGCCCGGGGCGTGTGGGGGGGGACTTGTTGGCTTCCTTCGGGGCGGGGCCGTTTTGCGGGGGCGGGTCGGTTTGTTGGGCCCCCCGCCCCCAGAATGGCTGGGCGCCCTGCCAAAGCGCCTGTTGTCGGGTGAGCCCGACGTCGCGCAGAAGGCGCCCTCTTGCGCCAACTCCCGCAGCGCCTTTCGCCGGCTACTGCGGATCATCCAGACTGCCAGGGTACGCAGCGGCGTGGTCAGTATTGATGAATGATTTTGGGGGGAGAACGGCCCGCCCTGCAGATCGGCCTGGGCTGAAGGCCAATCCTTGTGCCAATCGAATGGACATGGGATGTGCTCCGGATCGGGCGTCGCTCACTGAGAGCGGCTACAAGGTGGAGTACAGCAATAGAACCAGGAAGCGGTTGCCCGCAAAGCATCGTTTCTCTGCCCTGCCCGAGCTTTTCTCATGAAGGCCCGACGATGCTCCGTCGTCTTCCTCCCTTGAACGCGCTCGAGGCGTTCGAGGCCGCCGCACGGCATGAAAGCTTCACGCGGGCCGCCGAGCAGCTGTGCGTCACGCAGGGTGCCGTCAGCCATCGGGTCAAATCCTTGGAGGCCGAGCTCGGCATCAAGCTGTTCAATCGCGATCCCAACCCTCATCATTACCGACGCCGGTCGCGGCTAGGCCACCAACGGGTGCGCAGCACAACCGTCGGACGCGCCTTCCGCGTGGACCTACCCCGGTTTCGTGGACAGTTGAGGTCTTGGGATCAGGAGGTCAGATTGCCGGCGTCCCGCGCGGCTGTGAGCGACTTGGCCCCGACGGGTGACAGGCCGGGCAGAAACGGCGTAGCTTGCGTCATGGCGGCGGCGAATCCGGCGGAAGACGCGCACGCTTCTGTTTCGACACCAGAACGCTAGGCCAATCCAGTGGCTTCGTCGCCGTCCATCGAGTCGCTTCGCAAGCTACGGGGAATAAAGCGGGCTAGGGCTTGCCGCCCTGGCGCTCGATGAATTTTGCGAAAGCTTGC
>Ga0080064_1003020_pt1 | contig 26071 bp, 23 predicted proteins | sample Subgrocontami54m_FD_69260 | JGI IMG/M metagenome (GOLD analysis project Ga0080064, IMG submission 69260) | Subsurface groundwater microbial communities from S. Glens Falls, New York, USA - GMW46 contaminated, 5.4 m (SPADES assembly) (version 2) ...
TCGGCGTCAGTACCCAAGGTGGGAGCCGGATGCGGTAACTCCGCTCGTCCGGATCTGTGGAGGGGGTCATGGGTGATCATGATTCCTACTCCGACTATCCCTTGCCGCGGATACGGCGTCGACCACGACGCCAACCCGCTGCTCCTCCCAGTGCGGCCATCCCCCCCGCGAATAGCGCTGCTGGTAGCGGCGCACCGTGCGCTCCGATCGGGCGACCGCATGCGCGACCTCCGTCTGTTGGGCGAATCCGGACTCGACCCAAAACACCATCGCATAGGCTTCCGCCACCGCATCCTCGGCGCGATAGTGATGCACCGGCAGATGAATCGTGTTTTTGCACGGATGATGAAGCCATCCGCACAAAACCACGATTTCGAATAAAAGCGGGTAGAGATTTGCTTTTATCCAAGGACCCCCCACGGTCTTCGCACCGAGAAAGCGTTTCCTAGCCCGCCGCGCCGGCCGCGTCCGCATGCAGTTCCAGTCGCAGCTTCGCCAGGTAGCGTAAACCTTCGATCGCGCGGCTGCCATACCAGGAGGTCATTTCGCCGTCGATCAGAGTGATCTGCTTGTCTTGCAGCACGGGCAGTTCACGCATCCCGGCAATGTCGCGCTGGCCGAAGCGGTACGGCTCCGAGGAAAGCAGCACGCGCTCGGCGCGGGTGGCGATTTCGCCGTCGAACGACACCGCCGGATAGCGCGCGCTGCTGGCTGCCGGCAGGGTTGACCAGCCCACCACGCCGAGCATGCGCGCGATGTAGGTATCGCGCGATACCGCCATCCATGGATTTTTCCAGATGAGATAGAGCACCCGTTCGCGCGGCAGCAGGCGCGTCGCCGCGCGGGCTTCAGCGTAGGCTTCGCCGAAGCGCCGGCACAGCGTTTCGGCTTCCCCGCGACGATTGAAGATGCCGCCGATGAGGCGATACAGCGGCGGATTGTCCTTTGGCGCCAGCGGATGGGTGACGATGAGGTGCGGAACGAATCGCATCAGTGCTTGCGCGGTCTCGCGGCGGTTCTCGTCGATGTTGAGCACCACGTGCGTCGGCGCAAGCTGGCGCAGGCGCGCCAGGTTCACGTCCTTGGTGCCGCCCAGTTTCGGAATGGCCTTCAGCGTGGCGCGCGGATGAATGCAAAACCCAGTGCGTCCGACCAGTTGTCCGGCAAGGCCGAGGTCGCAAATCAATTCGGTGAGGGAGGGCACCAGCGACACGATGCGCGCGCCGGACGCGGCCGGCGCGTGGCGCGTGCCCGCCGCGTCGAGGAGCGCGTCGGCCGCCACTTTCAGGGACGCGCGCGCGGTTTGCGGGGCGCGTGGGCAAACAGCCGGTCGTAGGCCCAGTCCGGCAGCAAGCGCAGCAGCATCGCTGCCGCGCCCATTTGCCAGGGGATGACCGCATAGTTTGCCGGCCCGTCGATGGCGCGCGCAATGCGCCGCGCTGCTTCATCCACCGGCAGCAGAAACGGCATAGGAAAATCATTCATCGCGGTCATCGGAGTCTGGATGTAGCCGGGCAGAATGGTTTTCACGCGCACCCCGCTGCCATGCAGTTCGACACGCAGCGATTCCAGCCACGAGATCAGCGCCGCTTTCGAGGCGCTGTAGGCGCCCGAGCCGGGCAGGCCGCGAATGCCGGCGACGCTGGCGATGCCGACCAGGGTGCCGCACCTTGCCGTTCGCATCGGCGCAATGAACGGCTGCAGGGTGGCCGCCGCCCCTGTTACATTGGTCGCAAGCACCTTTGCCAGGACCGCGAGGTCATCGGCCCGGCTGCCGCTGGTGCCGATCGAGATGCCGGCATTGGCAATGACGATATCGGGCGCGCCATGGCGCGAAACGAAATCCAGCGCGGCGTGGCGCAGCGCCTCCGCGTCGGTCACGTCGAGCACGTAAGTCACCGCGGTGGTGGGGAGCGAGGCCGCCAGCGCGGCCAGCAACTCGCCGCGGCGCGCCGTCAGGCCCAGGGTCGCGCCCTCGGCGGCGTAATGCGCGGCGAGTGCCGCGCCGATGCCGGATGACGCGCCGGTGATGAAGATGGTTCGTTTCATGGAAGCGGCGTGTGTTGCGCCCGCCGCTGCTGTCCATTTTTAACTATTGCCTGGTTCTACCGGGTTGCCCGGTAAAACCGGGGGACCGGCATCCTCAGCGGCGCTCGGTGCGCGCCCGGCGCACCAGCTGGTCCACCACCCGCAGCAACTGGCGCGTGCCACCGGCAAGCCGCGCCGAGGTCACGTATTTGCCGTCGATGACGAACGTCGGCACCGCGCGCACGTCGTAGGTATCCATCATCCGGCGCGATTCCTCCAGCTTCGCCTCGACTTCCGGGGAGGCGTACAGTTGCACGAATTTTTCGCGGTCCACGCCGTTGCGCGCAATCCATTCTGTCATGGTTTTTTCGTCGTTCAGGCGGATGTTGTCGAAGTGGAAATTGTCGTACACCGGCCAGTGGAGCCGTTGTATGTCGCCGGTCAGTTCGAGCGTGTAAAACAGCTTGGCGAACGGACCCCAGCCTTCGCTGGAGAGCGCCGGCACCCGCCGCAGGGCGATCTGCTCCGGCGCGCCGGTGAGCCAGCGGGCAAGATGCGGTTGAGTTTCATAGCAGACAGGGCAACCGTAGTAAAAGAATTCGATGATTTCGATGCGCTCGCCGGTGGCCACCGGGCGCGCCGGGTCGAGCTCGGTGTACTCGCGGCCGGAGCGCAATTGCGCCCGGGCCGCGGCGGGCGCGAGCAGCAGTGCGGCAAAGCCTGTGGCAACAAAGTCACGACGGTTCATCTGCGGACTCCGCATCCCGAATGGGCGCCATGATACCCGACACCATGATACCCGGGGCTTGCCTCGACGGCCCGGATTGAATAGGCTGGCCCGCCATGAACATGCCTCGCTTTCCGACTCGGCCCCTGGCGGTCGCGCTTGCGGGCGGCCTGTCGTGCCTGCTCCTGTGCGGCCATTTCACAGCGCGCGCCGCCGATGCGGACGAAGATCACGATTGGGGCGTGGCAGCCACGTCGCAATTGCGCCGTCCGCCTTACTCGGCGCCGACCCCGCGCGAAATTCCCGGCGGCAAGGTGATCACCACCGCGCAGTTGCGGGATCGCACACAAGCACAAACGGGCGGGGCGGTGATGCTGATCGACGTGGCGTCCGGAGACGGGCACGTCACGCTTGCCGATTCGCTGTGGCTCGCCGGTATCGGGCGGGGCACCAGTTTTCTCGATCCGGCGCAAGCCTACGTGGCGGAAATGCTCGGCAAACTGACCGGCGGCGACAAGCGCCGGCCGCTGGTGTTTTTCTGCGTGAACGTGCAGTGCTGGCTGTCGTACAACGCGGCGCTGCGGGCGATCATGCTCGGCTATAGCGAGGTTTACTGGTACCGCGGCGGGGTCGAGGCGTGGCGCGCTGCCGGCCTGCCGCTTGCCCGCGCGCAACCCCTGGTGTTTCGCATCGAGTAGGCCTCAGTTCCTGCCGGCGCCCGCGGCCGGCTGCTTGCGCGACTCGTTGATCAGGTAATCGGTCACCGACAGCATCGTCGCGCGTTCGCCGCTCATGGTTGCACTGACGATATAACGGCCCTGCACGCCTATCGCCGGGACGCCGTCCAGGGCGTACGCCTGGGTCATCTGTGCTGCGCCGCGTACGCTCGCCTCGACGCCGAAGGAGCGATAGATGCTCATGAATCTGTCGGCGTCCACGCCTTGGTTTTTCAGCCATTCGACCAGGGCCGGTTCATTGAGCACCGGGGTTTTGTCCTTGACCGCGACGATGTTGAGGCGGTCACGGTGGATGGCGTCGAAGAACGGTTTGTGGACGCGCTCGGTGATGCCCATGGATTCAAACGTATAGAACACGCGCGCCGCTACCGCCCAGGCTTCATTGAACACCGCCGGTACGCGCCGGAAGCGGGTGTCGGGCGGCAGCGTCCTGATCCACGGCTGTATCACCGGCTCGAGGCTGTAACAATGCGGACAGCCGTACCAGAAGAACTCGATGACGTCGATTTTCCCCGACGGGTCGATCGGCTGCGGATTTTTCAGGGCGAGATAGTCGATGCCCTCCGAGGGTTTGCCCTGGGCCTGGGCATCGCGCGCCATCGTCAAACCGCCGAACGCGATCGCCAGGCTGAACACAGCTGCGATTAACCTCTGGTACATGCACGTCTCCTGGTGACTGCGCTGGTGACTGCCGAATGAGGCCGATGCGATGCCACGCTGCTATTGCGTCGGCGCGGCATCTTTGGCGGCCGGATCCTTGATTCTGACAAGAGACGCCTCAACCTTGTTCTCCGCCAGCGCGGCGCGCACCCGGTTGATCTCCTCGACGCTGGAGAACGGTCCCAGGCGCACCCGGTACCAGACACCCTTGTCGGGAACGTCAGTGGGTTCCACTGCTGCTTCGAGCCCGCCCAGTGCCAGCTTGGCTTTCAGATTGTCCGCGTCGGCCGGATTCTGAAAGGAGCCGGCTTGAAGGAAATACAGGTCTTTCGCCGCGGCGCCGCTCTTTGCCGCCTGCTTTACCTGCTGGTCGGTGACCGGTTCTTCCTGCCCGGGAAGAATGCGGTAGAAATCGAAGCGCGGCCTGGTTTCTTCGGGTTTGGCCGTCGTCGCCGTTGCGGGAAATCCGGGCACGCCGCTGCGGCCGGGCGCGGCGACGCCCGGCGTTTCGGCCGGCTTCGGTTTGTTGAACGGCCCCGGCACCTTGAGAAAATACATGGCGATGCCGGCGGCGGTCCCCAGTCCCAGCAGGAAGCCAAGCAGCAGCCCGAGCAGCAACCCGCCGCTGCGTGGCCTGGAGGGTACGGTTCTGGACTTGTAATCCTTGGACATCGTCGGCGATGACTACATTTTCTCCGGCGCGCCGACGCCGATCAGGCCGAGGCCGTTTTGCAGCACCTGCCGGACGGCAATGATGAGCGCGAGACGGGCGAGGCGCAGGGGCGGTTCCTGGAGGAGAATGCGTTCCGCATTATAGTAACTGTGGAACTCGCCCGCCAGTTCGCGCAGGTAAAAAGCAACCTGATGCGGCGCCAGTTCACGCGACGCGTGTTCCAGCACTTCGGGGTAATCGCCCAGCCGCTGCAGCAGCGACAGTTCGCGTGGTCCGGTGAGCGGTGACAAGTCGATCTCGCCGAGCCGCGCTTCCTGTGCCGTGGCTTGCACGCCGTATTGTGATCGCCATTGCTCGAGGACCGAACAGATCCGGGCGTGGGCATACTGCACGTAATAGACCGGGTTTTCTTCCGACTGTGATTTCGCCAGGTCGATGTCGAACACGAACTCGGTGTCGGCGCGCCGCGAGATGAGGAAGAACCGCGTTGCGTCCCGCCCCACCTCGTCGATCAGGTCGCGCAGCGTCACGTACGAGCCGGCACGCTTGCTGATCTTCACTTCCTCCCCGCCCTTCATTACCGTGACCATCTTGTGCAATACGTAATCCGGATAGCCGTTGGGAATCCTGCGGCTTTTCGCGGCGGAAACCGCCTGCAGCCCGGCGCGCACGCGGGTGATGGTGCTATGGTGATCGGAGCCCTGGATGTTGATCGCGCGGACGAAGCCGCGTTCCCATTTGGTGACGTGATAGGCGACGTCCGGCACGAAATACGTGTAGGTACCGTCGGACTTGCGCATTACCCGGTCCTTGTCGTCGCCGTAGTCGGTGGTGCGCAGCCACAGCGCGCCGTCCTGCTCGAAGGTCTTCCCCGCCGCGATCATCTCCTCCACGGCGCGTGCGACACGCCCGTCGGCATAGAGCGAGGATTCAAGATAGTAATTGTCGAACCGGACGCCAAAGGCGGTGAGATCGGCGTCCTGTTCGTTGCGCAATTCCTGCACCGCAAAGCGCGTGACGGCGGCCAGATCGTCACTGTCTGCGCCGCTGGCCTGGTACTTGTCGGCGATCTCGCCGATGTAGCCGCCGTGATAGCCGTCTGCGGGAAACCCGACCTGCTGACCGGACTTCTGGCGCAGCCGCGCTTGCACCGACAGTCCTAGATTCTGGATTTGTGCGCCCGCGTCGTTGTAGTAGAACTCGCGGCTCACGCGGTAGCCCTGCGATTCGAGCAGCGCGGCGATGGCGTCGCCCAGGGCCGCCTGGCGGCCGTGGCCGACGTGCAGCGGTCCGGTGGGATTGGCCGACACGAACTCGATGAGCACCCGCTGCTCCATGCCGCGGCCGGCGCGGCCGAACTGGTCGCGCTCGTTGAACAGGGTGGTGATGACGTGCTGTTTCGCTGCCGGCCGCACCCGCAGGTTGATGAAGCCCGATCCGGCGACTTCAGCGGCTTCCAGCCATGCCGAGGGCGGCATGGCTGCGACCAGTTGCTGCGCAATGTCTCGCGGCGCGCGCTTCAGCGGTTTGGCAAGCTGCATCGCCGCCGAGCAGGAAAAATCGCCGTGCTGCGCCTGCTTGGGACGTTCCAGGGTGATCAGCGAGCCGGGCTGCTGCGGGGCGACCCTGGCAAGCGCATGCGCGAGCAGCTCGGTCAGGTGGGCGCGGATTTCTGCGGACATGTATGCGGCAGGGCAGTCTTGAGTGCGGCTGCGTGGGGACCGGAAAAAGGCCGCGTATTATAAGCGCGACGGTGCGCGGCCGTCCGAAATTGCATGGGTGGACGGGGGCAGGACCAGGCGAAAATCAAGCGAAAAAATGCGCGCAATCGCGCCATATCCCTCGCACAGCCCAAAATCGGGAAACCGCCGCGGCATTTTCTCTCTGGGAACCGCTTCCCCGGCTCGAAGACCGTGGGGCTCCTTGGATAAAAGCAAAGTCTCTGCCGCCTTTATTTCGAAATCGTGGTTTTGTGCGAATGGCTTCATCATTCGTGCAAAACCACGATTCGCCTTTCTTTGCTGAACTACTGCCGTTCCTGAAACCGTCTTCCCGGCTGGAAGACCGTGGGGCTCCTTGATTGGGTCCGGATGATGAAGCCATCCGGACCCAATCAAGGACCTTGGATAAAAGCAAAGTCTCTGCCGCCTTTATTCCGAAATCGTGGTTCTGTGCGAATGGCTTCATCATTCGTGCAAAACCACGATTCGCCTTTGCTTGTTCAACTGCTGCCGCTCCTGAAACCGCTTCCCCGGCTCGAAGACCGTGGGGCTCCTTGATTGGGTCCGGATGATGAAGCCATCCGGACCCAATCAAGGACCTTGGATAAAAGCAAAGTCTCTGCCGCCTTTATTCCCAAATCGTGGTTCTGTACGAATGGCTTCATCATTCGTGCAAAACCACGATTCGCCTTTGTTTGCTGAACTACTGCCGCTCCTGGAACCGCTTCCTCGGCTCGGAGACCGTGGGGCTCCTTGGATAAAAGCAAAACCTCTGCCGCCTTTATTCCCAAATCGTGGTTTTGTGCGAATGGCTTCATCATTCGTGCAAAACCACGATTCGCCTTTGCTTGCTGAACTACTGCCGCTCCTGGAACCGCTTCCTCGGATCGGAGACCGTGGGGCTCCTTGGATAAACGCAAAACCTCTGCCGCCTTTATTCCGAAATCGTGGTTTTGTGCGAGTGGCTTCATCATTCGTGCAAAACCACGATTCGCCTTTGTTTGTTGAACTACTGCCGCTCCTGAAACCGCTTCCTCGGATCGGAGACCGTGGGGCTCCTTGATTGGGTCCGGATGATGAAGCCATCCGGACCCAATCAAGGACCTTGGATAAACGCAAAACCTCTGCCGCCTTTCTTCGAAATCGTGGTTTTGTGCGAATGGCTTCATCATTCGTGCAAAACCACGATTCGCCTTTGTTTGCTGAACTACTGCCGCTCCTGGAACCGCTTCCTCGGCTCGAAGACCGTGGGGCTCCTTGGATAAAAGCAAAACGCGCCGCGCTTTTCTTCATACAACTTTCGATCAACCCTCGACAAACTCTCGGCTAAGTCCGACAGCGCTAGACTGAAGAAACTTTCGCCGGGTTTTCCGGGCGAGCATGCCGGACGTCGCGGCCCTCCACCATGTAGACCACGTATTCGGCCATGTTCTTGGAATGGTCGCCGATGCGTTCGAGCGCCTTGGCGACGAAGAGGATTTCAAGGCTGCGCGTGATGGTTCGCGGGTCTTCCATCATGAAAGTGATGAGCTGACGCAGAATGGACCGGAATTCGTCATCGACCATGCGGTCCTGGCGGACCACATCCGCGGCCGCTGCTGAATCGAGCCTGGCGAATGCGTCCAGCGCCTTGCGCAGCATGCTGATCGCCAGGCTGGCAACGTGCTTCAATTCGATGCGCGGCAAATGCAGGCGCTCGGCGTCATGGATGAGCTTCGCCATGCGGGCGATTTTTTCAGCCTCGTCACCGATGCGCTCCAGGTCAGTGATGGTTTTGATCACTGCAATGATCAACCGCAAGTCGCCTGCGGCGGGCTGGCGCCGGGCGATGATGTGGCTGCATGCGCCGTCGAGTTCCACTTCCATTGCATTGACCCGCTGGTCGCCCGCAATCACTCGTTCGATGGTTTCCATGTTGCCGTCGCCGAGCGCGTCCATGGCCTGAACGATCTGTTCCTCGACCAGCCCGCCGATCTGCAATACCCGGCTTCGAACCGCCTCCAGTTCGGCGTCGAATTGCTTGGAAGTGTGCTCAGTCATAACGCGTGCCGGTCGGAAAGTCGTAAGCTAGCATAGCATTGTGACAGTCACATTTCATTGACAGCCGGCGCCACGCGGGCGCGCCTGGGCGCCCTAGCCGCGGGTGAGCGTCCGGATGCCGCCGGTACCGCCCAGCAAAAGCACGTCGGCCCCCCGCCTGGCGAACAGCCCGTTCGTCACCACGCCGGTGACGTTGTTGATCCGGGTTTCGAGCCCCTCAGGGTCGGTGATGGACAAGCCCGAAACGTCGAGCACGATATTGCCGCCGTCGGTGGTGAAACCTTCGCGGAGCCGTGGTTGGCCGCCCAGTTTGACCAGTTCACGGGCAACGTAGGATCGCGCCATGGGTATGACTTCTACAGGCACGGGAAATTTGCCCAGCATTGAGACGAACTTCGTTTCGTCGGCGATGCAGACGAATCGCCTGGCGACCGCCGCAACGATCTTTTCCCGGGTCAGGGCGCCGCCACCGCCCTTGATCATGGCGAGCCGCTCGTTTACTTCGTCGGCGCCGTCAATATACACCGGCACGTCATCGACCACGTTGAGGTCGAACAATCGCACTCCATGTGCCCTGAGCCGTTCCGCCGTCCGGTCCGAGCTCGCCACGGCGCCTGCGATGCGGCCCTTGATTTTGGCCAGTTCATCAATGAAGAAATTGGCCGTTGATCCGGTGCCGACCCCTACGACCGCGTCATCGATCACGTACCGGATTGCCTCGCGGGCCACTGCCCGCTTCATGTCGTCCTGACTCATCTCGCAATGCCGGCCGCGATGCGGGGGCCATTCATGCGGTCTTTTTCGGCATGTACAAGTCGGTCACCGAGCCCAGCGCCACTTCCGCGGCAAAACACGGCGTTTCCGACAACGTCGGGTGGGGGTGAACGGTCAGACTGATGTCTTCCATGTCGGCGCCCATCTCCAGCGCGAGAACCAGTTCCGCAATGAGCTCGCCGGCGTTGGTGCCGACAATCCCCGCGCCAAGAATGCGCTTGGATTGCGGGTCATAGAGCAGTTTGGTGGAGCCTTCGGCTCGTCCGATGGAACGGGCCCGGCCCGAGGCCGCCCAGGGAAAGCTCGCTTTCTCGAATGGAATATTGCGTTTTTTTGCATCGACTTCAGTCAATCCCATCCACGCGACTTCGGGATCAGTATAGGCCACTGACGGTATGGTCATGGCCTCGAAAGAAACCTTGTGCCCGGCGATCGATTCGGCAGCGACTTTGGCTTCGTGCGTCGCTTTGTGCGCCAGCATCGGCTCGCCGCAAATGTCGCCGATTGCATAAATATGCGCCACGTTGGTGCGGCATTGCCCATTGACCGGCACATAGCCACGCTCGTTGACATCGATGCCGGCTTTGTCCGCGGCAAGCTCGCGGCCGTTGGGCCTGCGGCCGACCGCCAGCAGCACCCGGTCATACAGTTGCGGGGGAGGAGCGGCGGCACCCTCGAACGTCGCCAGCAGTCCCTGCTGCTGCGCCTCGAGCTTGGTGACACTGGTCTTGAGCAGAATCGATTCGTAGCGCTTTTCGATGCGTTTGTGCAGCACCCTGACCAGATCCGCATCCGCGCCGGGAATAAGCTGGTCCATCAATTCGACAACAGTTACTCTGGAACCGAGTGCGTCGTAAACGCAGGCCATTTCCAGGCCGATGATGCCACCGCCTACCACCAGCAGCCGCTTCGGTACATCGGCCAGTTCCAGTGCGCCCGTAGAATCCATGAGCCGCGGATCGTCGTCGGGAAAACCTGGAATCCGCGCAACCGAGGAACCCGCGGCAATGATGCACTGTTCGAACCGGATGCGTTTTTTCACCCCGCCCGACTCGACCAGGAGTGAATGAGGCGACTCAAATTCCGCCCGTCCTTTCATGACGGTGACTGTGCGCTGCCTGGCAAGGCCGGCGATTCCCTGGGTCCCTTTGGCGACCACGTTTTCCTTCCATCGACGCAATTTGCCGATGTCGATCGCCGGCTTGCCGAACGCAACACCGCCTTGTTCCACTTCTTTGGCCTCGGTGATGACTTTCGCCACGTGCAGCAATGCTTTTGAAGGGATGCAACCGACATTGGTGCAGACCCCACCCAGATCCGGGTAGCGTTCAATCAATACGACTTGCTTGCCCAGGTCCGCGGCGCGAAATGCGGCGGTGTAGCCGCCCGGGCCGGATCCGATCACCGCCACTTGGGTGGTCACGTCGGCCGGGCCGCCTGCGGCGGAGGCGGAATTTGACACCGCTGCGCTCGTCCGGGCCGCCGGGGCGGCGCCAGGATTTGCGCCCTGGTTTTCGCCGGGCTGCGCCTTGGCAGGCGCTTCAGCCCGCTTTGCAGCCGGCGCTGCCACGGCAGCATCCGGCTCGAGCACCAGAAGCGACGATCCCTCTGCCACCTTGTCGCCCACTTTTATCCTGATCTCTCTCACCACCCCGGCCTGGGGAGACGGAATCTCCATCGTCGCCTTATCCGATTCCACCGTGATAAGGGACGTCTCTTTTGCGACGCGGTCGCCCGGCTTCACCAGCACTTCGATGACATCGACTTCCTTGAAATCGCCGATATCCGGAACCTTGACTTCAATCATGGCTGGCATTCCTGAGCGTTTTTTGTGAGCCCCATTGTTGCGGGCCCCATTGTTGCAGGAGACCTACAGCAGCGATCTGCGGATATCGGAAAGCACGGCGGCCAGGTAGCTGGTGAAACGCGCGCCCGCGGCGCCGTCGATAACGCGGTGATCGTAGGACAGCGAGTACGGCAGCATCAATCGCGGAACGAATTGCCCGTCTCCGCTTTTGCCGGGCGCCCACACCGGACGCATCACCGATTTCGATACCCCCAGAATGGCGACTTCGGGCGCATTGATGATCGGTGTGAATGCGCTCCCACCGATTCCGCCGAGGCTGGAGATGCTGAAGGTTCCGCCCTGCATGTCGCCGGGCTTCAATTTCTTGTCGCGCGCCAGCTTGGAGACTTCGCCCAGCTCGCGCGCCAGTTCGAACACGCCCTTGCGATCCGCATCCCGAATGACCGGTACGACCAGTCCCTCGGGCGTGTCCACCGCCACGCCGATGTGGTAATACTTTTTCAGGACGAGATTCTCGCCGGTCTTGTCCAGCGAGGAATTGAAGTCCGGGAATTGCCGCAACGCCGTCACGCAGGCCTTGATCAGAAAAGCGAGCATGGTGAGCTTGAAGCCCTGTTTTTCCGACTCGGCCGCATTTGCCTTGCGAAACAACTCCAGTTCGGTGATATCGGCTTCGTCGAACTGGGTGACATGCGGCATCGACACCCAATTGCGATGGAGCAATGCGCCCGACAATTTCCTGATTCGAGGCAACGGCTTGGACTCAACCGGACCGAATTTGGCAAAGTCCACCTGTGGCCATTCGGGAAGATTGAAACCGAGGCCCGCCCCCTGGGCCGATGCGCCGGCCGCAGGCGTCTTCATCACGCCCTTCACATACTGCTGCACGTCCTCCTGAGAGATGCGTCCCTTCGGTCCCGTGCCCTTTAATTTTCCGAGATCTACACCCAGCTCGCGCGCAAACCGGCGCACCGACGGACTGGCATGCGGCTTGAAGACCGCAGACTCGACGACCGGCTCGAAAGGCACCGGTGCCGATGGCGCAATGGGCGCAATGGCGGCGACGGACAGAGGCGCGAGGGCGGGGCTCGGCTGCGGCGGCACGGATTGGGGCGAGGCGGCCGGCTGCGGGGCCGGCGCCGGCTTCGCGGGCGCCGGCTTCCCCGACGCCGCTGCTGCCGGCGCCGTGGCGTCGGCAGCGCCGGCCGCCGCGCCGGTTTCCATCAGCAGCAGCAGGCTGCCTTTGGCAATCTTGTCTCCGATCTTGACGCGAATTTCCTTGACCACGCCTGCGTCCGGCGAAGGAATTTCCATCGTCGCCTTATCGGACTCGACGGTGATCAACGACTGTTCGGCGAGGATGGCGTCGCCGGGATTCACCAGAATCTCGATGACATCGACCTCCTTGAAATCTCCGATGTCGGGGACCAGGACCTCCTTTGTTGCGCCCATTTATTGATTCCTATTGGTTCGGAAGCGTGCCCCGCCGGCAGTTTCGCGGCGAAGGTCGCGCATCAACACTGTCCCGATCCGGTCTTCGTTGCCGTCCCTCAATTCAAACCCGCATTTCATACCGAGACGGGATTCGGCTTCTCCGGGTTGATTCCGTATTTTTTTATCGCCTCTGCGACCTTCCCTGGATTGATCTCGCCATCGTCGGCCAGCGCCTTCAAGGCCGCCAACGTCACCCAGTATCGGTTGACTTCGAAATGGTGGCGCAGTTTCTCGCGCGTGTCCGAACGTCCGAATCCGTCGGTGCCGAGCACCCGGTAGGTCCTGCCCTTGGGAATAAAAGTGCGTATCTGGTCGGCAAAGACTTTCATGTAGTCAGTCGAGGCAATCACCGGCCCGCGGCGCTTTTCGAGGCATTGCGCGACGTAACTGGCTCGCGGCGTCTGTGTCGGATGCAACAGGTTCCAGCGCTCGGCATCCAGCCCTTCGCGGCGCAGCTCGTTGAAGCTCGGGCAGCTCCAGACATCGGCAGTCACATTCCAATCCTGTTCCAGCAATTCTCCTGCGGCGATCACCTCGCGCAGTATGGTGCCCGATCCGAGCAATTGGACTCTTGACCGCTTGTCGCCGCCCTTGCCTTTTTTGGAGGCGCTTTCCCTGAAAAGGTACATTCCCTTGAGAATGCCGCCGACGACCGAAGCCGGCGCGCCGTCGCTGCGTTCCTGCGCGCCTTCCGGCAGGCCCGGATGAGCGTAGTTTTCGTTCATCAGGGTGATGTAGTAGTACACATCTTCCTGGCTCTCCATCATTCGCCGCAAACCGTCCTGAATGATTACGGCAAGCTCGTAGGCGAAAGTCGGGTCGTACGACAGGCAATTGGGAATCACGGAAGAAAGGACCTGCGAATGGCCGTCTTCGTGCTGCAGCCCCTCGCCGTTGAGTGTGGTGCGACCGGCGGTCCCACCCAGCAGAAACCCGCGAGCGCGCATGTCACCCGCCGCCCAGGCGAGATCGCCGATGCGCTGCAGGCCGAACATGGAATAGAAAATATAGAATGGGATCATGCTGACCCCGAAGGTGGAATACGCCGTGGCTGCCGCTATCCACGATGAAAAGGCCCCGGCTTCGTTGATGCCTTCCTCGAGAATCTGGCCGGCCTTGTCCTCGCGGTAGTACATCACCTGATCGCGATCGACCGGTTCATACTTCTGGCCCTCCTGGGAGAAGATGCCGAGTTGGCGAAACATGCCTTCCATGCCGAAGGTTCGCGCTTCGTCGGGAACGATGGGCACAATATTCTTGCCGATGTTCTTGTCGCGCAGCAGCACGGTGAGAATCCGCACGAACGCCATCGTCGTCGAAATTTCACGTCCTTCGCTGCCTTTCGTCACCGCTTCCAGCGCCGACAGCGGCGGCGCCGGAAGCGAGCTGTTTGCACGGCGCCGTCTCGCGGGCAGGTACCCGCCGAGAGCGCGCCGGCGCTCGTGCAGGTATTTCATTTCCGGGGAGTCCTCGGCGGGTTTGTAGAAGGGCAACTGCTCCAGCTTGTCGTCCGGAACGGGAATGTTGAAACGATCCCGCATCTGGCGAATGGAGTCCAGATCCATTTTTTTCTGCTGGTGGGTGGTGTTCTTGCCCTCGCCGATCTTGCCCATGCCATAGCCCTTTACCGTCTTCGCGAGAATGACGGTGGGCTGGCCTTTGTGTTTGGTGGCCGCGGCGTAGGCCGCATAGATCTTGTGCGGATCGTGCCCCCCCCGGTTCAGCCGCCAGATATCATCGTCCGTCATGCGCGAAACCATCTCCAGCAGCTTCGGATGCTTGCCGAAGAAATGCTTGCGCACGAAAGCGCCATCATTGGCTTTGAAGTTCTGGTACTCGCCATCGACGGTCTCCTCCATCACTTTGAGCAGCACGCCATCCTTGTCCCTTGCAAACAGCGGATCCCAGTAGGAACCCCAGATGAGTTTGATCGCATTCCATCCGGCGCCGCGGAACTCGCCTTCGAGTTCCTGAATGATCTTGCCGTTGCCCCGGACCGGACCGTCGAGCCGCTGCAGATTGCAGTTGACGACGAAGATGAGGTTGTCGAGCTTCTCCCGGGCCGCCATGCCGATGGCGCCGAGCGATTCGGGTTCGTCCATTTCACCGTCACCGCAAAACACCCATACCTTGCTCTGCGCCGTATCGGCCAGCCCGCGCGCATGCAGATATTTGAGGAACCTGGCCTGGTAGGTGCCCTGAATCGGGCCCAGCCCCATTGAGACGGTGGGGAATTGCCAGAAATCAGGCATCAGCCACGGATGCGGATACGAGGAGACGCCCTTGCCATCCACTTCCCGACGGAAGTTGTTGAGCTGGTCCTCGGTGAGCCGTCCTTCCATGTAGGCCCGCGCGTATACGCCCGGCGCGGAGTGGCCCTGGAAATAAATCAGGTCCCCGCCGTGAACGCGTCCTTCGCTGTCCACTGACGGGGCGTGCCAGAAATGATTGAATCCGATATCGAAGAGCGTACCCACCGATGCAAAACTGGCGATGTGTCCGCCCAGATCGCCCTCGCTCTTGTTCGCCTTCGCCACCATGACCATCGCGTTCCAACGGGTATAAGAGCGCATCCGCTCTTCGAGCACATGGTCGCCGGGCGAGCGCTCTTCCATGTGCGGGGGAATGGTGTTGATGTACGCTGTCTGGGCGCTGTACGGCAGGTAGGCGCCGGAACGGCGCGCCTTCTCGATCAATTTTTCGAGCAGGAAATGGGCACGGTCGGGGCCCTCGCGTTCGAGTACGGTATCCAGCGCATCCAGCCATTCCCCCGTTTCGAGCGAATCGGGATCATTGGCGGCCGGAATTTCAGGCAGGGCGGACATGGCAAATCCTCTTTTGTCGGAGGAAAATCAGACGGATGCGACTGTATCAAAAGGCATTCTAACGGACTCGGCAACTGCCGGCACGCTTGCCGCGCGCGACACGCCACAGCGACCCTTAAAATACTATCGCTCTCCCTGGCGCAAAAAAGGGCACGGGCCAGGGCGCCGGGCGAGGTGAAAAAAAGAGCATCCCGGCTCTTCGGGTCATAATTGTGCCTTTTTCAAATAGCTTCGGGGATGCACGCTGTGGAGACGAAAATCATCGATGGCGTCGCCCTGGCTCGTGAAGTGCGCGCCCGTATAAAAGGCCGCGCCGGCGCCCTGGCAGCCGCGGGACACCCTGCCGGTCTGGCGGTGTTGCTCATCGGCAGCGACCCGGCTTCCGGAGTGTACGTGCGCAACAAGGCGCGCGCGTGCGCGGAGACCGGCGTGTATTCGGAGCAGCACGATCTCCCGGAAGCCGTCTCCGAGACCGAGGTTCTGGACCGGGTGCGCGCACTGAATGAGGACGCCCGCATCCACGGCATCCTGGTCCAAATGCCCCTGCCTGCGCATATTTCCGGAAAGCGCGTGCTCGAGGCGATTGCCCCGGAAAAGGACGTCGATGGGTTCCACCCCGAGAATGTCGGGCTCCTGTGCGCCGGACACCCGCGCTTTGTGCCGTGCACACCGGCCGGCATCATGACCATGCTGGACCGCGAAAACATTCCTCTGGAAGGGCGTCATGCCGTCCTGGTGGGACGAAGCAACATCGTCGGCAAGCCGATGGCGATGTTGCTGCTGCAACAAAGCGCAACGGTGACAATCTGCCACTCCAGGACCCGGGATCTGGCCATGCTCACCCGCCAGGCCGATGTGCTCGTGGTGGCCATCGGCCGCGCAAAACTTGTCACCGCCGACATGGTCAAATCCGGAGCAGCGATCATCGATGTCGGCATCAATCGGATGCCTGACGGGAAACTTGCCGGCGACGTGGATTTCCAGCAGATGCTGGGAATTGCCTCGCACGTCACGCCCGTTCCCGGCGGGGTAGGTCCGATGACGATTGCCATGCTGCTGATGAACACGGTTGCGTCTGCCGAGCAAATGACGGGGCAATCGTAAGCACCCCCTCCTATCCCACTATCCTGAATGAAGCGGCACATGAATCCACTGCTCGATTTTTCCGGACTGCCCCGCTATGCATCCATCAAACCTGAGCATGTCGCACCAGCTGTGGACACGCTGCTCAGCGAAAACCGGGCCCTCATCGAGCGCCTGATTGCCGATCCCTCACCGCCGGAGTGGACCGGATTCGCCGAACCGATAGAAGAGGCCCACGATCGCCTGGCCCGGGCCTGGGGCGCCGCCGGTCACTTGCACGCGGTTGACGACAATCCGGCTATCCGCGAGGCGTATAACCTCAACCAGCCCAAGCTCATCCAGTACCACACCGAGCTCGCGCAAAATCTGCGTCTGTACGAAAAATACAAGGCTTTGCGCGCTTCGGCGGGTTACGCAAGCCTGTCGGCGGCACAGCGCCGCATCGTAGAGAACGAATTGCGTGATTTCAGGCTCGGCGGGGCGGAGTTGCCCGCTGAACAAAAAGCAAGGTTTGGCGAACTCCAGGAAGAACTGGCGCAACTGGGCACCCGGTTTTCCGAGAATCTGCTCGACTCGACCAACGCATTCGCGCTGCACCTGACCGATGAAAAGGAATTGGCGGGTGTTCCCGCGGATGTGCTCGAGTCGGCGCGTCGCGCAGCCGAGGCAGACGGGCGCGCCGGCTGGAAACTCACCTTGCATGCGCCCTGCTATGTACCCGTGACCCAGTACGCGCACAGCCGCGTGTTGCGCGAAACGCTTTACCGCGCCCATGTCACCCGCGCGAGCGATGAATTCGGCCATGCGCTGACGCTTGCCCGCGAATACGAACGGCAGGCGAACGCCAACCTGCAGCCTCCCCCTCACCATGCGCCTCAGCCGGGACCTGCGGGTCCCGCGGTACCGGACAGCAACGCGGCGGCCGATTGGGACAACACGCCGCTCATCAACCGCATGCTGAAATTGCGCAATGAAGCGGCGCGCCTGCTGGGCTACGCAAGTTTCGCCGAACTGTCGCTGGTGCCGAAGATGGCGCAGAAACCGCAGGAGGTGCTGGATTTCCTCAACGGACTGGCCGAAAAGGCACTGCCGTTCGCCCGCAAGGACTATGAAGAATTGCAGGAGTTCGCACACAACGAACTGGGGCTCGCCGAATTGTCCGCCTGCGACCTCGCCTATGCGTCGGAAATGCTGCGCCTGAAGCGCTACAAATTTTCAGATCAGGAGGTAAAGGCCTATTTTCCCGAACCGAAAGTGCTCGAAGGCATGTTCCGGGTGGTGCAGGGCATTTACGGCATCCGGGTTGAACCGGATGCAGCCGAGACCTGGCACCCCGATGTGCGGTTTCTGCGCATCACCGACGGCAGCGGGGAGATGCTGGGGCGGTTTTATCTGGATATGTATGCCCGCGAAACCAAGCGCGGCGGCGCCTGGATGGACGAGGCCCTGACGCGCCGGCGCCACGGCGGCGCGCTGCAGACGCCGGTTGCCTATCTGATCTGCAATTTTTCCAGACCCGTCGGGCAACAGAACGGCAAACCCCGTCCGGCGCTTTTCACCCACGATGAAGTGCTGACCTTGTTCCACGAATTCGGACATGGTCTGCATCACCTGCTGACCCGCATCGACTATGCGGGCGTCTCCGGCATACGCGGCGTGGAATGGGATGCGGTCGAACTGCCGTCGCAGTTCATGGAAAATTTCTGCTGGGAATGGGAAGTGCTGCGGCATATGAGCGCGCACGTCGATACCGGTGAACCGCTGCCGCGCGCGCTGTTCGACAAAATGGTGGCCGCCAAGAATTTCCAGAGCGGCATGCATACGGTCAGGCAAATCGAATATTCGCTGTTCGATATGCACCTGCACCATGATTTCAATCCCGGCGGGCCAGGCCCGAGGACGCCCCTGGCGTTGCTGGAGGAAATCCGCAAACGCGTCGCTGTCGCCTTTCCGCCCGCGTACAACCGCTTTCCCAACAATTTCGGACACATCTTTGCCGGCGGTTACAGCGCCGGGTACTACAGCTACAAATGGGCGGAAGTTCTGTCTGCCGACGCCTACAGCATGTTCGAAGAGCAGCGCGGCGCATCGCACGGCGTCCTCGATCCTGAAATAGGCGCGCGTTTTCGCAGTGAGATACTCGCAGTCGGCGGCAGCCGGCCGGCGATGGAATCGTTCCGCGCGTTCCGCGGACGCGAGCCGCGAATCGACGCGCTGCTGCGCCACAATGGTATGATTCCCGCGTAGTTTTCAGGGGAAAAGCATGCGCGTATTGGTCATCGTTGGGACTGCGTTGGCCTTGGCCAGCACCGCTGTGCTTGCCCAACTCTACCGCTGGGTGGACAAGGACGGAAAAGTCCATTACACGCAGCAACCCCCGCCGCCGGGCGCCAGGAACGTGCAGAAGAAAGCGCTGGCCGGGCCGGCAAGCGAACCGAGTCCGCTGCCCTACGCCATCCAGATGGCGGCAAAGAACGCCCCTGTGACCTTGTACACCTCGCCCGATTGCGGCGAAGCCTGCACCCAGGCGCGTGACGCGCTGGTTAAACGCACTGTGCCGTTCCGCGAAATCAGCGTTACCGACCAGAAAGTCTCCGAGGAACTGAAGAAGGTGACCGGTCGCCTCGAGGTCCCGGCGCTCATCGTGGGCACCCAGGCACAGTCCGGATTCGAAGCCGGTGCGTACAAAAGCGCACTCGACGCCGCCGGTTACCCGGCTTCCGGGCCGCGGCTGCCCTTGAATGCGTTGCGCAAGGAAACTCCCAAGCCTGCCCCGGTAAAGCCGCCGGCCGAGGGCGCACCACCAGCGGATGCGGCTCCAGCGGGCAATCCGCAAGCAGAAACCACAGCGCCGCCGGCGGTTCGCTAAACAGGCTACGCATCGACCACGTGCTGCCGTCCTCCGCACTGGCGAGTTCATGCTGCGCAGTGACCATCGACCTGGAACCAAGAATGCTCGGGCGTCCGGACCATGCGCCGGTCATCGCGGCCTTCGGTCTGATCGGCGCGTCCGAGGCAGTTCGCCTGAAAACCAACGACAAGGATTCTCCCCATGTATCGCTTTAGCATCGCAGCCCTCGCCGGCATGCTGTTTGCGGTTTCGGCAGCGGCACAAGTAGTGATCTCCAAGGCGTGGGTACGGGGCACTGTGCCGGGCCAGCAGGCGACCGGCGCGTTCATGGAGATCAGCAGCACCGAACCGGTGGAGCTCGTTTCGATCGCCTCCCCCGCGGCGGGACTGATTGAAATCCATGAAATGGTTCACGAAGGAACCGTGATGAAGATGCGTGCGGTCTCAAAACTGGCGGTGCCCGCCGGCAGAAAAATCGAAATGAAGCCCGGCGGCTACCACGTGATGATGATGGAATTGGCCAGGCCGCTGAAAAAGGGCGATATCGTTGCGCTGAAGCTGACTTTCCGGGACAAGGGCGCAAAACCCCTGACTGTCGATGTAAACGCTGAAGTACGCGAACTCACTTCCCCGGCAGGCGCTGCGCAGCACAAGGGACACTAGCCGGCGTATTGGCCTGCTGTTCGAGTTGAATGCGCGGCTAACCCCGGCTGTCCGCTCGCCCTTCATTCGGCGAAAGGTTCTTTTCATCCAGCCCCAGTTCGGCGATTTTGCGGGTGATGGTATTGCGGCCGATGCCGAGCAGATTGGCCGCCTCGATGCGACGCCCGCCGCTGCGATCGAGCGCGCGGCTGATCAACGTTCGTTCGAATTTTCGCGTCAGCCCGTCCATGATCGCGGAATCGCCACGCGCGAGCACCCGCTCCGCCTCACGTGACAATGCTTCGACCCAGTCGGACTCGGGCATGGCTACACCCGCCTGGCGCAACTCGGGCGGCAGGTCGCCCACTTCGATCATCTGGGTCGGCGCCATGACGGTGAGCCAGTGGCATACGTTCTCGAGCTGCCGCACATTGCCCGGAAAATCCTGCGCCGCAAGATAGGCCATCGCAGCTTCGGACAAGCGTTTCGTCTCGGTGGTCAGTTCACGCGCGGACCGCGATAGAAAATGCCGCGCCAGCAGCGGAATATCCTCGCGCCGTTCGCGCAAACTCGGCAGGCGCAACCGGATCACATTGAGCCGGTGATACAGATCTTCGCGGAACAATCCTTCGCGAACGCGCGTCTCGATTTCCTGATTGGTTGCCGCAATCACCCGCACATTGGCGCGAATCGGCTGGTGACCGCCGACGCGGTAAAACGTCCCGTCCGACAGCACCCGCAACAACCGCGTCTGCAGATCGGCCGGCATATCGCCGATTTCGTCGAGAAACAGGGTTCCCGTCTCCGCCTGCTCGAAGCGGCCGCGGCGCATCGCCTGCGCACCGGTAAACGCACCCCGCTCGTGCCCGAACAATTCCGATTCGAGCAGGTCCTTGGGCATGGCCGCGGTGTTGATGGCGATGAACGGTTTCGCCGCGCGCGGACTGTGACGATGCAGCGCACGCGCCACCAATTCCTTTCCGGAACCGGATTCTCCGGTAATGAGCACCGTGGCGGTGGAATGTGCCAGGCGGCCGATGGCGCGAAACACCTCCTGCATCGATGGCGCCTGGCCCAGAATTTCCGGGGCGTCGGTCAGCGCCTCTTCGGCCTGCTCTTCACGCAGGCTCTCGCCGACGGCGCGACGAATCAGATCCACTGCCTGGTCCACGTCGAACGGCTTGGGCAGATACTCGAAGGCGCCGCCCTGAAACGCGGAGACCGCCGACTCCAGGTCCGAGTAGGCAGTCATGACGATCACCGGCAACTCGGGATGGCGCCGCTTGATGTTATTGAGGAGTTCCAGTCCGGAGGTCCCCGGCATGCGTATGTCTGACACCAGGACCTGCGGCGCACCAGACTGAAGCGCCTCCATCGCGTCCTCGGCCAGCGCGAAAGTCTTGAAGGGGATGCCTTCACGAGTCAGCGCCTTCTCGAACACCCAGCGAATCGATCGATCATCGTCAACGACCCAGACAGGCTTCATCGAATTTCCTATTTCAGTGGCAAGACGATGCGAAAGCGCGTGCGTCCGGGCTGACTCTCGCACTCGATCACGCCTTGATGATGCTGGACGAATGTCTGCGCCAGGGTCAGCCCGAGCCCGCTTCCCCCTGCGCGGCCCGACACCAGCGGAAAAAAGATCCTGTCCCTTATGTCCGCGGGTATGCCGGGTCCGTTGTCCGCCACTTGCAATTCCAGTGCCAGGCGATAGCGCCGCCGCGCCAGCGTGACCTGGCGCCCGATGCGCGTCTGAATCTCGATCTGGCCTGGGCCATTCAGCGCCGCGGCCGCCGCGGATTTGCGTTCGCTCTGGAGCGCCTGGGCGGCGTTGCGCACGATGTTGAGCACCGCCTGAATGAGTTGCTCCCGATCGCCATCGAATTCGGGCAGGCTGGTGTCGTAGTTGCGCCTGATGCGGATTCCCTCGGGGAATTCCGCAAGAATCAACGTCCTCACCCGCTCGCATACTTCGTGGATGTTGAGCCTGTCGTGGTGCGGCAGGCGGTGTGGCGTGAGCAACCGGTCCATCAGCGACTGCAGCCGGTCCGCTTCCTTGATGATGACCTGCGTGTATTCGCGCAGGTCCGGCCGCTCCAGCTCCCGTTCGAGCAACTGCGCCGAGCCCCGCAGGCCGCCCAGCGGATTCTTGATTTCATGCGCAAGATTGCGAATCAGCTCGCGGTTGGCCTGATGCTGCGTGAGCCGCTGCTCCTCGCGCTCGATGCGCAACTGCTGGTCGATGTGGCGCAATTCGAGCAGCAATCCGCGCTGCAGGCCGTCAAACGGGGTGGCAATGCAATTGAGATGCAGCGGCTCGTGCGCCGCTCGCGTCAGGATCAGATCCTGATCGGAGAACCCGCGATGGTCGAGGATAGCCTGAGCGAGCTTGGTTTCGAGCGCCAAGGCCCCGGCAAACAACTCGCCGATGCGCTGGTCGTTGACGCTGCGCTGGCCGAATCCGAACAGGCTCTCCGCGGCCGCGTTGACGTAGCGCACCCGCAAATCTTCGTCCAGCAGCACCACTGCGGTTGCAAGCAGATCCAGCCCGCCGTAGCCGGACCAGTTGGCCGCCTTGTTCATGCCGGCCTCCGCGACAGCGCGCTGTCGCCGGCACCCGCACCGGGCCGCTTCAGCGCAGGCTGGAAATTTCCTTGCGCAGCTGGGCGACGTTCTGCTCGTGGCGTTGCACGTCTTCCTGAAACGGTTTCAGGCGCTCCAGTACCCGCGCGTAATTGCGCTCGTCTCCGGAGCGGGTGCTTTCCTGCTCGACCAGTTTTTGCCGTGCACTGGCAAGGGCTTTTTCTTCGTTTTCGAGTTCGCTCTGCAAAATCCTGCGGCGGTCGGCGTCCCGCGCATTTTGAGTTCGCCCATCGGCCTTGGGAGATCCCGAAGCAGCCGGCTTCGGCGCTGCCTGCGGCGGCGGGGCCGGCACCACCGAAACTTCGCGGCTGACGACGACGCATTTTTTGTTTGCCACTTCCTCTTTGACGTTGGTGTAGGTGGAGCGGCCGTTCTCGTCGACGCATCGATAAGTCACGCTCTGGGCGAAGGCGGTCCCTGACGACAGTAGCGCCCACGCCCCCCACATCATTACCTGCTTGACCGCATCCATGCACCACCCGCATTCACAGAGGGCATTAAGTGTAGGCCAAGACAGCACTGATATCAAAACAAAAAAAGGCGGCAGGCATGCCGCCTTTTTGTGCGCTTATCACGACATTTTCCGCGTGGGCGCGGCGCATTTCCAATCAGCGGCGAAGGTTTCCCGCCGCCGCATGCCCTAGCTGCTGTAATACATGTCAAATTCGACCGGGTGGGTCGTCATCCGGAAACGCGTTACCTCTTCCATTTTCAGGGCCACATAGGCATCCAGCATGTCATCTGTGAACACGCCGCCTTTGGTCAGGAACTCCCTGTCGCGGTTGAGGTGGTCGATTGCCATATCGAGCGAGCTGCACACGTTCTGCACTTTCTTCGCCTGGGCGGGCGGCAGGTCGTACAGGTTCTTGTCGATCGGATCGCCCGGATGCATCTTGTTCTGCACCCCATCCAGACCCGCCATCAGCAACGCGGCAAATGCGAGATACGGATTGGCCGTCGGATCGGGAAAGCGAACTTCGACGCGCCGGCCCTTGGGATTGCTGACGTAGGGAATGCGGCAGGCCGCCGAGCGGTTGCGGGAGGAATACGCCAGGTTGATCGGCGCCTCGAAGCCCGGCACCAGCCGCTTGTACGAATTGGTGCCCGGATTGGTGATGGCGTTCAGTGCCTTGGCGTGTTTGATGATGCCGCCGATGTAGTGGAGAGCGAAATCCGAAAGACCGGCGTAGCCGTTGCCGGCGAACAGGTTCTTGCCGTCTTTCCACACCGACTGATGGACATGCATGCCCGAGCCGTTGTCGCCGACGATGGGCTTGGGCATGAAGGTCGCGGTCTTGCCGTAGGAATGCGCCACGTTCCACACCGTGTACTTGAGAATCTGCATCCAGTCGGCGCGCTTCACCAGGCTGTTGAACATGGTGCCGATCTCGTTCTGGCCGGCGGATGCCACCTCATGGTGGTGAACCTCCACTTCAACGCCCTGCTGCTCCAGCGCAATCGCCATGGCGTTGCGAATGTCCTGCTGGGAATCCACCGGCGGCACCGGAAAGTAGCCGCCTTTGACCGGTGCGCGGTGCGCCATGTTGCCGCCTTCGAACTCTTCACCGGTCGACCAGGGCGCCTCTTCGGACTTGATCTTGACGAACGAACCGGACATGTCCACGTTCCAGGTTACCGAATCGAAAATGAAGAATTCGGGTTCGGGCCCGAAATATGCGACATCGCCCAGCCCGGAGGACTTGAGGAACGCCTCGGCACGCTTGGCAATGGTGCGGGGGTCCCGGTCGTAGCCTTTGCCATCGGCCGGTTCGACCACGTCACTGGTGATGTTCAGCACCGGCTCGTCGGTGAACGGGTCCATGCGCGCGGTGTCCGGGTCGGGCATCAGCAGCATGTCGGAGGCTTCGATGCCTTTCCAGCCGGCAATGGAGGAGCCGTCGAAAGCATGTCCGTTCTCGAACTTGTCCATGGTGAACTGCTTGGCGGGCACGGAGACGTGCTGCTCTTTGCCACGGGTGTCGGTAAAACGGATATCAACGAACTTGGCCTCCTTCTCTTTGATCATTTTCAGAACGTCATTCGCAGACAGTGCCATGCAACCTCTCCTGAGCGTGAATGTAGACAAGGGAAAACAAGGACAAATGCAGATGCGTGGGGACTGTTCAGCACAATCCGGGCCACGGAATCTCATGTGGCCGGTTATTGTGCCATAAGCCGCTTGCAAGGCGGCATTTGCACCTGTTTGGTGCGGAGGAAGTCGCAATGGCACCGAGAACGGGCGTGAACGTTGCCAGGTGATTTCGGGCCACACCGGCGCCATCGCTATACTCCGGTCTTTTCAAAGGGTCTTCGGCCATGGAAACAGAGAAGGATCTGATCGAACGCGCCAGGCGGCGCGCCGTGGAGATGAAGTTGCCTTATGCGGGCGCCCTGACGCCACAGGAAGCCTATGCGTTGCTGCAGCAGGCATCGGGCGCGAAGCTGGTCGATGTGCGAACCAAGGCGGAACTGGAATGGGTCGGCAGGGTTCCGGGCGCGATACCGATAGAGTGGAATACCTGGCCGGGTGGCCGCAACCCGCAATTCCTCGAGCAACTGCAGGCGCTGGTGGAGAAATCGGCGGCGCCGCTGTTGTTCCTGTGCCGCTCGGGCGGAAGGTCTCACAGCGCCGCGGCCGCCGCGGCGCAGGCGGGCTATGCCGGCGCCATCAATGTGCTAGAAGGCTTCGAGGGCGACAAGGATGCCCGCGGCCACCGCAATACGGTGGGGGGATGGCGCGCCGCCGGCCTGCCCTGGGAACAGGGCTGATCCGGCGCAAGCTTGCGCCCGCGCCTGCGACTGCGCCCGATCAGCCCCCGCTCCAGTCCACCATGCCGGTGTAGGCAGTGGCCAGTATCATGATGCCGAACGCGATTCGGTACCAGGCAAACCAGGTGAAGTCGTGACTGGCAATGAAGCGCAGCAACCAGCGCACACACAGGAACGCCGAAACAAAGGCCGCGAACAGCCCGACCGCGAACAGCGGTATATCCGCCGCGCTCAATAGCGAGCGGTGCTTCAGCAGGTCGTAAGCGCCGGCCGCAACCAGGGTAGGCACGGCGAGGAAAAAGGAAAACTCCGTTGCGGCCTTGCGCGACAGGCCGAACAGCATCCCGCCGATGATGGTGGCGCCGGAGCGCGAGGTCCCGGGTATCAGCGCGAACGCCTGGGCAAAACCGACCTTGAGCGCGTCCTTCCAATCCATCTCGTCGACCGAGTCGATCCGCGCGCCGCCGGATGAGGAAGCTGCAGCGGCTTGCGCTGCCGCTGCCGCAGCCGCGTGGCCCCGCCGCTCGACCCACAGGATGACGAAACCACCGATGATGAAAGCCATCGCCACGGGCAGCGGACGAAAAAGGGAAGACT
>Ga0080064_1003021_pt1 | contig 26054 bp, 15 predicted proteins | sample Subgrocontami54m_FD_69260 | JGI IMG/M metagenome (GOLD analysis project Ga0080064, IMG submission 69260) | Subsurface groundwater microbial communities from S. Glens Falls, New York, USA - GMW46 contaminated, 5.4 m (SPADES assembly) (version 2) ...
CCTTCGGCCGCATGGCCCTCCGCCCCGTGCTGCACCGGCGCCTGGTCCAAACGGCCGAGCGCCAGCACGTCGGCGCGCAGCTGCGCCCAGTCCGGCGTGGCGCCGGTGACGCACGGAAGCCAGACGAGCGCGAGGAAAACGAAGGCGCAGGAGTGAAACGCAACGCCCCTGCCCAAATACTTTGCGACGATTTCCTGGATGGCTATTCGCACCCACGAGCATACACCCCGTCGTTCGGGCCACTGCCGTTGAATAAATGCCGGCAGCAACTGTAGGCGGGGTGCCCTCACCCCGTGTTGCCCGTTGGCCGCGCGAGGTCCGGCGGGGTGAGGACATCCCGGGCACAGGGTATGCATTGTCATCATGCAGCGGCCGTGGTCCCGAGGTCGGTCCCCTTCCAGACTCAACGGCATGGTGTACCGAGCCCGCCTCATCTCATTTTCTCCACTCGATTCGCGCCTGTTTTCGCTCGAGGTCGATCCACACCGAGGCGTGCGCGAACTCGCGAGTCGCGGTCAACCCCTGCCACGCCGCGTCCGCGCGCGGGGCGCCGAGTGGTCGTTCGAGTTCGGGATACGCGTCGAGCCCACCCATCGTTTCGGTGTAACCCCACGCGTAGCAGAAATACGATCCGCGCTGCGCGCCGATCAGGAAGCAGCCGAGCGGGAACGTGATCCGCGCACGCGCGAGTTCCAGCAGCTCGCGGTGCGGCCGTTTCATCATGTCCGCATCCAGCCAGGTGAACCCAGGCCAGCCCTTCAGCGCGACGAATTTTCCCTTGCGCGCGGCGAGCGCCATCGTGTCCAGATCCGCCTTGAGGTCGTGCGGGTCGCGCGCGGTGAAGGCATCGAAGTGCTCGATCATCACGCCGTCGATCCCCTCCCAGTCCAGCAGTTCGACGTTCTTTCCCGCGCGCGTGCCGTTCGCCAGCAGAATTTTTTCCCGGCCCAGTTTCCGCTTGGTCAGCGCCATCATTTCGCGAATGCCCTCCGCCACGGCGCGCGCCTTGGTTTCGCCCAGCGACTTCGCCAGCGCAGGCGCCAGCGCCTGCTGGAGCGCGTCGGCAAACAATCCGTCGAGCGGACCCCGGCGCATCGCCGCGGCCACCACCTCCGACCACCATTCGCGAAAAGCGGGATTCGACGGGTCCGGCCGCGGCGTGCCGGAGGGGTGCGTGACAACCTCGCCCGCAGCCGACCGCAGCGTCCACTCCGGGCGGAAGGTTTGGTACGACTCGTAGCCGGGCCAGTTGATGAACGCGTTGAGGTAAAACAGCACCTTGATCCGCGGATTGCGCTGCTTGAGCCGCCGCGCCGTGTCGGCAATGCCCGCCTCGGTGCCGCCGTGCGCCGAAGCGCCGTGGCCCTTTTCCAGGGTCACGAAGTCGCTGTGGGCCGCGACGAAGTCGAGTTCGGCCTCGGTCATGTCGGCGCCGCGCTTGCCAAAGTGAATGTTCACCGGCACGCGGTCCCAACTGAAATCCGCGAACGGATCGGTGGCAGCGCGCGCGGTGGCGGCGAAGGCGCAACCCAACGCGACGCCGACGGCGCGGAGGATAATGCAACGACCAATAGCGGGAGAACGGGTGGCCAATTGCCTGCGCCCGTGCGGCGGAGGGCTGGAACCGCCGCGTGCGCAGGGGCCTGACGGATCGCCCGGGCTGTCGGTTGCGCAAGGCGTCATTCGACCGGCGTGAGGATGAGGCCGGCGATTCGCACGCCCGCGCCGCCAGTGTCGAGCGGCCGCAGTTGGAGGGCGTGCGCGCCCGGCTGGCGCAAATCGACCACGCCCGCGCGGTAGAGTCGGAAGCGCGGGAACTCGCCCGACCAGAGCGCGCGCTTGGCGCGCTCACCCGTGTCGATCAACGGCAACGTGCGGACGTTGTCATCCACCTTCAGTTCCCATTCCGAATAGTCACCCTTCTCCGTCGCACTGTACTCGACATCGACGTAGAACCGCCCCGGTTGCAGCGTGCGAAACGCCCACGACGCGCTGCCGCCGGGCACCCTCCACTCGCCGAGCGAGTCGACATGCTTCCAGTCGCCGAATTTTTCCATCCAGCGGACTTTCTTCGGCGTGCAGCCGGTGGCCTGCGCGGTCGTCGCGTCGAGCCGGCTCACCGTGCCGTTGAGCATATATTGGTCCCGCGTGGCCTCGACTGGGCCGCTCACTTCGACCGCCACGACCGGAATCAGCGCGTGCGGCCGCAGCGGCGGGACGTGCAGCACGAGCGCATCCGCGGCTGACTCCGTCCGCACATTCGCGCCGCCGTCCATCAATCGTGCGCTGCGCACCGTCGCCTTCGTCATGCCGGGTACGATGAGCCGTCCGTCGGCGGGCCACTGGAACACGTGCAGGAAAAGCGTGCCGTCGCGCGCGGTGCACTCGCCCCAGGGCAACGGCGGGAGCGGGGTCGGCTGCGCGCCGTGAATCGCCCGCTCATGGGCCGCCACCCAGCGGCCGACCTCACGGAGCATGTCCGCCGCGGGCGCCGGAATTCGTCCGCTGCCGTCGGGACCGACGTTCAGCATGTAGGTGCCGCCGCGGCTCACCACGCGGACGAGCCGCTCGGCGACTTCGCGCGCGCTCTTCCAATTCTGATCCGCAAACGAAAACGCCCACGAGTCGTTGGTCGTGTCGATCGATTCCCAGAGTCCCGGGCGCGGCAGCCGCGGAATCTCCTGATCGCCGAGCGTCTCGTAGTCACCGAGCCCGTTGCCGATTCGGCTGTTCACGAGGCACGGCGGCTGCAGCCGGTGCACCAGATCGACGAGGCTCGTCGATTCCTCGCGCGTGATTGGTCCCGGGGTATCGAACCAAATCGCCGCGATCGGCCCGTAGTTGCGCAGCAGCTCCTCGACCTGCGGAATCGCCTTGGTGTGCAGGTAGCGTCGGAAATCGCGGTTCGCGGGCACCGGGTCCCAGCGGTTGCCCTCCGCGTCCGGCTCGTGCCAGTCCTGCGTTTGGGAGTAGTAGAAACCCAGCCGCAGCCCTTCGGCGGCGCACGCGGCGGCGAGTTCCTGCAACGGATCGCGTTTGAACGGCGTCGCATCGACGATGTTGAATGGGCTCGCCTGCGACTTGAACATCGCGAACCCCTCGTGATGTTTCGCGGTGATGATGATGTGCCGCATGCCGGCGGCCTTCGCGAGCAACACCCATTCGCGGGCGTTGAAAGCGGTGGGGTTGAACTGGTCGGCCACCCTGGCGTAATCCGCCGCCGGGATTTTCGCGCGATTCATCACCCACTCGGAAATGCCATAGTAGTTCTTTCCGTTCCACCGTCCGCCGAGTTCGGAGAACAGGCCCCAGTGGATGAACATCGCGAAACGCGAATCCTTCAGCCATGCGCCGCGCGTGGCGGACTGCTGCGCGTGGTCGGTGCCCTCCCTCTCGGCGGAGGCAGCGTCGAGCGGGTTCGAGGTCTTTTGCTGCGCCCTGAGCCCGCTCGTCACTCCGAGGGCGAGTGCGAGGAGGAACCGGCTGGAGAATCGATTCATGGTGATCAGGCCGTCATCGGCGAAGATGTTCGTAACGGGGCGACTGGCGTCCGTCAAAACTTCCGGGCGCCGCTCCACTCTGCGGTCTCCAGTTCACCCGCGAGCGGAAGCCGCCAGGCTTTCGCCCCCCGCCGGGTGCAAAGCGCTCCCGCGTTCCGTTGCGAGGGTCGGCAGGCGAATTCACCTCAAAACGTCAGCGTGGTCGTGAGCAGGAAATTCCGCGGCCGGCGCAACTCCCAGCGAATCGGGATCAGCGCGTTGGTGCGCCCGACCACGCCCTCGGTGTCGTAATCACGACCGACCATTCGCGGCTCCGTCCAGTTGAACAGGTTTTCCGCATTGAGCTGCACGCGCAGCCCGAACCGTTGCCGCAGCCGGCGCTCGTACGCGAGCATTCCGCCGACGTCCCAGTAGTCGTCGCCCGGCAGCGGCTGGTTCACCCGGATGACGCCCGTGGGCGCCCCGCTGTTGTCCAGCGTGCGCTGGTAGCCGACGATGCTCGCGCTGCGCCAGCGGAAGTTGCCACCGAGCGACCAGCCCTTCAGCCGGCCCTCGGTGAAGACGTGCGTGACCAGCCCGTTCGCTGCGTATTTGCCGTTCCGATTCGTCGTCGCGCCCTCGCTCGCGCGGTCGTCGAGGTAGGTCCGCTCGGCTGTCGCGGTCTGTTGTTCGAGGTAAAGCGCGTCGGTCGCAGCCTGCGCGCGCGCCGCGGGATTCGCCGGATCGAGGTCGAAGAACGTCGATCGCTGGCCCGCTTCGACCTTGCGCAGCTCGCTCGCAAACTTCCGCCACGTCTCCAGCCCTTGCAACGGCGAGCTCGCGCCGAGGTACGCGCCGAGCGAGGCCAGGTGCGGGCCGAGCACGTTTTCGTTCTGGCTGGCGGTGAGCGCGACGCGCCAGCGCGGCGACGGATTGAAAATCAGGCTCAGCTCGTACCCTTTCGCCTCGTAGCTCCAGGTGTCGCTCACGTTGGTCGTATCCGCCGGATAAACACCAGCCGGCGGCAAACCGGTGAAGTGCGAGTCGCCCAGATCCTTGTAGTTGGTCCGCAGCCGCGTGAAGATGTTCTTGATCGCGGTGGTGTACGCATTGGCATTGCGCGCCTGATCGGCCGCGCTGGTCTTGAACTGCGTCAGCCCGACTGACAGCTTGCCGTTCAACCCGTAGAAACGCACGCCGTAGTCCTGCGTCTGGCCGATGGAATTCGGAGCCGGCTCACCCTGGAAATTCACCCACGAAGCGTTGCCGACCGGGTTGAAGTTGCTCGAGCGATTGTAGGTGAGCGACACCCAGGGGAACGCGTGGTACACCGCGCCGTACGTGCGCGAGAGGCCGGAGGCGGTCACCGTCGGCGTGGTGTTGAGCGGCACATCGCGCGAGAGGTTGTAGAATCGCCGCAACGGATCCGTGGCCGCGCCGGCGACGGCCGGATCGATGAACTCGCGCATCGTCGCCGCGCCGTAGCTCTTGGTGTGATCGCGGCGATAGCCGAGCACGGTCACGAGGTGGTTCGCGAACCACTTCGCCTGCCAGCCGAGCGACAGCGCGTCGTCGGTCGACCGCGCCTTCGCCGGGTTGATGAACGGCCGCAGGGCGAAGTTCACCGGCGCCGTGTCGTTCGCATTCGCGCCGATGGTCTGGCGGTAACCGTTGAGCTCGTTCAGGCGCTTCGTGATTTGGAACTGATCCGGGATCGTCGGCACGGCCCCGTTCACGAAGTAGACGCGCGTGCGCAGGATGTTCTGGGCCGCGAGCGCATCGTTGCTCCAGCCCGCGCCCGCGCGGCCCACCGTGGCAAGGTTCAAGTAGCGCATGATGTCCTGATCGGAATCGCTGCGCGTCGTCTGGCCGAGCGCGCTGAGGCTGTTGTCCCCCAGCCAGCGATGAAGTTTCTGGAAGCTGAATTCGTAGGAAAGCGTGCCCCGCAATTCGCGCAGCCGGCCGAGTTGGTCGCGATACTGCCCTTGGGTCTCGGCGTACGGCACGAGGTAGCCGGGGTTGAGGGTGCCGTCGGGCAGGTAACGGTCGACGTCCATCTTTACCCAGTTGAGCTGGTCGGGTGAAAACGACCGCGCGTCGCGCGCCACATTCGCGCCAAGTTCGAGGTAGAGCCGGTCCGCCAGTTTCTGCTCGACGAACACCTGCGTCCACTGCCCGTGCTCCCGCTGCTCGGGATCCTGCCGCGTGCCGCCGGACAGGTTCGCGTCACGGGAAATCCCATACAGCGCCCACGGATCCGCGGCGTGGAATCCCTGCTGCGCCGTCACACCCCCAAACGTGTTGGCCCGGACCTGCGATTGAAAACGCATGTTCACGAGCGGATTCGGCAGCGGCAGCCCGACGACCCACGTCGGGGCATGCGCGGCGAACTGCGTGATTGCGGTCAGCGGATTGAAGTCGGCCTGTGCATCGACCAAGCCGTCCTCGTCGCTCACCCCCGGTGCCACCGGCACGCGCCGGCCGCTGGCGTCGAGGTACGTGCGATTCGCCGCGGTCCAGGCCAGTCCGCCGGGAACGAACTGGACCGTGGGCCGGCCCTTCGCGAGCCACTGCAGAATCCCGCCGTCGAACTGCCACATCAGCGGCACGATGTTGCGGTTGATGCTGTAGTGCTCGTGGTTCGCCCGAATCGTCGTGCCGGCGAACGGTCTCGCGGTCACGCCGAGCGTGACGCGATCCTGCTGGCGGCCCTCGTTGCGCCGAAACTCGCGCTTGTCGTCGTGCAGCAGGTTGAGCCGCAGCGCGAGGCGGTCGGGGAGCAGCGGCTGGTTGTGGTCGAGCGCCACGCGACGGGAGCTCCAGCGATCGGATTGCGCCTGCACCTGCGTCCTTCGCGTCTGCAGCATGGCGCGCTTGGTCGTGGTGACGGCAACGCCCTGCGGGCTGCCGACGCCGATCAGCAGGGCGTTGGGCCCGAGCGCGAGGGTCACGCGCTCGAGGTTGTAGTTGTCGTTGGGTTCAAGCGCGCCGAAGAAATCGTGCGAGATATCCTGACCGCCGGCGTTGGTGACGAAACCACGGATCGAATAGTTCTGGCCGCTGCCGTAGCGCAACGTGGTGCCCGCGGCGCGGTTCGAGTCGCTGTTGTCGCCCTCGACGGTATCGACGCTCGGCGTGTAGAGCAGCGCCTTGTCGAGCGACGAAGCGGCGAGGTCCTGGAGGAATTCCGGCGTGAGCACGGTGAGCGAGGCGCCGACGTCGCGCAGGTCGGTGCGCATCCGGGTGCCGGCGAGGGTTTCGCGCGCGGCGTAACCGGTGTCAGAGTCGGAGTTCACGACGAACGGCGAGAGCGCAACGACGTCGTTCGCCGGTGTCGTGGCAGGCGCACGGGCCGCGGCTTGGCCGCGGGCGAACTGGATTGTCAGTCCGGCGACGATCGCGATCGCCAGAACAGGGGGTAGTTTGTTCTTCACGAACAGCGGGAGTGGACTGCCCCAGCTTCAGATTCCTGCGCGGAATGGCGAGCCCGCGCTGCAACCCGCGAAGGATGCAGCCACTCACCTTCACCTTCTTCGTCTTGCGAACCCGGCCCGTGCCATTGCGACCCGGCTTCCGGCCGGCTTGGCTTCCGGTCGGCGCAGCTAGTCAGTCAGCTTGCCCGGCTCGACCCCGAGCACCTTGGCGGCCGCCGCCTTGTCACCGCGGCACGCGTGCAGCACCATGTCGACATACTGCTTCTGCTGGCCGGCGAGGTACTCCGCCAGCGTCGGCCAGTGCTTGAGCTCGCGCAATCGCAGCGGCAATTGCTGCGACGTCACAACGCGGGTCTCCGTGGTCGCGGCGATTTTCGTCACCAGTTGCTGCAGCTCGGTCAGGTTGCCGGGCCAGTGGTACGCCGCCATCACCGCCATCGCGTCGTCGGTGAACTCAATCAGACTGGTGTCGAACAGCGGATTGGTCGCCTGCGTGGCGTAATGCTTCACGAGCAGCGGAATGTCGTCCGTGCGCTCGCGCAGCGGCGGCATCTGCACCGGCAACGACGCCACGCGATAGAACAGCTCGTCGTGGAACTTGCCCTCGTCGACGAGTTTTTCGAGGTCCTCGCTCGTCGTGCAAATCAGCCGGAAGCCGTGCGCGGTGTTGCGCAGGACGCTGACGAGTTCCTTCTGCACCGGCTCGTTCAGGCACTGGAGGTGCTGCAAGTAAAGCGTGCCGCCCTTCGCCTGCTTGACCCACGCCCCGCCTTCGCCGTTTTGGCCGAGGAGCCCGATGCGAAAATTCGCCTCGGACGTCAGCGCGCAGTCGATTCGCACCAAGCCGGTCTCCGGCGCGCCGCTGGCCACGTGGAGAATCTCGGCCACCGAGCTCTTGCCCGTGCCGTTCTCGCCGATCAACAGGACGGGCGTGCGCACGGTCGCGAGCTTCTTCACCTGCGCGACGAGCTTGGTGAGCTTCGTGCTCTTGCCCACGAGCCGGCTGTCGATATCCGCCGGCTTCGCGCCTTGGACGACGCCGGCCGCCGCCCGCTCGGCCTGGAATTTCCTGAATTCGAGCCCGCGCCGCAGTGTCGCGATCAATTCATCGACGCGAAACGGCTTCTGCAGGTAGTCGAACGCGCCGTACTTCAACGCCTGCACCGCGCTTTCGGTCGAGGCGTACGCCGTCATGATGATCACGACGGCGGTGGGATCGTAGATTTTCAGCTGCTTGAGCAGCGTGATCCCGTCCATCGGCTTCATGTCGATGTCCGCCAGCACGAGATCGTACTTCTCCGCCTTGTAGCGCACGAGCGCCTTCTCGCCGTCGGTCGCAAACGAGGTGGCGAATCCCGTAGGCTGAATCACGGCCTCGAGCATCTCGTGAATCGAGACGAGGTCGTCGACGATAAGGACAGAAGGCATGAAGCTGAAAGACGGAGCCGCGTACGTTCCGGAATCCGGAGCGCGATGTCAACGGAGCGGACTCCGCGTCGGTTAATTCAAGCCGCCCGCCACGGCGCCCAGCTGGAAGATCGGCAGGAACATCGCCATGACGATGCCGCCGACCACCACGCCGAGGAAAACGATGAGCATCGGTTCGATCAGCGAAGTGAGCGCCGACACGGTCGCTTCGCACTCCACGTCGTAGAAGTCCGCGATCTTGTTCATCATGCCGTCGACGTTGCCGGTGGACTCACCCGCCTTCACCATGTGCTTCATCATCGGCGGGAAAAACGCGTTCGCGGCCAGCACTTCGGAAACCTGTCCGCCCTGGCTGACGTGCTTGGCGATTTCCTCGCAAGCATCCTCGACCTGCACCTTGCCGCTGGCGGCGGAGACGATTTCGAGCGTGCGCAGAATCGGCACGCCCGAACGAATGAGCGTGGCGTACGTGCGGCAAAAGCGGGAGAGCGCGATTTTGTGGATCAGATTGCCGAAGATCGGCGCCTTCACGAGCATGGTGTCCTTGGTCCGGCGACCGTTGGGGGTCGCGACAAACTTGCCCCCCAGGAACCAGGTGGCGTACGCGCCGAGGCCGATGGCCCACCACCACGTTTTCAGGAAGTTGCTGAGGTCGATCAGAAACTGCGTCGGCGCGGGCAGCTTCGCCCCGAAGTCCGCGAACATCGCCGCGAACACCGGAATCACGAAAATCAGCAGCACGTTGACCAGCGCGACCGCCAGGCCGATGACGGCGATGGGGTACGTCATGGCCGACTTCACTTTTTTCGTCAGCTTGACCGTCGATTCGAAGTAGCCGGCAACCTTCATCAAGATTTCCGCCAGGCCGCCGGACGCTTCACCCGCTTCCACCATCGAGGTGAACAGGGTGTTGAACGAATTGGGAAACTTCCGAACCGCCGAGGAAAAGGAATTACCTTGGGAGATGTCGGCGCGGACGTCGCGAATCACGATGCGGAAAACGGGATCTTCCGTCTGGTCCTGCAACGCTTCCAAGCACTGCACCAGCGGCAGGCCCGCTTGCAGCAGGGACGCGATTTGCTGGGTGAACAGCGCCAGTTCGCCGAGGGGTAGCTTGTAGGTTTTGGCTTTCTTCTCGAGCGCCTTCTGTTTGGCGAGCGCTTGCGCCGCCATGACGCCGCCGGTTTTTTTCTGGGGTGCCGAACGTCCAGCTTGGGCCGGGCCGGATGCGGCCGATGTGAGCAGTGCCATAGAACGGCAGACAAATGTACGCGCCCCGGACTCGCAACCCCGTTTTCAGTCGGCGCCCGGTAAAAACCCGGTGAGAAATACGTATTTTCCGAAGCCGCAGGCAAGTCGCCAGTTGCGGCGCGGCGTCCGCCGGCATCACGGGTAGCCTCCACCTGCGTCATCGAGCTGATGGGTCCCCGCCTCGCGGGCGACTGATCCGGCGGAACCGCCGGCGTAATCCGGTCGCAGGGTGAGCGCGCGGCGCCATTGTCTCCTCCACTGCAGTGTCGCCGGCTTTCGGATACTCGCGGCTGAAGTTCGAGCCCAGGCCATCCGTATTGCCAATCCAGCACAGGCGTCACTCGTCGGCCGGCAAAATCCAGATGTTGCGAAAGCGAACCGGGCTTCCGCCGGCTCGCCGCGCGCTGCGGGTTGCAGCGGCAGCCAGAACTCGAGGTGCAGACGGAAGCCGGCGAAGTCTTTCCGCGTCTCCAGGTCCACCGCGCCCGCCTCCCGGAGTCATCGGGCAGGGTCGCCCAATCCTGGTCACGCAGGCCGTGGCCGACCCGCACATGCCCAACTCCAGCGGCGTGGTCTTCGATTTTGTTTCGCGCGGTTACGAGTTCAACGTCACCACGAACCCCACCCAGCACTGGCGGCTGCAGGCCAACTACTCCTACACCGACTCGCACGAGGCGAACTTCGGCAACGAAATCCGCGCGTGGATGGATCACGAGATCGCCTACTGGCAGAGTTTCAACCGCGGCAGTCTCGTCACCGGCGGCACCACCACGATCGATCAGGCGATTGCCTTCATGCTCCAGGGCTTCAACACCGAGGCCAACCTCGCGACCATCGGCGAACGCGGCCTGCGCAAGCACAAGGTGAACCTCTTCACCCGTTACGATCTCCCGTGGGAGCCGGTCCGCGGCGCCTATGTCGGCGGCGGCTATTTGCACCACAGCAAGAATCTCGCCGGCACCAATGCCGCCAGCACCATGGGCTACTATGGCAATTCGTTTTGGCGCGGCGATCTGCTCGCCGGTTACAAGTTCTCGAAGTCCGTGCTGCAGCGCGTGAGTCCGCTCGTGAAAGGGCTCAGTCTCCAGCTCAACGTGACGAACGCCTTCGACCAGCACGATCCGCTGATCACGCGCATTCTGCCCGATGGCGTCACCGTCTTCCGCGCCGTCGTGCAGGCGCCGCGCACGTGGCGCCTGCAGGCGACGCTCGATTTCTGATTTCGGCTTCCTCCGGCGGAGCCAGCATCCCTCCCACTCGCCGCGCAGGAATTCACGCCCCGTGCACCCGGCTGCTCCGCATCTGAATTGCCGGCGACCTTACGTTCGGGCACCCTCCCGCCGAGTTGCCCTGCCATGAATGCGCTCCGCCTTTCGCTTGTTCTCGCCATCACCGTCCCCATCGCCGCGGCGGCGGATCGCGCAGCCGCGCTCGAGCAACCGCGGCCCTTGCTCCCCACCGAGGATCTGGGCCGGCCCTCGCGCAACAACTACGGCTCGCTCGAGTCCGCGCTCGAACTGCTCCGCGCCCATCGGCCGCTCGATCTGAGCGTCGGCCCGTGGCGACAGGCCCCCCGCAATGGCTCGCCCCCCGAGTGGGCCCGCCAGGCCCGCGCGCTGCTCGCGGACGGTCTCCACTACGATGCCGGCAAGCTCGCGCTCAACGCCGTCACGTCGGCCCGATGGGAGACGGACGCTTTCATTCGCGAGACGATCGAGTTCAACACCGCGCCGTGGTTTCGCGTGCCCGGCTATTTCTACATTCCGAAAAACGTCCCGCTGCCCGCGCCGGCGCTCGTGGTGTTTCACGAATGGGGCGGCCCCATCCTCTTCGGCGCGGATCGCGTGTCGGGCGAGCCGGTGCACCCGGCGATTGTGCAGCACCGGGCAACCTACACGAGCGGCCGCGCGCTCGCGGACTGGTTCGCCTCGCACGGCTACGCCGTGATTGTGATCGACGCCTACCACTTCGGCCGGCGCGCGCCGCGCGGCGTGAACGGCCTGCCGGCGAGCTACGAGCCCGCGACGCTCGACGACGCCACGCTCAAGCGCTACGACTCGCTGGTGCGCGACGCGCTTTATCTCGGCGTGCGCGAGCTCAACTGGGCCGGCACCACGTGGGCCGGCGTGAATTACGGCGACGACCGCCGCTGCGTCGACTACCTCCTCTCGCGCAAGGAAGTCGATCCCGCGCGCATCGGCTGCACGGGTCTTTCCGGCGGCGGCTGGCGCACGAACATCATGGCGGCGCTGGAGCCACGCATCCAAGCCGCGGTGTCCGTCGGCTGGATGACGACCGGCGACGCCCAGCAACTCTACAACGTGGCCGGCGCGATCGGCACGTTCTGCCTGCTGCCGGGAGTGTGGAACCGCATCGACATCCCCGACCTCATCGCGATGTCTGCGCCGAAAGCCGTCATGGTGGTGAGCGGCACGGAAGATCCGCTGTTCCCCCCGCTCGGCATCCGCGAGGCCCACCGCCAGATCGCCGCGGCGTTCGCGTGGGCCGGCTGCCCGGAGCAGTTCCGCAGCTTCACGCCCGCGAAGCCGCACTGCTACGACGCGGAAATCCAGGAGCAGGCGCTCGCGTGGTTCGACGCGCATTTGAAGAAGCGCTGAGCTCGCGGGCCGCGAAGCATCCGCCGCGCCGCGGCCCCGCCGCCGCCTCCTGCCCGCCGTGCTGGGCAACCAATGTTGCCGGCAGATTCGTTTTGTCGCGACCGGCGCTTCGCCCCCGGATCGTCGCACCCGCTCCCATGAACAAAGGCCGCCGCCAATTCCTCCAACGCGCCGGGGCGCTTTCGCTCGGCGCCGTCGCCCCGCTGACCGCCGCCAACCCAGCCGCGCCCGCCGGATCCCCCTACCGCTGGCGCTCCGCCCTCGTGCTGAACGCCCAACGGCAGGTCGTATCCGGCAGCGCGGAGGCACTCGCCGCGGCGATCCGGCACGGCGCCGATCTGCACATCTACACCGAGTTTCGCCACAACGAGCACATCGACATCAAGTCGACGAATCCCGAACTCATCCAGGAAGTGTCGGAATTTCGCGCCACCTACCTGCTGGAGGACCGCTGGGTCGCGGGCATCATGACGCTCCGGTGGGACCGTGGCGAAAACGAAGCTCGCCCGCGGCAAGCAGCAGAAGGCGAAGAAGCGGTAGCGCGCCTGCCGCCCGTAAGCTCGTAGGCGTGACGAACGCGTCCCCGCGACGCTCACTCGAGTCCGAGTTCCCGAGAATTCGATCTGTTTTCCACGACGAAATTGCCGGCGCGCACTGGCTATTCTTTCTGGCCAGGCGTTCCGATTCGGGCCAGGTATTCGTCCGGCCATTGCACGACGATTTCGCTGGCCGTGAAATCTCCAGTATTCCGGGTGATGATCGTGCTCACACCGCCTTCCGTCTTCGCGGCGAAATGCTGGATCGCGTCCTCGAAATCCTTGAAGCCGGATGCGAGCGCGGCGGGGATTTCCGCTTCTCCGATGGCGGCGATCTTCACCAATTGCCGCAACTTGCCGAGGAGGACGATTGCCTCGTCGTGGTCTTTCAATTTTCGCAGCAGATATCACCGCGCGGGAGTCGCACGGCGCCGGGAAACAAGTCATGCGCGATTGCTCCCAGCTTCCTCGCCTCGGAACGCATCCAGGCGGAAAAGGCGTTCTCTCTATCGATGCGCGCGCAGCCGGCCCTGGAATGCAGGATTTTGTGGATACAGGAACCCAGGCGAACCTCGTGTTGGGCGATCGCAGGAAACCTCCTCGGCGCACGAGAGCAGTTTGTTTGGCGGCGTGGTGCCGGGTGTGCTCGTCCCGACAGACTAGCCTACAAGCACTGTGGTTGCGCTGGAACTGACGATGGGAGACCCAGCCGTTCCAGCGCCAGGCGCCGCCAAACCCACCGGTCAACCCTCAGCCCGGCTCCGCGATTTGACCTTTTTCGAAACGGCCGGTTTTTTGGGACAGGCTCTAGTTAGGGCGTGTTTTCAAAATCGATGGAACCGGATTGCACACGAACTGATCGCAGCGTGCGCATGAATCCGGTCCCTCCCCGACCGCGTCAAAAAGCGTGTCGCGACGAGAGAACGACGGCGACCACCTGAAGTGTGGCGCGCGATTACGGACTGTCCTTCGTCATCGCATCAATCTCGGCCAGCGGCGGAGCGCGCCAGAGCTGCACGGGCACAATTTCGTCGTCCTCCCATGAACTGCCGACCGCGAGGATGGAGCCATCACGGGAAAAGAGCAGCCGGCTCACATTTTTTCCATAGTCCGGCAACGTCATCACCTCCTGCCAGGTGACCGTATTCCAGAATTTCACCGTGTCGTCCGTGCTGCCGGTCGCGAGCGTCCGGCCATCCGGAGAGAATACCACATCCCAAATGCGGCCCACGTGTCCGCGCAAAACCGCCCGCTCAACCCCTGCCGCCACATCCCAGATGCGCGTGACGAAATCCGACCCGCCGGCGGCCAGGAGCGTCCCGTCCGGGGAGAACGCGAGCACCTGCGGGGGACCGGCGGTGGATGGGAGCGTCCGTATTGCGCGCTGAGTTGCAGTGTTCCAAAGGCGGAGCACTCCCGCGCTTCCGGTCGTGGCCAGCAGCTTGCTGTCGGCGGAAAACGCCACCGCACCTCCCGCGATCTCGAATCGCGCTGCCACCCTGTGCGTGTCGAGATTCCAGAGGCGCGCATGGGAGGCCCGCTTCCGCGTCGTCACCAGCCAGCGTTGATCCGGCGAGAACGCGATTGCGTCGAGCGGCTCGCTCGCATCGTCGCGCAGTGTCGCGATCGGTGCGCCCCGGTCGAGGTCCCACAATTCAATTGCGCCATCGGCGCGTTCCCCGGCCACGGTTTTTCCATCAATCGCCATGACGGCGGTGACGCCGGTTGCAGCCTTATCGTTGACCCCGCGCAGCGTGCGGACCGATTCGCGCGTCGCGACGTTCCAATGCTGCACCGCGCCTCGGGGGTCGAGCGTGACGATGACCCGCGCATCCGGCGAAAACCATAACGGCCGCATCGATCCCGGCAGCTCGCGCTGCCCCCCGGTGATCGCCACCGGCCAGAACTTGACGGTGCCGTCACTGCTCGCGGAAGCCAGCGTCCGGCCGTCGGCGGAAAGCGCGAGGCTCCAGATGCGATCGTGATGACCGGTGAGTGTGGACAGGCGCCGCAGCGAACTCACCTCCCACCGGTGAATGGCGTGGTCATCTCCGGCGGTCGTGAGAATGGCGCCATCCGCGGAAAAACAGAATCCGCGCACCGCGCTGCGGTGTGCCCGCCACCGCGTCACTTCGTGTCGCGCAATCGGATCCCACAGGATGACGTTGCCTTCGTAGTCTCCGATCGCGAGTCGATCGCCGCGCGGAGAAAACTGCAAACCGACGGTCCAGCCCGGAATTTGATCGATTTTGCTCCGCGTTGCGCGATCCCATATCTCGGTTCGCTTCGAGCCGCCAATTACGACGAACCGCCAATCGGGCGAGAGACAGAAGAGTCCGAACGGCATCGCTTCGGGCTCGAGTGCCTCCTCCAACTGCCAGTTCCCGGTCGTCCAGAACTGAACCGTGCGAGTATTCAATGACGCCAGTCGCTTCCCGTCGGGCGAGAAGAATACCGGCTGGGCGAAGCTCCGGAGTCGCTCGTCGACGACGAGTTTTTTCGCGATCCGCCCGGCCGCCACGTCCCAAAGGGCAACGCTCGCCTTCTCCGCAAACGCCAGCCATCGACCATCCGGTGAAAACGAGAGGGAACTCTGGAGACCTGTGCTCGTGCCGGGGAGCGTGGCGAGCAACGCATGCGAGGTCGTTGACCAGAGGCTGACTGGCCGGTTGGCGCCGCCGGCGGCCAAGATTTGGCCGTCGGGCGAGAAGGCGACGCAACCCACCGCTTCGCCGGCCGGCCGCAGAGAAGCACTCTCCTGCCCGCGCGACTGCGCCCACAGATAGCGCCACTCCCAGCCGCGCAGATCGGCTTCGCCCGGCCGCGGTCGATGACGATTCAACAATTCCCGGGCGCGCGCGATGTTGTAGGCGGCGACGGCCTGTTGCGCGAGGTTCATGTCGCTCGCATACGCCTGACGGCGGAGCGCGAGCGCCTGGGCTTCGGCTTGGGCACGCAGATTGGATTCGACGTTACGCAGGCGCGTTTGCTCCCGTTCGCCGCGTGTCGCGCGAATCGCCTGCCACGTGCTCACGGTGGTCCCGAGAAAGAGGACCGCGACGATCGCCGCGGCGGCGGCAAATGCGCCGCGGTGCCGTCGGATCAGCTTTTGCAGCAGATACGTTCTGCTCGGTGGCCGCGCGACGACCGGCTCGTGTCGCAGGTGCCGCTGGAGATCGGTTGCGAGCGCGTTGACTGTTTCATACCGGCGCGCCCGGTTTTTTTCGAGGCACCGCATCACGATCCAGTCAAGATCACCCTTGGTCAGGATCGAAAGCTGGGCCGGGGTGATGCGTCGGCGTTGCGCGAGCGTGCTCCGTTCAGGCGGCCCGAGCGTATTCAGTCGCAGAGAAGGCCGCGGCGGATCCACTTCGCGAATGACCCGGCGGATTTGCTCCAGCCCGCCGGCCACGAGGGTCTTCGGATCGAAGGGCGGACCGCCGGTGAGCAACTCGTAGAGCAGCACACCAAGCGAGTAAACGTCGCTGCGCGTATCGACATCGAACGCGTTGAACTCGGCCTGCTCCGGACTCATGTAGGCCGGCGTGCCAATGAATTGTTCGAAGGCCGTGAAAACCGTCCGATCCGTAAGCCGTCCCTGCGTCGCCTTCGCGATGCCGAAGTCGATCACCACGGGGACCGCGACGTCGTCGTGCATCGTGACCAGAATGTTCGACGGCTTGATGTCGCGATGGATGATTCCCTTTTGATGCGCGTGCTGGATCGCGTGGCACACCGAAATGAAAAGCTGCAGCCGCTCGCGGGTCGGCAGACTCGCCTCGTCGCAGTAGCGCGTGATCGGAATGCCGCGCACCAATTCCATCACGAAAAACGGCCGTCCGGCGTCGGTGGTGCCGGCATCGAAGACCTTCGCGATGTTCGGGTGATTCATCAGCGCGAGCGCCTGCCGTTCGGCTTCGAAGCGCGCGATGACTTCGCGCGTGTCCATCCCGAGCTTGATCACCTTCAAGGCGACCCGACGCCGGACCGGCTCGCTTTGCTCCGCCATCCAGACGACGCCGCAGCCGCCTTCGCCGATGCGCTCGAGGAGTCGATACCGGCCGATGATGCCACCGGCTTTTTCGTCTGCGATCGCGCTGGCTGGCATGGAGTCAAAATAGGCGGGCGCCCGTCCATGACCGCGCAACAGCGCCTCCACCCGCGCTTGCTGCGAGGAGTCTCCGGCACAGGCCCGAGCAAGAAAAGCCGCGCGCTCTGCCTCGGGAATTTCCAAGGCATCGGCAAAAACGTCGTCGTCGGGGGTCGCGCTCACTGAGTCCGGTCCTTTTTCTCCGCCGCCGCGATCTCCGCCCACGAGGGCGCGCGCCAGAAGTGGAGCTTGCCGGCTATAGCTCCATTCCAGCTTTCTCCCGCGAGGACGTTGCCATCCGGAGAAAACGCAGTCGGAGCCAGGGCGCCACTCCTGACGGCGAGGGTCAGCAACCGCTCGCGGCTCTCGATATCCCACAGGGTTATCGCCTCCATCGCCGTGCTTCCTGCAGCCAGGCGGTGCCCGTCCGGGGAAAATGCGAGCGAGTGCACGCCGTGCATAAAGCCGGAAAGCGGGGCGAGTTCCTTGAACGTATCTCCGTCAAAAACCCGGACAATTCCCAAATAAGTCGGCATGGTCAGTACGCGACCCTCGGGTGAAAATACCACTTTGTCGTCTACTGTTCCCGCGTTCAGTTCGATCGGCGCCGAAAGGTTTGTCGGCCGGTAGGCCCGCCAGATACCGTCGTTAAGCGAAAACACCAGTCGCTGGACGCCGTCGGCCGCGTAGCGCGCATAGCTGGGCCCCGGCATTGGCGCGCGGTCGAACCTCCACGTTTCGCGCCCCGACCCAATCTCCCACTCCCGGAATGAGGAATTTCCTTTCGAGATTTGTTCGACGAGCAATCTCTTTCCATCGCCGGAGAATTGCTTCGGCAAAGCCCGGCCAGAGTCGGCGACGCGGGCAAACTCCCTCAGGAGCATCGGGCGTTCCCAGTCCCACACCTGGATTTTTCCGCCGGGAATCGACGCCGCCAGCAGCGGTCGACTCGGATCGAAAATGGCATTGAAGTTCGGGCCGATTTCCAGAAGCGGCTGATTCTCCTGAAATTTCAGACCGTGCCGCCGCATCACCTGACCGGCGGAATTGAGCGTCACAATCGACGCGCCCTTTTCTGCGAACACCCAGGCGCCAAACCCTTTGTCCAGCGTGTCCGCCGCGGCGGTGCCGCGTTCGGACTCCAGATTCCAGTGGAGGACGGCTCCGTCCAAGCTCCCGCTGACCACGGTCTTCTCATCGGGTAGCACGGCCATTCTCCGGATCTCGGTCTCGTGCCCGCGAAACGCGCGGATCGACGTTCGCGAGCCGAGGTCCCACAGCCGGAGGGTCTGATCGCCGCTGCATGAAACGAGGCGCCTCCCGTCGCGCAGGAATCGAAGGCCGGTCACCATGCTGCGGTGGCCCTCGAGCCGGCCGATTTCACGCCCGGACGCGACGTCCCACAGTCGAATCACCGGATCGGCATAATCACCTCCCGAGGCGAGCATCGTTCCGTCCGGGGAGAATGCGAGCGACCCGATTGCCTGGTAGGAGGCGATCGCAGTCCAGCGTTCCTTCCCCGCCGTCAAATCGACGACACTCACCCGATTGCTCTTGGTGACGATTGCGGCAAGGGCCAGATCGTCTGTGGCGCCAAACACGGCGTGCCAGTATTCGGGGCCCGCGCCAGTGGACCATGTGCCCAGGTCGGAGCCGTCGTTCACCTGCCAACGCACGATTCTGGTTTGGTTTGCGACGATTTCCAACGCCGCCAGCTTTTGGCCGTCCGCAGAAAAAAACAGCATCTGGCAGACGCCCGTAACGGCCAACGCCCGCACCACTTGCCGGGTGTTCAGGTTCCAGAATAGCACCTCATTTCCGGGTTGCGCGACGCCACCTGTGTTCGTCGCTGGCTGGCCGGCCCCCGCCGGGTTTACCGTCGCGATCGCCAGCAGCGGTTCGCGCGGCGAAAACGCGAGCCCCCCCTGCGTTATCCGGATTCCGGCCGGCACCCGGATTTCTTCCCTGGTCTGGAGGTTGATGACCACCGCGTTTCCGCCGTCCCCGTTAACCGCCACCCATTTCCCGTCGGCGGATGTCGTGAGCGCAGTGACGACACTGTCCGGCTCTCGCTTGCCCGGCCGCAGCATTGCTTGGGCGTCGCTTTGGCAGAACTGCCAGAGGTACCGCCATTCCCAGCCGCGCAGGTCGGTTTCTCCGCGCTGCGGTCGCTGGCGGTTGAGCAACGCCTGGGCCCGCCCGAGATTGTCGGCGGCCAGGGCCTGTTGGATGAGATTAATGTCGGCGGCATAGGCGCGACGCCGGGAGGCCAGTTCGCTTGTTTCCGCGCGCTGGCGCTGCTTCGATTCGGCGACGCGCAGCCGGCTTTGCTCATGCTCGGCGCGCGTGGCGCGGATCGCCTGCCAGGTGCTCACGGCGGCGCCGAGGAGGAGGACCGTCGCGATGGCGGTGGCGGCGCCAAACGCGACCCGGTGCCGACGGACGAGTTTTTGCAGCGTGTAGGCCGCGCTCGGCGGGCGGGCGACGACGGGCTCGTGGCGCAGGTGCCGCTGGAGATCCATCGCGAGGCCGTTCGCGGTATCGTAACGCCGCGCGCGATCCTTCTCGAGGCAGCGCATCACGATCCAGTCGAGGTCGCCCCGAAGGAGGAGCGAGAGTTGCGCGGGCGGCATGCTGCGCTGTTTAGCCACGGTGGCGCGGCCCTCGTCGGTCAGCGTGCTCAGCCGCGTGGAGGGCTTGGGCGGCTCCACTTCGCGAATACGGCGGCGGATTTCATCGAGCCCGGCGCTGGCGAGCGATCTCGCGTCGAACGGCGTTTGACCGGCCAGCAACTCGTAGAGCAGCACGCCGAGCGAGTAGATGTCGGAGCGCGTGTCGACATCGACGCTGCTCATGTCCGCCTGCTCCGGACTCATGTAGGCGGGCGTGCCGATGAACTGCTGAAACGCGGTGAACAGCGTCTTGTCCGTGAGCGGGCCTTGCGTGGCTTTCGCGATGCCGAAGTCGATGACTTTGGGCACGGCAACGCCGTCGTTCACCGTCACTAGGATGTTCGAGGGCTTGAGATCGCGATGGATGACGCCTTTCTGGTGCGCGTGCTGCACGGCCTGGCATACCTTGATGAACAACTCGAGGCGCTGCGTCGGCGTCAGTTGGTGCTCGTCGCAGTAACGCGTCATGGGCACACCGCGCACGAGCTCCATCACGAAAAACGACCGGCCGGCGTCGGTCGCGCCGCCGTCGTGGATCTTTGCGATGTTGGGATGATCCATCAGCGCGAGCGCCTGCCGCTCGACCTCGAAGCGGGCGATGACTTCGCGTGTGTCCATCCCGAGCTTGATCACTTTCAATGCCACGCGCCGACGGACCGGCTCGGTTTGCTCCGCCATCCACACGAACCCGCAACCGCCCTCGCCGATCCTCTCGAGCAACTTGTAACGGCCGATTCTGTCGCTGGGCTGCTCGGCGTGCGGCCTGCTGCCCGAGGAAACGTCGAGGTAGGCGGGTGCTCGCGCATGGCCGCGGATCAGTGCCGCCACCCGGGCGCGTTGCCCGGGGTCGCGCGCACAGGCCCGGGCGAGAAATTCCTCGCGCTCCGCCTCGGGGATTTCCAAGGCATCGGCAAAAACTTCGTCGTCGGGGGGCATGGGGTTGGGGGCTGGAAATCAGGTGCGAGCCTGCCTGCAGGTGATCGACCTAACGCCGGCGTAGCGCCTGCGTTCTGGCGAAGCAGGTTGGGACGCCTGCGCTACGCTCACCAATCGTCTACAGCCTTGCCGGCACGATGCGCACCGGCAAGACAGTGATGGCGTTATTTCACGGCGACGGACGCCTTCGCCATTTGGGCCTTGTACTGTTCGAGAAGCTGGCGCACGACGCGACCGTCGGTGATCTTCACCGCGGTTACGCGGCCATCGGTGAACGCAACGACCAGGGTATCGAACGCCGGGTTGGCCACGTTCGGATTCGGTTTCGAAAATTCGAAATAAACCCACAGGTCCTTGCCGAGCGTGGCCGCGGGAGCGCCGAGCGTCTTGCGCACTGTCTCGGGCGACGAGCCGGGCGCCAGATTGAGGATGAACGGACGGAAGGATTCGGAGGCAAGCGTGCACGCGGCGAAGGCCACGGTGAGAACGAATGAACGAAGCAGGTAGGATTTCATGTGGGAGGTGGGAACAACCTCCAACGCGACGTTTGCCGCGCGAATCTGACATGTGAGTCATCTTTTTTCGCGCCGTTTAATCTCTTTGAGGTGGGGCCGGCTCTCCGAGCCGGCCTGGGTATCAACCTGTGATCACCTTAAACCCAAGGCGGCTCGGAGAGCCGCCCCCACCGCACCGTGCTGCGCCGCCGCTCAACGGCGCAGTCGCTCGATCTCGTTCGTCAGCCACGCCCGGGCATACAGCCAGTCTCGATGCGCGGTGCGTGCCGAAACGCCCAGCACCTCGGCCGCCTGCTCGATGGTGAGCCCCGCGAAAAACCAGTGCTTCACCAACGCCGCTTTGCGCGGATCGTGAGCCGCGAGCTGGTTGAGCGCCTCGTCGAGGAGCAGCAGCTCTTCGTCGTCGAGTTCGGCCGCGGCGATGTCGAATCCGGTTCGATCGGCGCTGACCTTCTCCAGGCCTCCGCCGTGGCGAATCCGGCCTTTGCGCCGCGCATTCTCAATCAGGATACGGCGCATCGCCTCGGCCGCGGCGGCGAAAAAGTGCGCGCGGTTCTTCCAGTCCGGCTGCGCCTCGCCGCCCAGCCGGAGCCAGGCTTCGTGCACGAGCGCGGTGGCCTGCAGCGTTTGCCCGGGTGCTTCCCGCGCCATCTTCGAGGCCGCCAATTTCCGCAGCTCTTCGTAAACCAGCGGAAGAATCCGGTCCGCCGCCTGCCCGTCGCCTTGCTCCGCGCGCCGGAGCAGAAGCGTGATTTCGCCGGCCGGCGTGGCGTCAGGGGCGGGACCGTCGTTCATCGTTCCGGGAGGCAAGGACGCCGTTGCCGCAGTTGATTATACGACGCGCCGTTCACCAGGATCACCTGCGCCGGCGCGGCGTGGTTCGGTTTGGGAGTCGCGCGCGATGCCGAGCAGAATCAGGCGCGCTTTTTCGGTCTTCGCTTCTGCGCTCGATGAGATTGCAACCAAAGCCCCGAGACCGCCAACCATCGCAAAGAAATCGTGCCGCGCGATGTTCATGACCTGCATATTCGCGTCACTGAGCGGGTTTCGCGGCCGCACGTTCTGCGGCTTCGATTTCCGCCCATGTCGGCGCGCGCCAGAAATGTAGCGTCGAACCTGGTGTCCCTTTTCCGGCGAGCACGCTTCCATCCGGAGAAAACGCAATCGGAGACAAGACGTTGGTTTTTGCCGGGAGGGTCAGCACGCGCTCGTAGCTTTGGGCATCCCACAGCATGATTCCTTCAAACGCCGACCCTCCAGTCGCAATCCGGAGCCCATCCGACGAACACCGTCGGTATGTCGCCCTCGCGATCGTAGTCAGTCGGCAAGTCCGCCTCATGCGTCGGGGCGAACACGAGCGAAGTGGTTTTCGCTTTCGCCCCGTGACGTTCTTCATCGATCGCTTGCGCCAGAAGTGAATCGAAGGTGGTCGAAACAAATAACCGGAAATGTCGGATTCTCGCGAGCTGTCGGAGCGGTTCGGGCACCGGCGGAGCCAGTTCCTTCAGCAGATTGCGAATGCGCGGGTAGATTTCTTCGCGGCGACCTCCGCGCTCCAGATGTCGGCAGACGACTTGGTTCAACGCATCTCCGGCGGCTCCATCGGGCGCTGGCAGCCCCAACCTGTCCGCCAGTCCCCGAGCGAGTTTGTCCTGCAACAACACCTCGCCACCAGCGTCATCGGGTATCGTGAGCAGCTCCGCGCCGATGATCGGCACGACGCGGCCCTCCTCGATATATTCCAGCAGATCTTCCCAAAAGAAATCTGCCGGCGCCGACGCTGGATGGGGGGAAAGCACGGTGGAAGCAATCAACACGAGAGATTCCAACTCGCGGCAAGCTGATCCCATGCAATGTCGCCGCGCTTGTCGCGTCGTCGCTTTGCAAAGGCGGCGGAGGCTTTGCCGGCGATCGTGCTCACGTCGACTTCCCCCGGTTCAGCACCGAGAGGATGAACGCATAGTCGAAGGCCGTTTCCTTCAACGCATCGTAGCGCCCTGAGGCGCCGCCGTGACCAGCCGGCTCGAGGCTGATTTTCAGCAGCAGCGGATTCGCGTCGGTTTTCATCGTGCGCAGCCGCGCCACCCACTTGGCCCCCTCCCAATACGGCACCTGGCTGTCGTTCAGCGCCGTCGTCACGAGGAGTGCCGGGTAGGGTTGCGGCTTCAGGTTGTCGTAGGGCGAGTAGGCGCGCATCCAGCCATATTCTTCCTTCACGTTCGGATTGCCCCACTCGATGTATTCGCTGGTGGTGAGCGGCAGCGATGCGTCGAGCATGGTGTTGAGCACATCGACAAACGGCACCTTCGCCACCGCCACCTTGAACAAATCCGGGCGCAGGTTCAGCACGGCGCCCATCAGCAATCCACCCGCGCTGCCGCCGCTGGTCGCAAGCTGCGAATTGGAGGTGTAGCCGGCACCGATGAGATGCTCGGCGCACGCAATGAAATCGGTGAACGTCGTCATCTTGTTTTTCATTCGCCCGGCCTCGCGCCAGGGCTCGCCGAGTTCGCCGCCGCCGCGAATGTGCGCGAGCGCGAAAATCACTCCGCGATCGAGCAGACTCAACCGGGCCGACGAGAAATTGTCCGGGGTACTCGCGCCGTAGCTGCCATAACCGTACAGATACAACGGTTGCGGACCCTTCGCGCGCAGATCGGCGCGGTAAACCAGCGACACGGGTATCTTTGTGCCGTCGCCCGCCACCGCCCATACGCGCTCGCTCTGGTACCGCGAAGCCTCATAGCCGCCGAGCACCTCCGTCTGCTTGCGCAGCTCGCGTGCACGCGTGTTCATGTGGTAGTCGAAAATCGACGCCGGCGTGACGAGCGACTCGTAACTGAAACGCAGCGTTTCGGTGTCGGCATCGAGATTGGCGCTCAGCCCCGCGGTGAACACGGGCTCGGGAAACGCGATCCGGTGCGCCTTCTTCGTCCGCAAATCGATCACGCGGAGCTGCGGCAGGCCGGCTTCGCGCTCCACGATCACCGCGTGATGCTTGAACAATTCGATCGTGACGATCTTCACCGCGGGATTGTGCGGCACGAGCTCGGTCCAGTGCGATTCGTCGGGCGTCGCCACCGGCGCCGTCACCACCCGGTAATTTTTCGCGTGCTTGTTCGTGACGAAATAAAACTGCCCGTCGCGGTAATCGGCCGCGTACTTGTGCTCGTTCACCCGCGGGAGCAGCACGCGAAACCCGGCGTGGGGCGTCGCGGCCGGCAGCGCGCGCACTTCCGCCGTGAGTTTGCTCTCGGAACTGCAGAAGAGATAGCCGCCATCGAGCGAACGGCTCAGCTCGATGTCGAAGAGCTCGTCTTTTTCTTCGTAGAGCCATTCTTGCGCGCCGGTCGAAAGCGTCCAACGGCCGAGGTGAAACTTCCGTTTCGAAACCGGATCCTCCTGCACGTAGAAGATCGTGTCGTTGTCCGCAGCCCACTCGAACGAGGACGCCTGGCCGGCTTGCTGGGCGATGTCCCTGCCCGTCCGGAGATCTTTCACCCGCAGTTGGTATTGGCGGTAGCCCGTGGTATCGACCGAGTAGGCGTAGAAATTGCCATCATCGCTGACGACGCGCCGGCCGACGGACATGAATTTCTCGCCCTGCGCGAGCGCGTTCACGTCGAGGATGATTTCTTCCGCGGCATCGATTGCGCGCCTCCGGCAATAGATCGGGTACTGTTTTCCTTTTTCGGTGCGCGAATAGTACCACCATGAGCCTTTCCGCGCGGGCGGGTTGGTGTCGGTCTCCTTGATGCGCGCAACCATCTCGGCGTAGAGCCGATCGCGCAGCGGTTGTGTCGGCGCCATCACGGCTTCGGTGTATGCGTTCTCAGCCCGCAGATGCGTGAGCACGGCGGGATTGGTTTTGTCGCGCAGCCAGAAAAAGTCATCGCTGCGCGGGTCGCCATGGACGCTCACGTCCTTCGGCTTCTTCGGTGCAAACGGCGGTTTCGCGGCATCCAGCGCGAGCTGGGCATGCAGGGTGGCGGCCAACATGAGAAAAATCGAGGTGAGGAAGGCGGTGCGGGTGTTCATGGGGCAGGGAAAAATTAGGGCGCGACGCGACGCCTGAACGATGAGGAGGTCGCGATCAATGTCGTTGAGGATGGCGACGCGCGCCAGATGCGCCATGCGGCCTCCGCGTCCTGCGACGCGTAGCTGAGGAAGACGGCATTGTTCGCGTTGCTCATCACAACGGCTTCGCTTCCTTCAGAATCTGATCAAACCGCGGATCGCTCGAAAGCTGCGCCCAGCACGGATCGAGGCGCTTCATTCTGGGCGGGCCAAATCCGCCCGGATTTGGCGCCGAGGGGCCAGTCATCAATTCCCGCAGGCAGGCGAACGCCTTGTCGCGCGCGCCAATCAGCGCATAAATCCGGCCGACTTCGTTGACGAGGTTGATCCGGTCCAGCGTGCCGAACGAAGGCGCTTCCGTTTCCACCTGCCGCGCTCTCTCGAGTGCTTCGGTCGAATCCCCGCGATACGCGGCCGCCCGCGCGAGCAGGAGACGGACGAACGGTCGTTCGCGTGGCTCCGCCTGCAATGCGCTCAATTGCTTTTCTGCTTCCGCCGCCATGGTCGCGGCCTTTGGCTCCTTCAGGAGGTACGCCAGGAATGCACGCTCCACGCCCACGGCGAAGCGACCGCCTCCGCCGCCTCCGGGCAGGACGGTTTCCGCGAGTTGCGGCGAGTCGAGGTGCTTCGCCGCCGAGAGCCAATCTCCCGCCAGCAGCGCGGCCTCATAGGCCCGCACGATTTCCGCTGCCTTTTCACGCGAAACCGGCAATTCCGCAAAGGCGCGCACAAAGCGTGCGCGGTCGCCGCCAATTTCATACTCCGCGGTGGCGACCAGTCGGCCGAGCAGAGCTTGCGCTTCCACCGGCAGCCCCGCCGATCGTTCACGCAACCGCGCCACGGCGGGAAAATGCCGCAACGTCAGGCTGATACCGGCGAGATTAATCGCGGCCTGAGGCCAAAGCGGGTTGAGTTCATACGCGCGCGTCGTGAAGGCGGCGCTCTCGGCATAGCGTCCCAGTTGATAATAGCCAAATCCCGCCGAGAGCAGGAGGTGGCTGTCGTTCGGCATGCCGAC
>Ga0080064_1003022_pt1 | contig 26031 bp, 19 predicted proteins | sample Subgrocontami54m_FD_69260 | JGI IMG/M metagenome (GOLD analysis project Ga0080064, IMG submission 69260) | Subsurface groundwater microbial communities from S. Glens Falls, New York, USA - GMW46 contaminated, 5.4 m (SPADES assembly) (version 2) ...
CAAGGAAGGTCTCGATGGTCGGGAATTGTAGGTCAAGGAAGGTTCCAGGCCAAGAGCAGCTGCCGCTTTTCGTCCCCAGCGGCATCTTTTGCAAGCACGGATGCGTGTTGGCGTCCGCCCTCCGCGCCGCCGCAAGCACGCAACCCCGGCAGTGCCATTCATGCCAGTGACTATTCTTGAACCATGTCTGCAACCGTCTCTCATAATAATCATAACTCGCTTTGTACTATAGATTTATGAAAATGATGATCGGTCTCGTCAAACTCCAAAAACTGGTGCTGCGCCATTCTTGTGGGGCAGACATTCCTGTCTGCCACTGAAGCCGCTGAATACGCAGGCAGACAAGAATGTCTGCCCCACAAAGACCAGCCGATTCCACAAGTTTGGCGGAGAACCCAAAAACTTAACGCAATCGAGGCGCCGATTTGGCGCTGCCGACACCCGTTTGATAAGCTACAGAAGCGCTTTTGCTGAAAACCGGACCCTTGCAAACGCTTCCATCCGGTTCTTGACCTATACTCCAAGTGATTCCTCCGGAATGGACCGGAGGATCGGAGATGCGACCCCCTCCGAAAGGCACTGCCGCTTTTCGCGTTGCTCCGCCGGACCGCTGCGATCCCTTCCCCTTGCGCACGCCCCGGCCGATGCGGCTCTTCCCACCGCGTCGCTTCATCACGGATTGAATCCCCGCAGTTGCGGCGAACTCCCCCTTCACCGCCGACAGTCCGACGTGCGCGCGCCATGTTGGCCGCGCATGGCAACCCCTCCTCCTGGCGCGGCGCCGCCGCCCAAGGAGTTGAACGGCGCTTATGTTGTCCCCAACGGCATTCCTGGAACCGCGCCCCGCCGCTATCGCCGCGCACACTTCCCCGCGGCCCATGAGCGACGGACGCGCTTTCGCTGCGCAGCGCACGCCCTGGCTGGCGCTGGCTTTGATCGCCGCCGCCCTTCTCTGGTGCTATTGGCCGACGCTCACCACCATGGCCGAGCGCTGGTCCACCGAACCGCAATACTCCCACGGCTTCTTGGTGCCGCTGTTCGCGCTCGCCGTGCTGATGGTGCGCCGGCCGCCTCGTTCCCAAGCTCAGCTTGGGAACGAGCCCGATTGGCAGCCGTGCTGGTGGGGCGTTCCGGTCATGGCCGGGGCGCTGCTGCTGCGCTTATTCAGCGCCGAGCTGGACAATCAATCGCTCGACAGCATCTCGCTCTTGGGCATGCTCACCGGGGCGGTGCTGCTGGTCGGCGGCCGCCGCGTGCTCGGCTGGACCTGGCCGGCGATCGCGTTCCTGGGCTTCATGCTCCCCTTGCCCTTCGCGATCGAAGTCGCGCTCTCGCACCCCTTGCAGCGTCTGGCCACCGTGATCAGCACTTACGCCTTGCAAACACTCGGTCTGCCGGCGCTCGCCGAAGGAAACATCATCACCATCGATCAAATTCGCCTGGGCGTGGTCGAGGCGTGCAGCGGCCTGGGCATGCTGATGACGTTTTTCGCACTGTCCACGGCGATGGCGCTGATCGTCAAAGCGCCGCTGCCCGATCGGCTCGTCATCGTCGTCAGCGCCATCCCCATCGCGGTGATCGCCAACGTGCTGCGCATCACGGCGACCGGCGCGGCCTACTACTATTTCGGCGACGACAGCGAGATGGCCCACGCGATCATGCACGACGGGGCCGGCTGGCTGATGATGCCGCTCGCCCTGGGCCTTTTGTGGCTGGAATTGAAATACTTCAGCTGGCTGCTGATCTCGGTGGATCAGCACAAGCCGGTGCTGGGGCTGGAAACCGAAGCGCGCAACCGCGTAGCGGACCTTTTTTACCCGGTCCGAGGATCGGCGTGAACTGCGTTCGTTGGGCGACTGCGCGCTTCATGATCTCACGAACTAAGACTCGGCAGCATTCAGGAGCATACGAACATGGACAACGGCAACGGCAACAAACCGGTGGCGACGATTCCATCGGTGCTCGAAACGACCATGGTGCGCACGCCGGCGCTCTACGCCCCCAGCCCGGCGCCGATGCCGCCCATCGCCGCGCAGGCCGCCCAGGCGCCGAGCGCTCCGCCCGGCCTGGCCAGCGCGCCGACCATGGGCGCGCTCTTGCACGCCTTGCGGCGCCGCTGGTTGTCCGCCGCCATGCTGGCCGTGATCGGCGCCTTCCTCACCGCCGCCGCGGTCTTCGCCGTCATGCCGCCCAAGTACATTCCGGAGGCGCGGCTGCTGGTCAACTCGCGCGAGAGCATTTCCATCGGCGCCGACCATCGTGAGGGCACGGAGTTCGTCATTTTCAAGGCCAACCTGCCGTCGCTCTTGAAGGCGCCGTTGAATCTGTCGAGCGCCCTGAACAAGAACGTCGCGCCAACCAAACTGGCGCGCGATCTCAGCATCGTCCGCGAACTGGGCGGCGGCGCCATCGACTGGCTCGACCGCGCCATCAAGACCGACTACAACCTTGGGCCGGAAATCCTGCGCGTCACCCTCAGCGCCGAGCGCGGCGACGAGGCGGCCGAGCTGCTCAACGCCATCGTCGACTCCTTCCTCTACGACCTGGTGCAAAAGGAGAAGGCCCGCACCGACGAGCAAGTCGAGGAGTTCCAAAAGAAAAAGCACGAGTTGGACCAGGAACTGTCCCGCAATCGCGGCCAACTCGTGATCCGCGAAAAGGCGCTCAAGCTGCCTAACGTCGCGGAACTGACCAAGAAGCTGGAGATCGCCACGATGAGGCTCCTCGCTTATGAAAAGGACCTCATGAAAACGAAGGCGGACAAGATCCAATCCCAGGAAGAACTGCGCAACCTCGGCGATCGGCAGAAGAACATCGGCGAAGTGCCCGTGCCGACGGACGAATTCAACAGCTACTTGCGAAACGATCCGCAGTCCCAGTTCACCTACTTGGACTTTGCCAAGGCCGACAAGGACTATCAAGATGCACTGCGCGTGTCAGGCCCCAAGGCTGCCGAGCCGTACAAGGAAAAGCGCGATCGCTACAAGAAGCAGTTGGACGAGTTGGCCGACCAACTTCGCCCTGACTTCGAGAAAGCCTGGCACGCCAAGTTCCGGCAGGAATTGAAAACCGCCGAACTCGCGCTGGCCGACCGCATCAAGGGGCTCGACAAGCAATTCGATTTCCACAACGACTCTGTCAAAAAGGCCCAGGAGGAAGTCGATCGCTTGATGCCGAGCATTCATAACGTGCCGCCGGAGATCCTCAGCCTGCGCGACAACATCGGCAGCAGCGAAAAGGCGATCGACAAAATCAATCAAGACATCAACCTCATCCGCGCCAATCCGCCCAAGATTCGCGTGTCGCTCTTGCAGCGCGCCTCCGAGCCGCAAGAAAAGGACATGTCGCGCCAGCTCAAGCTGGCCGGCGCCGGCGGGTTCGGCGTCTTCGGCCTGATTCTCTTGGCCGTGGCGTTTCTCGAATTCCGCACGCGCAAGGTCGGCGGCGCCGATGACGTCGTGCGCGGCCTGGGCATGACAGTGATCGGCACCGTGCCGCCGATGCCCGAGGCGGCCCGCAAGCCGTTGCCCGGCGGCGCTTCGCAATACGACGCCTACTGGCAAAGCCGGCTCATGGAATCGATCGACGGCATCCGCACGATGCTCTTGCACACCTCGCGCACCGATGCGCTCCGGGTCATCATGGTGACCAGCGCCGTCGGCGGCGAAGGCAAGACATCGCTCGCCAGCCAGCTCGCCGCCAGTTTGGCCCGCGCCTGGAAGCGCACGCTGCTCATCGACGGCGACCTGCGCAACCCGGCGGCGCACAAGCTTTTCAACGTCACACAGGAACCCGGCTTCAGCGAAGTTTTGCGCGGCGAGGCCGATCCCGCCCAGGCGATCCGCGCCACGCCGATCAGCCGGCTGTGGGTGCTGCCCGCCGGCAACTGGGACGCCCACGCGGTGCAGGCCCTGGCCCAGGATCAGGTGCGGACGATGTTTCAGAATCTGAAGCAGCAGTACGACTTCATCATCGTCGATTCGTGCCCGGTGCTGCCGGTCGCCGATTCGCTGCTGTTAGCGCAGCACACCGATGGCGTGTTGTTCTCGGTGATGCGCGACGTCAGCCGGCTGCCCGCGGTCTGGGCCGCCCAGCAACGTCTGCAAAATCTCGGCGTCCGCTCGATCGGCGCGGTCGTGATCGGCGACCAGGGCGACGACCTGGGCGCCGCCGCTTACAAGTACGCCTTGGCCTACGCGGGGAAGTGACGCATGGCGCGAAATCTTGCTGTCGCCGGCGCCTTGGCGCTGATTGCCGTCTGCGGCATCGTCCACGGCTTGTGGGCGGATCGCTGGCAACCGTCGCCGGCGCTGGAGGAAGCGCTGACGCGCGTCGAGCTGGTGCCGCTCGAAATCGGCGATTGGAAAGCCGAGACGGTGGCAGGCGACGCGGAGGCTTTCGAACAGGCCGGCGCCCAGGCCTATTGGACGCGATGGTACACGAACACGCGCAAACGGCAAACCGTGCTGGCGATCCTGATGTGCGGCCGAGCCGGCCGCATGGCCGTGCACACGCCGGAAGTTTGTTATCGCGGGGCTGGTTTCGAGCTGTTCGACAAGCCGGTCGCAACGCCGCTGCGGGCCCAAGAGGGCGCGGACCTGGGGACGTTCAACACGGCGCGCTTCGTGAAAGCGTCGAACCTGAGCAGCCCGTTGCGTTTGTACTGGAGCTGGAACGCGGGCGACGGCTGGCGGGCGCCGCGCAGCCCGCGCTGGGAATTTCGCGGCCGGCAGTTCCTGTACAAGCTGTACGTGTCGCACGATCAGGCGCCGGGCAACGACCAGGACGCCGCCGCCGAGCTGCTGCAACAACTGCTGCCCGAGCTGCGCAAAGCGCTGTATGCGGGAGATCAATGATCATTGTTTACGTTTAGCGCGCCGAGGAATCGAAGCTCGAATGAATCGCGCAACAAAAGGATCAACGAACCGGAAGAGGTGACAGGACCATGGCAACCGCGAGTGAGCCGCGCTCCGGCACGCACGGGCATGAACCCGGCGCTGCCGGTCCACCCAGGCATGCGACAGCTTCGCACACCGGCAACGGCGCGCCCATCGCCAACGGCAAGCCGGCGCTCAACGGCAAACATGTTGACGTGCCCGCGTCGGTCGGCTCCGATCCGGAAGTGCTGCTGCCGCAAGGGAGCTGGTATTTGCTCGCCAAAGACGGCCTCGACCGCGTGTTCGCCTTTTTGATGCTGCTGCTGACTTCACCGCTCATCCTCATCGCCATGGCACTGGTGAAGGCTACCTCGCGTGGACCTGCCATGTATTCGCAAACGCGCGTCGGCCGCTACGGCAAGCTGTTCACCATTTACAAGCTGCGCAGCATGGTCGTGGAGTCCGAAAGCCTTACCGGCGTCTGCTGGTCCACGCCGGGCGACAAGCGGGTCACGCGCGTCGGCCATTGGCTGCGGCGCACGCACATCGACGAATTGCCGCAGCTTTGGAACGTGCTGCGGGGCGACATGAGCCTGGTCGGCCCGCGCCCGGAGCGCCCGGAATTCGTGCCGATGCTGGAGCAAGCGATCCACGACTACCGCGACCGACTGCTGGTGCGTCCCGGCATCACCGGCTTCGCCCAGGTGCAGCTCCCGCCCGACACCGACATCGACAGCGTGCGCATCAAGTTTGCCTACGATTTGCACTATGTCCAGGCCGTCGGCTTCTGGTTCGACTACCGCATTTGCTGGGCGACCGCGTTCAAGATGGCTGGCGGCTCGTTCGGACTCCTGCGCCGGCTGTTCCGCTTCCCGGCCCTTGAGACCATTGAGCGTCGCTACCAGCATCTTGCCGACGAGGCGCAGCGCAGGAAGCGGGCGCTCAAGAACGGCGCCGCCCGCGTCGATGGCGTCAATCCCATTCCCCTGCTGCCGTGAGCACCCGCCTGCGCCATGGACTATTTCCTCTACCTCCTGGTCAACGCCAACCTGTTTCTCCGGCCCGCCGAAGTGGTGCCGGACCTGGAGCGACTGCCGCTCTACCTATGGTTCATCCTCGCGTGCCTGTTGGTCAGCGTCCCGAAGCTGATGAGCCTTGTGTCGGCCGAAGCGCCGCTGCGCCACCCTGTCTGCATGTGCGTGCTGGGTGTTTTCGGCTTTGTCGCCTTGTCGCACTTGGCACAATCCGACCTGGACCGGACGGCGGCGGAAGTGTTCGAGTTTTTCAAAGTCGTCGTCTATTTCGTCTTGTTCCTCGCACTGGTAAGCACGCCGGGCAAGTTGCGCGTGCTGTTGGCGTGCGTGATCTTGTTCGGCGTCATCTCGACGGGCGTCGCCGTCCTCGAGTACCACGATGTCATCGAACTGCCCAACTTGAAAACGGTTCAGGATTCGTGGCTCGATGAACGGACCGGCGATCTGCAGGTCGTGCGCCGGCTGATGCTGACCGGCATCCTCCACGATCCCAACGAATTCTGTCTGTTTTTGAGCATGCTGACGCTGTTGACGCTGCATCAGCTCAGCAATCCTCAATCGGGAATCGCCCGTCTCTTTTGGCTGGCGCCCTTGGGATTGTTCACGTACGGCATCAATTTGACCAAATCGCGCGGCGGCCTGCTGGCGCTGCTGGCTGGGCTCGCAACCCTGGCGATCTGCCAATGGGGCTGGCGCCGCACCGCGGCCGTCGGCGTCCTGCTGCTGCCGCTCGTCGCCTTTGGGCTGGCCGGCCGGCAAACGTCGATTTCGGTTTCCGAAGGCACGGGCCGGGCACGCCTGGAACTTTGGAGCGATTGGCTGCTCAAATTCCGCGAAAGCCCGCTCTTGGGCGAGAGCCCCAAGATCGCGCCACCGGAAGTGGAAGAAGACAAGGCGTTGCGCTGGAACTACCAGCAGATCGCCCACAACTCGTACTTGCAAGGTTTTGCCGACCTGGGCTTTATCGGCGGCATGCTGTTCCTGGGCGCCTTCTTTTTCGCCTTCCGAGCCATGCTGCAGTATCGCGGCGACCAGGTGACCGTGCTCGATCCGCAGCAGCGCCATTTGTATCCGTTTCTGTTCGGGGCGCTGGCGACATACATGACCGGCATGATGTCGCTCTCGCTTTGCTACGTGCTGCCGACTTACTTTGTCCTGGCGCTGCCAGTGGTGTTCACGCGTCTGACCGCGACCGAGCCACGCCTGGAACCGGTGCGCTTTGATGCGATTGCCTGGCGGAACCTGGCGATGTCGAGCGTCGGCATGCTGGGCTTCATCTACGTCTTCATGAAGGTCTTTCGAGTTTGATTCATGCAACGCGGCGTCGCGAGCAATGTACTCTGGAACTGGGGCGGCACCCTGACCCACCTTCTGGCGGGTTTTTTGGTCATGCGCTTCCTGGTGCGCCACCTCGGCCCGGCCACCTACGGTCTGTGGATCCTGATCGCGTCGCTCACCGGCTACTTCAGCGTGCTCGATCTGGGCATCGGCGGCTCGGTCGCGCGCAATCTCGCCTTTCATCGCTCGCGCAACGACATGGACGGCGTCAATCGCCTGCTGAGTACGGCGTTGGCGATCTTGCTCGGCGTCGCCGCCGTCGCGGTGCTGGCGACATTTGGCGTCCTCGCCGTGTTCTTTCGAATCATCGATGTGCCCACCGACCAGGTGGATGCAGTTGCCGCGGCCGTGCTGCTTGTCGGCGTGAACCTGGCGCTCAGCTTTCCGCTGGGAATCTTCTCCGGCATCTTGTGGGCGTACGAACGATTCGATCTGCAAAACCGCGTGGATGTGCCGACAGTGATCCTGCGCGCGGCCCTGTCGGTCTGGTGCGTCGATCAGGGCGGCGGACTGCTGGCGCTGGCGCTCATCACGCTGGCCACTTCGCTCGGTCAGGGCGTTGCCAAAGCCTGGCTTTGCTATCGCATCGAGCCACGCTTGCGGTTCAACCCCAAACTGCTCGACGCCGCATCGGGTCGCACCTTGTTCGGCTACGGCGTCTGGTATTTTCTGCTGTCGCTGTCGCGGACGATCACGCCGCAAATCAGCCCGACGCTGGTCGGCAACCGCCTGGGGGCCGCCCTGGTGACGGCGCTGCGCATTCCAATGCAATTGACCACTTACGCCAATACTTTTCTGATCGCCGGCACGCAGGTGCTCACGCCGGTCGCTACCGGCCATCACGCCATGGACAAAACCGACGATCAGCGACGCTTGTTTCTCGACGGCGGCAAATACTCACTCTTCCTCGCGCTAGGCTTCGTCACGCTCTTCGGCTGGCTTGGTGAGCCGCTCATCCGGCTGTGGATGGGCGAGGATTACGTGTACACCTGGACTTTTTTGATGGTGCTGGCGCTGGGCGAATTGTTGCCGATGTCGCAATGGGTCAGCTACAGCGTCATCCTCGGCATGGGCAAGCACAAGGCGATGGCGCTGCTGAGCTTGGTGGAGAACGTGACCACGGTTGCGCTCACGTGGTTCCTGGTGCAATCGCACGGACTCCTGGGCGTCTGCATTGCCGTTGCGGTGCCGGGCCTGATTTCGCGCGGCGTATGCCAGTGGTGGTATTGCTGCGGGCTAGTTGGCGTCTCGCCGTGGACGTCGCTGTGCCGCACGTTCGCCCCGACTTTGCTGTTGGGGGTTCCGTCGGCAACCCTCTTAGCGGCGTGGACCTGGTGCTTCCCGGTGGATTCCTGGCTGCGACTGTTTGTGGCCGGCGCGGTGTACGGCGTGGCATTTGTGTTGACGGCAGGATTGGGACTACTCGGCGTCGAACGGTGTCGGAATTTGCTCGGTCTAGGGGGAAAAACCGAGGCGCTGGCCGCGACGACGTCGAATGCGAGCTAAGGTTAATTAGCCGCGGTTCGAAGGACCGCGGGGTTCTCCGAACCGCGGCTAAACGTTTGGACATCGGTGCGAGGAAGGATGACGCATGATTGCCGCTCCGCCATTGCGCGCGACGCGCTCGTTCCCTGTTCCCCTAGTGTGTCCGCAGTGCGCGCAGACATTCGATGACGAGAAGCCGTGCGCCTGTGGGCGGCAACGCCTGGAATGGTGGCACGGGCTGCCGCGCACCCTTTTCGGCCGAAGTTACTGGGGCGAAACTTCACAAGAGAACATGCACCGCGTGCTCGACCTGCTCGAGACCACGCCGTGGCGCGACGCATTGCAGCAAGTGGCCGGCGACGAGGCAGTGTATCGCCATCTCATGGCAGAAATTGGCACGGATTTCGTGTACAGCATGCCGTGGGACAAGATTCGCACGGTGCTGGAGATCGGTTCCGGCATGGGCTTCATGACAGCGCCCTTGGCCAAATTTGCCGAGAACGTCGTCGCGGTCGAAGCGGTGCCGGAACGAGCCGTGTTCCTGGCACAACGCGCGTTGCAAGACGGCCTCGACAACATTCATCCGATCATCGCCAGCGGCACTGCCCTCCCCTTCGCGCCCGAGTCCTTCGACCTGATTGCGATGAACGGCGTCTTCGAATACATCGGCCTTTGGGGCGAAGGCGATCCGCAGGAGTTGCAACAGCGCTTCATCGACAAGGTCTTTCGCCTGCTCAAGCCGGGCGGGTACTTCTACATCGGCATCGAGACCCGCCTGGGCATGGGCGCCTGGCTCGGTTCGCGCGACCATTCGGGGCTGCGCTTCACGAGCTTGATGCCGCGCTGGCTGGCCGACTGGTACTGCCGCCGCCGCCAGGTGCCCTTCTACGGCTCGTCGACTGCCCTCGCTGGCTATCGCACCTACACCTACACGCCGCGGCAGTACGCCAAGATGCTTCATCAGGCGGGGTTCGCCACGGTTGACGTGTTGGGCTGTTTCGACGGCTATAACCGCCAGATCGGTATCGCGCCACTTGACAACTACACCGTTTGGAAAAAGACGCGGTCCATCGTCGACGCTCCCTGTTCCTTGATGGGCAGCTTACGCCGCCTCGTCAGCCAAAACCGACTGCTCTACAAGACGCTCGAGAATGAAGTCGTCGTTTTCGGCTGTAAGGCGCCGGAGGCGCGGCCCATGTTTTGGTCTGGCTTGCCGTCACCGGGCGGAATTGCGCAGCTCAACACCGGCAAGAAGGTGAGCACGCTGTTTTTTGAGAATGACCGGCCGACCGTCATCGCCCAGGCCGCCAAGAACGACGCGGCGCATCGTCGGCTCGAACATGTCTATGACTTGCTGCATCGCGCTCAGAATAGGCTCGGCGACGAAACAGCGAGTTACCAAGTGCGCTGGCCCAAGCCGCTCGGCACGCAAACCTGCCACGACCTGACTTTCTTCGAGTGGGAGTTTGCCGAGGGGGATTTGCTCTCGAAGCTCCTTCTGCCACGCAATTACCGCCCGCGCCGCTTCGCCGAAATCTTGCAGCAACTGACGCAAGGCTACGTACACATGGCGGCGCGGCTGACGCGCGCGCTCGCCCCTGCGCCCAACACGTCGTGGCCGCGTCTGCTGGAGCAATGGAGCCACCCGCGAATCGGAGACGCGGGTCTGCAGCAGCGTGTTCAGGCTGCATGCCATAAGCTCGCCGGCCGCGACTGGAAGCTGCAAGTGATCCACGGCGACCTGACTTTTAACAACGTCATCCTTACGGACAACGGGCAGATGGTTTTGGTCGATTGGGACAATGTGACCGACCAAGGGCTGCCGGCGATTGACCTGGTCCGCTTGCTCTACGACGCGTGGAAGGACAGCAAGGTGTTTCGTCCGCGGCAAGCGCAGGAGTTCATGGCCAACATCCGCGCCGGGGTGACGGCAGTGCTGGAGAGCCTGGGTATCGCGCGCGACGATTTCGGCGACCTGGAAATGTTGTTCGTTGCGCATCAACACGAATTCGACCGATCGCGGAAATGCGAAGTGGCGACGTTGATCGGCGCTTACAGCGATCCATCGTTCACGCTGCTGTAGGTTGGGCTTAGTTGCATGACGACTCCCATACAACGCCGACTGCGCGTGGCCCACGTGACCTTGGGCCTGGAGGTGGGCGGGCAGGAGAAACTGCTCGTCGAATTCGCCCGTCATGCGGACCGCGCGCACTTCGATCTGCACGTGATCTCGATGAGCGGGCGCGGCACGCTCGCCGATGCCATTGAAGATTCTGGATGTTCGGTGACCACGCTAGATACACCCCCTGGTGTGCGGCCACGGCTGGTGTGGCGGCTGGCGCAGCAGTTTCGCCGCCTGGATTGCGATGTGGTGCACACGCACGACGACAAGCCGCTGATCTACGGCGCCCTAGCAGCGCGGCTGGCTGGTGTGCGCTGGATCATCCACACGCAGCACCATGGCAAGCTAGACAAATTGAGCCGCCGCCAGGAACAGCTGGTCGCCTGGATGGCTCACGGCATCGATCGCTTTGTTTGTGTTTCGCACGACAGCGCCCGGCAGATGATCGCGCAGGGCGTGCCGGCAGGGCGCGTGCGCGTGCTTTGGAACGGCATCGACCTCGCGCGATTTCAGCGGCATGGATCGCAGCCCAGCGGGCCCATCGTTGCCGTCGCCCGGCTCAGTCCGGAGAAGGATATCGCCAATTTGCTGCAAGCTCTGGCGATCGTGGCCCAAGCTGACGGCGCGGTGCGCTTGGAAATTGCCGGCGACGGCCCGTGCCGAGAGGACCTATTGCGATTGGCCGAAGAGCTGAGCCTGAGACAGCGCGTGAAGTTTCTGGGCGAGACACGTGACGTGCCGGCGCTATTGGCCCGCGCGAGCCTGTTCGTGTTGCCGTCGCAGACCGAGGGTATTTCGCTGACGCTGCTCGAAGCCATGGCGACCGGACTGCCGGTGGCGGCAACTCGCGTCGGCGGCAATCCGGAAGTCGTGGCCGACGGCGTCACCGGCCTGCTCGCGCCGCCGCGCTCGCCTGAGGCCCTGGCGGCGGCGATCCTGCGACTGCGGCGTGACCCCGAACGGGCGGCTGTCATGGGTTTGGCCGGGCGCGACCGCGCCGAAGCGGAGTTCGACGTGCGCACCATGGTGAAACGCTACGAATCGCTCTACGAGCGCCGCGGCGACGCCGACCAGCCGCTGCGGCAGACGATGCACGCGCGCCAGGAGGTGCAACCATGCGGGTCGTAATCGTGGACAGCGATGTGTCGTATCCGGCGACCTCGGGCAAACGCCTGCGGACGCTGAATCTGATGCTGCGCCTTGCCGACCGGCATCAGATCATCTACCTCGGTCGCTGCGCCGCTGGCAGCGTCGAGGATCGCGAAGCGCCGCCGTTCCTGCGCAATCACGGCATCGAACCCATCATCGTTCACGAACCGGTTGCGAAGAAGTCGGGGCCGCTGTTCTACGTCCGCTTGGCTCGCAACCTGTTCTCCGCGCTGCCCTATTCGGTGGCCTCGCATTGCAGTCCGGCGATGGTGCGCGCTATGACCGACATTGCCGGGCGTTATGATGTCGATCTTTGGCAATTCGAATGGATGTCGTACCTGCGCATGCTCAATCGGGCGATACCCGGGCCGCGCATCATCATCGCGCACAACGTCGAAACCCTGATCTGGCAGCGCTATTGCGCCAACGAGCGCAATCCTCTCAAGCGGCTGTTCCTGCGCGGCCAGTGGCGCAAGTTCGATCGCTGCGAACGCCAGGTGTTCCATGACGCCGACCGCGTCGTCGCCGTCAGTCCGGAAGACGCAGCGTTGGTCCGTGATCATTTCGGCCAGCCGAGAGTCGACGTAGTGGACAACGGCGTCGACTGCGCCTTCTACGATCAGGTGCATGCCCGGCGCGAACCGTGCCGCATCCTCTTTCTCGGCGCGCTCGACTGGCGACCCAATCTCGACGCGGTCGGACTTCTGCTGGATCGCATTTTCCCGCAAGTGCGAGCGCAGGCGCCCGAAGCACTGTTGCAGATCGTCGGCCGACATCCAGCGGCGCAGCTTCGCGAACGGATCGCGCGGACGCCGGGCGTCGAGCTGCACGCCGATGTCGCCGATGTGCGACCGTATCTGGCCGAAGCCGGCGTCATGACCGTGCCGCTGCGCATCGGCGGCGGGTCGCGACTCAAGATTCTCGAAGCTCTCGCTAGCGGTTTGCCGGTCGTTTCCAGCAAGGTTGGCGCCGAGGGACTGGCGCTCACGCCCGGCGAGCATTACGTGCAGGCCGAAGAGGACGAAATGGCTTGCGCGCTCGTGGACGCGATGCACAAGCCGGCGCAGATGCAAGCACAAGCTCAACGCGGCCGTGCGATCGTCCTGAAACATTACGATTGGGACGTGCTGGCAAGAAAGCTCGAACAAACTTGGGACAACAGTGTGGCGGACTGGGAACAACGCAACGGCCGGCGAGCGACAGCGCTTGCGGCCGAAGCATGATCCCCTGTGCCTTGGAATGACTGATGCGGATCGTTCACCTGATGGCGTCGCCGTTTTGCGGTGGGCCGGAGCGGCAAATGCTCGGGCTGGCGCGGCACCTGCCAAGCCGTTATGAGAGCGTTTTCGTTTCGTTCGCCGAAGGTGGCCGCTGCGCACCGTTCATGCAACAGGTCGAGCGCCACGGTCTCGAAGGACATGTGCTGGAGCAGAACGCTCCGCGGTTGCGCCAGGCCGCCCGCGAAGTTGCCCGGCTGTTGCGCCGGTTGCACGCCGATATGCTTTGCTGCAGCGGCTACAAACCCGACATTCTCGGCTGGTGGGCGGCGCGGCAGGTCGGCGTTCCGACGGTGTCGGTGTCGCATGGCTGGACGTCGGCCACTTGGAAGGTGCGTGTCAACGAATCGTGCGACCGCCTGGTGATTCGCTGGATGGACGCCGTCGTGTGCGTCTCGGAAGCGCAGGCGAGCAAGGTGCGTCGCGCCGGCGTGCCGGAAAGCCGCATCGCGGTCATCCACAATGCCGTCGATGAGCAAGCCTTCGCGCCGCCTATGCACGAATATGCGACTCAATTACGCGAGATGTTTGCGCAGGCGCCGCGCTGGATCATCGGCGCCGCGGGGCGCTTGAGCCCGGAAAAAGGCTTTGCGGACCTCGTGGAAGCTGCGGCTCAGGTGGTTCGCCGCCAACCGGAAGTCGGATTCGTCGTATTCGGCGACGGCCCCCTGCGAGCGAAACTGACACAACGAATTGAGGATCTGGGATTGACCGGCCGTTTCATCCTGACCGGCTTTCGGGACGACGTCGGCAAGTTCCTGCCGCACCTCGATCTCGCAGTGCTGCCGTCGCTGACCGAAGGTCTGCCCGTGATTCTCCTCGAAGCATTTGCCGCCGGCCTGCCGGTGGTGGCAACGGCAGTGGGCGGCATCCCGGAGGTGGTGGAGCACGGCGTGAGCGGAGCGCTGGTTCCCGCCGGTAATCCAGCTCAGCTTGCCGAACGAATCGGGGCGATGCTGAGCCCGCAGACCGATCGACGGAACATGGGGCAAGCCGGCCAAGCGCGTGTGCGCCGGGAATTCACCTGTGAGTTGCAAAGCGCCAAATATCAGGCTCTATTTGAACGTCTTGTGGGTGCGAACGCGCCGAGGCGACGCCGGCGTTTGGCGGCGAGTGTGAGCTAGATTTGTGCAGCCGTTGACGTTGGGGGAGTGTGAACGTGGTGGTGACGCTGAAACGTTGTGCCCGTGAAACGGAGGACTGGCTGCGCTACCATCCCAAGGTGCGCGACCTGCTCAGCCTGTGCCAAAGTTGGGGCGACTGGCTGCGCACGGCCCGCGATCCTCAGGAAGTGGCGCGGTCGATCGTTCGTCGCTGTGCCGCTGCGCGCTGGGCACGCGCTGCCGCCGCGATTCACGCCCTGCAACAAAACATTCACGAACGCTTGGCGGAGCTGGACCAGCGCCGGCTCGATTGGACCGAATTCGCACCGGAAATCAAGGATGGCCGCATCCCCAAAGCGGCGATCCTCAAACCGTACCTGGGATCGAGCGAAAAGGGCGTGGTGTTCATTTCGTTCGAGAACCAGTGGGTAAAGCTGTTGCGGCACGGCGACCTGCATGATTTCGCCGCGCGCTACGACCTGGTGCTGGCACCCAGCGGCAGCCCGCACAACCTGACGAATTACGTGTTCGCCGCCGCGTATCCCGGCACACTCTTCACGCTCATCAGCAACGGCAGCGATGTTGCAGCGCTGCCCGGCGTCAGCGACAAATTCGTCGTCGTGCCGCTCTTCGCGTCGAGCTGGGTGAATCCAGCGCGGTTCACGCCCAAGCCGAAGTCGGAGCGGGTGTTCGACCTCATCATGGTGGCAAACTTCGCGAAATTCAAGCGGCACCATGTGTTGTTTCGCGCGCTGCGATTGATGCCGCGTGCGTTTCGTATTCTGCTGATCGGTCAGAATCAGGACACGCGCAATGCCGCATCGGTTGAGGAAGAAGCTCGCTGGTACGGAGTGCATGAGCGCTTTACGCTGCGCGTCAACCAGACCTACGCGGAAGTGACTCAGGCGCTTTGCGATAGCCGCGCGAGCGTGATCCTGTCGCGGCGTGAGGGCTCCTGCGTGGTGGTCGCGGAATCGATGTTCGCGGACGCGCCGGTCGCGGTCTTGGAAAACGCCGAGCTGGGTTCACGCGCGTTCATCAACGAACAGACCGGGATGTTCGTGCGCGAAGCCGAGCTGGCGACACAACTTACCGAACTGATTCAGCATGCCGATCGGTTCGCACCGCGGCAATGGGCGGAAGCGAACATCTCGTGCTGGAAGAGCAGCGAACGCTTGAATGCGATTTTGAAAGAACATGCGCTGGCGAGCGGACAAACATGGACGCGCGACATTGCCCCCATGCAGTGGTGTCCCGATCCGCAGCCGGTGCGTGTTGAAGATCGGGCATGGCTGGCGCCGGAACGCGATGTGATCGCCGAGCGCTTCGGGGTGACGATTGGGCCGGAACCCGAATAAGCGCGAAGCCGCCACGCGAGCAGTCGGGACGCGTGTCATCGATTGCAGAGGAACGAGGGACGTTTTGCAGATTCTCGAAGCGATTGTCTGGTCGTGCGCTGCCTGCGTGGTCTACACCTACGTGGGCTATCCGCTGTGTTTGGCGGCGCTGGCGCGCTTGCGCCCACGGCCGGTGCAACGTGGATCGTTTCGAGGATACGTTTCGTTGATTGTGGCGGCGCGCAATGAAGAAGCAACGATCGGCCGGCGGGTCGAGGAGCTTGTCCGCCATTTGCGCAGCGCCGGTTTGCGCGGGGAACTGATTGTCGTCTCGGACGGCTCCACGGACCGCACAGTCGCCATCGCCAAGCGTCATGAGCGCGCTGGCCTGGTGCGGGTTTTGGAACTGACGGACAACGTCGGCAAGGCAGCCGCGCTGAACGAAGCGTTTGCGGCGGCCAGCGGCGATGTCCTGGTTTTCGCCGACGTTCGCCAGACCTGGGCCGACGATGCGCTCACGCGGCTGCTCGAGAATTTTGGCGATCCAACCGTCGGCGCCGTCAGCGGCGATCTCGTGTTGGAGTCGGCGCCCGGCGTCCTCGCCGGCGTCGGCCTGTACTGGCGCTTCGAAAAATGGCTGCGCAAAAAGGAAAGCCTGATCCATGCACAAGTGGGCGTCACCGGGGCGATCAGCGCCGTGCGCCGCGTGCTGTTTCGCCCAATTCCAGAGGGCACGCTGCTTGACGATGTCTATTGGCCGTTGCAGGTGGCGTTGCAAGGCTGGCGCGTGGTGCATGATGAGCGGGCCCGCGCTTTCGATCGCTTGCCCGAAAACCCGCGCGATGAGTTTCGCCGCAAGGTGCGCACGCTCGCAGGCAGCTATCAGCTTGCCGTTCGGCTGCCCCAAAGTTTGATCCCGTGGCGCAACCAAGTGTGGTGGTCGTGGGTGTCGCACAAGCTGCTGCGGCTGCTCGTGCCGTGGGCGCTGATCGGCATGCTCGCCTGCAGCGCGCTGCTGCCCGGCGCCCTGTTTCAGGCAGCGTTATGGACGCAAATGGCGTGCTATGGATTGGCGCTTGCAGGCTTGATTCCAAAACTCGGACGGTCCTACAAGCTCTTGGGTGCGGCTGGATCGTTTCTCGTCCTCAACGCGGCAGCGTGGCTGGCGTTTTGGGTCTGGATTACCGGCCGCGCGCAGCAATCCTGGACAAAGGCGCGCTACGCAGCGACGACTGCGCCCTTGGCCGCAAACGCTGCGAGTTCGTCGGCGGCAAGGCGCGCCGAGACGATGACAACGACAGCGATTCCCGCGCGCTGATGTGGGACGGGTTTCCTAACCCGTCCGTCCTTGACGGGTTAGGAAACCTGTCCTACTGGCGCGGATCCATTTGAGGCATCCATGTTCCTGTGGTGGCTGCTACCTCTGGTCGTCCCGGCGACGCTCCTGGCGTTCGTCGCCTGGCAAATCCAGCGCCGGCATTTGACGCGTTGGCTCGTGCCCTACCTGCGCGAGCGGCGGCGACGCGCCATGCCATGTGCAACCCAGGACATCCACGTTCTCATTTGCATCGCCGATCATTTCGAGCCAAAGGCCTACGGCGCCGATCGAACACGCGGCGCAGCGCGTGTCCAGCATTGGCTTCAGGAATACCCGCGGCAATTCGGGCGCTTCGCCGACCGCGACGGCCGGCCGCCGCGTTACACTTTTTTCTTCCCGGTGGAAGAATACGAGCCGGAGTACCTCGACGGCCTGGCGCACCTGTGCCGGGCGGGGTTCGGCGAAGTCGAAATTCACTTGCACCATGCCGACGACACGGCCGCCGGCTTCCGCGACAAGCTCGTGAGTTTTCGTGACCTGCTGACCGAGCGCCATGGACTGCTCGCGCATCACCGGGACAGCGGCGCTGTTGGTTATGCGTTCATTCACGGCAACTGGGCGCTGTGCAACTCGCGGCCCGATGGCACTTGGTGCGGTGTCAACAATGAACTTGCGATCCTCTACGAAACGGGCTGTTATGCGGACTTGACGTATCCTTCCGCCCCCGACCCGACGCAGCCGCCCGTCATCAATCGCATCTATTACGCGCACGATATCCCGGGCCGATCCTGCTCGCATGAAGTCGCGTATTTCCTCGGGGATGGCCCCCCACCGGCAGACGCGCTCATGCTCATTCAAGGGCCGCTGGTGCTCGACTGGCGGCAGCGTAAGTGGGGCGTGATGCCGCGGCTGGAAAACGGCTGCTTGCAAGCATCGCAGCCGCCGACGATTGAGCGACTGGATTCGTGGCTCAAGGCGTGCGTGCAAGTGCCGGGCCGGCCGGACTGGTACTTCGTCAAGCTGCACGCCCATGGCGCCGCCGAAGACGCTCACGGCGCCCTCTTGGGCGCGCTGATGGTGAATTTCCACGAGGCCCTGGCGCAGCGGGCGCGGCAAAACCCCAACTTTCATTACCACTATGTCAGCGCGCGCGAGATGTACAATCTGGCACGCGCAGCGGCCGCGGGGTTCCGGGGCAACGTCGCTGAGGCGCTGGATTACGAAATGGTTTCGAACCTCGCCGGCGCGCCGGTCGTAGGACGGGTTTCCTAACCCGTCGTAGCCGGACGGGTTTGGAAACCCGTGCCACCGTCGTGAGATGTGCGGCGCGCGCCGGTCGTAGGACGGGTTTCCCAACCCGTCGTAGCCGGACGGGTTAAGAAACCCGTCCCACCGTGGTGAGAAGTGCGGCGCGCGCCGGTCGTAGGACGGGTTTCCTAACCCGTCGTAGCCGGACGGGTTAGGAAACCCGTCCCACCGTGGTGAGAAGTGCGGCGCGAAAAATCAGCCTTGCGCGGTTTTGAGGGTTCGAGCAAGACCATCGCGGAACGATACGGCCGGCGCGAAGCCGAGATCACGGCGGGCCAACGAGATGTCGGCCAGCGAGTGGCGCACATCGCCGGTGCGCGGCGGCGCATGGATCGGCTGCAGCTTCAAACCCAAGAGATCGTTCAAGTGCCTCACCAGGTCGAGAATAGTGACGCTCTGGCCGTTGCCGATGTTGTAGACGTTGCCGACCGCTTGTGGCGCTTCGGCGGCGCGGATCAGCGCTTGCACGACATCGGTCACGTAGACGAAATCGCGGGTCTGCAAGCCGTCGCCGTAGATCGTCGGCGCTTGGCCTTGCGCCATGGAGGCGCTGAACAGCGAAATGACGCCGGAGTAAGGGCTTTTGGCATCCTGGCGGGGACCAAAGACGTTGAAGAATCGCAGCCGAGCCGTTGCCAATCCGTAGGCGACCGTGAAGCATTGACAGTAGTGCTCGCCCGCAAGTTTGACGGCGGCGTAGGGCGACAGCGGCACCAGCGCGTCGGTTTCGCGGCGAACGTCGCCGGGTTGGTCGCCGTAAGCGCTGCTGCTCGCGGCATAAACGACGCGCCGCACCTTGGCGCGGCGGGCGGCGTCCAGCACCAGCAAGGTTCCCGTGGCGCCAATGTCATGCGATGCCAGCGGATTCTCGACGCTCTTGGTGACCGATGGCAACGCGGCCAGATGAAACACGATGTCGCAGCCCGCGACCGCCTGTTCAACCGCGTCGGCGGCCGTGATGCTGCCTTGGATCAGACGTATCCGCTCGCGGACGTCGTTGAGATTGGCCAGGTTGCCGGTACTGAGGTCGTCGAGCACGCGCACGGTGTCGCCGCGGGCCAAAAGCGTTTCGACCACGTGCGATCCGATGAAACCCGCGCCGCCGGTAACCAGGCATGTGCTCACGTGTACGCCCCGCAAAAGCATTTGGGACAGGAATGACCTATAGTTTAGCGACCCGACCAAGATTAACAAACCACCCCCGCCATCCCCCCCTTCGCAAGGGGGGCGAAGGGGGGTGCGGCGCCTTGAGGAGTGATTACCCGTCATTATGAAACGGTTTGCCAAGACCGCCTACTGTGCTCTATGGAAATACTCCGGCGCCATGGCCGCGCAGGAGACGCTCGCCTATTGGTCGGGCAATTCGTTCATGGCGGTGCTGCTGTTTCATCGAGTCACCGACGAAATCCCAGCCGACGGCTTGACCGTGTCCACCACCTGGTTCCGCAGTCTGTGCGCCATGTTGCAGCGCCGCTTCCATGTGGTGTCGCTCGGAGAAATCCAGCGGATCATGCGCAGCGGCGCGTACCCGCCCAAGCGCACCGTTGCGATCACCTTCGACGATTGTTATCGCGACAATCTGTGTGCCGCCCGCACACTCGCCGAGCACAATCTACCCGCTTGTTTCTTCATCCCGACCAAGTTTGTCGGCACCGATCACATGTTCGATTGGGACCGCGGCCTGAAGCGCATGCCGAACCTGACGTGGGACGACGTGCGCGAAATGGTCCAACTGGGACATGAAGTCGGCTCGCACACGGTCTCGCATGCGGACCTCGGCCTTATCGACGAAGCCAGCGCGCGACGTGAACTCGCGGAATCCAAGAAAACGTTGGAAGACCAAACGGACCGTCGCGTACGCTGGTTCGCCTATCCGTACGGCGGCCGGCAGAACTTCCGCCCCGAACGCTTGCCGCTGGTTTTCGAACTCGGCTACGACGCCTGCTTTTCCGGCTTCGGCGGCTTCATACATCCGCAGGCGCACGAGCCGATCGTGCCGCGCCAGGCGGTGCCCTGTTTTGACAGCTTGTTGGACTTGGAAATGTACCTGACGGGTTGCCTGGGTTGGGTTTACGCCCTGAAGCGCAAAGTAGGCATGATTTCCTGCCCGTAGGACGGGTTTCCTAACCCGTCCGGCCCCCGAAAAGGGGACAGGACCTTTTGCATTCAGAGGTCCTGTCCCCTTTTCGGGGGCCGACAGGCAGCTCGTCGGCCCGAGAACGAAAACGAAACATGATCGGTACTACTCCAATGCTGATGCCGCCTGCGTCAGTCGCGCCCTTGGCGACCGCGCGTGCAGCCGCTGCGCGAACCGCACCGGAGTTTGCTGTAACACTCGTCGGCCATGACGAATTGGCCGACCATCAAGGCGCGTGGGAAGATTTGGTCACCCATGCCTTAGAGCCGAATTGTTTCTACGAACCTTGGATGTTGTTGCCCGCACTGCGACACTTCGGACAGGATCTCGACCTTGAAACGGCTTTGGTTTATCGCCGCGAGCCCGGGCGCCCGCCGTTGCTGTGCGGCCTGATTCCCTGGGAGCGCCGCCGGCGCTTGCACGGCATTCCCGTGCGTCTCTTGACGTCGTGGAAACATCTGCACTGCATCCTGTGCACGCCGCTGTTGCATCGCGACCATGCGAGCGAGGCGTTGCGGGCTTTGTTGCGCTGGGCCGGCGCAGACCGCCGTGGCGCGACCCTCATCGAATTCCCCTTCGTGCCCGGCGAAGGGCCGTTCGCACAGCTCCTCATCAACGTGATCAACGACCTCGGCTGCCTGACGTATCCCACGGAGAGCTTCACGCGTGCTTTGCTGCGGCCGGGAGCGGATGCCGACGCCTATATCCAGTCAGCCCTGGCGCCGAAGCATCGCCGCGAGTTGGGCCGCATGCGCCGCCGCCTGGCGGAACTGGGCCGGCTGGAAGTACGCCGGCTCAATCCCGACGATGATCCGGCGCCCTGGCTGCAGCAGTTTCTCGCCCTGGAAGCCGCGGGCTGGAAGGGCACGGAGCGAACCGCCCTAGGCTGCGCCGAAAGCGAACGCGCTTACTTCACCACGATCGTGAACGAAGCTCATCGGCGTGGACAGCTCATGATGCTCGGTCTGTTTTTGGACGACAAACCACTGGCGCTGAAGTGCAACTTCCGCACCGGCGCCGGCGCGTTTACCTTCAAGATCGCCTTCGACGAGCTGTACGACAAATACTCCCCCGGCGTGCAACTGGAACTCGACAACATCGCCCAGGCTCACCAAATGCCCGGCCTCGAATGGATGGACTCGTGCGCCATCGCCGACCATTCCATGATCGATCGACTTTGGACCGAGCGCCGCACGATTCAGAACGTGCTCGTCGCGCCCGGCGGGTGGCGCGGCAACCTGCTCGTCGGCCTGCTGCCGCTGTTGCGCGCCGTCAAGCGAACCCTGTGGCGGCGAACACGAATCGACTGAACGATCATTTGCCGGAGTATGCCATGCGTTTGGTAAGCCCAGAACACAATGACGTTTGCATCCTGCCCGAAGCCGGCGGCGCCGAGCGCCTGCTCGACATCGATGCCGCCGCGTTTCGCGAGAATTTCAATCGTCGGCCATTCCTGATTGGGCACCAGCTGGTCGATCATCCGCTGTTTCAATTGCCGCGCCTCTTGGAGCTGGCTCGGTCGTTGCCGGAAAACAACGTCGAATACAACGCGGGCAATATCCCGGTCAGCATCCATCCGGAGTTGACGCCGCGCACCGGCTTGTCGGCCGAGGAAACGGTGCGGCGCATCGAGGAATGCCGGTCGTGGATGGCGCTGAAATATGTCGAGCAGGATCCGTCGTACCGCGCGCTGCTGCATCGCTGCCTGGCCGAGGTCAAGCCGCATTCCGAGCCGTTGGCGCCGGGGATGATGCAAGCACAGGCGTTCATTTTTTTGACGTCGCCGCATTCGGTGACGCCGTATCATATGGACCCCGAACACAATTTCCTCTTGCAGATTCGTGGGAGCAAGCGCATCCACCAGTTTGATCCCAACGACCGCTCGATCGTGACGGAGGGGGACCTGGAGCGATTCTACAGCGGGGCGCATCGCAACATGACGTTCCGCGACGAATGGCGCTCCAAGGCGTGGGTCTTCGATTTGCAGCCGGGTCAAGGGTTGCATTTCCCGGTGACGGCGCCGCACTTCGTCGAGAACGGGCCGAACGTGTCGGTGTCGTTCAGCATCACGTTTCGCACGCCGGACCTCGAACGGCGTGCGCTGTTGCACAACCTGAATGCGTATTGGCGCGGGCGCGGCTGGCAGCCCAAGCCGGTCGGCCTGCAACCGTGGCGCGATCGCTGCAAGTGCCTTGGCTATCGTCTGTGGCGCAAGACGCGCACGCTGCTGGGGAGGCCCGTGCCGTGAATGCCCTTGCGTGTGCAACATCCGCCGCGGCGACGCCGGCTTTGTCGTTGCGGCTCGTCACGAGCATCGCCGAGCTGCGCGGCCTTGCTCCCGCCTGGCAAGAGCTGCTCGAGGAAAGCTCGGCCGCGCAGCCAATGTGCGCTCCCGCCTGGCTGCTCACCTGGTGGGAAAACTACGGTCGCCACCGGCAACTGCGCGTGGGGCTGTTTTACGAGGGCAAGCGCCTGGTCGGTCTGGCTCCTTTGTGCCGGCGCACCTATTGGTACCGTCCCGGCATTCCGTTTCGCCGGCTCGAATTCCTCGGCAGCAACGTGGATGAAGACGACGGCGTTTGCTCGGAATATCTGAATTTTATCGTGCGCCAAGGGCTGGAAGAGCCAGTCGCCAACGCCTTTGCCGAAGCGCTGCACGCCGGCGCCTTCGGCCGCTGGGATGAGTGCGTGTTTTCGGCGATGGACAACGCCGACGCGTTGACCGCGGCTCTGACAGCGCACCGTTCAACGAGGCGGCCTAGCGGTTGTTCTGTCGAGCAGCATCACATTGACCGGTCGCCGTATGTGCCGCTGCCGGCAACCTGGGAAGAATACCTGCACAGCTTCAACAAGAAGAAACGCCAATCGCTCACCTATGCCCTGCGCGACTTCCACGTCTGGGCGGAGACTGATTGGAGTCTCACGGTCGCGCAGACGGAAGAGGAATTGGAGCGCGGCCTGCAAATCCTCATGAAGCTGCATCGCCAGCGCTGGCAAGCCGACGGACACGACGGCGCTTTTGCCGCGCCGCGCTTTCGAATGTTTCACGAACAATTCGCGCGCCAGGCGCTGCGGCAGGGACAATTGCTGCTCATGTGGATCACGGTGCGCGGTGCGCCGGTCGCGGCCCTCTACGGCTTCAGCGCCGATGGCAAGGTTTATTTCTATCAATGCGGCCGCGTCCTTGACGTGCCGACCAAGGTACGGCTCGGCATTGTCCTGGTCATCTTCGCTCTGCAACTCGCCATGCAGCGGGGCCTGTGCGAGTTTGATTTTCTCGCCGGCGCGGCTCAATACAAGCAGCTCTTCGCAACTGCGGCACGCCCGATCTTCGAAGTACGCTTGGCCCGACGCGGCGCGAGAGAATTCCTGCGTCTGCTGGCCCACAAGGCGCTCGGCTTGGGTCGCACGGTCCGCCGCAGTGCCGGCGCTCTCGCGAATCCGATGCAGTTCCTGGCGACCAAGCCGGTGCTCGCCCGACCGACGACTGTTAACTTGAGCTAGCGCCGGATGTAAATGAGCGATGGGCGGCTTAACGGCCCAACAGCAACGACCGATTGGACGCCGACCTGCCCGACCGGCAGACGGATGATAAATCGCAGGCACAAACGGCTCGGGCCGCAAAAACACGAATCATTCGCTGCTGGCACGCTGCTTGCAAGATGATAGGGGCCCAACCGGAACATGATTCCCTAGTTTTCGCATCGAGAGTATCACCCATGGCAACCCAACTGTGCGGACGTTCGCTGGTGACGCTGGCTTTGCTGGCCGTTGGTGGAACGCTGGCCGGCGCCACGCCGGCTGTCGCCCAGGAAAAAACGGACCCGGCAAAGAAGCTCTCTGTTTCGGATTATGTCCGACCGAGCAACCTCGTCGTTGCGGGCTACGCCACGCCGGGCTCGCCGATGAGTGCCAAGATCAAGACGATCGACGGCAACATTCTCGGCGGCACCGTTTATTACGCCGTGTACCGCCGCACCGGCCGTGCGGGCGACGCTTGGGGCATCCGCGGCAATTTCGACTCGACGTTCGTCGAAGGCGAGAATATCCGCCGTGGCGTGTCGCCGCACCTCGATAGCGATGCGGAGTACCTCTACCTGTACCAAGTGGTGAACGATCGCGCGCTCCATGATCCGGCGCTCAACAAGAAGGGCGCCGTGATTCCCGGCAATTTCGATCCGAACAACAAGTACACGCGCGACATCGCCAGCTTCTCGTTGCGGCTGATCGTCGACCCGCGGTATATCACGTCGTGGGGCTACTTCAGCGAGACCGGCTTCTCGCTCCGCGTCCACAGCGAAAATCAAGGCAAGAGCGATTTCACCATGGCCGTGAGCGGCCACCCGTCGATCGCCGACGCGCTGCCCGTGAAGAACTACCGTCCGTGGGCGCCGTCAAAGCGCCTCGATACCGGCAAGACGGGCTTCGCCGTTTCGACGGATACCGAAGGCCTGGGTGAAAACCCTAACTTGCTGAAGAACAAAGTGACCGGCGTCCGGTTTGCGAATTACGGCGAAACGGCCAAGAAAGGCGGCGCGAAGCCTGATTACGTGCAGCTCCTGGTGATGGATACGCCCACCCCCATGCTGGACGCCGCACGGGCCGTTGCCGACGAGCCGGCGCGCGGCATCTTCCGGGCCGATTGGCGCAAGCTGCCGATTCCGGAAGGCGAACACAGCGTCGTCTTTGGCTTCACCAGCGACCTGCCGCCGATCAATCAACCCATCCGCATCAAGGATCCGGAAGCCTCGGCCGTCGCCGCGGCGGTCGGCGCCGACGTCGATCGGGAATTCCGTCCCGTGGCCGACGATGAGGCGGAAGGCACAGACATCGCCCCGGCCGTCGGCGTTGGCGCGGGCGCGGTGGCCATCGCCAGTCCGCAGATGGCTCGCGACGTCGGCGTGGCGCCTCCGGGCGGCGGCGTACTGACTCCGCTTATCGGCGGCGGCTATTCGGGCTTCGGCGGCGGTTCCGGCGGTCCGCTCGGCGGCGCGGTCGGCGCGATCGGCGCCGCACGGCCTTCCGTCTCCGGCGGCGGCGGTCAGCTCGGCGGCGGCGGCGATCAGGGCGGCACCCAAAACCAAAGTCAAGTGCCGACCATCACCAACACCAACAACAACACGCTGACCAATCAGCAACAACAAGCCCAGCTCCAAGTCCAGATTCAGGCTCAGGTGCAGGCCCAGCTCCAAAATATGTTCAACAACAATGGCCACGGCAACGTGGTGCCCGAGCCGACCGGATTGCTGTTGGGCCTGTTCGGCCTGCCAGGACTGTGGTTCATTTACCGCCGCAAGACCGCAGCCGCGTGAAGCGCAAATGTTCAATGACCCGAACCCCAGGCAGCCGCCTGGGGGGTTTTTGTGGCTCATCTGAAGAATGCGGGCCTGGTTCAAAAACGCGCGGTTGAGGGTGCCAAGCGACTGTGCAATCGACTGGGCCATTTGGCCCCCTCGTGCATTGTCGCGTCCGTAGCGTAACTGCTGACCTGGAAAACGGTTATGGCTGCCAATTTCGCGACTATACCACAATGCCACGATACTCCA
>Ga0080064_1003027_pt1 | contig 26010 bp, 16 predicted proteins | sample Subgrocontami54m_FD_69260 | JGI IMG/M metagenome (GOLD analysis project Ga0080064, IMG submission 69260) | Subsurface groundwater microbial communities from S. Glens Falls, New York, USA - GMW46 contaminated, 5.4 m (SPADES assembly) (version 2) ...
GATACTGTATGCCTGACGATGATGGCCAGGTCTTTGACATCAGTACTCTTGCTGTCCAGCCCGAGGTCGGGCCGCGCCAGGACGGCCGCGATCTTTGTGCTCACAACCAGATCATTGAGCCGGGCGAGCAACCTTGCCGAGCCTTCCTCACCCAGCGCCTGCACCAAAGAGCTCGGCTTGTCCATGTCGGCGAACTTGGCGATCGGGGTGACGCTCACCCACAGGTTGATCTCTCCAAATCCCGCGGTCTGCCAGACATTCCGGAACGGCACGCCAGCTTTCTTGTAGGCAGCCGAGATCTCCTTTTGGATATCGGCCATTTTTTGCGCAGAGCCAGGCTTGACCGTGCTGGTGATCACACGGAGGATCTGCGGTGGCGCCGTTTGGGCCGGCGATGGCATCGCCAAAACGGTTCCCAGGGCTATTAGCGCGATGCGTCTTGTGTATGGTGGAAGTCTCATAGGTGATTGGCAGTCTACCACAGTGGATCGGTGTGCAACACGGGCCTCGCCACACTCCACCACACCGCGGGTGCCTACTGGCCGCGGCGCTTGAGGATCGCCTCCACTTGCTCGCGCGCCACCGGAAGGCGGTCTATGTTCTCCCTCAGCCATTGCGAAAAATCGCGTTCGATGGGGGCGGACCAATCGGCATCGATCTGGCCGGCGGTGTATTTCTTCTCGCGCAGCCGCTGATGCCCGAAGCGGTCTTGCAGCTGGGTGATCTCGGAAAAGTCTGCCACCTGTTCGGCCAATTGCGGCGGAATGAAGAGCACACCGCCGTCGCGGCCCAGCACGACGTCGCCGGGCATCACGGTCGCGCGGCCGATCCGGATAGGATTGTTGATCCCGATCATGGTGGAATTCAACCGCTCCCCGGGGGCGAACTTGCTCCAATGATGCGACGGATCATAGGAGCGGACCAGCGAGATGAAATTTTCCAGCTCACGCAGTCCATTGATGTCGCGCACCGCGCCATCGTAGACGATCCCGTTGCCGCTACGGGCATAGATGGCGTTGCCAACGTTGTCGCCGATGGACGGCCCATCTTCCTTCAGGCCGAAGTGGTCGCAGACATACACATCACCGGGCTGCAGCATGTCCACAGGCCAGGCGTTCTGATCACCGATCCGCTTGTCACGCTTGCCTTGCTCGACGATGGCGCGGTGAATGTCCGGCCTTCCCGGGAGCCACTGGGCAGTCAGGGCGCGGCCCACCAGCACTTTCTCCGGGTGGATGGCGAGCCAGTTGTCCTCATACTGGTGCACGTAGCCGGCGTTTCGGATCAACTGCCAGGCTTCCTCAAGCGTGACGTTCTTCATGCGCTTCAGGATGGAGTCTGATACCTTCGGGCGGCCGTCCGGGAACCGTTCCCCTTTCCACTCCGGAGTGTATTGGATGAGCAGGCCGGGCGTGAGAATCCCGGGCTGCGCCGACGCCACACCGGAGAAACCGGCTACCGCACAAACGAAAAAGCCAATTCGCACCATCACGTTTACGCTACCTCAGAACGCAAACCGCAGCGCGAACTGGATCTGGCGGTTGGAACGCTGTGTGGAAGTGATGGTGCCTGCGCCGCCTACTCCGGCCGTCGAGTTTGGAAGGCCGAATTGCGGGTGATTGAAACCGTTAAAGAACTCGGTGCGGAATTGCAAGTCACGCGATTCTTTGATCTTGAACTTGCGCGAAACCGAGAAGTCGAAGTTGTAGAGCGCCGGAGCAAGCAGGGTGTTGCGGCCCAAAGTACCCCAGGTGAACGCGGGTGGGCTGGCAAACGCCGCTGGATCAAACCACAGGTTGATGTTTTGATTCGATGGAATCGGATTGACGCCGGGCACGGGATTGGCGCGGCTGCCGGCACTGGTGTTGGAGGGAGAACCTGCCACACTCACGGTATAGGGCAAGCCGCTCTGCAGCACTGCCAGCCCGCCGACCTCCCATCCGCCCACGATGTAGTTGAGCGCCCCGGCATCATTGGCATACCGTTTACCTGATCCGAACGGAAGCTGGTAGGTGGTCGCGATATTAACGCGGTGGCGGACGTCGCTGTTGGAACTGGCCCAATCGGCGCGCCGGTTTGTGTAGTCCTGCGGCAGCGGACCATTGGAGCCGCCATCGCCGCCGACATTGCTCAGGCCGTGCGACCAGGTCCAGTTGTGAGGAGGGAGAAGGAACGGCTGAAACGCTTTTCAAAGGTGGCCTGCATCGAGGAGAAAAACGAATTGCCAGAGCTCTCGAGCCAGGTGATCCCGGTGACGCCGGGCAGGCTCGCGGCATAGGGGCGGCGCGGATCCACGGCGCCCGGCCCGGGCTGGGGAAGATTGATGTTCCGGGACCAGTAGAGCTTCGCACCGGCCGAACCCACGAATCCGATGCTGGCAACCATATCCCGGCCGATCTCGCGCTGGACGATTGCGTTGAACTGCTGCATCTGGCCATTCCGGAAATCCTTGGTAACCCCACGCAAGGCGTAAAAGGCAGGCCCTTTGGTGAGATCCGGCACAGTGGTGATAATGGGAAATCCTTGCGCGGCCCGGGTGGCTGGAATGTCGTTGCCGGAGAAGGGCAGGTTCACGACAAAGCCGAACGGCGGCTGGCGGAACTGCCGGATATTGGTTCCGGCATTTCCTTGCGGGAAGAAGTATAGGCCGTACCCGGTGCGGATCACGGTCTTCTTGTCAAATTGATAGGCCAAGCTGATACGGGGAGACCAGGAGGTGTAATCGGTGTCGATGTTGCCTGTACGGCTGACGCCGCCCTGACCGGCGACCAACTGCTTGCCAGTGCCAGGGTCAAAGTTCACCCACTGATCCTTGCCTTCGGTGAACGGGGTGTTGACCTCATAATGGAGGCCGATGTTCACAGTCAGCTTTGAACTGAAGCGCCATTCATCGCGCACATAGAAATTCATTTCGTTGGTGCGCAGCGTGGCTGTGCCGGCGGTGAACACATCACGACGGATGGCGATCGGATAGCCGAGCAGCATGGTGGCGATGGTTTCGCCAGTGCCGCCCGGTGATGCAGGATTCCTGGAGTAGGAGCCGTCAAAGACCCAGCGGCCAAAGGCGCTCTCGCCGGGAGGGCTTGCCGTTTCACCGGCGGTGCGGAACCGGAGGTCAACGCCGAACTTAATGTTGTGATTGTTTTTCAGCATCGAAATATTGGCGACGGTGGAATGCATGTGCTGATTGCGAATCAGCGGAGTCGAGCGCGCATTGCCGAGGCCCGCATATCCGGTGGTTCCGACAATGGGCGCCGAGGGCTGGAGCGGATCCTTGGTATCGCGGCCGGGAATGCGGCTCCACAGCGGGTTGGTCAGGATGGTGGGAAACAGCGACATGTCGAACTTGGTGTAGCCGTAACGGAAGTCACCGATCACGGATGGCGAGAAAGTGTGCGTCCATGCGCCCACCATATTGCGGCCGCGGACCGGGTCGTCACCGGCGAAGCTGGCCTCGTTGCCTCCGATATCAGTATTGAATGTGTCCGGAATGATGAGGTCGGCCCAGTCGATGGAATAGCGGAAGAAGAGCGAGTCCTTCTCCGATACCTGGTGATCCACGCGGGCATCGCCGCGATGAATGTTGCTGCGCTTGACGGGGTTGGAAACGAAATTGTTGGCAAGCCCGGCGCGCTGCGGGAGCGGCCACAGGTTCACCAGGCCAGCCCCGATCGGATCGAACCGGTTTGCCGGGACCTGGTCGCCCGGGAAGCGGTCCCGGATGGCAGCGCCCCCCGCCGGATTGGGCCGCGTGGTGAGCGGATCGAAGATCCCGTTCGCGGTCACACCGCGGAAATCACCGGTACGGATCGGCGCCACCGGAACCGTGACCAACTGCGTATCGCCGAACACCTCCCTGTAACCCTCGTAGTTCACAAAGAAGAACGTCTTGTTGCGGGCAATGGGCCCGCCGAGGCTCGCGCCATACTGGTTTAGTTTGAACGGCGGCTTCGGGGCGTCGGTGCGGGCGAAGAAGTTACGCGCATCGAGCCGCTCGTTGCGAAGGAACTCGAACAGGGAACCGTGGAAATCATTGGAGCCCGATTTCGACGTCACCACCACCACGGCGCCCACGCTGCGGCCGTATTCGGCGCCGGCATTGTTGGTGATTACCTTGAACTCCTGAATGCCTTCCACAGCGGGCCGGACGATAAACGTCTGCGAGATCATTTCCGTGTTGTCAATGCCGTCGAGAAGCACCTGGTTGGACTGGCTGAGCGCGCCGTTGGCCTGGATGGCCGTTCCGCCAGGACGCAGCTCGTCGGGCCGCTTTCCCGTGTTGATCGTGCCCGGCTGCGCGTAGTCAAGTCCGGAAACGCCGGGCGCCAGGATCGCCAGTTGAATGAAGTTCCGGCCGTTCAGCGGCAGCGCGTTCACGGCCCCTTGTTCGATCACCTGCCCCACGGATGAGTTCTCTGTCTGGAGCAACGGAATCGCGCCGGTGACCTCCACCGTCTGCTCCACGGTGCCGACCTCCAGCGCGATATCGAGCCGCGCTGTCTGTCCTACCTGCAACACAAAGTTGCGGAACGCCACCGGCCGGAACCCGCTTTTCGTTGCCGTAACAGTGTAGCTGCCCGGAATCAGGTTCACCGCGGTGTAACTGCCGGACTCATCGCTGGTGAAGCGGGTGCTGGTGTTTGTGCCATCGTTCCTGACGGTGACCTCGACGCCGGCCATCACCGCCCCGGTTTTGTCCGAGATTCGACCGACGATGGAGGCGCGCTCGACTTGCGCGGGGAGAACTCCCGCCAAAGCGAGAGTGAACATAAACAAGGCGCCATGACGTTTGGCAAGATTCGCACAATACTTCGCACAATACATGGAAGACTCCTTCTCTTCTGAAAAGTTCAACTAAGACGGATCGCTATAGCGATGCAATCGCCCCATCCTCATGGAACGCCATCGGGAACGGCCGTGTTCCCTGGAACGGATATTTCTTCAACGCGGCCTCACTCACTTCAAATCCCAGTCCAGGCTTGGTCGGAAGCGGGTAGCGGCCGTCCACCATCCGCATGGCCGGGAATCCGAGCAGATCCTCCCACACCTGGTTCTGTTCGCCCGCATCCACAAGCCCGCAGATCTCTTGCGCCAAAAAGTTCGGGCAGGCCGCATCTACATGGAGGCTGGCGATACCGCCCACCGGGCCTTCACAGGCGTGCGGCGCCATGCGCATTCCGGCCGCATCACCGGCAGCGGCCACTTTCCACAGGGCCGAAACGCCGCCCACGTGTGCTATGTCGGGCTGCAGAATATCGACAATTCCGAGGTCGATAATCTCGGTGAAACCGTAGGAGGCGATCAGACGCTCACCCGTGGCAATGGGCGTGGTGGACTTGCGCACGGCCCGCTGCATGGCCCGAATGTTTTCCGGCGGGCACACTTCCTCGGCGAAAAGCAGATGGAGCGGCTCCACTTCGCGCAGCAGGATGGCAGCGACGGTGGGACTGGGACGGGCGTGGAAATCCACCGCGAAATCGATGTCGGGTCCCAGACCTTCCCGGTATATCTCCAGAGCCCGCACAGCCCGCTTGATCTTTGCGTTGGTTTCCACCCATTCCAGCAGGTCGGGCAGCTGGAACTTGAAAGCCGTCACACCGGCGGCGCGCGCCTTGTCTCGCAGTTCGCGAACCTCAGACACCGTCCAGGCAGAGGCATGATAGTAACCCCGCACACCGCGCGGATCGACGGGGCCGCCCAACAGTTCATACACCGGAAGGCCCAGCACCTTGCCGCGAATGTCCCATAGCGCCTGGTCGATGCCGGAAATCGCTGATCCGAGCACCGGTCCGCCGCGATAGAAACTGCCGATGTACATCAACTGGTGGAGGTGCTCCACCTGCATGGGGTCGCTGCCGATGATCAGATCCTTCAGATCATTCACGCATGCCATCGCGGCCGCGGCCTTGCCTTCCAGCGTCGCCTCACCCCAACCGAACACGCCCTGGTTGGTCTCGAGTTTCACGAAAACGTAGGGGCGGTCTACCCTGCCCATACGCTCATCCAGCGTCACGCCGAACACTTTCATGCCCGTGATACGGAGCTTGGAACCGACATCGCGGAACAGCGCCGCACCCGGCGGTTTGTCCGTCGCCAGTTTGATCTGCGGCGCGCAATCGCAGGCGTTCCGGACCCTGTTGCTTCGAGTCTGAGCAAAGGCGCCGGCTGCGGCGAGGGCTCCAAAAAGTTCCCGGCGCTTCATACTGTCTCCTCGCTGTACTTGTTGAGAGCCTGCTCGTCCACGCGGACGCCCAAGCCCGGTTGGTTCACCAATGCGGCAAAGCCGTCTTGCGCTCGCTCCACGGTTCCGCCAAGAAGTTCCGCCCGCATCGCGCGGTCGCGCGGCGATGCCGGAATAGGGACCTCCTGCACGTATGCGTTGGTCAAAGCAGCCGCCAGATGTATGCCCAGCATGGTGGCCAGCGGACCGCCATCATGATAGGGAGCCACGGCAACATAGTGAGTTTCCGCGATGGCGGCCATGCGGCGGATCTTGTGCAGACTGTTCAGCCCCAAACTCGGGCGGAGTACGTCGACCGAACCCCATCGCAAAAGGTTCTGGAAAGTGGAGACGTCGTGGATGCCTCGCCCGAGTCCGACGGGCATGATGCTTTCGTCGGTGATCCGGGACAAGGCGTCGTTGGTGAGAACACTGGTAGGCTCGTCAAACCAGACCGGGTGTACCGATTCCAGCGCGCGCGCCACCATCGCCGCATCTCCCGGCAGCAGCGCGCCAGCGCCGTCCAGCACGATTTCGGCGTCGGCCCCGGCCAGTTTCTTGAACCCCTCCATCTTTTGGCGCACCGAATCCACATAGGCCTGCAAGCGTGTCATCGCCTCTTTCGGCGGCGCCGGCAGGGTGAAGGTCTTATACCCGTGTTCCCGCGCGAAGCGGACCGGTTCGGCAAAGGCAGCCATGCCGATGTCCGGCATTCTCGCCATCAGGCGGGCCTTGAAGCGAGTCGGGCCGCCGAGGTATTGATACACCGGCACGCCGGTGGAACGCGCCATCAGGTCGATCAACGCATTGCTGAGTGCCGCCTCCAAGGCCGGCACCGAGGCGAACCGGTTTCTTACGAATTCGAGCGCCGTGGCGCGCTGCCCGGCCAGCGCAGTTTTCGCATCGGCGATATCGGCGGCCTTCACCGCACCACCCTCACCGAAGCCGGCTACTCCCGACTGGGACAGGATCCGAATGATCGTGTACCGCCGGCCCGATTCGGGCTCGCGAATCCGCCACGCGCGCAAGCTGGCTATTTGGAGCGGCCCAGTGGCCGCCTGGGGGGGTGGCGAAAACGCCACAACGGCTTTCAGTCGCCTTCTCATTGGGGGAAGACTATCAAAATCATTCCGGTATAGCAAGACAAAGTGGCGCCGGATGAAGTAAATTCTAACTGCTTGCGTAAAATTGCCGCCGGTGCTCCTCTGCCCAGCCTTGCATGCGGGCGGCAACGTCGGGGTGCTTGGTGAGCACATTCGCGCTTTCCAGTGGATCCTCCTCCATATCAAAGAGCGAGAGTTCAATGTTTCGGGTCACATACTTGCCGGCCGCTCCGTCCTGGCCTGCTTTTTCGAGCCACCGGTAAGTGTGAGGAAGGTGAAGCTTCCAACGCCCATCGGCGCTGAGCACGCCCTCGAAGTTTGGGCCGGTCGAGAACGGGTAGTAGTCGTGCGGGTTCATTGCACCGGGTTTGTTTGTGATCAGGTCCCACACGTTTTTGCCATCAATCGGATTGGCCGGGAGATCGGCGCCGGCAAGGTGGGCAAAGGTGGGCAGCAGGTCGACGGTACACAAGGTCTTCCTTGAGGTGGAACCGGCTTTGATGGCGCCGGGGTAACGCATGATGCAGGCGCTGCGAGTGCCGCCGTCAAAGCCGGTGCCTTTGGCTTCGCGGAACGGCGTCTTGCCGGCGTGGTTGCCGTAGGAGATCCAGGGTCCGTTGTCCGATGTCATGATGACGAGCGTGTTCCCGTCCACTCCCGACGTGCGCAAGGCTTTGCTGATCTCACCTACAGACCAATCGATTTCCATCATCACGTCCGCGTAGAGCCCCTTGCCGGAGCGTCCCTTGAACTTGTCGCTGCAAAACAACGGGACATGCGGCATGGAGTGCGGCACATACAGGAAGAAGGGGGCGGAGTGGTTGCGCCGGATAAAGTCGACGGCATGCCCGGTATATTTTGTGGTCAGTTGCGTCTGGTCCTTTGGGGTCACCGGCTCAATCGCGATTTTCCCGTTCTCCCAAAATTGCAGCGGGAACTTCCGGTAGGCCTGTGGATTCTCCGGGTGAAACTCCCACATGTCGTTGGAGTACATCAGACCGGCGGATTCGTGGAAGCCGCGCGCCGGCGGGCGAGTATCTTCCTGGTCTCCGATATGCCACTTGCCGAACACACCGGAACGGTAGCCGCGCGGGGCGAGCACTTGCGCGATGGTAGCGAAGGACGGGTCCAGCCCGCGCGCCCGCGGCGGGTGTGCGCCGAACACTTTCGTGCGGCCCGGGTAGCAGCCCGATAGCAGTGAGGAGCGAGATGCGGAGCAGATCGCCTGCGGAACATAGAAATTGTTGAAGCGGCAGCCTTGCCCAGCCAGCCGCTCCACGTTCGGCGTCGGGTAAGGGGTCTTGGAGAAAGGCCGGAAATCGCTCCAGCCAGAGTCATCCAGAAAGATGACGACGATGTTAGGCGGACGAGAGGGCGCGGCTATCAGTGGCGCGGCCGCGGCCTGCAGGAAATTTCGGCGGGAGATCTGCATGGCTGACGATATCATTTTTTCGGGCGCGAGTCGGGGGCGAGCCCAGCCCTAGAAATGCGCCACCAACCCGATCCGCAACGCCCGCGCCGAGCCGGGAAGAATGTTGTTGTTGTTGTGAGCAGTCGGGTAGTAGGTGGAGTCGAACAGATTTTCCAGGTTGGCCTGGAGCCGCACCGTTTCGGTCAACGAGAAGAAGCCGGCCACATCGGCCCGGGTGAAAGAAGGCAAGCGGACCGTGTTGTCGATGGCCGCCCACATCGATGCCTGGTGAATCGTGCCCAGACCCATGCTCCAGCGCCGCAGGATGCGGAGGTTGTTCCAGAGCGAGAAAGTGTGCAGGGGAACCAGCGGAACCTTTGCGCCCAGCGGGGCGGCCACTGTGGCGCTACTGACGAAAGAGTCCTGCGTCGCGTACCCGCCGGCAATCTGCCAGCGCTTCGTAAGGGAGCCGGTGACTCCGGCCTCGAACCCATTTGTGCGCTGGCTCCCGGTCTGCACGATCCGGGTGGCATCGTTCGGATCCGGCGCGGTGGAGTTGTTGCGATCCAGCCGGTAAAGTGCCGCCGTCAGACTGAGCCCCCGGCGCAGATCCATCTTCGCGCCCACTTCATAGTTGTTGAACCTCTCCGGGCGCAGCGTTTGCGTGGTCGCGTTCAACGAGGCGAACTGATCCCCTGAGCTGGGCAGATAGGTGACGCTGTAGCTTCCATAGAGGGAGACATTGGCCACCGGCTTGAACACGAGCCCCAGGCGCGGGGCAACCAGATTGTCAGAGCGCAAAAACGGCTGGCGGGTCCGGTTGTTAACAAGGTTCGTCATGACATGGTCGTAGCGCGCCCCGGCCACCACTTGAACCTGACGTGTCAATTCGATTTGGTCCTGCACGAATGCCGCCGATACGCGATTGGTCACGAGGTTATCGGCGTCCGTACCGGACTGCCGGAAGACCGGGAAGCTGTTTACATTCGGAGACGCAAACACAGCCTGGATGGAAGTGGCTGTGCCGTTGAAGTATGCCGTGTTCCGGAAGTTGGCGGTGCGCTGGCGGCCGAATTCACCACCCATCAGGATGGTGTGCCGGAAACGGCCCGTGCTCACCACACCCGTGACATCGGTCTGGTTGTAGAGGTTCCGCCGGCCTGTCGGGTTGTTGTATCCAGAAAGGTTCACCAGCGTTTCCGTAGCATTTACCGCTCCGGGGAGAATGTTCTGATAGAACTTGCCGTAGTCGGCTGCCAGAAATGTGTTCCGCAGCAGCCATCGTCCCTGGGAATGTTCAAAGCTTGCACTGCCCAGATGCACCCCCGCCGTCGCGAAACTCCTGCCGGAATCGCCGAAATAGGTGGAGCGAGGTGCGCTCGATGGACGCCCCTGAAAAGACGGTATGCCGCGGTCCACTACCAGGCCGTCGTTGAAGTACTCATAACTGGTCCGGAACAGCGTCCGGTCCCCTACCTTGATGGTCATAGCCGGCGCAATGCCGTACCGTTCCCGGTTCACGCTGTCGCGGAAGCTGTCCGAGTTTTCGTACATGCCATTCAGACGCAAGGCAACGTTGTCCTTTAAGTTGTGGCCCAGATCCGTGGCAAAGCGCCGGTTGCCGAATGAGCCGCCCTGCAGCGAGATCTCCCTTAGCGGCAGAAACTCGGCCTGCTTGGTGACGCGATTGATCACACCGCCGCCGCCACCGCGGCCGAACGCCAGCGCGTTGGCCCCCTTCACCGCTTCCACCCGCTCGACGTTGTAGAGATCGCGAAAGTACTGCACGTCGTCGCGAATGCCATTCACGAAAAAGTCCGATGTGGTCACATTCCCGCGAATCACGGGCGCGTCCCGATGCCCTTCGCCCTGCGCCATCGTGATGCCGGGGATGTAGCGCACCACGTCCGCCATGTTCTGCATCGACTGGTCGCGAATCTGGCTCCCGGTCACCACGCTCACCGCCTGCGGAATATCGATCAACTGCGTCGACGACTTGAGCGCGCTGCTTACCACTGTCTGGTATCCGGCCCGCTCGGTCACCGTCACCACGTGACGGAACTCGCCCAGTTGCAAAACAAATTCCAGCGGAGCCGCTCCTGTTTCCTGCCCGACGCGGACCGGCCGCTGTTCTTCCCGAAACCCGTCAGCCGCAACGCTTACCTGATATACACCGGCACTGAGCGCAAGGGAAAACTTCCCATCGGCCGACGAGATCGCAGCGATTCCCGTCGAACGTCCCTCCAAAGTGGCGGTCACTTTTGCGCCCGCCACCGCCGCCCGAGATGGGTCCAGTACCACGCCGTTCAGCTCCCCCGCCTCCGCTCTTCCAGCACTCAGCACCAGAAACAGGGCAAGCAACAGTCCGCCAAATCGATTTCGCAGCATCCGGGTCTTCATGCTCCTTTTCTCCTTCAATAGTCAACATACTGCCAACCCCTGCGTAGTGTCAAGATATTTATGCAACTCATTTGCAAATATCATTTGTTGTGCAGTGTTTATGAATGATCTGATCCAAAGCAGATGCAAACGACTGCCAAATCAGGTCGTTAGCCGAACGCCGGTAACGGCCTTTCAAAGGGCTATGAAACATGTAAATGCCAGTAAAACAATCAAATTGGCCACGGCGGGAGTCCGGCATGAAGAAGGCGACTAAATACTTGCATATGGATTGCAGTTCACCATCGGTGCGAAACCGTGATAAAACAGTAATCGAGGTACTCATGAACTCAGATCGCAGACGTTTCCTGACCACTGCCGGGGCGGCCACCGTGTTCCAATTGGCCGGCAACGGCCCTACCCTCAAAGCCGCCGGCATCAACGATCAGATCGGGCTTGGATTCATCGGCAGCGGCATTCGCGGAACCGGGTTGATTGATGAGTTCAAACCCATCCCCGGTCTGCGGATGCTGAGCGTTTGCGACCTATATGACGGCTGCCTGACGCGCGCGAAGGAACAGATCGACACCAGCGTGGATGTGTGCAAGGACTATCGCGCCGTTCTGGACCGCAAGGAAATTGACGCCGTGGTGATCGCCACGCCGGACCATCATCATAAGAAGATGGTGCTGGATGCCCTTTCCGCCGGGAAGCACGTCTACATTGAAAAGCCGATGACCTGGAGCCTGGAAGAAGGGCCACAGATCATTGCCGCCGAGAAAGCCAGCGGCAAGGTGCTCCAGGTGGGCAGCCAGGCGAAGACCTCCGCATTGTCAGCCAAGGCCAAGGAACTGATTTCGAGCGGCGCCCTCGGCAAGGTGAGCATGGTGCGGTTGGCCAATCACCGCAACAACGCGCAAGGGGCATGGAAATATCCGTTGCCGCCGGATGCAAGCACGCAGACGATCGACTGGCAGCGGTTCCTTGGTGACCGCCCGATGCGCGCCTTTGACGCCAAGGTATTTTTCCAATGGCGCCGCTGGTGGGAGTTTTCCGGCGGCGTGGCCACGGATCTATTTGTGCATCTGCTCACCTGGTTGCACGAGGTGATGAGTGTGCAGGCGCCGGTGTCGGTGGCCAGCTTCGGCGGGATTGTGAAATGGAATGACGGACGCAACGTGCCGGACGTGATGAATTCGTTGTTTGAATACAAGGAAGGTTTCCAGGCCGACATCTACGTCAACATGGCCAACTCCTTCCAGGTACGCGGCAACACGATTCTGGGCGACCAGGCCTCGCTGGTGGAAGAAAGAGGAAAGTTGATCCTGTTTCCGGAGCCGATCGATTACGACGTGCAAAGCTACGGAACGCTGCAATGGCCGAAAGCGATGCGGTCGGCCTACTATGAGTCTCGCGGTTGGAAGGCCGAGGGGCGGCCGGCGCAACCCCTACCCCCGCCCGTACAGCCCCAGGAAGTGACGGTGGAGCGCGGCCCCACGCACGCCGAACACTTCATCATTTCCATGCGAGAAAGCAAAACGAGCCGCGAAAACGCGGAAGAAGGACACTACGCCGCCGGAGCGGCCCATGTCGCCAACATGGCCTACCGCAAGGGTAAGCGTCTGCGATGGGATCATCGCACAAACAAGGTGAGCGAGGGTTAACCCGCTACACCCGGTACAGATCGGCTTTCCAGTTCTTGATCGCCTGCTTGATGTCCTTTTCGGACGTGCCTTGTTCAGCCGCTTTTTTGGCCAGTTCCACAAACTCCCCATCAGAGGCAAAGCGGAGGCCGACGATCTGCCGCGTTGTGAGGCGGGGGTCGAGCAGCTTCCCAGTCATGACGTAATGGCGCAGGTTCTCCTCAACGCGGATGGCGCGGTCCTGCGCCTTCAGCGCGAAGATGCGCGCAAAAAGAGCAGTGGCCACCAGCGCCACCACCATCACCAGAATCAATGAGGCGCTGTAGATCCGCTCGTGATCTCCTATCGATTGATAGAGGTTGACCGAGGCCCCTCCCAACGTCAGAAGAAGAACCGGAAACAATACCTTATGATACGGCGTCACTAACTTGACGTGATTTGCATAGCTTTGATTTTCCATAGTAGCTCCTTTTCTATTTCACCGGCCAGTCAGGCGATTCTGTGTGCGCGCTGGCCATGATCTTTTCAATACTTGCGACAACGGATGGATTTGCGGCGGCGAGATTGGTCTGCTCGTCGAGGCCCGACTTCAAATCATACAATTCCAACGGCTTGCCGGGGCCCGGGCGAACAGCCTTCCAATCCCTCATGCGAACCGCCTGCTGGAAATTCCGTTCATGGAACTCCCAGTATAGATAGTCGTGCTGGCGTTGGCCCGGCTTGCCGAGCAGCGTTGACGCGTAAGAGATTCCGTCAATGCCGTTCGGCGCGGGGACGCCCGCCAAATCGCAGGCCGTCGGCAGGAAGTCCCAAAACGCGAAGAGATGGTCACTGGTCCGGCCGGGCTGTATGGTGCCGGTCCAGCGGGCCAGGAATGGCACGCGAATCCCGCCGTCGTAGAGATCCCGCTTGATCCCCCGCAGCGGACCGTTGTCGTTGAAGAACTCCGGATTGTGACCGCCTTCGCGGTGCGGGCCGTTATCGGAGGTGAAGATGACGAGCGTATCCCGGTCCTGTCCGGTCTCCTTCAGTTTCGCCAGCATCCGGCCGACATCGGAGTCCAGCCGCGTAACCATCGCCGCGAAATTCTTGTCCGGCCCGGGCCAACTTTTTCCCGCATAGGCGCCGGCTGAGGGCACTTCCATCCCGTTGCCAGTATCGCGGCCAAGCTCGTTGTTGGCGTGTGGAATCGTATAGGCCATCTTCAGGAAAAACGGCTGCTCCGAACGCCGCCCGATGAACTGCAATCCGCGTTCGGTAAACAGATCATGCGCGTAGTCCTTGCGCTGGGTGCCGGTATTGCCGCGCAGCAGGAATGCCGACTCGTTATCCAGCAGATGTTCCGGATAGTAGTTGTGCGCGTGAGTTTGGCTGAAGAAGCCAAACCATTCATCGAAACCCTTCCTCGTAGGATAGCCGGTGGACCCCAATTGTCCCAGCGACCATTTGCCGAACAGTCCGGTGCGATAGCCGGCGCTTTTCAGGATCTCGGTGACGGTGAGGTCCTGTGGGCGCAGAGGCAGGTCCGGATACTTGTTGCCCCTTGTCCGGGCATGACCCGTGTGATAGCCGGTCATCAGTGTGCAGCGCGATGGCGCGCACACAGTGGACCCGGCGTAGGCTTGCGAGAACCGCAAACCTTCCGCCGCCATTCGATCCAGGTTCGGGGTCTCGATCTGCTTGCCCCCGTAACAGCCGAGATTCCCATAACCAAGGTCATCGGCCAGGATAAACAGTATGTTCGGCTTGCGAGTCTGCGCCTGGGCCAGCGCCGATGCCGCCGCCGCGCCGAGAAAGTCTCTCCGGTTCATGGACTTCAGTCTATCGGAACCGAACCACCCGCGCCGGGTTGGGCCCAGGGGCTGGCCTGTCCATGGCGTCCATGGCACGACGGGTTGCGATCACAAGTTAGCACATGCTAGGTTAGTATTTGCTAATGCCTGCCACCGCCATCCGTCCCAGACTCTCCGGCCCACAGCGCCGCGCCGCCATCCTGGAGGTGGCCATCGAAGTCTTCAGCCAGAAAGGCTTCCGCGGGACCACCACGCGCGAGCTCGCCGCCGCCGTCGGTGTCAGCGAACCGGTGCTCTATCAGCACTTCGCTACCAAGCGCGCCCTGTATGAGGCCATTCTCGACATCAGGGACCAGGTAACCACCGGCGAGGTGGCGTCGGAACTGGAAAAGCATATTGATTCCGGTGACAGCCGGGCTTTCTTCACTCTCCTGGCCCGCATCGGGCTCGCCTGGTATTGCAACGATCCGCGCTATGCGCGCCTGCTCGTCTTCAGCGCCTTGGAAAAACACGAATTGAGTGACCTGTTCTACGAACGGCAGGTAACCGTCTTCTACGATTGGGTCACGCGTCATATTAACAAACAGGTCAGGCGGCGCAAGATGCGCCGGGTGAATGCCTTGCTCGCGGCCCGAATTTTCGCCGGCATGGTGAGCCACCAGGGCATGATCTTTGCCATTTATCATCCGGGAGACTTGGCCGACAGCGAGGAGCACATCGTGAAGAGCATAGTCGACATCTTTCTGCAGGGAATCAGCTTATGAAAAAACGTAACATCCTGCCGGTTCTGGCCGCGGCGGTGCTGGCCGCCTGCGGAAGCGCGCAAAAACAGTCCACCGCGGCAGCGGCCACCAAGACGGCCGCCGAGCCGGTGGAGGTGCGCCTCGCCGTGGCCGAAACACGAAAAGTGGAGCGTGCGATCAACGTCACCGGAACGCTGCATCCCGACGAGTCGGTCGCCGTCAGCTCGGAGGTGGCCGGCCGGGTCGTTTCCATGCACGCCGACTATGGGCAATCCGTCAAGAAGGGCGAGGTGATCGCCGAAATAGACAAGCAGGAGTACCAGATCCAAATCGACCGGACCCGCGCCGCGATGGCGCAGGCTTTGGCCCGCATCGGATTGCGTCCGGAACAGGAAAACGAAACACCCTCCACCACGCCCGCCATCCGGCAGGCCAAAGCCCAGTACGAAGACATGCGCGCCAAGTTTGAGAGCGCCGAACAGCTTCTCAAAACCGGCGACATCGCGCGTGAACGCTATACGGAAGCCGAAAAGGCTCTCGCCGCGCGCAAGGCTTCCCTCGATGCGGCCGAGGATGATCTCCGTATGCAACTGGCCAACCTACAGTCTCTGCGCGCCGAACGCCGTTTGGCCGAAAAGCGCCTCCGCGACACCACCATTCGCGCTCCTTTTGATGGTTCCGTCCAGGAGAAGATGGTGTCGGCCGGTCAGTACCTCAAGGAAAACACTCCGCTCGTGAGGCTTGTGAAAAGCTGGCCGCTGCGCCTGCGCCTGGATGTTCCGGAAGTGGCCGCCGGAGTGATTCGCATTGGAGACCGGCTCAGCTTTACAACCGAAGCGATTCCCGGCAAGCAGTTCGCGGCCGTGGTTCGCGAACTCAACCCCAGCCTGGACTCCCGTTCCCGCTCCTTAAACGCAGAGGCACGCCTTCTTGACTCCGGCGCCGAGTTGCGGCCCGGCATGTTTGTCCAGATCCGGCTCGTGATTCAAAAGGATGTGGAGATCGTCGTGGTGCCCAAGGAGGCTCTCTATCAGGTGGCCGGGCTCACCAAACTCTTCACCGTGCAGGATGGCAAGGCACGCGAACACCGCATACCAGCCGGCGCCACCCAGGACGGATGGGCGGAAGTTCCACGCGAGGCGGCACCTCCGGGCGCAACCGTTGCCGTCGAAAAGCTGGCCCAACTCACCGACGGCGCGCTCGTGAAAGGCCGGATGTAGCCCATGCAAAAACTGGCACAAATCTGCATCCGCCGCCCCGTTTTCGCCACCATGCTGATTCTGTTTCTGGTGGTCATGGGCATTGACGCCTACAGCAAACTCGGCGTCGACTTCTTCCCCAAGGTCGAATTTCCCATTGTGACCGTCACCACCACGCTGCGCGGCGCTGCTCCGGAAGAGGTGGAGTCTCAGGTCACCAAGCGCATTGAGGAGGCGGTCAACACCATCAGCGGCATTGACGATCTCACTTCGCTCTCGGCGCAGGGCATCTCGCAAGTCAATATTCAGTTCGTGTTGTCCAAGGACGCCGATTCGGCCGCGCAGGAGGTCCGGGATAAAGTCGCCCGCCTCCAGAGCCAACTGCCCCGGGACACTGACCCGCCTATTGTCGACAAGATCGCCACCGACGCATCTCCGGTGATCAACGTCGTCATCTCCAGTCCTCGTGATCTGCGTGAAACCACCAAGCTGGTGGACGATCGCATCAAGAAGAACCTGGAATCTCTGCCCGGCGTTGGGCAGGTCCGTCTGGTCGGGGACCGGCAGCGCCAGATACAGGTGCTACTGGACGCCGGCCGCCTGTTTGCTTACAACCTCAACATTGACCAGGTTCGCGCCGCGCTTGCCTTACAGAATGTCGAGATTCCCGGCGGACGCCTCGATCAAGGTTCCCGCGAGGTGTCGGTCCGCACGTTGGGCCGCATCGAGACTCCAGCCGACTTCAATCGCATCATCGTTTCCAATCAGACCGGCGTTCCCGTAAGGATCTCTGACATTGCCGACGTCGTGGACGGCGTCCAGGAGCCTCGCTCCCTGACCCGGCTCGACGGGATTCCCTCGGTCGCCCTGGAGATTCGCAAACAGTCCGGCACCAACACGCTCGAAGTCATCCGCACCGTGAAGGATCGTATCGCCGAGCTGCGCCCGCTGCTGCCCGCCGATCTCAAAATCGCCTATACGCGCGACCAGTCCACCTTCATTTCCGAGGCGTTCGCCGCAGTGCAGGAGCATCTGATACTGGGAGGAGTCCTCGCCGGCATCATTGTGCTGCTGTTCATTCGCAGTTGGCGCTCCACCATCATCGCCTCCATCGCCATCCCCACCTCCATCATTTCCACTTACACGCTGATGAACATGATGGGCTTCACCTTGAACCAGATCACCATGCTCGGACTCGTGCTGGTGGTGGGCATCGTCATCGACGACGCCATTGTGGTTCTGGAGAATATCTTCCGTTTCATGGAAGAGAAGGGACTGCCGCCCATACAGGCGGCCATTCAAGGCACCGCGGATATCGGACTGGCTGTGATGGCCACCACGCTCTCGCTGGTCATCATCTTCCTTCCCGTCGCATTCATGGAAGGCATCGTCGGCCGCTTCATGTCGAGCTTCGGCTTCACGGCCGCCTTCGCCATCATGGTCAGCTTGCTGGTAAGCTTCACGCTCACCCCGATGCTCTGCTCGCGATGGCTGCGTTCGACCCCCGGCGCGGACACCAAGGGAACCTGGCTCTTTCGCGCCACCGCCCGCCCCTACCGCGCCATGCTGCTGTGGTCCATGGAACATCGCTGGGTGATTGTCGTCATTTCCCTGTTGGTCACCGTCTCCAGCGTTCCCCTCTTCATGAGCATCGGAAAATCATTCCTTCCCATCGACGACCAAAGCGAATTTGAAGTCACGGTGCGCATGCCGCCGGGCTCTTCTCTCGAAGGCACCGATCAAATGATGCGGCGCGTCGAAGATGAACTCCGCCAGATGAAGGGGATCCGCAACGTGTTCACCTCCATTGGCGCGGATGTCCGCCAGCAGGTGGACCGCGGCAACGTGCTCCTCGAACTGGTTCCCCCCGACCAGCGCCCACAGACCCAGGCCGCGTTGATGCTGGAGGCGCGCAAGCGGATGGAGAAGTTCCATGACGTTGTGGTCGGCGTACAATTGCCGTCCTTGATCTCCGGCGGCGATAACCGTGAATTGATGTTCTCCATCCAAGGGCCGGATCTGCAGAAGCTGGATCAATACGCCGGCGCCCTTATCAAACGCCTCTCCCAGGAACGCGGCGTGGTGGACCTGGATTCCAACTATGAGCCCGGCAAACCGGAACTGCGCGTGGTGATCAACCGCGACAAAGCCGCGGACCTCAACGTCAACGTCTCTTCCATCGCCACTGCCCTGCGCACGCTGGTGGGCGGTGATGAACAGGCCACCACCTATCGTGAAGGCGATGACCGCTACGACGTCCTGCTGCGCGTCAAGAAGGAGTTCCGCACCTCGGCCGATGCCATGCAGCGGCTCTTTGTCCCCTCCGCCTCGCTCGGCAACGTGCCGCTCAGCAACGTGGCCCAGCTGGTGCCCTCCACCGGCCCGACGCAGATTGCGCGCTTCAACCGGCAGCGCCAGGTGATGATCATGGCCAACGTAGCCGAAGGCCAATCCTTGAGCAACGTGCTCACGGTTCTGGACGCCACCGTCGCCTCGCTCAAGCTGCCGCCCGAGTACCGCACCGGCACGGTGGGCCGCAGCAAGGAGTTTGCCCGAGCCGGGAAAAACTACGTGCTCGCGCTGATTCTTTCTCTCGTTCTGATGTACATGGTTCTCGCCGCGCAGTTTGAAAGCTTCATCGACCCGGTCACGATCCTGCTCAGCCTTCCGCTCTCTGTTCCCTTTGCGCTGCTTTCGCTCCTGCTCACCGGCGAAAACTTCTCCATCATCTATTCCTCGGTCGGCATCCTGGTTCTGTTCGGAATCGTCAAGAAAAACTCCATCCTCCAGATCGACCACATCAAGTCGCTACGCAGTCAGGGGCTCGATCGCATGCCGGCCATCCTGCACGGATGCGAGGACCGGCTGCGTCCGATTCTGATGACCACCGCCGCGCTGGTGGCCGGCATGATCCCGATGGCGCTCGGCGGTGGAGCCGGTTCCGGCAGCCGCCGCACGGTGGCTATTGTCGTCATCGGCGGGCAGACCCTTTGCCTGCTGTTGACCCTTCTGGTTACGCCCGTTGCCTATTCGCTGTTCGACGATTTGGCCCAAGCGTGGAGCCGTCTGCTCGGACGCATCCGGTTCGGCGGCGCTGCTCCTGTAGAGGCCTCCGGAGACTAACAGTCATGAGAAAGATACTATTCGCAACTTTGCTGCTGTCGAGCCTTGTACCCGCGCAAGAGCCAACCCGCGTGGGCGTCAGTGTGACCCAAAAGAAACTCACCCTCTCCGAGGCGCTGGAGACCGCCCTCAAGGGCAACCTCGAAATCGAGATCGAGCGCACCTCGGTCGCGTCCGCGCAGCTGGCGGTGAAGGCCGCCCAGGGAGCCTATGACGGTCTGTTCCGCTGGCTGCCCTCCATCGATAGCCGCACAACCCCTACCCCATCCATCCTGCTGGGCGCCGGCGGCAAGCTGGAGGAGACCGCGCTGGTACAGAACTTCTCCTATCAACAGAAGCTTCCCTGGCATGGCGCGGCTTTCTATGCCGGCTTTGACAATTCCCGGCAAACCACCACCAACCCGTTTACCGGCCTGACGCCGTACTATTCCTCGCGTATGTCGCTGCAGTTCTCACAGCCCCTGTTGCGCGGCTGGAAGACGGATTCCTACCGCACAGAGTTGAAACTCCGCTCCAAGAACACCCAGATCTCGTTGCTCGATCTGGAACTCAAGGCCATCGACGTGGTGGCTCGGGTCGAGCAATCCTACTGGAACCTTGTGGCTGCGCGCCAGGACGTGCAAGTCCAAGGCGACGGCGTGAAACTCGCCCAGGAGCAACTCGACCGCACCCGGCGCATGATCGCCTCCGGCACCCTGGCCTCGGTGGAGATCGCGGCGGCGGAGGCTGAGCTGGAGCGGCGCAAGGACAACCACTTGTCGAGCATCGGCGTGCTGGCCGAAGCCGAGAACGCGTTCAAGCTGCTCTTGAGCGCCCACCGTTCCGAGGAGATCTGGACCGACGCCATCATTCCACTCGAGGAGCGCACCGTGGACTTTGCCTCCTCCGACGACCTGCAACAGGCTGTCGCGGCGGCAATGGACAAGCGCGCCGAACTCCGGCAGCTCGCCATGCGCAAGCAGAACAACGACGTGCAAAAGGATCTGGCCACCGATCAATTGAAGCCGCAGATGAACCTGGTGGCCTCCTACAGCGCGGCGGGCCTGAGCGGAACCCAGTCCGACATCGTCAACCCCTTCACCCAAAGCTCCATCGCCACATTGCAGCGGATCAACCAGCTATCCGCGCTGCAGGGCATCGCTCCGCTGCCGCCCGCATCAGGCGGAGGAATTCCTTTGGCGTTTCTCGGCGGCTACCCGACCTCGATTTCCAACCTTTTCCATGGAGGTTTTCCCACCCTCCAGGCGGGCGTCTCCTTTGACTGGACCACACGCAACCGGGCGGCCGAAGCAGGTCTCGGCCAGGCCGTTGTAGGTGAACGCAGACTCAAGCTGGAGCGGGACCGGCTGGAACAGGCCATTGCCGCCCAGGTCCGCAACGCCATGCAGTCGCTCACAACTTCCCGCCAGCGCATCCTGGCCGCCGAGGCCAGCGAACATGCCGCCAAGGAGAAACTGGAAAGCGAGATACGCCTGTTTCAAAGCGGAGAGTCCACCAATTTCCTGGTCCTCACCCGTCAGAACGAGTTCAGTGATTCCCGCCGCCGCGTGGTGGTGGCACGGCTCGACTTCAACAAGGCCGTCTCGCGCCTCCGCCAGTCCATTGGCACAACACTGGAAGCGCACAACCTGCACGTGCAATAGATACTTGTTTGGGTCCCCGCCCTTACGGGCGGGGCTAGACGGTCGTGCGCAGGGGCAACGACAGCCCCGCCCCGTCAGGGCGGGGACCATAGCGCAACCCGGATTTCAAGGGCGCAGCCCTTGGCTAGTTTTTCTCGCCAGTTTGCTGGGGGCGCGGACGGCGCCCTTTGCGCTAATGTCCGCCGGAAGCGCCGCCAGGGCCGAGATACTCCTCCAGCCAGCCGATCCAGCGGCGGTCCACATCGCGCTGGCGCACCGGATCAGTGGGACTGTGGCCGGACACGGGGTAGGCAAAGAACCGGGTCGGCACGCCATTATCCTTCAGCGCATGAAAAAGCTGATAGGACTGCGTGATGGGCACTCGGTAGTCTCCGGTGGTGGCCAGGATCAGCGTCGGGGTCCGCATCAGATGCGCATTCTGAATCGGCGACTGCGCCATGTACTCCTTATCGCGGCCGTCCTTCCACGGCGAGCCGCCCATGCTCAGCCCCCGGCGCACGTTGGCGTCGCCCAGGTTGTACTGATCCATCCAACTGGTGACCGATGCCCCCGCCACTGCCGCCTTCCACACCTGGTAGTGCCCGATCAACCACGTCGTCATGTAACCGCCGTAGCTCCAGCCCGTGGGCGCCATTCGTGTTTCGTCCACAAAGCCGCGCTTCTTCAAAACCTCGACGCCGCTCATCACATCGCGCCCCGGACCCTCGCCCGCATCGCCGTGAATGGCCGCCTGAAAGGCATCGCCCAGGTTGTCGCTGCCGCGGTAGTTGGGTTCGAATACCACCCATCCCCGCGCGGCCAACAGTTGCGCCCGGCTGTTGAAAGCCTCCTTGGATGCCGAGCGTGGCCCGCCATGAATGTAGAGCACCAGCGGGTACTTCTGTTTCAGGTCGAACCCTGGCGGATAGGTGAGCACCGCGTCGGGGCGGAAACCATTGGGACCATCCCACTGTATGGTCTCCGTCTTGCCAAGCTCCAGCGCGGTAATCGCGTCGTTGAAGCCAGTGAGCCGCTGCACGGGAGCCGATTCCGAAGCCATGTAGTAAAGCTCGGCAGGCCGCAGCGGTTCCGAGCCGGTGAAGGCGATGGACCGGTTCGCGCCCACGGCCACGTCCACCCAGAACGGCGAGGCGGGCACGACTTTGCCCAGGCTGAGGCGGCGCGCGGCGGCTCCCTGGAGAGGCTGTATCCACAGGCCAACGGAAGTTCCGTCGTTGCCGCCCACCAGCAGTGATTGCGAATCCGGCATCCACAAGGCGCGCATCAGGTTTCTATCGATGGCGCGCGTGAGGCTGCGCCCGGGCCCGCCTGCCAGCGGGGCAACATGGATCTCGTTCACGTGGCGCGACTCTCCGTCCCGCGGATACCAGTACGCCACCTGCTTCCCATCCGGCGCAATCACCGGCTGCGACTCAAACAGGCTGTTTCCGGTAAGAGGCCGCACCTTGCCCGTGGCAACGTCCACGATCTGGATGGCGGTCAGGTGGCCGTCGCCGGAGTGCGGCGTGGCCGTCTTCACAATCGCGATCGAGCGCCCGTCCGGTGACCACGACACCGGCGAGGACGGCGGGCTCGGCGGCAGGCTGCGCGGGAGGCTCCAGGTCCCGGAGGTGATGCGCTTTGCCTGCTCCCCTGCCGCGGAAATGATCCACAGATGCGTGGGGCGCGGCGCAGCGGCGGTGAGGAAGTCATCATTGCCCACCTCGAATACATCGTTATGGCGTTCCGGTCCCGTCACTTTCGCCGCCTCGTCCGTGGTCGTGAAAGCGATCCGGGCGCCATCCGGACTCCAGGCAAATTGCTGCACTCCTTCCGGCGCTTTGGTGAGTTGAATGGCATCGCCGCCCGACATCGGCATCACATAGATCTGCGGTTTGCCTCCAGCCGGGGGAGCAAGGAACGCAAGCCGGTCCCCATTCGGCGACCATCGCGCCGCGCTCACCCGCCCGCGTCCGCTCGTCAACACGCGCTGATTCCGGGTGGCGATGTCCACCAGCACCAGTTCCGCATCGGACCGGTTGTCCTCGAAGTTGGCCCGGGACACCAGAACTACGATAGACTTCCCATGTGGGGCAATCTGCGGATCCGAGACCCGCACCAGCTTGCCCACATGTTCATAGCCGAACCGCTCGGCATGCGCTAAGGTGGTAATCAGAAATAGAGTGAACAGAAGTCGTGGCATCGCGAAGATTATACTCCCGTGTGCCTGAGAGGAAAAGACTGGCTTTCCAGCCCCTGCCTGGTGTATGAAACAATCAGGGAAAGAGTTGTTTGCGGATAACTTGTGGAAATCCCTGCGGCAGGTCTTTGATTTCATGCAGATTGCATCCACAGGCGCCGCCGCCGCGCGGCCCGGTTTTTACACAGTCCAACCTGTTGCGGGCCTTGCCTTTAGTTTTGCTTGTATCCGCCGCCCGGTTTCCGCTACGTTGGTTCAACAATAATGGCCATTCAGGACATCTCGCTCGAACGGGGCCTCCCCTCCAATATTGACAGTGAGCAGTTGGTGCTCGGCTCCATCCTGCTGGACGACTCTGCCTTTGTCCTGGTGGCCGGGACGCTCGAGCCCGAAGACTTCATGCTCGAAAAACATCGCCGCATCTTTGCGGCCATGGCCGGGCTGAACGAGGCGGGTGAAAAGATTGACCGCGTCACCGTTGCCAATGAATTGATGCGGCGCGGACAATTGGAGTCAGTAGACGGAATCTCCTACCTGGTTTCGCTCGACGACGGGCTGCCTCAGATCTACAACCTGGAAAGCTATGTCCGCATCGTCAAGGAGAAGTCCCTCCTGCGGCGCATCATCCTGAATTCACAAAAGCTGATTCAGCGCTGCATGCTCGACCAGGAAGACCCGGGCGTCATTCTCGGCGATGCCGAAGAGTCCATGCTCCGGCTGAGCGATATCCGGGCGCGCCAGGATCTTCTCAACCCCGGCCAGATTATTGAAGAGTTTGAAGGCGGCCTGAGCGCGTTTCTGGACCCGAGCCGCCGCATCCGGGGCGTCAGCACCGGCTTTCTGAAGCTGGATGAAATGATCGGCGGTCTGCATCCGGGCGAGCTCGCCATCCTGGCCGCCCGTCCGGCCATGGGAAAAACAGCCCTCGCCTTGAACATAGCCCAGCACGTGGCCACTCATCACGACATTCGCAAGCCCGTGGCTGTATTTTCTTTGGAAATGTCCCGCGAGCAGTTGCTCACCCGTTTGATCTGCGCCGCGGCTAGAGTGGACCAGCAGAAGTTCCGGCTCGGGTTCCTGAATGCGGACGAGAGGCGGCGCCTGCAACTGGCGGCCAGCGACTTGGCCGACGCCCCGCTGTTCATTGACGATACCGCCGGAGCCAACCTCATGGACATCCACGCCAAGCTCCGCCGCTTGAAGGTCGAGCACGGTTTGAGCCTGGTGGTGATCGACTACCTGCAACTGATGAGCAGCCGCGGCCGCTCCGAAAACCGTACGCAAGAGGTCAGCGCCCTCTCGCGCGGCTTAAAGCTGCTTTCCAAGGAATTGAAGGTCCCCATGCTCGTGCTCAGCCAGTTGAGCCGCGCCACCGAGACTCGCCCCGGAGACCACATCCCGCAGTTGAGCGATCTGCGCGAGTCCGGATCCATTGAGCAGGACGCCGATCTGGTGGCTTTTATTTACCGGCCAGAGTACTATAAACCGGACCGGGAAGATCTGCGCGGCATCGCCGAAATCCACATCGCCAAGCAGCGCAACGGCCCCATCGGCAAAGCGAAGCTGGCGTTCCTGAAAGAGTTCACCAAGTTCGAGAACCTGGCCTCGGACATTGGCGACGAGCCAAACTAGGCGGCAAAGGCCAAACTATATCGCTTCCAGTTCCTCTTCCAGTAACTGCTTCTGGTGGAGATCCGCATAGTAGCCCCCAGCCCCCAGCAACTCCAAATGCGTCCCGGACTCGGCCACCTGCCCGTTCTCGATCACGTAAATGCGGTCCGCATTCCGTACGGTCGAGACCCGGTGCGAAATCAGGATCGTCGTCCGGCCCCGCATCACTCCCGCCAAATGGTTCAGAATCCGCTCCTCGGTCAGCGTATCGACACTCGACAAAGCGTCGTCCAGAATCAGGATCCGCGGATTGCGCACAATGGCCCGCGCAATCGCCGTCCGCTGCTTCTGTCCACCCGACAGCGTAATCCCGCGCTCGCCCACGCGGGTTTCCAACCCGTCCGGAAACCCCTCGATGTCCGGCCCAAGCCCCGCGATCCGGGCCGCGCGTTCAATCTCCTCCGTCGTCGCCGTCTCAATTCCAAACGCAATGTTCTCGCGCAGGGTCGCGCTGAATAGGAACGTCTCCTGTGGCACGAATCCGATCTGGCGCCGCAGCTCGGCCGGATCCAATTCCCGCAGATCCACGCCGTCCAGATGCACCGAACCCTCGCTCGGGTCCATCAGCCGCGGTATCAATTGCACCAGCGTGCTCTTGCCGCTGCCCGTGTGCCCGACAATGGCCACCGTGTGTCCCGCCGGGAGCGTGAGACTCACCCCGTCCAGCGCCGCCCGCCCCGCGTAGCGCACCACCGTATTTCGAAATTCGATCTCCCCGCGCACTTCCCCGTCCAGCCGCCGCGCCCCCTCGCGCGACGCAATATCGGGCTGCTGCGAAAAGATCTCGTTCAACCGCTCCACCGACGCCTTGCCGCGCTGCATCAGGTTCACCACCCAGCCCATCGCAATCATCGGCCAGGCGAGCATCCCCATGTACACGTTGAACATCATAAAACTGCCCAG
>Ga0080064_1002870_pt1 | contig 25984 bp, 32 predicted proteins | sample Subgrocontami54m_FD_69260 | JGI IMG/M metagenome (GOLD analysis project Ga0080064, IMG submission 69260) | Subsurface groundwater microbial communities from S. Glens Falls, New York, USA - GMW46 contaminated, 5.4 m (SPADES assembly) (version 2) ...
GGGGCGGGCTGGCGCCGCCCCGCCCGCCATTCCATGGCCAGTGCGTCGAGCAGCAGCAGACGGCCGGCGAGGCTTGCGCCGATGCCGGCCAGCAATTTCAGCGCTTCGGCCGCCTGCATCGAACCGATGATGCCGGTGAGCGGTGCGAACACGCCCATCACCGCGCAGCGCATGTCGGTATCGTCGCCCTGCTCCGGAAACAGGCAGTAATAACACGGCGAAGCCGCGTCCCGCAGATCAAAAACCGCGATCTGCCCGTCGAAGCGCACCCCCGCACCCGACACCAGCGGCTTCGCGTGCGCGACGCAGGCGCGGTTGATCGCGTGGCGGGTGGCGAAATTATCGCTGCAGTCGAGCACGACGTCCGCATCGCGTACGAGCCGGTCGAGTTGCGCGCCGGCGACGCGCTCGGTGAGCGCGTTGACCGTGACTTCCGGATTGAGCGTCGCCAGCGTGCGCCGCGCCGATTCCGCCTTGGGGCTGCCGATCGCGTCAAAGCGGTGCACGATCTGGCGTTGCAGGTTGGTGAGGTCGACCGCGTCGCCATCGCAGATCGTAAGCGTGCCGACACCGGCGGAAGCCAGGTACAGCGCGACGGGCGAGCCGAGGCCGCCGGCACCGACGATCAGCGCGTGCGAGCGGCGGAATTTTTCCTGGCCTTCGATGCCGAGCTGTGGCAGCAGGATGTGCCGGCTGTAGTGCAGTAGCTGGTCGTCGTCCATTTTTTCTCCTCCGCAAAACGCAACGCCCGGCTGCAGCCGGGCGTTGCAGCGGCATGACGGCGCGCGTTAGTTGGCGCGCGCGAGGGCGCGGCTTTTCAGGAACAGGAGCGCCTGCCCCAGCTCGTAGTCGTTCTTGGCCACGATCTCTCCCGGCTGCGGCCTGGTGGTTTTCTCGTCGACATCCTTCGGCCGCGGGTCGGGAACGAAATTGAACGCGTTGGTGGTCGGCGGCGCGACGCGGTCGGCCGCGTCTTCGCTGCGCTCGTTGAGCAGATGCTTGGTCAGATCGGCCTCGCGCATCCTGAGACTGGAGTCCGCGCGGCCGGCAGTGCCGTCATCGAGCGTGATGTCCGGAACAATGCCCTTGGCCTGGATCGAGCGGCCGTTGGGCGTGTAATAGCGCGCGGTGGTGAGCTTGATCGCGGTGCTGTTGCCGAGCGGCAGTATGGTCTGCACCGAGCCCTTGCCGAATGTCTGCGTGCCCATGATGACCGCGCGCTTGTGGTCCTGCAGCGCGCCGGCGACGATCTCGGAAGCCGACGCCGAGCCGCTGTTGACGAGCACCACCATCGGTACCTTCTTCACTTCCGCGGGCAGCTTGGTGAGATAGTCGTCCTTCAGCCGGCCGCGCAGGTAATGCTCGGGGCTCGCGGTGAGGCGCATTTTTGCGTCGTCGGTGCGCCCGTCGGTGTAGACCACCAGCGCATTCTGCGGCAGGAACGCCGCCGATACCGCGACCGCGCCGTTCAGCAGTCCGCCCGGATCGTTGCGCAGATCGAGCACGATGCCGCGCATTGCGCCGCGGTTTTCCCTGAATGCCGCCTCGATCGCTTTGGCCAGCGTCTCACCGGTCTGCTCCTGGAACTGGGTGACGCGGAAATAAGCATAGCCCGGCTCGAGGACCTTCGATTTCACGCTCTGGATCTTGATCACGGCGCGGGTGAGCGTGACGATGATCGGCTTCGACTCGCCCTTGCGCGCGATGGTGAGCGTGATCTTCGTGTTGGGCTTGCCGCGCATGCGTTTCACCGCATCGCTGAGCGTCATGCCCTTGACCGCGGTCTCGTCGAGCTTGATGATCAGGTCGCCCGGCTTGATGTTGGCGCGCGCGGCCGGCGAATCGTCGATCGGAGAGACGACCTTGACGTAGCCGTCTTCCATGCCCACTTCGATTCCCAACCCGCCGAATTCGCCTTGCGTGCCGACCTGCAGTTCGCGGAACGCGTCAGCGTCGAGGTAGGACGAATGCGGGTCCAGGCCGGCGACCATGCCGGTGATCGCCTCGGTGATGAGCTTCTTGTCCGCGACCGTTTCGACGTAGTCGCTCTTGATGCGCCCGAACACTTCAGTGAACGCGCGCAGCTCCTCAACGGGCAGCGGCGCGAGTACATCGCGTTGCGCGACCGCCGAAAAATTGAGCGAAATCATCACGCCCAGACACGCGCCGAGCGCGATCAACCCTGCTTGCTGCAATTTGCTGCGCATTGCCAGTCCCATCAAAAAAAGTTCATTATCTCAGGTTGACCCAGACCAGCGGGTCGAATGCCTTACCTTGATGCCTAATTTCAAAGTATAAACCGGAATTCGCATTCCCGCCGCTATTGCCCACCGCGGCCACGGTCTCCCCGCCCAGGGTCGCCGCGCCGACCTCCTTGTACAAGGACTCGTTATTGCCGTACAGGCTCATGTAGCCGCCGCCGTGGTCGATGATCAGCAGGTTGCCGAAGCCGCGCAGCCAATCAGCGAACACCACCCGGCCCGCCGCGATCGCCTTGACCTCCTGGCCGGCGGGAGCCGCGATGAACAGTCCCTTCCACGACAGGCCACTGTCTTCACGTGGACTGCCAAAGCGGTTGCGAAGTTCCCCGCGCACCGGCAAATTGAGCCGGCCTTTGAGCTGGGCGAACGGGCTGCCGTCGCCCGAGGCATCCGGCAGGCGGTCGTTGCGCAGCGTCTGCGGCCGCGTGCGCGACAGCATCCGGCTCAGTTGCTGGACCAGCGTGGCGAGCCGGTTTTCGTTGCGTTTGAGGGTCGAAATCTCGCGCCGCTGCTGCTCAATCTGGCGCGATACGCGCACCAGCACCGTTTTGCGCGCGCGTTGTTCGGCTTCCAGGCGCTTGCGCTGCGCCTGCTGCCTGGCATCGATCGCGGCGAGCTCGGCGCTTTGCTGCCGCGTCGCGCCTTCGAGTTCGTTGAGCCGGCCGAGATTCGCGCGCAGGTTGCGGATCAGATCGGCGCGCGCGCGCGACAGATGGGTGAGGTAATGCAGCTCACGCGCAATCCGGTTCGGATCATCGCGGTTCAAAAGCAGTTTCAGCGCGTCCGGCTGCGCGCCGATGTACTGCTGGTAGAGGAGCCGCGCGAGCCGCGCCTGCTGGGCGTCGATTTCGGCTGTCGCGCGGCGGCCCTTGCCCTGCAGCTCGCTCAGCTGCGCATTGAGCGTGCGCCGTTGCCCGGCGAGTTCGCGCAGCACGCGGTTGGTTTCGGAGATTGCGCGCTCCGATTCGCGCAGCGAGTCGGCTGCCTCGCTCTTGGTTTCCTCGGCCGCCGCAAGGCGCTGCTGCAGCGCGTCGATGCGGCTGCGCAGCTGCCGGAGCTCCTCTTTCTGTGCGCCGGATGCCGGGGCCGCGGCCGCCGCAGCGGCGCACGCCGCCGGCAGCAACAGCAATGCGAGGAGGACGTATCTAGACAAAATCGATCAGGGGCTTGCCCGTCATTTCCGGTGGCTGCGGGAGGCCCATCATCCTGAGCAGCGTCGGCGCCACATCCTGCAGCGCGCCGCCGCCGCGGACTGCGGCCTTGCGCCCGATGTAGAGCAGCGGCACCACATTCAACGTGTGCGCGGTGTGCGCCTGATGGTTGACCTCGTCGAGCATGGTTTCGGCGTTGCCGTGATCCGAGGTGATCAGCACTTCGCCGCCGTGGCTGCGCATCGCCTCGACGACGCGCCCGAGGCATTCGTCGAGCACTTCGATCGCCTGGGTCGCCGCCGCGAGATTGCCGGTGTGGCCGACCATGTCGCCATTGGCGTAGTTGCAGACGATGGCATTGAAACGGCGGCTGGCGATCGCCTCCACCAGCTTGTCGGTCAGCTCGTATGCGCTCATCTCGGGTTTCAGGTCGTAGGTCGCAACCTTGGGCGAAGGCACCAGCACGCGCTCCTCGCCGGGATAGGGGGTTTCGACGCCGCCGTTGAAAAAATAGGTGACGTGCGCGTACTTCTCGGTCTCGGCGATGCGCAGCTGCCTGAGTCCCTGCGCGGCGACGTATTCGCCGAAACCGTTGCTGACGTTTTGCGGCAGGAATGCCGCCGGCAGCGCGAAGTCCGCGCCGTAGCTGGTCAGCGTGCAGTAGTAACCGAGTTTGGGCACGTAGCCTCGCGCAAAACCGCTGAACCCGGGATCGGTGAGCGCGCGTGTCATCTGGCGGGCGCGGTCGGCGCGGAAATTCATGAATACCACCGCATCGCCGTCGCGCATCGGCGCGGCCGGCGCGATCGCGGTCGCCTGCACGAACTCGTCGTTTTCGCCGCGTGCATAGGCTTGCTCGAGCGCGGCCAGCGCATCGGCCGCCTGGTACGGCGCCTTGCCCTGCGTGAGCAGGTCGTAGGCGGCCTGCACGCGTTCCCAGCGCTGGTCGCGGTCCATCGCATAGTAGCGTCCGACGATGGAGGCAATGCGCCCGGTTTTGAGCTGCGCGCATTTGTGCTGCAGCAGCGCGAGCGACGCGGCGGCGCTCCGGGGTGGCGTGTCGCGCCCGTCGAGGAACGCGTGCACGCACACGTTCGTGACACCGGCAGCGGCCGCCAGTTCGACCATGGCGGCGATTTGCAGCTCGTGGCTGTGTACCCCGCCCGGCGACACCAGTCCGAGGATGTGCAGCGCCGAATGATTCGCGCGCGCGGTGGCGGCGGCTTTATTCAGTACCGGATTGGCGAAAAACCCGCGGTTTTCAATCGCGGCCTCGATGCGCGTGTAATCCTGATAAACCACGCGACCCGCCCCGATGTTGAGGTGACCGACTTCCGAATTGCCCATCTGCGCGGTGGGCAGGCCGACCCATTTCTCAGAGGCGTCGATGGTGGTATGCGGGCAGGTCCGCCACCAGAAGTCCCAGTGCGGCTTGCGCGCCAGGCAGATCGCGTTGTGTTCGCACGCCTCGCGGTAGCCGAAGCCGTCGAGTATGATCAGCAGCGCCGGCGTTACATCCATGATTTGCTGTGCTTTCTGTGGCCGCATGAATACTGTATCATTTTATTCTATTTTGTTGATGGACGTTGCCTGGACAGGATTGGGATGCCAAAAAAAGTCGACATGCGCGCGTTTCTGATCGACAAGCAGGAGCATATCGAGCAGGCCGCGCGCGCGATGAAGGCGATGTCGCACCCGCTGCGCCTCAAGATCCTGTGCGTGCTTGCCGACCAGGAAGTCAGCGTGCAGGACATCGTCGAGAGCGTCGGCACTACGCAAAGCAACATTTCCCAGCACCTCGCGATTCTGCGCGACAAGGGCGTGCTGCGCACCCGCAAGGACGCCAACCGCGTTTATTACCGCGTCGGCGATTCGCGCACGCTGGTGTTGCTGGGCATGATGCGCGAGGTATTCTGCGGCATCAGCGACTGACGGGTAGGTTATCATTACGCCCCTGCGGTGCAGCGCTTGCCCCGAATCCGCGGTTTTGACTTGAATTCAACCTCACAGGAATCACTTTTGGACACCTCGTTTCTGACCTTCTTGCAGAAAAACCCGTGGCACATGATGCTGTTCGGCACCGCCGTGGTGACCGGCGGCATGCTGATCTGGCCGCTCGTCAACCGCCTGCTCGGCGCGGGCGCGCCGCAGGTCGGCCCGACCGAGGCGGTGCAGCTGATCAACCGCCGCGATGCGGTGGTGCTCGACGTGCGCGACAAGGCGCAGTTCGCGGCCGGCCATATCCCGAACGCGCGCAATATCCCGCTGCCGGAACTGGATGGGCGCCTGCGCGAAATCGAGAAATTCAAAGCGCGCCCGATCGTCGTCAGCTGCCAGTCCGGCGCGCGCTCGGCGGGCGTTTGCGGGCTGCTCAGGAAAAACGGCTTCGGCGAAGTTTTCTCGCTGCGCGGCGGCATCGGCGGCTGGGTGGAAGCAAGCCTGCCGGGGGAAAAATAAATGGCCGCCGTGATGATGTACGCGAGCGGCACCTGCCCTTACTGCACGCGGGCGGAGCGCCTGCTCACTGCGAAGGGTGTTACGGAAATCACCAAGATCCGGATCGATCTCGATCCTGAGAAACGCCGCGAGATGATGGCACGCACCGGGCGCCGTACCGTGCCGCAGATCTACATCGGCGACACCCATGTCGGTGGTTACGACGATCTTGCCGCCCTCGATCAGGCCGGCGGACTCGATGCACTGCTGCGCGCCTGATCTCCCGATAAATCTGCCCAGGAACTGCCATGAGCGAATCACCGCAACCGACGTTTGCCATCGAGAAAATCTACCTGAAGGATCTGTCGGTCGAAGTGCCGAATGCGCCGGAAGTATTTCTCGAGCGTGAAGCGCCCACCGTCGACGTCAACGTCGGCAGCAGCGCAAGAGCGGTGCAGGACGGGCTGTTTGAGGTGGTGCTGACCGTCACCATCACCGCGAAGATCAAGGACAAAGCCCTGTTTCTGGTGGAAGCGGCACAAGCCGGGGTGTTCCAGATCCGTAACGTGCCGCAGCAGGACGTCGGCCCGCTGCTCGGTATCGCATGCCCGAACACGCTGTTTCCGTACGTGCGCGAGACAATCTCCGCGGTGACTTCGCGCGCCGGCTTTACTCCAGTGGTGCTGGCGCCGATGACGTTCGAGGGAATCTACCAGCAGCAAATGCAGCAAATGCAGCAGGCGCAACCGCAACCGGGCGCCAAGCCGAACTGAGTCGGCCATGGCGACGTGGCTGGCGTGCGGTGCCGCGCTACTGCTCGTTTTCGTGCAGGCGGAAACCCGTGCCGCCGATTTCCGCTCAATTGGAGAGAATGCCGCGGTGCTCTACGACGCGCCGTCAGCCAGAGCGAGAAAACTCTACGTGCTCGGGCGCAGCTATCCGGTCGAAGTGATCGTGGTCGTCGAAGGCTGGATCAAGATCCGCGACGCGGGCGGCGAGCTGGCGTGGATCGAATCGCGAGCCTTGAGCGAGCGCCGCACGGTGATGGTGAAAACGCCGCTCGCCGACATACGGCAGGCGGCCGACGACCATGCGCCGCTCGTATTCCAGGCTGAACAAAGCGTGCTGCTCGATCTGATTGATCTGACCGGCACCGGTTGGGCGCGCGTGACGCACCGCGACGGGCAGAGCGGCTACGTCAAACTGAGCCAGGTCTGGGGAACATGAAGCTTGCCGTGCTCGGCGCCGGCGCGTGGGGCACAGCGATCAGCATCAGCCTTGCCCGGCGCCACCGCCTCGTGCTGTGGGCGCGCGATGCCCGGCAGGCGCGCGAAATTGCTGCAACGCGCATTAACCAGCGCTATCTGCCCGGATTTCCCATTCCGGACGCGATTGCCGTAACCGCCGAGCTTGCTCCCGCGCTTGACGCCTGCGACGTGATATTGGTGGCAACCACCACCGCCGGGTTGCGCCCGACGCTGCGGCGGCTCGCCGCCGCGGGCAATACGGCGCCGCTCGCGTGGCTGTGCAAAGGCTTCGAAGCTGAAACGGCGCAGCTGCCGCATCAGATCGCGGCCAGCGAGTTGCCGCCGGCACTGCCGCGCGCGGTGCTGTCGGGGCCGAGTTTCGCCACCGAGATCGCGCGCGGCCTGCCGGCCGCGCTGACACTCGCGAGCCACGATCCTGAATTCGCGGCGCGCGTCGCACGCGAGCTGCACGGCAACGCGGTGCGAATTTATTCGAGCGACGATGTGATCGGCGTTGAAGTTGCGGGTGCATTGAAGAACGTGATGGCAATCGCCGCCGGTATCAGCGACGGTCTGGGCCTTGGCGCCAACGCGCGCGCTGCCCTGATCACACGCGGATTGGCCGAAATCACGCGCCTTGGACTCAAGTTCGGCGGACGCCCCGCAACGTTCATGGGGCTGGCGGGCGCAGGCGATCTGATCCTGACGTGTACCGGGGATCTGTCGCGCAATCGCAACGTCGGTCTGCAACTCGCCCGCAATATCCCGCTCCCGGAAGTGCTGCGCTCGCTCGGACACGTTGCGGAGGGCGTTCCCACCGCGCGCGCGGCCGACCGCCTGGCGAGAGAACTAGGCGTCGAAATGCCGATTACGCGCGCGGTGTGCCGCGTCCTGGACGGGAACGTTCCCGCGCTCGAGGCGGTGCAGGAACTGCTGCAGCGCGATCCCAAGCCTGAGCACCGCTAACGCGCAGCAGCACCGGCGAAATCGAGCTGCCGCCACGCCTCGTAGATCACGATCGCCACCGTGTTCGCGAGGTTGAGGCTGCGACTGCCCGGCAGCATGGGCAGCCTGAGTTGTGCCACCGACTGCGACCGCACCTGCGGCGGCAGGCCCCGGGTCTCGGGGCCGAATACGAACACATCGCCGGCCTGATAGCGGACCTGATCGTGGCGCTGCAGGCCTTTGGTGGTGACCGTATAGATGCGGCGCGCGGCGAGAGTTTGCCGGCAGCGCTCCCAGTCGTCGTGCAGCGTGTAATCGATCCCGGCGCGGTAATCCATGCCGGCGCGCTCGAGTTGCTTGTCTGAAAGTGAAAACCCGAGCGGCCGCACCAGATGCAGGCGGCACCCCGCATTCGCGCACAGCCGCATGATGTTGCCGGTGTTGGGCGGGATTTCGGGTTCAAACAGCACGATCTCGAACATGGCGGAGACTCGCAAACCTGCAAGATACAGGATACGGTTAAAGCGTTCTTGCCACCATCCAGCCCTGAACTTCGAGCGCGCCGGCCTGGCGGAGATTACGCGCAAGTTCATTGAGGGTGGCACCGGTCGTCATCACGTCGTCGATTACCGCGACGCGTTTTTCCCGGAGATCGGCGTCGCACACGAACGCACCCCGGATGTTCTGCGCGCGCTCGCGCCAAGGCAGGGTCGCCTGCGGCGCGCTGTCGCGCACGCGGCGGCATGCATTCGCCGCGAGCGGCACTCCGGTCGCGCGGCTCACCACCCGCGCGATCTCGAGCGCCTGGTTGAAGCCGCGGCTCAGCAGCCGCTGCGGTGCGAGCGGCATCGGGATGATGAGGTCGGCGTCCCCCGCCAGCCGCGCGCTCAGAGCCTGCGCCAGCAGCGTCGCAAGCGCGAGGTTGCCCGCGTACTTATAGTGGTGAATGAGCGGCGCAAGCGGCCACGCATAGACAAACGCCGCGCTGACCCGGTCGAAGCGCGGCGGGTGGCTCAAACAGGTGCCGCAAATGGCGCCGTCGGCCGTCGGCAGCGCGCATTGCGGACAGCGCGCGTCCGGAAGCCACGGCAGATGCGCGTAGCACGCATCGCAGACCGGCTTCGCCAAGGCTGGCGCGGCACACAACAGGCATTGCTGTGGAAGCATGGCCCGCGCAAAAACAAGGCAGTTGTTCAAAAACCCCGTGCGCCAATTTGACACCCGGTGCATGATCGATGATGATGCGAAACTCATGATCTGAAAGATGTTTCCCTGATTGGATCGATCACCCGCAAATTATGGATACCCTTCCTCAAAACGCCCCAGACCGCGTATACGCTGACAACGCTGCAGATCCGCGCTGGAGCGTCGGCCGCGTGGCGGCGCTGTTCGAGTTGCCGTTCAACGACCTGATACATCGCGCGCACACCGTGCACCGCGCGCATTTCGACCCCAACGCCGTGCAGTTATCGACGCTGCTTTCGGTCAAGACCGGCGGCTGTCCCGAAGACTGCGGCTATTGTCCGCAGGCTGCGCGCCATCACACCGGTGTCGGCAACGAGGACATGCTCGCGGTCGATGCGGTGCTCGCCGCGGCACATGCGGCGAAGGCACAAGGCGCGACGCGGTTTTGCATGGGGGCCGCGTGGCGCGGGCCGAAGCAACGCGATCTCGAGCGCGTGATCGACATGGTGAAAGCGGTGCGCGCGCTCGGCATGGAAACCTGCGCGACGCTCGGCATGCTGAAAGCGGGCCAGGCAGAGCAGCTGAAGGCGGCCGGCCTCGATTACTACAACCACAACCTCGATACCGCGCCCGAGTTCTACGGCGAGATCGTCACTACACGCACGCAGGACGACCGTCTCGATACGCTGCGGGAAGTGCGTGCCGCCGGCATTAACGTCTGCTGCGGCGGCATCGTCGGCATGGGTGAGTCGCGGCGCATGCGCGCGGCACTCATCGCGCAACTCGCCAATCTCGACCCCTATCCCGAAAGCGTGCCGATCAATAATCTGGTGCAGGTCGAAGGCACGCCGCTGCACGGCAGCGCGAGGCTCGATCCGTTCGAGTTCGTGCGCACCATCGCCTGCGCGCGCATCACGATGCCGAAGGCGATGGTGAGGCTGTCGGCCGGCCGCCAGGAAATGCCCGAAGGTATCCAGGCATGGTGTTTTTTCGCCGGCGCCAATTCCATTTTCTATGGCGACAAGCTGCTCACGACCGGCAATCCGGAGGCTGCACAAGACCGTGCGCTGATGGGCAGGCTCGGCATGTATCCGATGGAATTGAAAGGTGAGGAGTAGTCTCGCCGACGAATTGCGGCAGATCGAGGCGCAGGGACTGACGCGCCATCGTCGCGTGCTTGAAAGCCCGCAAGGCGCGCGGGTAGTGGTAGATGGCCGCGAGTTCCTGGCGTTCTGCAGCAACGATTACCTGGGGCTCGCGGGCGATCCGCGGCTGGCGGCGGCAGCGCGCGAGGGGACGGCGCGTTACGGCGTTGGCGCCGGCGCCTCCCACCTGATCCTCGGCCACGCCGCCGCCCATCACGCGCTCGAGGCCGCGCTCGCGCAATTCGTGAGTTTGCCGCGCGCGCTGCTCTTCTCGACCGGGTACATGGCGAACCTCGGCATCGTGACCGCGCTGGCCGGGCGCGAAGATGCGGTGTTCGCTGACAAGCTCAACCACGCTTCGCTCAACGACGCAGTACTGTTGTCGCGTGCCGCTTTCAGGCGTTATGCGCATGGCGATCTCGCCGCACTCGAAAAACTGCTTGCCGCAAGCCGGGCGCGCCGCAAGCTGGTGGTGACTGACGCGGTGTTCAGCATGGACGGCGACATCGCGCCGGTGCCGGCATTGCTGCGCCTGTGCGAACGCTACGACGCGTGGCTCGTGCTCGATGACGCGCACGGTTTCGGCGTGCTGGGGGCGACCGGCGCCGGCGTGCTGCAGCATTTCGGAGTCACCTCCGAACGCATCGTTTACATGGCCACGCTCGGCAAAGCGGCGGGCGTGTCAGGTGCATTTGTCGCGGGAGAGCCCGCGTTGATTGAAATACTGGTGCAGCGCGCGCGGCCCTACATCTACACCACGGCGATGCCGCCGCTGCTCGCGCACGCGCTGCTCACGAGCCTCGATATCATCGTGGCTGAGGCGTGGCGGCGCGAGCGGCTCGCGCAGCTCATCACGCGGCTCAAGCGGGAGGTCGCAGGACTGCGCTGGCGCCTGGCTCCGTCGGATACTGCGATCCAGCCGCTCGTGATCGGCGCGAACGATGAGGCGGTGCGCGTCTCGGAACAGCTCACGCGGCGCGGGTTGCTGGTGCCGGCAATCCGGCCGCCGACCGTGCCCGTGGGAAGCGCGCGGCTGCGCATTTCGTTGTCGGCGGCGCACCGCGAGCAGGACGTCGCGCAGCTCGCTGGCGCTTTGCTTGAAATCGAAAAAGCATCGTGAGCCGCGAATGACTTTGCACGTTGAAGCCAGTGGCAGCGGCCCGGATCTCGTGCTGCTGCACGGCTGGGGAATGAACGCCGCAGTGTGGGGCGAATTGGCCACCGAGCTTGCGCAGCATTTTCGGCTGCATTGTGTTGATCTGCCGGGCCACGGCGCAAGCCCCGCGTGCGCACCCTGCACGCTGGACGAACTGGCCGATCGGCTTGCAGCAGGGCTGCCTCGGCGGATGGTCGTGTGCGGCTGGTCGTTTGGCGGACAAGTGGCGCTCAACTGGGCACTGCGCAAGCCGGACCAGATTGAGCGCCTGGTATTGCTGGCCGCCACGCCGCGCTTCGTGCGGGGCGCGGGATGGAACTGCGGCGTAGACGCCGCCGTGCTGGACGATTTCGCGCGCGGCCTCGCCCGCGATTTCAGCGCCACGCTGCAGCGCTTTACAGCGCTGCAGGCGCAGGGCGATGCAGACGCGCGCGGCGTGCTGCGCCGGCTGCGCGAGCAGTTGCTCGCGCGCGGGGCGCCGGATGTGGCGGCGCTCGACGCGGGATTACGGCTGCTCAGGGAAACTGATATGCGCGACAGACTGGAACGTATAACGCAGCGGGCGCTGATACTGCACGGCGAGCGCGATACGCTCGTGCCGCTGGCAGCGGGAGAATATCTGCAGCGCGTGCTGCCGCATGCGGTACTCGACGTGTTTGCCGGCACGGCGCATGCGCTGTTTATCGCGCAGCCGCAGCGCACCGCCAGGCGCATCCTGGAGTTCTGCAGTGAACCCTGAGCACGCGCTGGACAAGCGGCTGTTGCGGCGCTCGTTCGAGAACGCCGCTGCCGGCTACGACGCGGCGGCGGTGCTGCAGCATGAGGTTTGCCGGCGCATGCTCGCGCGGCTCGAGTACATCCGGCACGCACCGGCCGCGGTCCTCGACGCCGGCAGCGGTACCGGCAACGTCGTCGCGGCGCTGCGCGAGCGCTATCCGCAGGCCACGCTTTATGCGCTCGATATCGCGCTGGCGATGGTGCGGCGCGCGCGTGCGCGCGCGCCATGGTGGCGGCGCCTGCTCGGGCACGGTGTGGTGCCTGTTTGCGGCGATATCGAGCGGCTGCCGCTGCGCGCAGCGTCAGTCGGCATGGTATGGTCCAATCTTGCGCTGCAATGGGTGAACGATCCGCCGTGCGCGCTCGCCGAATTCCGGCGCGTGCTCGCTCCCGGCGGACTGCTGATGTTCAGCACGTTCGGTCCGGACACGCTGAAGGAGTTGCGCGCCGCCTACGTGGGAACAGACAGCTACACGCACGTCAACCGTTTTATCGACATGCACGATCTCGGCGATATGCTGGTCCACGGCGGCTTCGCCGATCCGGTAATGGACATGGAATATGTGACGCTGACCTACGGCGACGTGCGGGCATTGATGCGTGACCTGAAAGCGATCGGCGCGCACAACGTGACTGCGGGGCGCAGGCCTGGCATGACCGCGCGCGCGTCGCTCGCGGCGGTCGAGCGCAATTACGAAGCCCTGCGCCGCGACGGACGGCTGCCGGCGACCTTCGAAGTTATTTACGGCCACGCGTGGGCGCCGCAACCTCGTACCACGGCCGATGGCAGGCCCATCATCCCGATCAAGGCGCAATAGCGATGGCGCGAACCTGGGAATGAGTGGCAAGGGCTACTTCATCACTGGAACAGACACCGGCGTTGGCAAGACGCTGATCGGTTGCGCTCTGCTGCACAGATTTGCCGCAGCGGGAAAAACGGTAATCGGCATGAAGCCGGTTGCCTGCGGCGCGGCGCGCGGCGCCGCGGGGCTGATCAATGATGATGTGGCGGCATTGCGCGCGGCAAGCAATGTCGATGCGCCATTAGCGCTCGTCAATCCCTATTGCTTCGGGCCGCCGATCGCGCCGCATCTTGCGGCGGAGCAGGCGGGCGTTGCAATCGAATTGCAACTCATTCTCGATTCGTACCGGGATCTTTCTGCAACTGCCGATATCGTGATAGTCGAAGGTGTGGGCGGATTTCGCGTTCCACTGAATCGTGGCGAAGACACTGCTGATCTCGCGCTACGCCTGGGCTTGCCGGTGATACTGGTGGTCGGGATCCGTCTGGGTTGTCTCAACCACGCGCTGTTGACGGCGCATGCGATCCGCGGCCATGGACTCACGCTCGCCGGCTGGATCGCCAATCGCATCGATCCCGCGATGGCGGCCGCCGGGCGCAATGTAGCGGCGCTCGCCGAGCGCCTGCCCGCGCCGCTGCTCGGAGACGTCGAGTTCAGCGCAAACCCGCAGCCGCAGCGCATTGCGGAACTCATTGCATTGTCCGTTTGATGCGCCGCACAAGCCCACACGCTCGCCTCGGAAGCCGCGTCTTCGACGCCGCGCGCCCGGCTTTGTGGTTGCCTGGGGATACCAGCTGTGATAGATTCGCGCATTTTTTCGGATGTCAGCGTTTGTGTTAACGCACTGTTGGAGTCAAGCATGATCAGCAAGGGGATTAAGTGTCTAGTGGCCGGCGCAGCTCTGGCGCCGGCGCTCGCAAGCGCCGACCGCTACAACCTGCAGACGCCGCAAACCATCATCGCGCACGAGATCTACGATCTGCACACGCTGATCCTCGCGATCTGCGGTGTGATTTTCGTGGTCGTGTTCGGCGCGATGTTCTACGCGATCTTCAGGCACCGCAAATCGGTCGGGCATAAAGCCGCGCAGTTTCACGAAAACACCACCGTCGAAATCGTGTGGACCATCGTCCCGTTCCTGATCCTGATCGGCATGGCGTATCCGGCGACCAAGACCGTGATCGCGATGAAAGACGCCTCCAGCCCCGACCTGACGATCAAGGCCACCGGCTACCAGTGGAAATGGGGCTACGATTACCTGCAGGAAGGCATCAGCTTCTACAGCAGCCTCGCCACGCCGCGCGATCAGCTCGACGGCAAGGCGCCCAGAGGCGTGAACTACCTGCTCGAAGTCGATAACCCGGTGGTGGTGCCGGTCGGCAAAAAAGTACGTCTCATCACCACTGCCAACGACGTGATCCACGCCTGGTGGGTGCCCGCATTCGGCGTCAAGCAGGACGCGATCCCCGGCTTCGTGCGCGACACCTGGTTCAAGGTCGACAAGGCCGGCACTTATCGCGGCCAATGCGCCGAACTGTGCGGCAAGGAGCACGGTTATATGCCGATCGTGGTCGAAGCGGTCGAGCCCGAAAAGTACGCGGCATGGGTCGCCGACCAGAAAAAGAAAATGGCGGCGCAGGCCGATGATCCCAGCAAGACCTGGACGCCGGATGAGCTCAAGGCGCGCGGCGAGAAAGTCTACGCGGCCAATTGCCAGGTGTGCCATCAGGCGACCGGCATGGGCCAGCCGCCCGCGTTCCCGGCGCTGTCCGGCTCCAAGCTCGCGACCGGTCCCAAGGATGACCACATCGGCATCGTGCTCAACGGCAAGCCCGGCACGGCGATGGCGGCGTTCAAGCAGCTGTCGGATACCGAAATCGCGGCCGTGGTGACCTACGAGCGCAATTCGTGGAACAACAAGACCGGTGATATGGTGTCGCCGGCCGACGTCAAAAAGTTACGCAAATAGGCATTCAGGAGAGCTCCATGCAAGCAGCACACGCACACGCACCCGGCCACGCTGAGGGTCACGCGCACCATCCGTCGGGCCTCATGCGCTGGATCACCACCACCAATCACAAGGACATCGGCACGCTTTACCTGGTGTTCGCGTTGTCCATGTTCTTCGTCGGCGGCGTGCTCGCGATGGGCATCCGCGCCGAGTTGTTCCAGCCTGGACTGCAGTTCTGGCGCCCGGAATTTTTCAACGAGCTGACCACCATGCACGGGCTGATCATGGTTTTCGGCGCGATCATGCCGGCGTTCGTCGGCTTCGCCAACTGGCAGATTCCGCTGATGATAGGCGCGCCCGACATGGCGTTCGCGCGCCTGAACAACTGGAGCTTCTGGCTGCTGCCGGTGGCAGCGACCCTGCTGGTGGCCTCGTTTTTCGTGCCGGGCGGCGCGCCTGCCGCGGGCTGGACGATTTATGCGCCGCTGTCGACGCAGATGGGGCCCGGCATGGACCTCGGCATTTTCGCGCTGCACATCATGGGCGCGTCCTCCATCATGGGTTCGATCAACATCATCACCACCGTCCTCAACATGCGCGCGCCCGGCATGACGCTGATGAAAATGCCGCTGTTCGTGTGGACCTGGCTGATCACCGCCTACCTGCTGATCGCGGTGATGCCGGTGCTGGCGGGCGCAATCACGATGGTGCTGACCGACCGCCATTTCGGCACCAATTTCTTCAACGCCGCGGGCGGCGGAGACCCGGTGATGTTCCAGCATATCTTCTGGTTCTTCGGCCATCCCGAGGTCTACATCATGATCCTGCCGGCGTTCGGCATCGTCTCGCAGGTGATCCCGGCGTTCGCGAGGAAGCCGCTCTTCGGCTACGCCTCGATGGTCTACGCGACTTCGTCGATCGCGATCCTGTCGTTCATCGTGTGGGCGCACCACATGTTCACCACCGGCATGCCGGCGGCGGGCCAGTTGTTCTTCATGTATGCGACGATGCTGATCGCGGTGCCGACCGGGGTCAAGGTGTTCAACTGGATCGCGACCATGTGGAAAGGCTCGATGACGTTCGAGACGCCGATGCTGTACGCGGTCGGTTTCATTTTCGTGTTCACCATGGGCGGCTTCACCGGCCTGGTCTGCGCAATCACGCCGATCGACATCCAGATCCAGGACACCTACTACATCGTGGCGCACTTCCATTACGTGCTGGTGGCGGGCTCGCTGTTCGCGATCTTCGCGGGCACCTATTTCTGGCTGCCGAAGTGGACCGGCCATATGTACGACGAGACGCTCGGCAAGTGGCATTTCTGGCTGTCGATGATCTTCTTCAACGTCACGTTCTTCCCGATGCACTTCCTGGGGCTTGCCGGCATGCCGCGCCGCATTCCCGATTACGCGCTGCAGTTCACGGACTTCAACATGCTCGCGTCGATTGGCGGCTTCGGCTTCGGGCTTTCGCAGCTGATCTTCCTGTGGGTGGTGATCAAGTGCGTCAAGGGCGGCGCGAAGGCGCCACAGAGGCCGTGGGAGGGCGCCGACACGCTGGAATGGACACTGCCGTCGCCGCCGCCGTACCACTCGTTCGAGACGCCGCCGGTCGTCAAGTGAGCGGACACGCGATGGGGCCGCAAACGCCCAATTCAAGGACCGCGCTGATGCTGGCGTTCATCGCGCTCGCTTTTTTCATCGGCGTAATCATCCGGCACTGGCTATGGTGAACCAGGGGCGATTGAATCTGCTGACGATGCGAAAACTGCTCGTCGTCGCGGTCGCGATGTTCGGTTTCGGCTTCGCGCTCGTGCCGTTCTATCAGAAGATCTGCGAAGTGACCGGCGTCAACAATCTGCTCAAGGCCGACGAGGTTACGAACACGCAGCTCGACGCCGCGCGATTTGTCACGATCGAATTCGATTCGAATCTGCGCAGCAACCTGCCATGGACGTTCCGTCCGTTGCAGACGAGCGTGCGCATCCATCCCGGCGAGCTGGCCACCGTGATGTACGAAATCAGGAACAATTCCGACCGCGCGGTCGCCGGCCAGGCGATTCCCAGCTACGGCCCGCAGCTCGCGGCGCGCTATTTCAGGAAGCTCGAGTGTTTCTGCTTCACGCAGCAGACGCTGCAGCCCGGCGAAGCGAAGCAGATGCCGGTCGTGTTCGTGATCGACAAGGCCCTGCCGGACGACGTGAATACGATCACGTTGTCGTATACGTTCTTCGAAATCGAAGGCGCGGTAAAGAAGACAAGCTGATGCTGATGAGTGAAGCGCAAAAACCGGTGAAAGCAACACCGCTGCAGGTGGCACGAGCGGTGTTCTGGTCGTTTTTCGGCATCCGCAAGCGCGCTGCCTACGAGAAGGACGCGGTGTCGCTGACGCTGCCGCAGGTGGTCGTTGCCGGCATCATCGGCGCGCTGGTTCTGGTTTTTAGCCTGATCATGCTGGTGCGTTTCATCACCAGCTGACGACGTGGAAATGCAGTCCAAAGTTACGGGGGAGTAAGCATCATGATGAGCCAGTCTGCGCGTTATTTCGTTCCGGACCCTTCGCGGTACCCGATTTTCGGCTCGGCTGCGCTGCTCGGCATGGCCTCCGGCGCCGCGTTGTGGATGAACGGCGCGCCATGGGGCAAGTTCGTGCTGATCGCCGGCGTGTGCATCCTGATTTATATGATGTTCGGCTGGTTCGGATCCGTCGCGCATGAAAGCGAAGGCGGCAAATACAACCGGCAGGTCGATACCGCCTTCCGCTGGGGTATGAGCTGGTTCATTTTCTCCGAGGTCATGTTTTTCGCGGCGTTTTTCGGCGCGCTGTTCTACATGCGCGTGCTGTCGGTGCCGTGGCTGGGCGATCTCGAACACAAGCTGATCTGGCCGGACTTCACCGCGCAATGGCCGACCGCCGGCCCCGGGATCGCCGAGAAGTTCACGCCCATGGGGGCATGGGGTATTCCCGCCCTCAATACGCTGCTGCTGCTGTCGTCAGGCGTCACCGTGACCTGGGCGCACTGGGGAATGCTCAAGAACAACCGCGTACAGCTCATTCTCGGCCTGATCATGACCATCGCGCTCGGCGCGACGTTCCTCGGCTTCCAGGCCTATGAATACAGCCATGCCTACTCCGAGCTCAACCTCAGGCTCTCGACCGGCGCCTACGGCGCGACGTTCTACATGCTGACCGGATTCCACGGTTTCCACGTGACGATAGGCACGATCATGCTGACCGTGATCCTGTTTCGCTGCATCGCCGGTCATTTCAGCGCGGAGCACCACTTCGGATTCGAAGGCGTGGCGTGGTACTGGCACTTCGTCGACGTCGTCTGGCTGCTGTTGTTCATACTGGTTTATTGGCTGTAGCACGGGCCACGAACGACGACCAGCGAACCACGATCAGCGAACCCGGCGCCGCACTGAAGTGCGGCGTTTTTTTCACCGCGCTGCGAGCCTATAATTTGGCCGGGATGAAGCCGAAGTGAAAGCCCAGCATCAGCAATGCGAACAGCAGGATCGAGAACGCAACGCGCCACGTCAATGCCCTGGCGGTGCGGGTGGAAGTGCCTTTATCCTTGATCATGAAATAGAGCGCCGAGCCAAGGCTGGCAAGAATCAGGAATATGAACAGCAGAACGACGATTTTCACGGGTAACCTCGAACTTTCCCAGTGTAGCCCAGCCCAACCACGCTGACCAGCGATGTCCGGCTTTCGTTTCCAGTTGAGCTTGTGGCCGACGCTTGCCGCGGCCGCCGGGATCGCGCTGACTTTCGCGCTCGGCAACTGGCAGCTCGACCGCGGCCGCGAGAAATCCGCACTCGCGGAGCGCATCAAATTGGCTAACCGCGATGCGTTGATCGCGATGCCGGCGGTGGAGATCAGGGCCGAGGACGTGCAGTGGCGCCGGGTCGAAGCGCACGGCCGTTTCGAGCCGAAATACGCGGTATGGATCGACAATCGCGTGCTGCACGGCGTCCCCGGCTATCACGTCGTGATGCCGCTCAAGCTCGGCGCCAGCGAGCGCTATGTGCTGGTGAACCGCGGCTGGGTGGCGGGAACCCATGCCCGCAGTCAGTTGCCTCAGATAGCGACCCCGGTGGGGATGGTAACCGTGGCCGGGCTGGCGATGGTTCCCAGCAAGCGCTATCTCGAGCTTTCGACCCAGGTTGCCGAAGGCAACGTGTGGCAGAACCTCACGCTCGAGCGTTATCGCGCGACAGTTCCGATTGCGATCCAGCCGGTCGTGATCCAGCAGGAAAACGATCTCGGTGACGGCTTGCGGCGCGAATGGGCGCCGCCCGACGTCGGCACCAACACGCATTACGGTTACGCGTTCCAGTGGTTCGTGCTCGCCGCCGCAATCCTGATTTACTATCTGGTAACCCATGTCAGAAAACGCACGCAGCAGCCGGACTAGTCTGTGGTTGATCGGCGTGCTGTGCGCGGCACCCGTGGTGGCGTCGTATTTCGCGTTTTACTTCGCGCCGCCCGCCAGGCACACCAACTACGGCGAACTGCTTGCGACCAGACCGCTGCCGGATGCGCGCCTCGAGCTTGCCGACGGCACGCCATTCCAGTTCAGCCGGCTCAGGGGCAAGTGGGTGTTGCTGATGGTGGATTCCGGCCGCTGCGATGAATTCTGCCGGCGCAAGCTGTTCAGCCTGCGGCAGCTGCGCCTGACGCAGGGCAAGGACATGGAGCGCATTGAGCGCGCGTGGCTCATCACCGATGACGTGGCCCCGGCGGCTGCGCTGGTCGGGGATTTTCCGGGCACGTGGCTCGTCCGCGCCGCCGGCAGCGAACTGCTTGCGCAATTGCCGGCGGCCCGCGCCCTGGCCGACCACATTTACGTGGTCGACCCGCTCGGCAATCTGGTGCTGCGCTATCCGCGCGATGCCGATCCGGGCGGGATCATCAAGGACCTGGCGCGGCTGCTGAAGGTTTCGGGGATCGGGTGATGTTTCGCAAGTTCGCCTTCGCTTTGTCGGGGAAGCCGGTGGTGATAGAATCCGTCCTTTTTCGCCGCCGCACCTAAATGACGACCCTGACCTGGCAGCAGACATCCTCGCGACTGGCGCAGTTTCTGGCGCTGACCAAGCCGCGCGTAGTGTCGCTCATCGTGTTTTGCGCGGTGATCGGCATGTTCCTGGCGGTGCCGTTTGGGGTGCTCGATATGCGCTTTGCCGCGAAAGCGCTCGCCGCCACCATCGGCATTGCTCTGGTTGCCGGCGCCGCGGCCGCGATCAACTGCCTGGTCGAGAGCAAGATCGATGCGCTGATGGCGCGCACCCGCTGGCGGCCGCTGCCGCGCGGTGAGCTTACTGAGGCGCAAACGCTGGTATTCGCTTTCGTGGTGGGAGCAGCAGGCCTGGCGTTGCTCTACTTCGAGGTCAATGCACTGACGATGTGGCTTACGCTGGCTACCTTCGTCGGCTACGCGATCGTCTACACCGTCGTGCTGAAGCCGATGACGCCGCAGAACATCGTGATCGGCGGCGCCTCGGGCGCGATGCCGCCCGTGCTGGGCTGGGCGGCGGTCACCGGCGATATTTCCTTTCAGGCGCTGCTGCTGTTCCTGATCATTTTCGCGTGGACGCCGCCGCATTTCTGGGCGCTCGCGCTCTATCGCAAGCTCGAATATGCGAAGGCCGGCGTGCCGATGCTGCCGGTGACCCATGGCGACAAGTTCACGCGGCTGCACGTGCTGCTCTACACCATCATACTGTTCGCGGTGACGCTGCTGCCGTTTGCCACGCGCATGAGCGGGCTGATCTACCTCCTCGCCGCCGTCGCGCTCGGCGCGGTGTTTCTCTACTACGCGGTCGGAATCTACCGCGACTACAGCGATCGTCTCGCGCAAACCACCTTCCGCTACTCGATTCTGTATCTGACGCTGTTGTTCGCCGCGCTGCTGATCGACCATTATTTCTATTTCTAGCCGGCGATGACGCGCGTTGCGACAGTTGCGCTGTGTTTACTGGCGGCGCTGATCGCGGGCTGTGACTCATCCTCCAAGGCGGCGTTTCAGCTCACCGATCTCACCGGCGCCGAATTCGGGCGCGGGTTCCAGCTTACCGACCAGCATGGCAAACCGCGCACGCTCGCCGATTTCAGGGGCAAGGTGGTCGCGATCTTCTTCGGCTTTGCGCATTGTCCCGAGGTGTGTCCAACCGCGCTCGCGGAACTGGCCAGCGTGGCGAACGAACTCGGCAAGGACGCCGACCGGCTGCAGGTGCTGCTCATCACCGTCGATCCCGAGCGCGATACGCCGGCGGTGCTCTCCCAATACGTAGCGGCGTTTCACCCGGGCTTCCTCGGCCTCTACGGTGACGCCGACGCGACGCTGCGCACCGCCAAGGAATTCAGGGTGTTCTACCAGAAGCAGCCGCTGCCGGACGGCGGCTACACCGTCGATCATTCCGCCGGCACCTACATCTACGATACGGCGGGTCGCCTGCGCCTGTTCGCGGGCTATGGGCAGGGTGCGGCGAAAATGCTGCACGACATACGCCTGCTGCTGCAGGCTGGATAAGTCAGCTGCGGCGCAATCAGGCCGCGGCGGCGCCGATTACGCCGCGCATTTTCTGCATCGCCTTGTGCTCGATCTGGCGGATGCGCTCGGCGGAGACGCCGAATTCCGCGGCGAGGTCGTGCAACGTCGCCTGATCCGCTTCGCGCAGCCAGCGCGCCTCGATGATGCGGCGGCTGCGTGCATCAAGACTTGCCAGCGCCTGCTGCAGGCCTTCGCCCTTGAGCCGCGCCGTTTGCTCGTGCTCGAGAATGCGGCCGGGCTCGGCGTCATTATCAGTCAGATAGGCAATCGGCGCGTACGCTTCATCCCCCTCGTCGCCGCCGAGCGGCTCGAGCGCGATGTCCTTGCCGCCGAGGCGGGTTTCCATCTCAACCACTTCTTCGGGGTTCACGCCCAACTGTCTGGCAACGGCTTTGACTTCATCGCTGCCCAGCGTATTCAGTCCCGGCTTCATGCTGCGCAGATTGAAAAAAAGCTTGCGTTGCGCCTTGGTGGTCGCGATTTTTACGATGCGCCAGTTGCGCAGGATGAATTCATGCATTTCGGCGCGTATCCAGTGCACCGCAAACGAGACCAGCCGCACCCCGCGTTCCGGATCGAAGCGCTTGACCGCCTTCATCAGCCCGATGTTGCCTTCCTGGATCAGGTCTGCCTGCGGCAGGCCATAACCCATATAGCCGCGCGCAATCGCGACGACTACGCGCAGATGCGATACGATCAGTTGCCGCGCGGCATCGAGGTCCTCCTCCTGGCGGAAGCGGCGCGCCAGATCGGTTTCCTCCTGTTGCGACAGGATCGGGAAGCTCTTGACGGTCTGGATATAACTCTCCAGGCTGCCGCTTGCTGTGGGAATCGGTAAGGCGTAACTGGTCATGGTCTGAACCCCTTTCGGTATAATTTTAGCACTCAGAGTCTGAGAGTGCCAGACGCTGGAAAGGTTCCTGAAAGGAGTTGCTTTACCGGCCGATACGGCCAGAGGAATCGCTTAAAAAATAATCACTTACTTGTTCCGGGTTCGATAAGGGCCAGATGCCGGCTGACCGATAGCCACGCGCCAAACCAGCCCAGCGTCGCCGCGATCGCCAGCAGGCTCAGGCCGTCGCCGGTGGCCAGATAACTGATTTGAAACAGCGACGCGTAGACGTGTGACAGCTCGCCCAGATTGCGATTCAGCAGGAAGACCCCGCCGCTGGCGATCAGCCACGCCACCACCCCGCCGGCGCATCCCTGGAGCGCGCCGAAATACAGGAACGGCCGGCGGATGAATCCGTCGGTGGCACCGATCAGCTTGATGACCTCGATTTCGTCGCGCTGCGTCAACACCTGCAGGCGGATGGTATTGAAGGTGATGGCGACGAGCGCCAGCGCGAGCAGCGCGCCCAGTATCGCCACCAGCAGGCGCCCGAGCCGCAGCGCGGCGTCGAGGCGGCGCGCCCACTCCGCATCGAGCTGCACGTGCGCAACCCGCGGCCATTGCCTGATCTCGTCGCGCAGCGCCTCGAGCGACTGCGGCGTGCTGTCCTTGGCATTGACGATGAACGCATCGGGAAGCGGGTTCTGCGGCAGGCTGTCGACCACATCGGCGAGCCCGCTCGCCTGCTTGATTTCCCGCAATGCCTGGTCGCGCGGCACGAAGCGGAACCGCTGTACGCGCGGGCTGCGCCTGAGGCGGGCTTCAATCTGCGCAACTTCGGCGCGGCTCGCATCGAGCGCCATGAAAGCGCTCACCTGCGGCTCGGCGGTGATCTGCTGCGATGAGACCTGCAGGTTGTCGATCACGACGTAAAGCCCGAGCGGCAGGCTCAGCGCGACGCCGATCACCAGGATGTTGAGCGCGCTGCCCAGCGGAGCGCGGGCGAGCCGGGCGAAGGTCGCGGTGAATCCGCGGACATGCTGCGCGAGCCATGCCCTCATGTCGCCAGCTCTCCATGTTTGAGCGCGATTACGCGCGGGGCAAGGCGCGCCTGCAGTGCCTGATCGTGGGTCGCAATCACCACCGTGACGCCGACCTGGTTGAACGAGCGGAACAACTCGCCGATTTCCGCGCCGTAGTCGGCGTCGAGGTTGCCGGTCGGCTCGTCGGCGAGCAGGATCGCCGGACGATGCACGATCGCGCGCGCGATGCACAAACGCTGCTGCTCGCCGCCGGAAAGCGTGACCGGCAGCGCTTTTTCATAGTTGAGCAGACCGACCTTGTCGAGCGCCGCGCGCACCCGCCGCGCCGCGTCCCTCGCCCGATAGCCCGTGATCTGCAGCGGCAGCGCGACATTGTCGAATACGCTGCGGTCGAACAGCAGCTTGTGATCCTGAAACACCAATCCAAAATTGCGCCGCAGGAACGGCACCGCGCGGGGCCTCAAAGCGCCGACATTCTGGCCGTTGACGATCACGGTGCCGGAGCTCGGCCGCTCGATCGCGACCAGCAGCTTCAGCAGCGTGGTCTTGCCGGCGCCGGAAGGGCCGGTGATGAACGCCAACTCGCCGGCGTTGATCGTGAAGCCGACATCATGCAGCGCCTGGTATCCGCCGGGATAGCGTTTGGAGACGTGGTTCAGAACGATCATGCATCAATCCAGCAAGGCATCGACAAATTCCCCGGCGTTGAACGGCTGCAGATCTTCGAGCGTTTCGCCGACGCCGATGAAACGCAGCGGAATCGGTTTGTGGCGGGCGATCGCGCAGATCACCCCGCCCTTGGCAGTGCCGTCGAGCTTGGTCAGCACCAGGCCGGTGACGCCGAGCGCGGTGTCGAACGCCTGCACCTGGTTCAACGCGTTCTGGCCGGTGTTGGCATCGAGCACCAGCAGGATTTCATGCGGCGCGCCGGGCTCCGCCTTGGCGATGACGCGTTTCACTTTCCGGATCTCTTCCATCAGATGCAGCTGCGTCGGCAGCCGCCCCGCGGTGTCGGCAAGCACGATGTCAGTGCCCCGCGCGTGCGCGGCCTTGATGGCGTCGAAAATCACCGCCGCGGCGTCCCCCGATTGCTGCGAGATCACGGCGACATTGTTGCGCTCGCCCCAGACCTGCAGCTGCTCGCGCGCCGCCGCGCGGAACGTGTCGCCGGCGGCGAGCAGTATCGACTTGCCCGCCTGCTGGTAGTAGCGCGCGATTTTCCCGATGGAGGTGGTTTTGCCCGCGCCGTTGACGCCGGCGAGCATGATGATGAACGGTTTGCGCGTGGACACATCGAGCGGCACCGCAATCGGCCGCAGCAGCGCGAGCAGCGCGGCGCGCAACGCGTGCTTGAGTTCGCGGGGCTCGCGATAGCTGGCGCGGCGTGCCGCCGCGCGCAGCTCACCGATCAGGAAACCGGTCGCGGCGATGCCGACATCGGCGGCAAGCAGCGTTGTTTCCAGCTCTTCGTAGAAGCGCTCGTCGATCTTGCCGGAGCCGAAGAGGTCGGACAGATCGCGATTGAGCAGTTCGCGCGTGCGTGCCAGGCCCTGCCTGAGCCGCTGGCTCCAATTCGCACCGGGTTTATTTCCGGACTTGAGGAAACTTAACATGTGCAGCACAGTCACAGTGAGGGCGTGTGGCGCCGGGGGCGGAATCCGCGTTGCCGCGCGCCACAAAGATAAAACGCAATGGCAGCAATTAACTTAAAATTCTAGCCGGAAAGCACCGCCCGGGCTACCCAAACCCTTACATTTCGGGATTCAGGATGCTAATCGACTTATTCAGCACCGCTGCGCGTGCGCGAATCTGCGCGTTGCTCGCGGTGTTGCCGTTCACCCTCGCGGCCGCCGCCGCGCAGACCCACGAGCACCAGCTCGGCAACGGGCTGCGCGTCATCGTCAAGGAAGATCACCGCGCGCCGACCGTGGTCGCGATGGTGTGGTACAAGGCCGGCAGCATCGACGAGTTCAACGGTACCACGGGGGTTGCGCACGTGCTCGAGCACATGATGTTCAAGGGTACCAGGGCGGTGCCTTCCGGCGAGTATTCGAAGCTCATCGCCGCCGCGGGAGGCCGGGAAAACGCATTTACTTCGAGGGACATGACTGCGTACCACGTGCAGGTCCACAAGTCGCACCTGCCGCTCGCATTCCGGCTCGAAGCCGACCGCATGCAGAACCTGGTACTGACCGACGAGGAGTTCGCGAAGGAAATCAGGGTCGTGATGGAGGAGCGGCGGCTGCGTACCGACGATCAGGCGCAAGGGCTGGTGTATGAACAATTCATGGCAACCGCGCTCGGCAGCCATCCGTACCGCGCCCCGGTCATCGGCTGGATGAGCGACCTGGAGAACATGCGCGCCGAGGATGCGCGCGAATGGTACCGGCGCTGGTATGCGCCCAACAACGCGCTCGTGGTCGTCGTCGGCGATGTCGACCCGCCGGACGTATTCGCGCTCGCCGAGCGGTATTTTGGCCCGCTCAAGACCAAGGC
>Ga0080064_1003031_pt1 | contig 25958 bp, 13 predicted proteins | sample Subgrocontami54m_FD_69260 | JGI IMG/M metagenome (GOLD analysis project Ga0080064, IMG submission 69260) | Subsurface groundwater microbial communities from S. Glens Falls, New York, USA - GMW46 contaminated, 5.4 m (SPADES assembly) (version 2) ...
CGCTCTACACGACGTCTTAAGTGAACAGCATCGTTTGTTGTGGGCGCGGTGCCCCCACCGCGCGGGACATCGCCTGAGAATGCCAACTCGCGGGGTGAGGGCACCCCGCCTACACCTGCGCGGATTAATGACGTTCTGTATATAGAGCGGACGAGCGCGGCCGTTCCCAGGCGCAGCTACAGCTCCCGCCAAGTAGACGCCTGGATCACGCCAAGTCCGCCGGCTTCCGCGTCCTGATCCGAGAGGTTGGCCACGATACTCGTGCCGTTGGCGAATTCCGTTTTCTGCACGCGACAATCCGGCGTCAGGAACTCGAACGACTGCAGATCGGCCATGCCGGTCCTCGCATGCAGCCGCGCGACGGGCAGCGCCGCACGGATCGCGCGCTGCACCTCAGCGTCCTCGACTCGCACGAGGTAGGAGTAGGTCAGGTTCTTGGCGCGGTCGGTCCAGCCGTATTGGCGGCCGAAGGGAAAGACATTTGGCGGACTGCCATACAGGGCGTCCATCGCCGCCTTCTGCTCGGCGCGACCGGCCACCACCGTGCCGACCCGCAGGCGGCGCTCTTCCGCCGCACCGGGGTGCGCGTTGTAATTGTGGTGCTCCCACCAGTCGTGGACGCACGAATCGTGAAACACCAGCATCGTCATCGGGACCGGAATGAACGGGTACGTTCCCCACTGCGGCTGCAATTTCGTCGTGCCGATGTCGTAGGCGCCCGTGTAGCGGTCGACGAAGCCTTCGCTGGACACCACGCGATTGCCGTTCGTTTCCGGGCCGAGTTGGCGGCGGATAATCGCGAGGCACTCGCGGCGGCCGAGCGGCCGGCGGCCGTGCAGCGCATGGGAGGAATTGAAACACACCGAGCCCGGGACCATCGCCGAAACGTCGTAGTGCACCCAGTCCATCTCGCGCAAATCGCCGGCGAACCGCCGCCGCATCGTTTCAATCTCGTAGGGCGGACACACGTGATTCCACTGGAAGTCGTCCATCTTCCACCCCGGCAGCGGCGTGCCACGGTGATTGTGTCGCAGAATCCGCCGGGCTTCCTCCGTGCCGTCATCGAGCACCTCAGCCGTCCAGGCCCATGGTGACACGAACGCACCATCGATCGCCTTGAGGCGGCGGATGTCGTCATCGGAAAACCAAATCGGGTCGTCCCCACCCATCTTGAAATTCTGCGTGTAGTTCGCCATCCGCACGGGATAGAAGAACATCCTGGCGAATCCCGCCGCCTTCAGCTTTTTCGCCGACGCGATGTAATCGATCTCCGTCGTGCGGTTGTAGCCGATGAAGGCCATCAACGCGCCAAAGAGATTTTTCACCGCCGGTTTCCGCGCAATCTTCTCGGTCCACGAAACAAACTCGCCGCGCTCCTGCACGCGCGCCCGATAACGCCGGCACACGGCCGTGATGCTCCGGTCGAGCGGATAGAGCCGCACCGAGCGCGGATACCAGCCCGCGATGGCGCAGCGCCGCTGCTCGAAATGGAAGAACGGACCACGCTCCCCTTCCCCGCGCGTGCCGGTCCAATCCGTTTCCGATTCCTGCGTCACGAGCAACGCGCTGCGCTCCGCCAGCATCGCGCCCATGGCCATCGACCAGCGCGTATGGCCGCCCGGATCGGTGCTCTGCTCCCACCGCTGGCCGGATTTCCGGCAAAGCACGCCTTGGTAAACTGGAATCAGCATCTCGTGCGGTCCCGTCGACGGATAGAACACGCCGGGCAGCGTGGCGAATTCCACCGCGGCCGGACATTGCCGCAATGTCACCGCGACGTGGTCCGCCGCGAGCGACCAGACGAATTCGATCGGGCCTTCCGGCAGCGCGGCGCGCAGCACCAGCGTTTCACCTTCGCGGGTCACCGACGTCTGGCGCAACGGCTCGAGCGGAAGCGGAATCCGCTGGGTGATGCCCTCGTCGCGATTCGCGCTGGCGCGATACTCCGCCGTGGAGCGGCGGCACGCGAGCGTCGCGCGGTCGAGTTGCCACACGGTGGAACGCTGGCGGTCGATCACGGCGCACGCACTGGCGTCCCCCGCGAGCGAGATCGTGATGAGATCGTTCGTGAGCGTCAGCGCAGCACGCTCCCCGGCGAGCAGGGGCGCGGACAGCAGCGCGGCACCGCCGGCCTGGAGGAATTCGCGGCGGGTCAAACGACGGTTGTGACCCCGATCACGATTTGAGTTCATCACCCACGAATGTTCATCGCGCCGTTTGTTGCGGGCCAAGAGCAGGCTTGCCGAACTCGTTCGGCGCGCCATCCGCGCGTGTCCGCGCCTGACGGGCAGTGCCTTCGAGAGTAGCGAGCACGAAACAGAGGGCGGGGTTCGGCTGACGAGACAAGCGCTGGCGTCGTTCGGCGCAAGCGAAGTTGAACGAGTTCGGCAAAGGTGGTATCGGCTTTCGACCAGAGCCATGATTCCCCTGCCGGTGGATGCGACCACCGGCGCTTTCACGCCCGCATCAGGTCGCAGTGGATTTCGAGGATCTCCTATGCACTCTTTCCTTTTCCGCGTTGCCACGATTGCGCTAGGCATCCTCTGCCAGGTGCGCGTCCTCGCCGCCGAGCCGAAGCCGAATTTCATCCTGATCAACATCGACGATCTCGGCTACGCGGACATCGGACCGTTTGGCGGCAAGCATCCGACGCCACACCTTGATCGGATGGCCCGCGAGGGCCGGAAGCTCACCAGCCACTACGCGGCGCCCCTCTGTACGCCGTCGCGCGCGGCCTTGATGACCGGTTGCTATCCCAAACGCGTGCTCCCGATCCGCCATGTGCTGTTTCCCGGTGGCGCCGTGGGTCTGAGTCCGGACGAGAAGACCATCGCCGAGGTGCTGCACGACGCGGGCTACGCCACCGCGTGTGTCGGCAAATGGCATCTGGGCGACCAGCCCGAGTTCCTGCCCACGCGACAGGGCTTCGATTATTACTACGGACTGCCTTACTCCAACGACATGGGACCGGCCGCGGACGGGGTGAAGAGCAATCTCGGACGCACGCCGCAGCCGGAAACGAAAAAGACGTCGCCGCCGCCACCCCCCGCGCCGCCAAGGGCGGTCGATGGCGACGAAACCGGCATCAAAAACGCCGACCAGCCGCCGCTGCCGCTGTTGGAAAATGAAACGGTGATCGCGCGCGTGCGCCAGGTGGAGCAGGCGGAGCTCACGCGGCGTTACACGGAGAAGGCGGTGGCGTTCGTGCGCCAGCAGGCCGCACGGCCGTTCTTCCTCTACCTCGCCCACACGGCCGTGCACTTTCCGCTGTATCCGGGAAAGTCGTTCGCCGGCCAATCGGGCCACGGGCTAATCGCGGACTGGATCGCGGAAGTCGACTGGAGCGTCGGCCAGGTGCTCAATCTCGTGCGCGAGCTGAAGCTCGACGGGAAGACGCTCGTGATCTTCACCTCTGACAACGGCGGGGTGATCGGCAACGGCAGCAGCAACGGTGCGCTGCGCGGCCAGAAGGCGCAGGTCTGGGAGGGCGGCATGCGCGTGCCAACCATCGCGTGGTGGCCGGGCCAGATCCCGGCAAATACCTCGACCGACGCCATCACATCGATGATGGACGTGCTCCCGACGTTCGCCGGGCTCGCCGGCGCGCACGTGCCGCTGAATCGCAAGATTGACGGGATCGATCAGTGGCCGGTGCTGGCCGGAACGGCTGGGGCGAAACCGCCGCGCGACCACTTCTATTTCTTTTACGGTCCGAGGCTGCTGGGCGTGCGCTCCGGGCCCTGGAAGTTCCGGGTCGATCGCAAGGAACTCTATCATCTTGGTGATGACATCGGCGAGACCACCGATGTCGCGGCCGCTCATCCCGAGGTCGTGCAGCGCCTGCAAATGCTCGCGCAGGCGATGAACGCCGACCTCGGCATCGAGGAAATCGGCCCGGGCTGCCGGCCGATCGGCCGCGTCCCGAATCCGCAGCCGCTGATCGCGCGCGATGGCACCGTACGCTCCGGTTTTGCCGGCGCGCAGAAGCGGTTTCCGTGAGATGGCCTGTTGGAACGAACGCACGTCTTGGGTAGCGCGGTCAACCTGACCGCGTTCGGCTCACCGGGGAGGCTCGAGCACGGTCAGGTTGACCGTGCCACGGCTGCGTTCGCCAGCGAGGTTTTGCCATGAGCTCTAAGAAACTCCATGTGCAAAATCGTCGTGCTCATGTGCAACGCCACAGCTTTACCCGGAGCGGAGTTGGTCCAGCCTGAATGTCCATGCAACCCCGCCAGCTCCGTGTCGCTCTCCTCTCAATCCTGATCGTTCTTCCCCTGCGGCTCGTGGCCGCAAGTGCTGAAAACGAGGCCTTGGTCTTCGACTGGAATCAACCCATCACGAAGCCGGGACGTTTTATCGAAGGCAAAACCCAATGGAAGCCGGACAACCCGGACGTCAGGGTGAACACCGATTGGACCAAGCCGCCCTTTTATGCCAACGGCACCTACCAGGTCCGGGTCATCGTCCGGCAGATGAAGAAGCACGACGACTTCAAGCTTCTGTTCAACCACTGGCAAACCTTCGACGGGAAACACGCCGAGACCACGATGGTCTCACCGGAGCTCGCCTTCCAATACCGCGGCACGCCCATCACCCGGACGTTCGAATTCCCCGTCAAAAACCTGAAGAGCGCGCATACGAGCGTTTCCACCTTCTCTCCCTTCGACTGGAGCAAGCCGCGCGAATTGGTCGGGTTTTTCCCGCCCGCGTTTCCCAACACACCCGACAGCGGCAAACTCGATCCGGAGGCGCTGCCGGTGGACATTCGCTTTACGGTCGTCGTGGTGGCGCCCGGCGCGAAATTCTCCGGTTGGAAAAACTATTGAGGCCGGATTCGCGCCCCGCGCTCGACCCCCGATGCCGCCGATGAGCTCCGCCCGTTTTCGCTGACAAATTTCACGCCATGCCTGCCGCCGATCGCCGCTTCGTCCAGATTACCGACGCCGTCCGCGAGTCCAACCCATGGGCCAACGTCGAATGGCTTTGCCGTCCCGATATCGTGGCGGCGGAAAAACTCCTGCTGGTTCGCGCCAACATTGATCCGATGCATTGCCACCCGTTTCATTACCATCCTCATCGCGAGGAGATCATTTACGTGCTCTATGGCCGCGCGGAGCAATGGGTGGGAAACGAGCATCGCATTCTGGCCGCAGGTGACATGGCCCACGTTCCGGCGGGCACCGTGCACGCGACCTACAATCCGCACCAGGAGCCCCTGGTCTTTCTCGCGATGCTCTCGCCGGCGAAGTTGCCCGACGACCTGGCGGCGGCGCCTGACCCTTTCGACGTTTCCGGCCGCGAGCCGTGGGCGTCCCTGCGCAAAGGGATGACGCCCTGTCTGACGCGGGCTTGAGTTCGGGCCCGAGCACGTTGATTCCGCCGGTGGGTGCCATGTGCAAAAACGTCGTCAGCTAGTGGGCGTCGCAGGCTTTACCCTCGGCGGGTCCAAGCCAGTTTCAGCGGCACTAACATGTTTCGAATTACCCCAGCCTGGTTTCTCGTGGTCCGGCGCGCGAGCGCAGGGATTGCCGCCCTCATCGCGATCGCGCTCCGCGCCGATTCCCCGCCACCGCTGCCGATCTTCGATGGGCGCACGCTCGGCGGCTGGGAAGGCAACGCGCAGCTTTGGCGAGTCGAGGACGGGGCGATTACCGGCGAGATTGCCGCCGGCGGCCGGCTGCCGAAGAACGAATTTATCTGGTGGCAGGGCGAGGTCCACGATTTCGACCTCACGCTCGAATTTCGGCTGACGGGCAACCCGCGGACGAACTCCGGCATTCAATTTCGCTCACAACCGCGCCCGGACGGCGAGGCCGTGGGCTTGCAGGCCGATCTCGATGATGGCGCGCAATGGCTCGGCGCACTCTACGAGGAGAACGGCCGGACGTTTCTCGTGCCGCGCGGCAAACGCGTCGCGGCCGCGCCCGACGGTCGGCGCTGGGTCGACGAGTTCGCGCCACCCGCCGAGTTCCGCGCGCTGTTCCGCGCCAACGAATGGAACGTCTATCGCGTGACCGCGACCGCGACGCACATCGAGGTGCGCGTCAACGGCACGCTCACCGCCGTGCTCGACGATCGCGAGAGCAGCGTGGCGAAATATTCCGGACGGCTCGGCCTTCAACTCCACATGGGCCCCGGCCCCGCCAAGATCCAGTTCCGCAACATCCGCCTCACGGATCTCGGCCGCACCGCGCCGCCCACCCCGGCGGCCGCCGCACGGTTCGACCCCGCTGTCGCGACCACTTCGATCCCGCCCGCCGGCGCTGACGGCCGGCCGCTCAATTTCAGCTTCGAGACCTCGACGCTCGCCGACTGGACCGCCTCCGGCGATGCGTGGCGGTCGCAACCCACGTGGTTCACCGAACCGGCGACGCCCCGGCGCAAGTCCGATCTCCCCACCGATCCAGTCGGCCGCCGGTGGATCGGGCCGGTGATGCAGGTGGGCGACAGCGCGACCGGCGAGCTCACGTCGGCGCCGTTTGTCGTCACGCACCGCTGGGCCAGCTACCTCGTCGGCGGCGGCAAGGATGTCACCCGCACGCGGGTCGAGATCGTCAATACCGACACCGGCGCCATTATTCATCAGGCGGCGGGCGTGGATTCCGAAACCCTGCGCCGCCAGGTGGTCGATCTCGAGGCGGTGAAAGGAAAACGCATTTTCATCCGGCTCGTGGACAAGGCGACGGAGGGGCCGTGGGGGCATCTCAATTTCGACGACTTTGTGTTTCACGAACGCGAGCCCGACTTCACGGCGGCGGCGGCGGCGGCGTTGCGCGAGCACGAAAGCCCGGTGCTCTGGCATCTGGAGCCCAATCCGACAAAGCCCAATGCCGTTGCGAATCCCGACGCGCAGAAACTCGTCGCCGGGATGGCGCTGACGCCCGGCTTCCAGGCCGAGCTCATTGCAGCCGAGCCCGACGTGCGGCAACCGATCGCGTTCGCGATCGATCCGCGGGGACGGATTTGGGTGGCGCAGGCGTTCAGTTATCCGACGCGCCAGCCCGAGGGCCAGGGCCGCGATTCGATCGTGATTCTCGAGGACAAGGATGGGGATGGCGTTTTTGAGACGCGGAAAATTTTCGCCGAAGGACTGAATCTCGTGAGCGGACTCGAACTCGGGTTCGGCGGCGTATGGGTCGGCGCCCCGCCGCATTTGTTGTTCATCCCCGATCGCGATCACGACGACAAGCCGGATGGTCCTCCCCAGGTGCTGCTCGACGGCTGGGGCTATCAGGACACGCATGAGACGCTCAACAATTTCACCTGGGGCCCCGACGGCTGGCTTTACGGCTTGCAGGGAATCTTCACGACATCACTCGTCGGCAAGCCGGGCACGCCCGATGCGCAGCGCACGCGGCTGCGCGCGGGCATCTGGCGCTATCACCCCACGCGCCATGAGTTCGAGATTTTCGCCACGGGCGGCAGCAACCAGTGGGGTCTCGATTTCAATGAAGTCGGCCATCTGTTCATGACGCATTGCCGCAGCGCCAACGGAGGCGGCGGCACCAGCTACGTGATTCGCAATGGCCATTATTGGAACCAGGGCAACGCGGGCTATGGTCCCTACATTTCGAATCGCGCACCTGAATTTGCACCGGAGCTGAAGAACTTTCTGCTGGCGTCCGCGCGCTACGACAGCGGCGAAGGCGGCGCCGGCAAACCCGGCACGACCGCAGTTTATGGCGGCCACGCGCACGTCGGCACGATGATCTATCTCGGCGACAACTGGCCCGACATCTATCGCGACCATCTGTTCACGCACAACCTCCACGGGCACCAAATCAATCACCAGCACAACGTCCGGCAGGGTTCCGGCTACGAGACGTTCCACGCGGGCTACGATTTGCTCCACGTCCCGGACACCTCCTACCTGCCCGTCGATCTCCAATATGGTCCCGACGGCGCGGTCTACGTAATCGACTGGTCGGATCGGCAGCACTGCCACAACCCGAACGGTGAAGCCTGGGACCGTTCCAACGGGCGCGTGTATCGAATCTCGTGGGCGCAAACCTATCGACCGGCGACGGTCGATCTGGCGGCGAAAACCGACCGCGAGCTGGCGGCGCTGCACACGCACAAGAACGAATGGTTCGTGCGCACCGCGCGGCGGCTGTTGCAAGAGCGCGCCGCGAGCCGCGCGCTTGAGGGCGCGGCGATCACAGCGTTGCGCGGGCAAATGACGACGGCGCGCGAAACTTCGCTCGCGCTGCGGGCGTTCTGGACACTGCACGTCACCGGCGCGCTGGGCGCGGGGGACTACGCGGCCGCGCTGCGACACCCGGCCGAGGAAATGCGAGCGTGGGCGGTCCAGCTCGCGACCGAACGTCCCCAGGCGCCCGCCATCGATCCGGACTCGCTCGCCCGCGTGGCGCGCGATGATCGGTCGCCCGCCGTCCGTCTCGCGCTGGCGGCCGCGCTGCCCGCGTTGTCGAACGATGCCCGCTGGACGATCGCGACGGCGCTCGCGACCCACGCCGAAGATGCGAACGACCGCTACCTGCCGAAGATGATCTGGCTCGGACTGGCGCCGCTCGCCGCCGCCGATTTGCCGCGCACGCTCGATCTCGCAGAACACGCGGCGGTGCCGGCGCTGGCGGACATGATTGTCTGGTTCGCGGGCCAAACGCCCGCCGGACGGGAGTTGCTCGCGGCGCGTTTCGCACGCCTGCCCGAAGCGGTCGCATTGCGTGGACTGCGCATCCTCGGTTTTCGGCTCGAAGACGAAGCGGCGCTGGCGATGCCCTCCGCCTGGCCAAGCGTGCGCGAGCGTTTCGCGCACACCGGCGATGCCGCGGCGCGGGCCGTGCTCAACGAGCTGTCCGCCCTGTTCGGCGACCAGGGCATTCTGGCCCAGACGCGCACGCGGCTGGCTGACGCAAGCGCGACCGTGTCCGACCGGCAGCGCGCACTCCACCTCCTGAAGCGCGTGAATGATCCCGCGGCCCTGCCGATCTATCTTCGGCTGCTCGACGAGGACGCGTTTCGCAGCGACGTGATTCCGCTGCTCGCCGGTGGCGACGATCCCGCGATTGCCCCCGGGCTGATGAAACATTTCCCAGCGCTGAAGCCGGCCGATCGTGCCGCCGCGCTCCAAACCCTGACCAGCCGGCCCGCGCTGGCGTTTTTCCTTCTGACCGCGGTCGACGAGGGGCGTTTTGAAAAGAAACAGCTCAATTCGCTTCACGTCCGCCAGCTCCGCAGCCTGCGCGATGCGCGCGTGAACGCGCTCCTCGATCGCGTGTGGGGCCGCACGACGGAGTCGAGCGCCGATGTGAAGGCGACGATTGCGCGGTTCAGGAAGAGCTACGGCGAGGCGCCGCAATGGGCCTACAATCCGCTGGCGGGCCGCGATCTCTTTCAGCGGCTCTGCGCCGCGTGCCACACGCTGGACGGCATCGGCGGCAAGCTCGGCCCCGATCTCACGGGCTCGTATCGCAACGGCCTCGATTACTTCCTGGAAAACATCATCGATCCCAACGCAGTCGTCGGCGCCGACTTTCAGCTCAACGTGGTGACGAAGCGTGACGGCTCCGTCGTATCCGGAATGATCGAGCGCGAGACCGACACGGTACTCGCAGTGCGCACGACGGGCGAAGCCGTCAATATTCCAAAGACCGAAATCAAGGATCGGCAGGTGCTGCCCCAATCGCTGATGCCGCCCGGTTTGCTCGAGAGCGTGACGAATCGCGAGGCGCTGGAGCTCCTGCGCTTCCTGACGGCGCGGCGAGGATGAAATTCGGCGGGGCGGTTTCTCCGAAGTCGAGTAGCGGCAGGCGTCCCTGCCTGCCGTTCGGATAATCGATCGTCGGCAGGCACGGAGGCCTGCCGCTACGCAAACAATCGTGACGCTCTATAGTTCATGCGCAAGGGCGGCACCGTCGTCGCGCCGGCCGGGATCGCTGGAAATGCCGGCGAGCAATGGGTCCAGGATTCTCCCCGGGCCCGGTGGCGCCGCCAACGTCGCTCCGCCGCGCCACCCTGCCTGCACGAGCACGTTTTGGGGAATCGCGGGCGCCCCGCGTTCGTTGCGGTGCAGTTGCGCCACCACAAGATCCAGGGCGATCGCCCCCGTGCTTTCGTAGTTCTGATAGTACCCCGCCAACTCCGGACACGACCCGCTCCAGCCAAGGGTCGCACAACTCACGTCGCCGGGCACCCGGAAACCAGCAGCGCGCAGCCAGCGCACGGGTTCGTCGTCGCCGACGATGAGTGCATCCGGCCGATGCCGGTGAAACCAGCGGAGGAAAGCCGCCTGCGACCATTTTCCCGCCGGAGGCACCAGGGCCGGCACGCGCGCCGACGGCGGTTGCAGCGCATTGTGGGCCAACATTCCGCCCAGCCAGGCATACCCGGAGCGCGCACTGATATCGCCCCGCAAGGCGAGACCGATCCGGCGAAATCCGCCCGCCGCCATCCGCTCTTCCATCGCTCGAAAAAGGCGTGGCTCGTCGCAACCGACCGAATGAACCTCGACCGCCTCGATCGCGTGACCGATCGCGGCGGTGGCGAGACCGGACCACTCGAGCGCGGGCAGATACGGTTCACCTCCGTCCGTCGCAGGTGCGACGATGACACCTTCTATCCCGCGCACCGCGAGGATCCGGCTCAACTCGCGTCCGGCCCGTGCGCCCGCCGCGCAATGGAAATACTCCACGCCGATTCCCAGCTCAGCGGCGCGCGCGCGCGCGCCAAAGAAGTAGTTTTCATGCGGCGCCCGCAATCGCGCGACTTCGCTCCGCGAGAGCGGCGAGACGAATCCGACCACGAGGCCGCATCCGGCCGATCGGCCGTTGCGCAGGCTCGCCATGTGCGCCGTCACCAGCGGATTTGGCCGGTAGCCCAGTTCCTGCGCCAACTGCTGCACGCGTTCGCGCGTCGCGGAGCCAATGCGACGATGTCCGCGCAAGGCCATCGAGACGGTGCTCTTGGCGAGCTGCGCGTGATGAGCGATGTTCTGGAGGGTGATCAGCATCGAGGGCAGGACTGGGCCGCGGAAAATTGCCCTGGGCGGAGGAGCGGCTGGCCCGACAATGATGGTCGTCCATCGCGGGTGAAGCGCGCGGCTCACACGTGCACTCGACGATTCCGCACATTCCCGCTGGTAGCGCCCGAATGCGCCGTGTGCGAATTCGTCGGTTCCAGGTGTGAGCCCGACCCTTTACGCCCTCGGACCGCCCGCGCACCGTGCGGCCTTGTCCGCCATGTCGCCGTCGAATCTTCGCTTCACGCTTTCGGACAAATTCTGCCCTGCGGTTTTCTCCGGCTGGAACAACTACTAGATTCATGCCTAATCCCTGGACTGGAAAAGGAAATCCCTACACGCGCGAGGAAGTGCGCGAACGCCTCAACGCGACGCTGCTCAAGGGCGACGCGATCATCGCGGCCGGGGCCGGCACTGGCATCAGCGCGAAGTTCATCGAGAAAGGCGGTGCGGATCTCATCATCATCTACAATTCCGGCCGCTTCCGGATGATGGGGCACGGCTCGACCTGCGGCATGATGGCCTATGGCGACGCCAACGCCATCGCGATGGAGATCGGTGAATACGAGGTTCTGCCCGTGGTTGAGGAGGTCCCGGTGATCTGCGGCGTCCATGCCACGGATCCGCGTCGTCGCATGTGGCACTGGCTCGGCCAGGTGAAGGAAATGGGCTTCTCCGGCGTCAATAATTTTCCCACGCACACCATCGTCGACGGACATTTCCGGGGCGTGCTGGAAGAGACCGGCATGAGCGTGCAGAAGGAATACGAGATGGTCGCGCTGGCGCGCCGGATGGATCTTTTCTCGATCGTCTACGTCAGCTGTCCCGCGGAAGCAGTCGCGATGGCGAAAGCGGGCGCCGACGCCATCATCGCGCACGTCGGCACGACCGTCGGCGGCAGCATCGGGGTGAAGAGCGCCGTCGTGAGCTGGGCTCACGCGATCAAGGTCACGCAGGAGATCATCGCCGCCGCCACGCAGGTGCGCCGGGACATCTTCTTCCTCTGCCACGGCGGCCCGATCAACACCCCGGCTGATGCGGCGCGCGTGATCGCCGGCACCGACTGCACCGGCTTCGTCGGCGCGAGCAGTCTGGAGCGCATGGGGGTGGAGGAGTCGCTGACGCAACTGACCCGGCAATTCAAGTCTTTGAAAGTGCCGGGGCGGGCCGGCTGCCTGCAACCTTGACGCTCGATCGGGGGCGGCGAACCGGGGCGAAGTCAGTGCCGCGCGCGGTACTCCGACGGCGTCATCCCGACGCACCGGACAAACGCCCGGGTGAACACCGTGCCGCTGTGGTACCCAACCTGGGCGGCGATCACCTCGACCTTGTCCTCGGTCGACTCGATCAGCTGCTGCGCCTTCTGTATCCGAATATACGAGACGTGCTCCATCGGCGTCCGGCCGAGCTCCCGCAGGCACAGCCGGCGGAGATGTTCGGCGCTCATGTGGCCGCGCTCGGCGAGTGAGGCAAGTTTCCAGTCCGTCGCCAGTTCGTTGGCGACGCCGCCCCACAGGGTGGCGAGCCGCGAACCGCTGCGCCACGGCCGTGCACTTCGGAAGGTCAGGCCATGCACGATGCTGACCCAGTGGTGCATCTGGGCGGGATCGCGCTCCCCGTCCCATTCCTGGCGCAGGCCGGTGATCGCGTGGGCCAGTTCCACCGCGCCCTGCCGCACGCGCATCGGCGACGCCGCGTCCACGAGCGGCTTCAGTCCGGGAGGTTCGTCGTAGAGCACCCACGCATAAATCCACCGCTGGCCCGGCGGCGCATAGAGCGCATTCAACACGCGGGGCGGTGCCATGCAGAGCGAGCCGGCGGTCACGCGCTGCCAACGTCCTTCGAGCCGCACGCGGCCTTCTCCCTTGATGCACGCCAGAAAAAAACTGCCGGCCGGCTGCAAGCGCACGCGCAGATACGGGAAACAGGCGCTCTCGATCCCCAGCCGCGCAATATGGAACGTCGCGAGCTCGGGATAATCGTTCACCAGCACCCGCCAGCGGCGCGTGCGCGCGCCATTGATCGTGGTCTCCTTCTTGAGATTCACGGTGCGGGGCATGGCGCGCGATAGAAACAGGCCGGGGAGCGACTGCACTTCAAAAACCATGTGTGGATTCGTTGAAGCCACGTGTGAGTCGCCCCCTTTACGCCCGAATCCGCGACGGCAGCATCAAGTTCGCCCCTGGAATTGGGATGCTCCGCTCCGGCACCTCCGACCGCCATGAACCCCCTTCGCCTCGCTTCGACCTCCGTCCTGTTGCTCTTCGCTGCCTCGATCGCGCTGGCCCAGACCCTGCCCCCGCCGCGTTCCACGCCCGTCCGAAGCGCCACGGCGGGCGACCCGATCGTCGAGCTCTCGCCGTTCGTCATCTCGGAGGCCGCCGACACCGGCTGGATCGCGACCGAAACCCTCGCCGGCACCCGCCTGCGCACCGACTTCAAGGATGTCCCGAATCAAATCGAGACGTTGACGAAGGACTTCATGCAGGACCTCGGCCTCACGAGCTTTGATCAGGCGCTGATCTATACCGCGAACGTCGAGAATGCCTCCGATTTCGTTCCCGCCACTCCCGGCTCCCAGGTTTCCGATCCCGGCCTGGGCGGCCGGATCCGCGGCATCGGCTCGGGCACGCTCTCGCGGAATTTTTTCAAGGTCAGCAACCCGACAGACAATTTCAACATCGAGCGCGCCACTGTCGCGAGCGGACCCAACGCCATCCTCTTCGGGCTCGGCAGCCCGGCGGGGATTCTCGATGCCTCCCCCGCCCGCGCCCTGATGCGCAACCGCTACGGTTTCGAACTGCAGTATGACTCCGAGAATTCCAAGCGTGGCACGTTTGACGCCAACGTCGTCGTCCTCCCGCAGAAACTCGCCGTGCGCCTCATGGGCCTCTCCAAGCGCGAATACACCGAGAAGCGGCCCAACCTCGACCGCGACGAACGCCTGTATGGTGCGCTCACCTTCAAGCCCTTCAAGGGCACGACGCTCGTCCTCCAGGGCGAAAGGGACTCACGCCGCTGGAATCGCGCGGGCCGCATCACGCCCAATGACGCTTCCAGCATCTGGTTTCGCGCCGATCAAATCCCTGGCAGTGGTTACACGGTGGCAAAGCCCGTCTTCGACAACACCAACGTCACCGGCCTCGGCGCCAACCGGATATTCTTCCAGGCGGGAAACTCGCCCATCGTCATGCAGGACGCGTCCGTCGCCACGCGCGGGTGGGGCAATTCCGTGGCCGTCCGCAACCCAGCGGGCCTCCCCGGGGTCGACCCGACTTTCGATGCGGGCAGCCCTTTCACGATTCTCGATCCGAAGTTCTTCCCCTTCGACGTGAATATCGTCGGCACAGGCCGCGCCAATTCGATGGGCGCCATCACCAAGACCGTGATCCTCGAGCAGAAGCTCGCCGATAATTTCTTCCTCGAGCTCGCCTACAATCGGGAGGACGCCACCAACCACAAACTCGGCGGCGGCAGCCAGTCCGGCAACGGCGACTTCGCCCTTTCCGTGGACCCCAACCGCTACCTCCCGGGGACGACGACCCTGAATCCCAACACCGGACTCTTGTACTATCAATTCACGGCTGACACCACCCTGGTGTTTTCCGAGCGTGACGACTGGCGGGCCACCCTCTCGTACGAACTCGACCTCGCCCGGAAGCTCGAGCGCCGCGGCGGCTGGACCCGGTGGCTGGGCCGCCACCGCTTGTCCGGGCTCTATACCGGATCGAAAACGGAAGACCGCCAAGGGGGCTTCCAGCGTCGCATCCTGGACAACCCGACGATCCCCGGGCTCACGCTGCGTCCAAAGACATTTTCCGGCTGGGCGATCGATGCGTCGCGCCTGCCGGTCTTCCGCCACTATTTCAGAAACCCCTACGATCCGAAGGCGACCGTCGGCTCCATGACTGGCGACATGTCGCTCCTCGACGCCAACGGGCAGCCCTACACCCTGTACCTCACCGAGACGCCACTGGTCGCCGCCGACGGCAAACGGCTGGCTGCCAGCGGCCCCGCGAGTGGCAGCCTCAATCGGATCAGCGCGCAGATTTTCGCGTGGCAGGGATTCTTCCTGCCCGATCGCGAACACCGCGACCGGCTCGTGCTCACGTATGGCTACCGCAAGGACTCCGCCCAATCGGCCACGCTCGACTCCGCTTCCATCACACAGGATTTCTCCGGCCTCCATCCCGTGGTGTGGGACACGCGCTTCGACCGCTTTGGCGCCACCCAATCGGGCATCAACCGCAGCCTCGGCATCGTCGCCCGGCCGTTGAAGTGGGTTTCCGTCTTCTACAACAAGTCGACCACGTTCGATCTCAACATCGGCCGCTACGATCCCTTCGGGAACGATATCCCGGGCGCGGGCGGCGACGGTCGGGACTACGGCATCCGCCTCGATCTCTGGCGGGACAAACTCTCGCTGCGACTCAACAAATACGAAAACGCGCTCGGCCCGCAGCGCGCCTCCAATCAGATCAACCTGTTCCGTCCCTTCTTCTTCAACGTCGAGCAACGGGTCCTGACGCTCGATCCTTCCACCCCCACCATCAACGTGACCGATGGCAATCGGCGCGGCTACCGCGTCGCCGGGCAGGCGAATTATTTCATCATGTCGGACTTCAAGTCCGAAGGCTACGAGGTCGAGTTGAACTTCGCCCCGACGCACAACTGGAACCTTCGCCTCAATGGCGCAAAGTCCGAGGCGGTCGAGTCGAACATTGGCGGCCCGTGGTTTGAGTGGACCGAGGCCCGGCTTCCCGTCTGGCAGGCCGTGGTCGCGAAGAACGGCGAGGTCGACAGCGCCGGCCGCCCCGTCACCTGGAAGACCGCGCCATTCAATCCCGTGTTTCCCACCGGGCAGACCATCGAGCAATACTACAACAACACGGTCGTCGGCCAGGGGCTCTCGTTCATGACGGCCGCCGACGGCCGCGCGACGGCCACCGCCCGGGGTGCCCGCGCCAATGCGATCACCACCTACCGTTTCACCGAAGGCCGGCTGAAAGGCTTCCACCTCGGCGGCGCGGTCCGCTGGCGCTCCGCCCCGACGATCGGTTATGGCGTGAGGAGCGGTGCGGCCGGCACGGTCGTGCTCGACCTCGACAAGGCCTACGAGGGTGTGGCCGAAACCTACGTCGACCTCACCGCCGGCTACCGGGGCAAGATGAAGCCATTCGGTGGTTTCAACTACCGAATTCAACTCAACGTCCGCAACGCGCTGAACAAAAACGATCCCATTCCGATCGGTGCGCTCACCACGGGAGAGATCAACCGAATCGCCACCATCGACTCACGCCTGACGCTGCTGACGTTCGCGGTGGAGTTTTGAACGGAGTCTAGGAGCGTCGCGGCCGATATGAACTTCCTCCGCCTCTGCGCTCTCGCTGCAGGATTGGGATGGGCCGGCTTCCTTTCCGAAACCGTCGGTGCTCCTGCCCCCGCCTACCAGAATCCGCTCATCCCGGCCAACCTCGCCGATCCCGCCGTGGTCCGACACGACGGCACGTATTACCTCTATGCCACCGGCGAGGTCGACGGAGACAACGGGACACGCGTATATACTTCGACCAACCTGGTGAACTGGCAGCCCGGCCCAGTCGTATTTCGCCCCGGCCAGCCGCACGTGTGGGCGCCCGATGTCTGGCGCGATCCCGACACCGGCCGCTGGTTCCTCTATTACACCGCCAACCGGGCGGTCGGCGTTGCAGAAGCCGACGGCCCGCTCGGCCCGTTCACGATCCGTCACCAGTTATTTGATCAGGCCATTGATGCGCACCTGTTCCGCGACGATGACGGAAGACTGTATCTCTACTTCGTCCAGTTGCCGGGCTTCCGGATCACCGTGCAACCGATGGCCAGCCCAACGGAGCCGGCCGGTGAGCGCAAAATCGTGCTGCAGCCGGAATCGGAATGGGAAAAGCGCAGCGGGCAGGTCACCGAGGGGCCGTGGATGATCAAGCGCAGCGGACGCTACTACCTCCTCTATAGTGGCTCGGGCGCCAACACGCCCAACTACGCGGTTGGTTATGCCGTGGCGGACAACCCGATGGGGCCGTTCACGCGGGCGCCGCACAACCCGATTATTCAACGGAGCGAGGCGCTGTTTGGTCCGGGACATGGCTGCGCCGTTCAGGATGACGCCGGACGCTGGTGGCACGTGTATCACCAAAAGACCAACGAACGCGTCGAGTGGAGCCGTTTCATCGCCCTGGACCCGCTCTGGTTCGATCAACTGGGCCGCCTCCACGGCACGGCCACGCGCGGCAGGGTCCAGCCTGCGCCAGGGGTTTCCGCCTCGCCGATCAAGCGGTCCTACGACCCGCTGATCTGGCAATCCGAGCCGCCGGGAGACTGTCCGTTCGAGCGGTCAAAGGAGTTCACGGGAATCGAATTCACCGGCTTTCACAGCGACTACCAGTTCGCTGACACGTGGTACCCCAGCTGGGCCGCCGACGGAAATCTTTACTCGCCCTGGACGGATGGCCCATGCCACGCCGACTCGTCCTGGTCGAACGGCTATGAGTCCGTGAAAGGGGGCGCGATGGGAACGTTCAACGCCAAGCTGCGCCCAGCCACCACCGGCCAGGCGGTGATGATCGGTGATGACCCGCTGAAGCTCGAGGTGAAGAGTCTGGGCACAGTCCAGGCAGATCCGTATCCCTACGGCGGGCGGTATCCGTGCGGCAGCCTGGTGTATCACGGTGTGTGGTACTATGGCACTTATTGTCTGTCACCGGACGGCGCCACGCGCTTCGGCGATACCACCTACAACTGGCCGTGGCTGGGCCCGCTGGTCGGGTTCCGCCTTTCGCGCGACCTTGGAACGACCTGGCAGGAAACTCCGCATACACCCGAGAAGCCGCTCTTCGGTGAGAACGGCCTGTGGGGGCATCCCGTGAAGATTGGCGCGCCACACTTCGTGGACTTCGGGCGGGACATGGAGCACTCGCCGGACGGCAAGGCCTACCTCGTGGCGCAGGGGGCCGAGTTGTCCGATGCCAAGCCGCGGTTCGCGAACTTGAGCTGGATCAACGCCGACCAGGTTTACCTGCTTCGCGTGACGCCGTCGCCGGAGGCGATCAACGACCCGACGGCCTATGAGTTTTTCGCCGGGCATGATACGCACGGTCAGCCCGTGTGGACCGGCGACCTCAAAGCGATCCGGCCACTGCTCGAGTGGAACAACCGCATGGGATGTGTGACGGCCACCTACTTCCCGTCGCTCAAGAAATATCTGATGTGCGTCACCGATGGCGGCAACACCTTCTCCAGGATGAATACCTATTTATTGGAAGCCGACTCGCTGACCGGTCCCTGGAAGCTGGTGACCTATCTGGAGGACTTCGGCGAACAGGCCTATTTCGTGAACCTGCCGTCCAAGTTCATTGGCTCCGACGGTCGCACCGCCTGGCTTTGTTATTCGGGGAACTTCGCCCCGAGACGAAACAACATTCAGGTGAACCCGCCCGGGACACGATACGGGTTGGTGTTCCAGCAAATCCGGCTGTTGGGGCCCACGGCGACGGCTGTGCGTTGACGCACCGCAGCCGCGCCAGGGAATTTTCGTGCACAAACGCGACGATTCCAGGCGGCCAATCCTTTCGTCACAGAGTACAAAGCGCGGCGCAGCCGCAACTGAACTCAAACTCCAATCTTTTTGAACAAAAGGTAACGAAGGAAACAAAGGGCACGGAGGCGAACGACTCTTCGTTTTCTTCGTTGCCTTCTGTTCAATCTCTGAGGCTGAACTTGCACGCAGGAAAACACACTTTGATCTTTGTGTCACAGAGGCCGAACCAGAGGGCTCAGAGCCAAACGCCTGTGCTTTCTTGCTCCGTGACCTCCCTCCTCCCTCCGTGACCTCTGTGTCCCATCAAAATTGTCCTTTGGTTGCGGCCGCTGCGATTCAATCCACCTGCCCGGTGAATTGATGGATTCCCGAACCTATTTCCGCCCAGTCTTGGTCGCGCAGCGGGCCGACGAACCAGCGGCGCGGCTCGGCAAAACCGGATGCCCTGCCCGCCTCGTCCCAGATCTGCACCGTCCACCAAACCTCCGACAACGCCGGCGGCATCGTGCCGCCGTATTCGATCAGGTGCGACTGACCGGACCTGACGAGCTTGGAATCCCAGAGGTCGCCCTGCTGCTTTTTGAGCAGGTCGCGATTGCTGGCGGCGAAGATCCGGTAAGCCGATTGCGCCCGGCCGTGACCATCTCCGGACGCCCACCACGACAGCCGCGGCTGCTGCTCCGCAAAGCACGGCTCGTCGTGGCGCTGTTCGATGCGCAGACGCGTCGGCTGAAGCGGCGGTTCACCGCCGATGGCAATGGCGGCTCCGCCTACGCTCAACAGAATAACTCCCAGGATCCGTTTCATCCTGGTTCCGGCTCAGACTCGGCATCGGCGACGACATCTTCCAGCGGGGTTCCGTCCGGGTTCTGCAACCGGACGGAAAAGGTCCAAGGTTTCCCCGGCTGTTCCACTTTGAGCACAAGCAAGTTTCGGCCGGCCGCCAACGTCACGCCGAAATGGTCCGCCTCCGCCTGCGGCAGCGGCCCGCCGCCGATCCCGCAGAGCACGAGGCGGCCGTTGAGCCAGACCTTGACGGCCTCGTCGTGTTTGATCTCGAGGCGCGCTCCCTGGCTGCGCGACGAGTGCAGCCAGGTGTAGGCGTAGGCCACCCCGAACAGTCCCGGACTGCCGCCCCGCAGGTACATCGGATTTTTCGGATCAATGCCCACGGCCATCGGTTCCCAACGCGCCAGGCGCGCTCGCGGCGCCGGTGCGCGATAATCGGTCCAGTTGGCCTCGGGCGGGAACGGCGCGTCGATCAGATCCGCGGCGGCACGTCCGGCGACGCGAAACGGCGCGGCGCTCTGCCATGACACCACGAAACCAGCCCGCGACTCCACGCCCTTCAGCGCGGCCTCGATCTTCTTGGGAAGTTCCGCGTCGTCTTTAATGGACTGCAGGCGCCGCAGGGCGGAGATCGCCAGCGGAGCCGCGGCGAGCCGCGGCGCAATTCCCAGCACCGCGGCGGCAGCGTCCGTCCGCACCGCCGCGTCGGCGATGTGCGCTTCGGCCATCTCGAGCTCAGCGCTTGTGCGTCCGTCAGCCAGGCCCGCGAGCAGCGCGCGTTTCTGCACCAGCGTCAGCGTGCCGGACGCGATCGTGCGGAACACGGCGATTCGCTCGGTCGTGGGGAGTCTGCCTCCCCGTCCCGCCGCGAGGCGCACGCAGGCCTTCGTCGCCAGCTCCCGGAATTCCTCTTCGCCGGCTCCGCTGGCGAGTTTCAACAAATCGGGCAGCAACTCCTGGTCGGCCGTCTGGCTGGTCGCCCGCACCGCCGCAGCGCGGATTTCCGGACTGGGATCGTTCAGGCCGGCGCGCAACACGCCGCGGATTTCGGGCGTCACAATTGAACCGCACACCGACAGCAACGCCGCGCGGCTTTCGCTCGCGCCAGCCGCCAACCCGTGCAGCAGCGGCGGCAGCGCCGCCGAGCCCTGCTTCGGCTGCAGGCGTTCAAAGGCCAGCGTCAGCGCCCGCACCGCTTCGGCGCGCCTGGTTTCCCCTGCCGCTCCGACCACGAGGCCAACGAGGACGTCGACCCGAGTTTCATCGAGCAAAACGACCAGCGAGCGCAACGCGGCCACCCGCACCGGGTCCGCGTCGCTCCGCGCGAGCTCCAGCAGTCTGGGCACCGCGAATCGATCGCCGCGCTCGCCCAGCGCGCGCGCCGCTTCGATCTGCACTTCCTTCCGCGGATCATCCAGCAGCGTGAGCAGACAGCGGCCAACCTCCCTATGCGCCATCTGCGCCAGGGCGATGCGTGCGGCGGCCTGCAGGGCGCCAGGCGTCGCGGCGATCTCGGCGAGCGGGACGACGACGGAACCATCCCCCACGTGGGCGAGTGCGTGGACCGCCGCAAGCCTGACCTCGGCCGCCGGGTTGCTCAGCAGCGGAGCCACCGTGGCGAGCGGCGGCGGATCGCGTCGTTGCACCCAACCGTTGAGCAGGGCCACCTGCAGGGTAGGCGGCAGCGTCGGCAGCAATTCTGCAAACGCCGGCGTCGTCCCGGCGCATTCAAAATCCGGCACCAACCGCAACGCGGCCCGCCGCTCCTCCTCTCGAGGACCACCCAGCGCGGTGATCAGCAGCGGCAAGCCGTCGTCGCCCGAAGCGCGGATAACGCCCTGGAACGCCGCCATCCGCCAATGGCCCACCGTTTCGCGTTCCTGGATTTGCTGAAAAAGCCGGCGCGCCTCCCGGCGCTCTCCCGCGGCCAACTTCCGGTTGGCATGTCGCAGCAGGGCATCCACCACGGCGTCGCGCAAGGAACCGACTGACGCGCCGCACGCCCGCTCCAAGGCGGCAATCGCGTCGGCGTGGTCGATCTCGCCGAGCGCCGCCGCCGCCGCGGCCCCCACGGCGGCAAGGTTGCCGCCAGCTCCCGGCGGCTGATCCGAGACAGGTCCGCCCGCGGCGGCCAGCCAGCGCGCGAGAGCCGGAACCGCCTCCTTCTCGCGCCGCACTCCCAGCGAGCCGAGGATCCCGAGCCGCTCGTCCCCGGAAGACTTTTCCAACGCGGCGACCAGCGCACGACCCGCGGTGGGCGAGGGCATTGACTCCAGCGCATACCGTGCCGAGTGCGAGACGCCTGGATCGCCGAGCAGCGCCGCGAGCGCCGGAACCGCCCGGTCCGTCCCGGCCCGATGCAATCGGACGCAGGCCGCACTCTTCTCCTCCGGCGTGGCGTCCGACTGGAGGATTTGGATCAGTTGCACCTCCTCGTTGACCCGGGCACTGCCGCCGTCCGCCGCGCGACCCGCCGTGAACAGCGTTGCGCTCACCGCAATGATTATCAGCGCAGGCTTCACATGCATCATGGTGACGTTCCGCGGCGGACGAACCGGCCCTACGTGCGCCACGGGGCGCGTTTCGCGATGCTCAGATAACGGCTGGCTTCGGCGTCCCCCGGAAATCGTTCCGCGAGCGGATCCCACCGCAGCGTGCGCTGGAGTTGCTTGGCGATGCCGCCGAGCAACATCGCACTGGCCGAGCGGTGGGCGACGTCGGCATCGCTAATCGGCCGCCCGCGGGTGCGCACACACTCGAGGAAGTTTTCGACGTGGCCGTTGTTCCGGGAGAGATGCACTTCATTGGGGTGGAGTGGCTCCTTCACGATGCCGGCGGGTTCGGACACCACGATCCGCCGGTCGACGGCGATGCGTCCTTCCGTGCCCACAAAGCAGGCCCCGCCTTCTCCACCCACCGGCTCGTCGGGGTACCGCCTGCCGTATACGACCACCCCACTGGCGTAGCGGTAGCCGGATCGACCGTCTTCGAAGAAGATCTCCACCGGGCCGGTGTCGTCTGCGGCAGCCGCCCACTGGATGACATCGTAGTGATGCTGGCCCCAGTTGAGCTCACCGATGTCGAAGCGGTGCGCCGACGTGTTGCCGTCGTAGGGGATCAGGGGAGCCGGCCCGAGATAAAGATCCCAATCCAGATCCTCCGGAATCGGTTTGGCGGGTGCCGTGGAACGTCGCGGCCACGCGATGGCCCCGCCGTCGCGATGGCAATAGATCTCGCGCAACTTCCCGATGCGGCCGCTGCGCACGAGTTCGCAGGCGAGGCGAAACTTGCCCCCGTATTCGCTGCGTTGCTGCGTGCCCGCCTGGTACACCCGGCCATGCCGGCGCACCGCCGCCAGCACCGCCTGGCTCTCCTGAATCGTGACGGCCGTCGGCTTCTCGCAATAGATGTCCTTGCCCGCCGCCGCTGCCATCACGGCCATCGTCGCGTGCCAGTGGGCCGGCGTGGCGATCAACACCGCATCGATGTCGCTGCGCCCGAGCACGTGGCGGAAGTCGGTGTAAGCGTCGCAGGCCCGGGCCGTCCCCTGCCCGAGTCTCTCCGCATAGTGATCATTGACGCGCCGGCGGGCATCCTCGCGGCGCGGCCGGCGGACGTCGCAGACCGCGAGCACCTGCACATCGTCACGGCCGGCGAATCCGCCAACCACATACGTCCAGCCGCCTCCAAAAAGATGGCCGCCACCCTGCGCGCCCACGCCGATGAACCCCATCGTGATCCGCTCGTTCGGCGGCACGGCGCCGTTGCGGCCCAGCACCGACGCCGGGACGATGGAGGGAAACGCGACCGCCGCCGCCACGGACGTTGCGGTCTGCCGCAGGAACTGGCGACGCGTCATACGCAGGGGAGAAACTCGGTCTTTCATGGCGGGCGCGCCCGTGGTGCGGACTCATGCTGGCCGCCCGCGGTCCACGGTAAAGGGCGGGGCTCACACGCACGGTCGACGAATTTGCACATGGCGGTTCGCCGTCGCGTGGCCGGGAGGGCGGCCGGTCCGCCGCGGTCAGCACGCTGAGCCCAGGCCAGCCACCGCGCCTATTTCTTCGCCTGCCCGGCGGGCAGGGGATATTGCGCGAGGAGTTTCTCGAAGCGCGGGTCGTTGCGCAGCGGGTCGAAGCGCGGGTCGAGCCGCAGCCGCGCGGGCCACAGGCCGGAGGTGCCCGACTGGGCCAGGCTCGGCGGCAAATGCGCCATCACTTCCTCGGTCCGGCCCAGCCGCAGGTAAATCAGCAACTGGCCGGGCGACATCGCCGCTTCGTCCGTGTTTTTGAAACCAAGCAGTTGATCCAACGTGCGCAGGTTCTCTTCGGCGGTGGCTTTTTCGCCGAGGCACGCCAGCAGCGTCGTCCGATGATACAACAGCGCCGCGTTGTTCGCGGCAGTGGCCAGTCGCTTCTCGACGGCCTGCAGCGCCGCGCGCCACTCGATGCGCGCGGCGGCGTCGCGATGGTCGAGTTCGTAGGCGAGGCCCGTGAGGTAGCCCTTGGGCCCGTCGTAATTGAAGTCGGCGTAGAAATCGCGGGGAAACGAGGTCCACATGCGGAGCGCGTCAACGGGTCGCCGCTGATAATAAGCGAGGAGGCCGGCGTGATAGTTCGCCCGGTCCTCCAGCAGGGACGCCGGCGGAATTTTCTGCAGCGTCGCGGCCGCCGCGGCGAGATCGCCGCGCCAGCCGATTTCCATCACCGTCGCAAATACGAGCGAGGAACTGAACGGTTTTTGCGCGAGCGACCGCTGCATCGTCGCATACGCCTCGACCGGACGGTTCCGCTGCCAGAGGTAGCGGGCGTTGTTGTAGAGCGCGAGCGCATCACCGCCCGGCAGCGCGGCCGAGCGTTCATTCAGCGCGAGACATTCCTCGAGACCGCCCGGCCGGCCGAGCACGGTGACGGCGAGAAACTTGAGGGCGTTCTGATCATTGGGCCGCTCCTGCACGATCTCCCGGAGGAGCTTTTCCGTCTCGCGCTGGTTGACGTTGAAGGTGCTCCACGCGCCGGCCTGCGCGAGCTTCGCCTCGGTCGACGCCGGGGCGAGCCGGATGGCGCGTTCGGCCATCGCCCGGCACTTCTCGCGCCGCTCGGGCGAGGGATCGAAGCCGCGATACACGAACGCGCCGTTGAGCTGCGAGGCGGCGGCCCACACTTCGCCATCGGTCGAGTCGAGCTTGAGCGCGCGCTCGCAAAGATCCTCCGCCAGCGCGAAGTCTTCGCGGGTGCCGTCGAGCACGCGAATTAGCTCGCGCGCCCGGGCGGCGAGCTCGCGCGCGGGCGAAAGCGGTGCCGCGGGCGCTTTGGCCGTCGCCGGCTGATCGCTCGCGGCGAGCCTTTGAAAACGCGGATCGTTCCGAATTCCATCCCACAACGGATCGAGCCGCAGCAGCGCAGGCGTGAGCGGCCAGCCGGTGATTTGGCCGGGCGGCGGGTGGCAAAGTTTTTCCAGCAGCGGCAGCGCGTCGTCGGCCCGGCCGAGCGCGCCATAGATCAGGACGGGCGAGATGAACCAATACCATTCGTCCCGCGGATCCCGGGCGAGCTCCGTGACCGCGCGCGCCTCGCGCAGCGCCTCGTCGGGCTGGCCGAGGAAGGCGAGCAATTGTCCGCGCATCACGCGATCGAAGAGACTGCCGGGCTCGTTTTTCAGGCGTGCGTTGGTCACCGTCAGCGCGGCTTCAAAGGCGACCCGCGCCGCTTCGGCGCGGCCGGCGAGGAGATGCGCGCGACCCGCAAAGTAGGCTTTCGGGCCGGCGAACCAGTTGTCCTGGATGAAATCGTCCGCCAGGCGATCGACGGCCCGCATCACCTCGTCGGGCGAACGGCGGCAGAGATGAACGAAGGCCGTGTTCCAGATGGTACGCGGCTCGTTGCGGGTGGCGGCCGGCCCGGTCGCGAGCACGCGCGCGGCCTCGTCGGCGTCGCCTTTCCACGTGAGCAGCAGCATCGCGAGCGCCCCCTGGGAATTCGTCGAGGGCTGGATCGCGACCGATTGCCGGATGCAGCGCTCCGCTTCGGCGAAACGGCCGTAGTGGAAGAAAAGCAGGAACGACGTGTAACGGTTCAGCGCTCCGTGCGCCGGGTCGAGGGCGAAGGCGCGGTCGTAGAGGGTCGCGGCCTCGTCGATTCGTCCGTCATGATCGCAGATCCAGGCGAGGTTGCTGAGCGCCTCGGTGTCGTCGGGTTTGCGTTCGAGGATTTTCTTGAACGTCGCTTCCGCGGCCGCGGGCTCGAAATCGCGCTGGGCGCGGCCGAGCGCAAAGAGGGCGGCCGGCGATTCCGGCGCGAGCTTGAGCGCGCGTTCGGCGTCGCGCCGCGCCCTCTCGCGCCGGACCGGCGCGTGGTCGAAGCCGCGCGTGCGCATCGAGGTGTTGAAGAGCGAGGAGAACGCCCAAATTTCCGCATCGTTTTCATCCAGCGCGAGCGCCTGCTTCAACAGGCCTTCGGCGGTCGCGAAGTCATCGGCGCTGGAATCGTACTTGTCGAGCGACAGGGCGCGGGCCTTGGCCAGGACCTGGCGCGCCGGCGACAGCGTCGCGGTCGACGCGGGCGAAGGCGCGGCCCGCGCGGCGGCCCCGCGCGGCCGACGACCCCGCCCAGGCGG
>Ga0080064_1003033_pt1 | contig 25942 bp, 22 predicted proteins | sample Subgrocontami54m_FD_69260 | JGI IMG/M metagenome (GOLD analysis project Ga0080064, IMG submission 69260) | Subsurface groundwater microbial communities from S. Glens Falls, New York, USA - GMW46 contaminated, 5.4 m (SPADES assembly) (version 2) ...
GGCCCGGCGTTGGTGCCGCGCTCGCCCCAGGCGGTGACGTAGTTGTCGTTCTTGTCGAACTTCACCACGCGCGTGTTGGCGTACCCGTCCGAGATGTACCAGCTGCCGTCGGTGTTGAACGCCATGAACGTCGGACGATAGAAGTGCGTCGGATCCGACCCGTGCACGTTGGGCGTGCCAATCGTCTTCAGGAGCCGTTTGCCGTCGTGGGTGAACTTGAAGACCGAGTGGCGATAGTCGTCGACGACGTAGACGTTCTTCTCGGCGTCGTACGGGCTGATGTAGACCGAATGCGGGCGGCGCAGCATCTTGTCCCACTGCGTCCAGTTCTCGATGATGTCGCCGGCGCGGTTGATGACGAGGATGCAGTTCGCCCAGAGGAAGTCGACGCCGTTCTTGCCGCGATCGGAGTCGTCGCCGGCCTCTTCCGTTCCCGGCTTGAACAGCGCTCCCGGCGGGCTGGCATTGGTCGCGTTCCGCCAGAGGCCCGCGACGGGGAACGACAGGTTCGGCGCCACCTGCGGAGCGGGCACCCCGCGGCCGCGGCCCTGTGGAGGGATGACCGGGAGCGACCCGCGCTGGATGAAGTAGACGCGGTCGGGGCTTTCGGCGAAGACGCCTTGCCCCGCGCCAAACGTCCACTTCTCGTTGCCGGGGGTCGTGCTCAGGTCCTTCGGCCAGCCCGCCACGACCTGGTAGGGACCGGTTGGATCGAGCACGCCGATGTCGCCTGGCACCGCAGCCGCCGTGGCGCCGCGACCCGCCTGTGCGAGGACGGGCTGCTGCCACAGGGTGGTGACGTATGCGAATGAAAGAAGTCCAAGTGCAAGTGCAATCAATTTCCAGCGTTGCTGCATGAGTTCCTCCTGACACGTTCGAGCGGGTCTGACGCTAATACACAAAGACGTAGGCCGCGCCGGAATCATCGCCCGCGTTGTCCGTCTGATTGCCGTTGACGCCCCTGGCCGCGCTGTCTTCGAGGTGCGCGCCGACGACCAGCATTCTGCCGTTGCCGCTCAGCGCCACGGCGCTGCCGAACTCGTCGCCGGCGCCGGCGTTGGAGGCCTTCACGTACGCGCCCGCGGTCCACGTGCGTGCGTCGCGCGTGAAGACGTACGCCGCGCCCGAGTCTTCAGCCTCGTCGCGGTGCTCCCGCCATGGATTCAGGTAGACCGGTTGCAGGAACTGCTGGATCATCGGCGGACGAATGCCCTGTCCCGCGCCGTCCTCGAGGTATGACGTGACCGCCAGCGTGTTGCCGTCGCCGCTCAGTGCCAGCCTGACCCCGAATGAGTTGTAGGGCTTGGCGTTGTTGGCCTTGATGAACGCCTGCTCGGTCCACGTGGTGCCATTCCGGAAGAATACATACGCCGCGCCGACCCAGATGTTCGCCGGTCGTCCTGGCTGGGTATCGTCGGCGCAACCGGGCGGATCGACACCCGGCGTCAGGCACGCCTCATCGCCCGCGCCAACCGCGATGGTATTCCCGTCGTCGCTCATCGCGGTGGCAAAGCCGAACCCGTCGCTGAACTCTCCCTTGGAGCCTTTGATGTACGCCTGCTGGCTCCAGTTGCCGTTCTGGCGTGTGAAGACGTAGAGCGCGCCTGAATTCGCCGAGCCGTTGTCGTTGGGTGGATTGATCCCCCTGCCCGATCCGTCCTCATCGAAGGCGGCGGCGGCCAGCGTGTTGCCGTCGAAGCTGAGCGCGACGGAGAAGGCGAAGCGATCCCCAGCCTCCCCGTTTGCGCTCTTCACGTAGCCCTGTTGTGCCCACGTGTTGCCGGTTCGCGTGAACACGTACACCGCACCGGCCGACTCCGCCGAGTCGTCGTTCTGGTTGCCGTTGATCTGCCGCGCCGCGCTGTCCTCGCTGATGGCGCCGGCCGCCAGCGTATTGCCGTCGCCGCTGAGCGCGAGCGAAAAGCCGAACTGGTCGCCGTCGCCAGGCACGTCGCCCTGGCCGGGCCTGCCGGTGTTCGAGGCCTTGACGTACGCCTGCTGCGTCCAGGTCGTGCCCGTGCGTGTGAACACGTAGACGGCGCCGGCCTCGGGCAGCGAGTCGTCGTTCTGGTTGCCGTTGATCCCCGTTGCGGCGCTCGCTTCCCAGTGGGCGCTGACCGCCATCGTGTTGCCGTCGCGGCTCAGGACGACGGACGACCCGAAATGATCGTTCTGTCCCGGGTTGGACGCCTTGACGTACGCCTGCTGCGTCCAGGCGTCGCCCTGGCGGATGAAGACGTAGACGGCGCCGGCGGCGTACGTCGAATTGTCGTTCTGGTTGCCGTTGATGCCGCGTGCGCCGCCGCTCTCAAAGGGCGCGCCGATCGCCATCGTGCTGCCGTCGCCGCTCAGCGCGATCGGGTTTCCGGTATGCCCCTGGTTTCCGCCGCCGCACGCGAAGTGGTCGTACGCCTCGGCGTTCGACGCCTTGATGTACGCGGTCTGCTTCAGCGGCAGCATCGGCGGCACGACCGTGGATGGCCCCGGCGCCTGTGACCGCAGGTGGTCCGGAATCAGGAGGACGATTGCGAGGGCGGCTGCGCCGCAACCGATTCGGTGACGACGAGGGTTGATCCTCAGCATGCGGTAGCCTCCATGCTGGGCACTCTACAGCCTTGCATTCCGCAACTCAACCGCTCATCAGGCGGGTTAGCGCGTTCAGTCAGATCACACGCCTGGAACAGGTGTTCGCGGATCTGGGTGAAAAAGTGCGCGGCAAGCATTGTGACGGCATTGCCGGCATCATCGAAGAAGGCAAGAGCGCGATGGAAGAAGACTTTGACGAGCCGACGATGGATGCCGCCCTGATCGCGTCCGGCCAGCGTGCCGAGCACTACCCGCGGCGAAGGAGCCTCACGCCGTTAAGACCCGACCTACCTGCGCCCTCCTTTCCCTCACATCACGTCGAGCAGGTAGTCCACCACGATGTTTGCATCGAGGTCCATCAGGACCAGGTGAGTGTCGACGATCCGGTACTCCAGGCCCTCTGGCAGTACTGGCAGGATGGCCAGTACGTTTCCTGGCATCGTCGATCGGGAAGCGCCCTCGGGATAGGCGCCATTCACTTCCAATTTAAACGTCGCGGGTGCCTCTTCGCGGATCGACTTCCGCGTCCCCGCGGCGGCGTCCGCGGCCCCCCCCACCCGCCGTGGAGCACCCTCTATTTCGCGATCGGCACCGCGCACTGGGCGGGCCCGGGGAAGTAAGGCGGCGAGGCTTGGCCTCGGTCTCTCTCCGACCAAAACTCAGCTCCCCTTGCACTTCGCGAGCTTCTACGACGTTCGGCGCGGCAGCCTTCGCGATCAGTGGTGGTCGGAGTCGGGAAGCGTCGTGTGAGTGGCTGGCTGGCCGAGCCGTAGCTCGCGCAGCGAGCGAAGGCTGGTGGACGCTCCCGGACTCGAACCGGGGACCCCTAGTGTGTGATACTAGTGCTCTAACCAACTGAGCTAAGCGTCCAAACCGAGCGCCAGACCGTGGAGCCCGGCCGTCGGTGAATCAAATAATTTTTTCCGGATGTGCACCGCGGGCTTCGCTGACCATGAATTGCGGCGGCGCGGGCACTCCCTTGGCGGGCCCAGGTCCATGCTGCCGTCGCCATGTCGATCGATCGCAACAGCAGCGGTTTTCCGGAGGTGGATCCGCGTCGCCGCACCACCAAGGTGAATTTCTCCATCGTGGTCGGCATCGCGTTTTTTTTGGCGCGATGTTCGCCGTGGCCTGGTGGTTCGCCACGTCGCATTCGTAGACGCCACGTCCAAGGCGCACGCAGATTCCGTCATGCATCGCGCGGCCGCCCTCGGAAGGGGCGGCGCCGGTGACATTTGAACCGGAAAACACCCGGGGCGCAGTGCGGGGGTTTGCCGGACCGCAGCGCCCCTTGTGCTCCTGATTTCCGGACGCGGCGCCGGGAGGCTACAATGTGCGCCGTTGGTCCAGATCCACTTCACCCTGATGGCGATGAAATTACTCCTGATCGGCGACGAACGAAAGAATCGGCGCATGTTCGCCTGGGGCTTCGCCGACGAACCTTATCGCGCAAGACTCGCCAGCTCGCTTGCCGCCGTCGAGGAACTCGTCGCCGCCGAACGTTTTCAGATCGCCTGCATCGACCTCAAGATGCTGGAGGACAATGCCGCCGCCATCCTCGATCGGCTGCACGCCCGCATGCCCGAATTGCCCGTGATTGCGCTGATCGCCCAGCGGGATCGGAAAACCGCGGCGAGCCTGCGCGACTTCGGCGTCCGCGCGCATCTCATCGCACCATTCGCAATCGAGAACCTTCACGCGCTCTTGCGCTCGCACGCGCTGGCCGAGCCGGTGGGTGTCGCGAAGCCCAGGGAAAACGTCGCCCTCCCCGCCGTGACTCCGCCGGCGGCGCGGCTGATGGCCAATGATGAGACCGCGCAGCGCACGCTGCAGCTCGCGTTGCGCGCGGCCAATTCGAACGCCGCGATCCTCATTCTGGGCGAAACCGGCACGGGCAAGACGCTGCTGGCGCAAATGGTCCACCAGCACAGCCCGATTCGGCCCAAGCCGTTCGTCACGGTGAACTGCCCGTGCCTCAACCACGAGCTGCTCGAAAGCGATCTGTTCGGCCATGTGCGCGGCGCGTTCACCGGCGCGGTGCAGGACACGTGGGGCAAAGTCGCCGCCGCCGATGGCGGGGCGCTGTTCCTCGACGAAATTGGCGATCTGCCGATGACGCTGCAGCCGAAGCTGCTCCGGCTCCTGCAGGAAAAGCAATACGAGCGCGTCGGCGAGGCGACGTCGCGCAGCGCCAACGTCCGGATCATCGCCGCGACCAATCGCGATTTGAAACGTGAGGTGGCCGCGGGCCGCTTCCGCGAGGATCTGTATTATCGGCTCAACGTGATCGCAATCGACGTGCCGCCGCTGCGCAGCCGGCCGCTGCAGATCCTGGGCGCCGCCGAGGCGTTTCTCGAGACCATCTGCCAGCAGCTCGGCAAATCCGTGCCCGGCTTCAGTCTCGAGGCGCGGCGCATTCTCGAGGCGTATGCGTGGCCCGGCAATCTCCGCGAGCTGCGCAACGTAATCGAGCGCGCGGCGATTCTTTCGAGCGGGACCGTGCTCGAAGCGGGCGATTTTCCCGCATTGCTCGCGCAGGCGCCGGCGGCGCGTTACCAAATCGGCGGTGCGATCAGCCTGGAAGCCTTGGAGAACGCGCACATCCAGATGGTGGTCGCGAACACGTCATCGCTCGAAGAGGCCGCGCGCATTCTCGAAATCGACAAGTCGACGCTGTACCGCAAGCGCAAGCTGATGGAAGGTCGGCTGGCAAAATTTCCGCCCGCGCTCGAACCGGCGGCGGCGACCGGCGGGTGACGCCTCGGCACCGGCGCGTCCGCGAACCGCGGCGGCATCGGCCGCCACGCAGCCGAAGAGGGCGTCGAAAAGGTAGGGCGCGACCGCTGGGCGCGCCGTTGTTAGTCCGGTACGCCGAGGTAAAATCGCGGCGGGCCCAGCGGTCCCGCCCTACCTTCCGAACCTTTTTTCGACGCCCTCTAAGCGAAAGACCGGGGTTCGGGCGACTCGGGGCGCCTGCCAAAACCGGGGTAGGTGAGGTGTAGGTGAAATTACTAACTGCCTGCGCCAGAGCTGGCGTTTGCGCTCTGCCGGCGCCAATCTTTCGGGTCGTGATTGCAGCTGGCCCGAGTTCCTCCGTCGCCCAGGACGCCGCGGGCAGCCATTCCCTCGAACAGCGCGTCCAGGCGGAATTGGTGCGGACGGCTTATCGTGACGCGCTTTACGGCGCGCCCTTTGCCATGGTGGTGGTGCTGCTGTTCGCGTACGCCACGTTTGATGCGTTCGGCGCGCGCGTCGTGCTGCCGTGGCTGGGCTTCGCCCTGCTCTGCAACGTCCTCCGGCTGATCTTCCGCGCCGCCTACTTGCGACGACCGGTGCGCATCGAGGATACGGGCCGCTGGAGCGCGCTCTTCGTCATTGTCAGCGCGGCCACCGGGCTCAGCTGGGGAATGGGCGCGTGGCTTTTCTATACGCCGCACGAATCGATTTACCGCGTCATTGTGGTGCTTTCGCTCGCCGGGTTGACCACCGGGGCGTCGCGGCTCCTCGCCCCGATCCTGCTCGCGAATCTCTTGTACGTTTTCACGGCGATCGGTCCGTTGATGGTCCGGGTGTTGGCGGACACCGCGCTCGCCGATCCGAAAAGTTATGTGCTCACCGCCATGTGCGTCCTGTACCTGCTGTACATGACAGTGGCGGCGCGGCAGCAGGTTCGGACGCTCGAGCGCAGCATCCGGCTCGGCCACGAAAACGTTGCGCTGGTGGAATCGCTCGGTGCCGCCAAGGAGCGCGCCGAGAAGCTCAATCGCAACCTCTCGCAGGAAATCGCGCATCGCCAGGTCGTCGAAGGTGAACTGCGCGCGGCCAGCGAGCGTGCGCTGGCCGCCAGCCGGGCGAAGACCGAGTTCCTCGCCGTCATGAGTCACGAAATCCGCACGCCGATGAACGGCATCATCGGCATGCTGCGGATCGTGCGCGATTCGCCGCTGTCGCCCGCGCAGCGCGATCACGTGGAGACTGCGGCGGCGTCGGCCGACACGCTGCTTGATTTGCTGAGCCACATCCTCGATTTCTCGAAGATCGAGGCCGGCCATCTCGAACTGGAGCGGATCGCGTTTTCGCCCGCCGCGATCGCGGGGAGCGTCGTCGACATCATGCGGCCCCGTGCCACGGCAAAGGCACTCAAGTTCGACCTCGATCTCGACCGCAACTTGCCGGCCGGGGCGGTGGGCGACCCCACCCGGCTCCGGCAGATTCTCTTCAACCTCGTCGGCAACGCGCTCAAATTTACGGAGCGTGGGTCGGTCACGCTGCGCGTCAGCGGCGCCGGGAGTGACGAAACGACCGCCACGCTGACGTTCACGGTGACGGATACCGGGGTGGGGATGGGCGAGCAGGCGCTGGGCGAAATCTTTCGGCCGTTCCGGCAGGCCGACAGTTCGATGAGCCGGCGATTTGGCGGCACGGGGCTCGGGCTGGCGATTTCCCAGAAACTGGTCGAAGCGATGGGCGGCTCACTCGGTGCGAGCAGCAAACTCGGGGAAGGTTCCGTTTTTCAATTCACGTTGCGTTTGCCGAGGCCGGGCGCGGTCGATCCGTTGCGGCCGCCGCATGCCACCGAGTTTGCGCTGCCGCGGCTCCATGGCCGCGTACTCGTGGTGGAAGATGATCGGATCAACCAGCGCGTGATCGGGCACTTCCTGAAGCAGATGGGCCTGGACACCGGTTTGGCCGAGGACGGCAGCGCCGCAATCGAAGTCGCGTTGCGCGAGCCCTGGGATCTCGTGTTGATGGACTGCCAGCTGCCCGGCGTCGACGGACTCGAGGCCACCCGGCAGATCCGCACGCGGCAGCCCGACCGGTCTTTGCCGATCATCGCGCTGACCGCCAATGCCAGTACGCAGGATCGGACCGCCTGTCTGGCCGCGGGGATGAACGATTTTCTGACGAAACCCGTGCGGCTCGAATTGCTTGCCGCGACGTTGCAACGATGGTTGCCGTCCGCGACCCCGCCCTTGGGTAAGTAATTTCACTCCCGCGGCTCCGCTCGCCATGCCGGAGCGCCGCCACATGCTGTTTCGCGCTGTCTGCCATGCCCGATTCGCCCGCATCCAACCCTGTCCTGCCGTTCGTCGGCGCCCAACCCGTGGCTCGTTCCCGCGAGCACCCGATTGAAGTGCAGACGAGGGTGGAGCTCGTGCGGATGGCGTACCGCGAGCTTATGACTGGCACGCTGGCGTCGCTCGGCACCGCGCTGGCGTTTGCCGCGGCGGTGTTCGGCAGCAGCCTTTCCTCTCCGGGCATGATCGGCGGCTGGTTCGCGGTGATTGGCGGGATTGCGCTTTGCCGTTTCTGGCTCGCCCACGCGTACCAGGCGGCATCGCCCTCCGCCGAGGAGTCGGCCCGCTGGGGGCTGCGCTATATCATGGCCACGACCGCGACGGCCGTTGGCTGGGGCGCCTCCGCCTGGCTTTTCCCGACGCTGGTTGGCAACCAGCCCATGGGCATCGTGCACGTGCTGATGTTCGCCGGCCTGACCACCGGTTCGGCGCGGCTGCTGATGCCAATGCGCAAGGGCAGCTTGCTCTACCTCTTGGCGATGATGGTGCCGATGGGCGTGCGCTTCCTGGCCAACGGAGACCTGCCGGGCATCACGATGGGTGTCTGCGTCTTCGGGTTTATCGCATACATGGCGGTGGCAACGCAGCGCAACCACAAGACGCTTTCCGATGCCCTCGTGCTGCGGTTCGAGCGGGAGGCGCTGGCCGCCGAATTGCAGGCGGAAAATGCGCGGCGCGAGTCACGCGAGGTCGAACTGCAGGAAGCGCGGGAAAAGGCCGAATCCGCGAGCCGTGCGAAGGGCGAGTTCCTCGCCACCATCTCACACGAAATCCGCACGCCGATGAATGGCGTGCTTGGCATGCTCCGGATCGTGCGCGACACCAACCTGTCGTCCGAACAGCGGGGCTATCTCAAGACCGCGTCGGACTCCGCCGAGGCGCTGCTGCTGCTGCTCAACGACGTGCTCGACTTCTCCAAAATCGAGGCCGGCCGGCTCGAACTCGAGCACGCGCCGTTCCAGCCTTCCGCCGTCGCCAAGGCGGTCAACGACCTGTTGCACGCGCGCGCCCGCGACAAGGGCCTGCAGTTCGAACTCCAGATGGCGGACAACCTGCCCGGCGCGATCCTCGGCGACGCCACGCGGCTCCGGCAGATCCTGGTCAACCTGATCGGCAACGCGATCAAGTTCACCGAGAAGGGCCGGGTGCAGTTGACCGTGGCCTGCCCGGAGCGTACCGCCCAGCGCGCGACGATGCAGTTCACCGTCACCGACACCGGCATCGGCATCGACTCGGCCGTGCTCGAAAAACTCTTCAAGCCCTTCATGCAGGGGGACACGTCGATGAGCCGGCGCTATGGCGGGACGGGGCTGGGCCTCGTGATTTCACAGCGGCTGGCGCAGGCGATGGGCGGTGCCCTGCAGGTGCAGAGCACCGTCAACCAGGGCACGACCTTCCGGCTGATTCTGCCGTGCAAGTTGCCGGACATGGCCGTGATGCCGCCGCGGCCCGATGAAAATCCGCGATTCGTCACCCCGGTCCTGCAGGCCCGCATCCTCGTGGTCGAGGACGACTCGGTCAATCAGCAGGTCATCGATTTGTTCCTGAAGAAACTCAGCGTCACCGCGAAGTTCGCGCTGGATGGCGAGGCGGCGATCACGACGGCGACCTCGGAGGAGTTCGACATCATCCTGATGGACTGCCAGCTTCCCGGTATCGACGGACTGGAGACAACGCGGCGGATTCGCCAGAAGCTGGCCGGGACGAGCCACCCGAAGATCATCGCGTTGACCGCGAACGCCAGCACCCACGTCCGCGAAGCCTGCCTCGCCGCGGGCATGGACGACTTCCTGACGAAACCCGTTCGCTTCGAGCTCCTCGCGAACGTCCTGCAACGGAATTTGGCCGCGGCCGTCGCGACTTAGGGGCCGTCGAAAAACGTGGGCGCGACCGCTGGGCGCGCCGTCGTTCGCGTCCTCTTTGCGGATCGATGCAGAGTGAAATCGCGAAGGACGCGAAGGAACGCGAATTTCAGAGGGGAAGAAGCGTTCTTGATCACGCTGATCCGAATTCAACCGCAGAATACGCGGACCACGCGGAAAACGGAGGCCGGGGAATTCCGTTCCGCTGTTCTCTGTTTCCGTGTCTTCAGCGTGTTCCGCGGTTAAACGGTTCGGGCCGTTTTCTTCGGCCGCGACTGCGCCGCTCTGGGTTCTTTGCGGTTGAACTGATTGGTTCCGGCTTGGCTCCGCTACCGCTCGGCCACCACCCATTCCGTCCGTGCGCCGCCGCCCGGCGCCTGCGCCAGTGCCGCGGCGAGGAAGGCGAGGACGGGCGCGACTTCCGTTGCGAACTGCCAGGGCGGGTTGATGATCAGCAGTCCGCAGCCCTTCAGCTTGATCGGGCTTGCCTCGCCGGCGATCGTTAGCTCGCAGGTGAGGGTCGGCGGCGGCGAGAGGTTGCGCAGCGCCGCAAAGAACTCCTCCACGCGGGCCCGGCCGGTGAGCGGATACCAGACGGCAAAGACGCCGCTGGGAAACCGTTTCAACCCGGCCGCGAGTCCGGCGGCGAGCTGGGCGAACTCATCCGGTGCCTCGTACGGCGGGTCGAGCAGCAGCAGGGCCCGTCGTTCCGGCGGGGGCAGCATGGCGCGCAGCGCGGCGTAGCCGTCGAGCTCGTGCACCGCCACGCGCGGGACCTGCGCGAACTCGCCGCGCAAGGCCACCCCTTCGCCTGGATGCAGTTCGCACAAAGCCAGCCGGTCGAACGGCCGCGCGAGCTTTCGCGCTATCCACGGCGAGCCCGGGTAGAAACGCGGCCCCGGCTCGAGATTGCCGGCGTGCCGGTCGAAATCGCGCACGATACCGAGATACTCGGCGACGGCCGGCGGCACGGTGGCGGCATCGTAGGACCATAGGCGGCCGATCCCTCCCGGCCACTCCGGCTGCCGCGCGAGCGAGTCGCCCGTCGCCGCGGCCGCGAGATCGTACCGGCCCCGGCCGGCGTGCGTGTCCAGATAAACGAAACTTTTTTCCTTCTTCTGCAGCGCGCGGAGCAACTGCACCAGCAGCACGTGCTTGAACACGTCCGCAAAATTCCCCGCGTGGTACTGATGCCGGTAATTCACCGGTTCTCGCCTCGCGAAAACCGCAGCCTAGCCTTTCGCGTCACGAGAATCCACCGGCACCTTCACCACCGTCTTGCGCACGAGGACCGGGTCGGTGCGAATGCGCAGCGTGGGCATGTGGACATCGCTCGGATAAAAGATCGTGCCCTGGCCGGCATAGACGCGGAGCTGCGAGGCCTCGCTGCTGTCCTCGTAGACGATCAAGTCGCGGTCGGCGTGGTAGGGCTGGCGGACGGTGATGCGGGCGAGATCGATCGCTTCCATCAGTTCCTCGCCTTCGACGACGACCTGCACGTCGATGTACTTGCGGTGCGACTCGAAGAACCCGTCGGCGCGCAGCTTGGTTTCATAGACCTGCTCGATGGCGAAGGCGCCGTCGGCGAGTTCGACCTTGTGCGAATCGCCGCTGCCGATGGCCCGCAGGCGCGTGCGCGCGGCGCTGCCCTCGCGGAGAATCTCCTCGACGTAGCGGAAGGCGGTGGCGAACCCGGGGGTACTGGTCGCCTGCGCGCGCAGCGCGGCGAAGGAAGCGTGGAGGGCCATGCCCCAGTCGATTCCCCCGGCGGAGCCATGGCAAGCCGGTTGATGGCTTGCGGCGGGCGGGGGCGTGCGCTTGGCTCTCTTTTTACCAACCCCACCCATGAACAAACTGACGTTGCTCGTAGTCACGTTGTCCCTCCCGGCCGCCGCCCTGGCCGCGCCATTCGAAGGCAAGGTCGATTTCGCCCTCACCTCCGGCCGCGGCCAGCCGCAGCGGATGACGTATCAGTTGAAGGGAGACAAACTGCGCATGGAGCTGCCCACGCCCCAGGGCAAGGGTACGATGCTGGTCGACCCCGCGAAGAAGGAGATGCTGATGCTGATGGACGAGCAGCGCATGTACATGGTGATGGCGATGCCGGACGTGCAGGCGCAGGCCGCCGAGGCGGCGTCGGGCGACGCGCAGCTGGAGAAGACCGGCCAGAAGGAGAAGATCGCCGGCTACGAGGCGGAGAAGTACATCGTCACGCACGAAGGCATGAAGACCGAGCTGTGGCTGGCCGAGGGCCTCGGCACCTTCATGTTCGGCGGCGGCAACCCGATGATGGGCGGCCGCGGTGGGCGGGGTGCCGGGCCCGCGATGCAGGGCTGGGAGCGGGCGCTCGCCGGCAAGGAATTGTTCCCGCTCCGCGTCATCAGCCGCGGCAAGGACGGCAAGGAGACTTTCAAGCTGGAGGCGACCAGCGTCCAGAAACAGTCGCTCCCCGACAGCCTCTTCACCGTGCCGGCCGACTACCAGAAATTCGACATGGGCATGATGCGCGGGATGATGCCCGGCGTGGGGCGGTAGCGGCTGCGCCGTCCTGCGAGCCGGTTTCGCGGGCAGCGGCAAACGCGATCACCAGCGCGCTGCCGCGGTCGCGCTTGCCGGCATCGCCGCCGGCCGCGAAGGTGTCGCCATGGCCGCGCCGCCGAGCGATTTCGTGATTGGATTCGATGCCGACGACACGTTGTGGCACAACGAAACCATCTTCGAGCAGACGCACGGGCGGTACCGTGCGCTGCTGGCGCGCTATCACGACGCGGCGACGGTCGATCGCACGCTGTTCGCGACCGAGATGCGCAATCTCGAGCTCTACGGTTACGGGGTGAAGGGGTTCACGCTGTCCGCGATCGAGACGGCAATTCAACTGACCGCGGGCAAGATCAGCGCCGACGAGATTCAACAACTGATCGCGCTCGGTCGCGAAATGCTGGCGCATCCGGTCGTATTGCTCGACGGCGTGGCCGAGACGCTGGCGGAACTCTCGCCTCGCCATCGGTTGCTCCTGATCACCAAAGGCGACTTGCGCGACCAGGAGCGGAAACTCGCGAAGTCCGGCCTCGCGCCGCATTTTCGCGACGTGGCGATCCTCTCGGAGAAGAACGAGGCGACCTACGCGGACATTTTTCGCCGGCAGGCGATAACGGCGGAACGCTTTCTCATGGTGGGAAACTCGTTGAAGTCCGACATACTGCCCGTACTCGCCTTGGGCGGCGCCGGTGCCTACGTGCCATACCATCTCACGTGGGCAGCCGAGCGTGTGCCCGAAATGCCGCAGGCCCACGGCAGGCTTTTCCAGCTCAAAACGCTGCGCGAACTTCCGGCGGTGGTGGCGAAACTGGGCTGGTCGTAACGCCAAGCTGCCGGACGGTGGTTCCACCGGCGCGGGAATGGCCGTCGGCTGATGCGCCGGGCCGGTCGCCGGCGGCCGGAGGGTGGGGGAAAGTCCGCCCGTTTGATTTAGGCGGCGGCTTTCGTGGCCACGATGATGGCGCGGACCTCGTCGCCCGTAATCGTTTCGCGCGTGATCAAGGCCTCGGCAATCGCATCGAGCGCCGCGCGATTGGCCGTCAGCGCTTCGGTGGTGGCCGCGTAATTGCCGTCGAGCAACGTCTTCAAATGGCGTTCGGCTTCATGCAGCATCTGCGGGCTCGACCGGGAGTCGTTCGACGCGGAGATCGCCATGAACCCGAGCGGCGACATGCCAAACTCGAACACCATCTGCCGCGCCGTGCGCGTCGCTTCCTGGATATCGCTCGACGCGCCGGTCGTGATCGAGCCGAGGGCCAGCTCCTCCGCCACGCGGCCGGCCATGAGGCACCGCAGGCGCGCGACCAGCATCTGTTCCGAGTAGTTGAACAGGTCGCGCTCGGGCGTGAAGTGGGCGCTGCCCAGCGAGCGGCCGCGGGGAATGATCGTCACTTTTTGCAGCTTGATCGCCTCCTCGCCCGAAAGCACCTGCATCAGCGCGTGTCCGGCCTCATGATACGCGATGACTTTCTTGTCGTGCTCCGTCATCACGCGGCGCGTTTCCCGGCCCCAGTTGATCTTGTCCCGCGCCTCGTCGAGGTCCGCCATCGTCACCGTGGCCCGGCGATTCCGCGCGGCGTGAATGGCGCCCTCGTTCAGGAGATTCGCCAGATCCGCGCCCGAATATCCCGACGTTGACTTGGCGATTTTTTCCAGGTCGACGGTCGGATCCAGCTTCACCGCGCCCGCGTGGACCTGGAGGATGGCCGTGCGGCCCCGCAGATCGGGCAGCCCGACCGAGACCTGTCGATCGAAGCGGCCCGGGCGCAGCAATGCCTTGTCCATGGTGTCGGGGCGGTTCGTTGCTCCGAACACCACCACGGCGTCCCCGGTGTCGAAGCCATCCATCGCCACGAGCAGCGCGTTCAGCGTCTGGTCGTGCTCCTGTTGCGCGCCACCGCCGTCGCCCGAGGAGCGCGCGCGGCCGATGGCGTCGATTTCGTCGATGAAGATGATGCTCGGCGCCGTTTCGCGCGCCTTCTTGAAAAGAGAGCGGACGCGCGCTGCGCCGACGCCGACGTACAGCTCCACGAAGTCGGAGCCGCTGAGGCTGTAGAAGTGGGCCTTGGCCTCGCCGGCCACGGCCTTGGCGAGCATCGTCTTGCCGGTGCCGGGGGGGCCGACGAGCAGCACGCCCTTCGGCATGCGGCCGCCGGTGGTGCGGAACCGCGCGGGATCCTTCAGGAATTCGACGACCTCGTGCACCTCGTCCTTTGCCTCATCGCAGCCGGCGACCGACGAAAAGCTCACGCTCGATTTCGCGGCGCGCAATGTCCTCGCGGAAAACGCGGTGGCGCGGCCGGCGAACCTCTGCACGCCGATCATCATCAGGCCGACGATCACGACGACCCCGAGAACCTGCATCGCGATGTGGACGATGTTCGCGGCGTTCTCGCGCATGGTGGGCTGGCGGGTGCTCGCCAGCGCCGCGGCGTCATTTTCCTCGAAGCGCCGTTCGCGCAGCAGGGTCAAATCGCCATCGGTCAGCCGCGCGGTCGTGCGCACAAACGTGGTGGCACCGGCCGGCGTCCGGCGGGCGGCGCTGAGATCGGCGAGGCCGGTGGCGTTCGCGCGAAAGACAATCTGGCCGCCGCTGAGTTCGCCGGCGCGCGCCGCGGCCATGAAGTCGGCGACTTCGATCCGCTCGCTCGCGGCGCTGGCGGCCGGCCTGATCGTGTGGGCGAGATACACGTCGGCGCCGACGACCACGACGAAAAGGGCGACCAGGGCGAAAAACCAGCGAAGAGATAACGTCGGCATAAGTCCTATACGGGCTGGCGGAACCTTCCCTACAACCTCAGAATTGCAGCGGGTCCGTCGCAGGAAAACGCACTAAATTCTCGCCGCGGTCGACCCGGTTTTGCCACGCAGCGTCCAGCCCGCCACGCGGCAGGGACTTGCGCGCGCAATTCCCGACGCCAGCCGCCGTGGAAAATCCTGCAACTCGTTGCCGTTGTCCGCGTGAAATTTCGGCCGAAAATTTGCGGCAAGAATGGGTGGAGCGCCCCCTCGCAGGAATCGCGCATCGAGCCGTTGCGGAAAATCACGCCGTGGGCGAAGCCGGCGTATTCGAACCCGGTGGGAACGGGCTGTTGGGCCGCCTGCGCGTCGCCGCGGAGCGCGCGGTGCGATGAAGAAAACCTGGCCCGAGCAGCGCAATCGCCGTGGGCCCACGAGGCGCCGCGCGGCGTCGATTTCGCGCCAGCTCACGCCTTCACCGCGGTCTGCGATTTTCCCGCGACCCTTTAGGGGTTTTCGGGTCTGTCAGTGCGCATATGGCCTCCAAGACCCCAACTCACTCCACGCGCGGACGCCGCGGTCCGGCGGCACGTGGTCGCAGCGGCCGCCAGCGCAAAGCCGCCCGTCGCCGCGCCAGCCCTTCAGCCTCCCGCACCCGCGCCGCGACGCGGCGTGGTGCCACCCAACGCACCCGAAGCAAGCATCGATCGCGCCGCGGTCATTCCACGTTGTCGCTGCCGCTGCCGCCACCACCTGGGCAGGTCATCGCGGCGGTGCGCGAGGAACTCGATCGCCTCGGCAAACGCTGGAAAAATCTGCTGCCGAAACTCAAGAAATCCGCACAGCGAAACGCGGTCAGGGTGACGGTGACGCGGCGGCGCTGAATCCCTCGGCCCCGCTCGGGGCTACGCGCGATATCGGGACCTGGCGTTTCAGGCCGCGGCCCCGAGACCGGAAAGTGGACCTGGAGGCCCCTAGCGTGAAAGCGCGGAACTTTCGTCCGGGCTCGCGGCGGGCGCGCCGCCTTCGGCCGTGCCGGACGAACTGATCTCCCCGAGGAGAAAATTGCAGCGCTCCTGGCAATAGCGGCACGTGTCCGCACAAAGCCGGCAGTGGTCGTGCCGGTCACTGTGCCGATCGCATTCGTCGGCGCATACCTGGCACGCGACCACGCAGGCGTGAAGCTGGGCGTGGACGAGTTCGTTGGGTGTCTCGGTCTGCCGCATGAGGACCCGCGCCGTGCTCGTGCAGACGTCCGCGCAGTCCAGCGTGGTGCGAATGCAGCGGCGCAGGTGCTCGAGGTTTTCCGGTTCCCCGAGGCACGCGTCCGCGCACGCGGTGCAGACCTCGGCGCCGGCGGAGAGCGCGCGCAAGGCTTCCGCATAGTCGACCGCGCGTTGCACGTCGGGGCGAGGGTGACTGCGCAACATCATTTCGATCGTCTTCATGAATTCACCCTACTGCGCCCTGGCAGATTGCGCTATGGGAGCGCTCCCGGTTTGCACGCTAAGGCGTCGGCTGATGTTCAACGTGGCGCCCCCTTGTTGACCAACGGGGCGAGCGGTCCGCCCGGCGTGGTGGGCTCCGGCGCCTCGTCCGGCGGAGCGATCGTGATCCGGGGCGCCCATTTCAGCCAGTCCTTGTCCATTTCCGCGTGCAGCGTAAAAAGCGTGCCGTCCGGCGCGACCGGAGCGAGCTCACGCCCGGAGTCGGGCGTCGCAAACGCGATGCCGCCGGTGAACAGCGATTCGAGCGAAGTGCTCTTCAATTCGGCGCCGAGCAGGTTCATCTTGAACGACACGCCGCCGGCATTCCAGAAGCGCGTGTTCGTGCGGACGAGATTCACGTAGGGCGTCTTGATCCGAATCCGGATGAGCACGCCGGTGGCGTTGGTGTCGAGCTGGCTGGTTTCGACCACGCCGACCCTGACCTCGCGATAGAACACCGGAGCGCCGGGCGAGAGCGAACCGAGCCGGTCCGCCTGCAGCACGAACGCGCGGCCCTCCTCGACCTGCTCGAGGGCCGGCGCGCGATCGAGTCCGCGAAAATGCGCCGCGGCGGGCCCGTGACCGGGCCGCACGTTGATGCGCGCGCCGGTGAACAGGGTTTCGAGCCCGCTCACGCCGGTGAATCCGATTTCCGGATGCACAATCCAGAACTGCGCTCCCTGGCGCGCGAGGGCGGCGGCATTTTTTTCCAGGCGCACCTGCGCAATCACGCCTTGGAGATTCTGCTGCAGTTCGACGCCCACCACCGTCCCGACGGCCACGCCGCGATAAACGAGCATCGTCTTCCGCGGCTCGATGCCGCTGCCGTCGGCGAATTCGATCGAGATCTCCGGTCCGCGGTGCCGAAACTCGCGATAGATCATCCAGCCGCCGACCGCGAGGGCGATGAGCGGCACGATCCACACCAACGGGAGCGACCCTCCGCGCGAGACCTTCGGTTGCGCCGGTGCCGTGCTCATGGGGCGGGGGCCGGGCCAGCGGAGCGCGCTGGCCAGAGCAGCCGTGAATCAAAGGCGTCGGTGGCCAGCACCGTGAGCACCACGGCGGCGGCAAACGCCACGATGCCGATGCGCGGCTCGATCGTGGCGAGCGCGCCGAACTGGACGATGCCCGCGAGGAAGGCGACGAGGAACACGTCCAGCATCGACCACCGCCCGATGAAATCGAGCACAGTGTACAACCGCGTCAGCGCCCGCGGGTTTTTCGTGGCGCCGCCGCGTCGCGCCGCCCAGAGCAGCCCGCCGAGGCCGGCGAGTTTCAGCAGCGGGATCAGGATGCTGGCCGCAAACACGATCGCGCTGATGGCCCACATGCCGTCGCCCCCCAGGCCGATGATGCCCGAGATAATCGTGTCGGTGCGCGCCTGGCCACCGGTGTTCGTGCTGATGACCGGCAGAATGTTCGCAGGCACGAGCATGACGGCGGCCGCGACGGCGAGCGCCGCCGCGCGCGTGAGATTCGTCGTCCGGAGGTAGGCGGCGCGGGTCATCATGGCGGCGAGAGCACCGGGGTGTCCGCACCGCGCGATTCGAAGCTGCGCCACGCGAGCAGAATCGTCACGGTCATTCCACAGTAACACCACATGCCCGGCCCGAGGGTGACGTTGACGAGCGTGCCGAGCTTCGTGAGCGCGACGAGCACGGCGAGCACGTAGACTTCCGGCATGGCCCAGTGCTCGAGCGCGTGGGCCATGAGATCGAGCCATCGCTGGTGCGCCTGTGGCACGTGAAAGCGCCGGGGCGCGGCCAACCCCAGCAAGGTCGCGAGCAGCACGACCGGCGCGGCGATCCCGCAGAGCAGCACCCACACCGACAGGAGCCGCATCCCGCCTTGCCAGAGCGCTTCGACGCCGGAATAGAGAAACCCGATGTGTTCGCTGCGCAGCTTGTCCACGGTCACGAAAGGCAACGTCAGCGCGGGGACGGCGAGCACGAGCCCGGCAATCGCGAAGGCCAGCGCCGCGTCCGGTCCCAGCCGGCCGCGTTTCGCGAGCACGGTACCGCACCGGGCGCACAGCGCGCGCTCCCCCGGCGCCAGCGCTACGGCGGTGTGCTCGCAACCGCACCAGCGGCAGGTGAGGGCGGGCGATGGAATTGGCGACGGTGAAGCCACTTGAGCCCGAGCGACCGGCGGTAACGCTGTCGGTTCCCCGGGTGGATGCAATGCCGCGCGGGTGTGCGCTTCGGCCCCGCTCCGCCCCACCACCGCGTTGCCGGTGTCGACCTGGGGCGAATTAGAGTTCATTTCAAAACCTCGCGGAACTGGTAGCCGAAGTCGTGAGACTTTGGCGCGACCAATGCCCAGAGGAGCCAAACTCTCACGAGTTCGGCTACAGGGGGGTTGAACTGACCTCTTCAGGGCGCGGTTCTAACGGGCGCATCTCCACGTTGCCGTTCGAATCCGCGCCTTAATGGGCGCGGCTACGAATGCTGCTTGGTAGCCGCGTCCATTAAGGCGCGGTTGGAAGAGCCCGACGCTACCGTCAACCGGGAGATAGGCCCGCTTCCAACCTCCATCGCATTTTCCAGCGGACTTTTTGGCCACAACTGGTTCGCTCGAACGCCTCCCCCCATGCGTTTCGTCGTTCTCGCTCTTCTCGGTTTCACCCTTGGTCGCGCGGCGGAAGTCCCCACCTTGCGCGTTCGTGCCCAAACCATCGATTCCGCGATTCAGATCGGCTACGGGCTCGCGATTGCCGATGTCGATGGCGACGGCAAGAGCGACATCCTGCTGGCGGACGCCAGGCAGATCGTCTGGTACCGCGCACCGCGGTGGGAGAAGTTCGTCATGGCGGAGAATCTCACGGCGCACGACAACGTCTGCATCGCGGCGCGCGACCTCGACGGAGATGGCAAGTGCGAGGTGGCGGTCGGCGCCGAGTGGAGCCCGAACGATACGGTGAACAGCGGCGCCGTATTCTTCCTCGAGCCGCCGCCGGACCGCACGCAGCGGTGGACGCCAAAAAAATTGCCGCAGGATCCGACGACCCATCGGATGCATTGGGTTCGCGGGCTGGACCGCGGGTTCATGCTGGCGGTGCTGCCGCTGCATGGTCGCGGCAACAAGAACGGCGCCGGTGAAGGCGTGCGGTTGCTTGGCTACGAGTGGCCCTGGCGCGAAAACAGCCACCCGGTGCCGCTCTGGTCGAACCTGCCGCCGTTGCACCTCACGCATAATCTCGATTTGGTCGGCGCCGGACAAATCGCGCAACTCGGCGAAACTTTCCTCGTTGCGACGAAGGAAGGTGTCCGCTCGGTGGATGCGATCGGCAACCGCTCCGCGCCGCAACCGGTGACCTCCATCAATGCCGGCGAAGTGCGCCATGGCGCCTTGCCCGGCGGCGCTCGTTTCATCGCCACGATCGAACCGATGCACGGCAATGAGCTCGTCGTTTACCGCGGGCCATCGACGAGTTTTTCCAGCGGCGCGGATTGGACCATCCAGCGCACCGTGCTCGACGAATCCCTGGTGCAAGGTCACGGCCTCGCGACCGGCGATTTGCTCGGCGTGAAAAGCGATCAGATCGTCGTCGGCTGGCGCGGAGGCACGCCCGGCGCCAGGGTCGGGATCAAGCTCTATGCCTCCGATGCGCGCGGCGAGCGCTGGGGGCTGAATGCGGTCGTGGATGACAACCACATGGCGTGCGAGGATCTGAAAATTGCCGACCTGAACGGTGATGGGCGGCCCGACATCATCGCGGCGGGTCGGGCCACGAAGAACGTGGTGATCTACTGGAACGAAACCGGGCGTTGAGCCGCTCGCGAATTTCGGGCGGCTGGTTCGAGTCGGGATCGCGTGCGCCGCGTCTGAACGGGAGTGTGCCGCCCCGACCGCAAAAGGGTCTTTTGCCCATGATAGGAAGAAACCAGCTTGTAGCGACGAGCGCCAGCGAGTCGTCTTGCCCCGCGCTCGGCTCGCTGGTGCTCGCCGCTACACAAACGGCGCTGCTTACAGGAGTAGAGGTGGAGCGGCTTGACCCTCTCAAGCCGGCGGAGTGCGCTCCGGGCGGCATGCGGCGAAGCAGGAGGCCTGTGAGACCTTTGTTTTGCGAAGGGGTCTATGCTGGCACCATGAAGACGAAGCTCTCGCGCGTAATCGCGCTCATCGGGCTGACGGCCTTGTTGGCCGGTTGCTCTGCCTTGCCGCCGCCGCCGGCGCTGCCCGCGCTGCCCGCACCGCCGGGTCTGCCGCCGCCGCCCCGACTCTGAGGCCGACTGGAGTTTTCCGGCGCAGCAACGTTGGCGTAAGGACGGGACGTTGGCGTAAGGACCTCACCACAAAAAACCCCGCGCCGGGCTACGGCGCGGGGTTTTCTTATTCGCGGGGCAAGGGTTACACTCGCCGGTACTTCTGGGGCGGGATTTTTATTCGGTGACCCGAATCCAAATCGGTGAAAATATGCCAGTGGATGTCGTGGGTGTCGTGTACCGCGACCTGTAACCGTTGACCCGCGGGATAGGTGTATTCTTCGAAGGCGAAGCCATGATCCTCGTGGAGGATGGCCTCGCCGAGTTCGCCGCTGTGCGGCTCGGTGATTTCTATTTTCCAGGTGTCCATTGGAGTATTGGGCTGGCAAATGACGTTACTGACCTATGTGCGAATCCCGCTCGGCTTCCGGGCCGGGGCAAAACTTCCGCCCGCAACCTCGAGGACGCGAGAGAATCTTTGCGATGGCACAGGATGTCGAACTGGATTCAAAAGTGGTCTGGGCCGCGCGAGCGCGTTGGCTCATCACTCGTGCGCGTGACCGTTGCCGCCGGTGCGCTTGGCGCGCTCGGCGAGAATTTTCTGCATGTGTTCGGCGGGGACGTCCGCGTAGTGGCTGAACTCCTCCGCGTGGCGGCCGCGGCCGCTGGTGAGCGAGCGGACCACCGTGCTGTAATGGTACAGTTCCTTCTGCGGGACGCGCGCCTTGATGATTTGGAAATGGCCATCGGATTCGACGCCGATGATCTGGCCCCGGCGGGACGAGAGATCCCCGAGGATCGCGCCGACGTGGTCCTCCGGCACGGTGACGCTGACGATGTAAATCGGCTCGAGCAAGGTCGGCCTCGCCGCCTGGAAGGCCTCCTTGAAGGCGTGATAGCCCGCGACCTGGAACGCGATGTCCTTCGAGTCGACCGGGTGCATCTTGCCGTCGTAGAATTCGGCCTTCACATCCGTCACGCGGAAACCGGCGAGAATGCCTTCGCGGCACGCGGTCTGGACACCCTTCTCGACCGAGGGCACGAACACGCGATCGACGTTGGTGCCGACCAGCGTTTGCTTGAAATCGACGCCGCTGTCGCGCGCGCCCGGCTCGAGGCGCAGCCAGACCTCCGCGAACTGGCCGGCGCCGCCGGTTTGTTTCTTGTGCCGGTAGCGTGACTCGCCGCGGCCGCGAATCGTTTCGCGGTAGGGCACGTTCGGTTCCTCGAGCCCGACCTGCACGCCAAACCGGCGCGCCAGCCGCTCGACGATCACCTGCAGGTGAATCTCGCCCTGGCCCGAGACGATGGTCTGGTGAATCTCGTCGTCGACGCGATAGTGGAAAGTCGGGTCTTCCTGGTGCAGCGTGGCCAGGCCGACGGCGAGCTTGTCCTCGTCGCCCTTGGAGCGCAGCCGCAGTGCGCCATGGATGTTCGGCTTCGGATAGTCGACCTTTGGCAGGACGACGGGAAAGCGCGGGCTGCACAGCGTGTCGCCGGTGTGGGTGTCGCGCAGTTTCACCACGGCGCCCAAGTCACCGGCCTGCAGATGCGTGACGACCGTGCGGTCGTGGCCGTTGAGCACGTAGAGCTGGCCGAGCCGCTCAGTGACGTCGCGGGTGGTGTTCAGCAACTCCTCGCCCGACTTGATCGAGCCGGAGTACACGCGGAAAAGTGAGAGCTCGCCCACGCCCGGCTCGTTCATCGTCTTGAAAATAAACACCACCGGCTCCGGCTGCGAAAGCGGCACGGAGCCGGCGACTCCACTGGGATCCCGCGCTGGCACCTCGGCGCGGTCGAGTGGCGAGGAGCCATACTTGGCGATGAAGTCCATGAGCCGGGCGACGCCGACGTTGGTTTCGGCCGAGGTGGCGTACAGCGGCACGAACACTTGGTTTTGGATCGCCTTGTGCAGGCCGGCGCGGAGTTCTTCCTCCGCGAGCATGCCCTTGTCGAAGAATTTCTCCATCAGGCCGTCGTCCGACTCCGCGACGAATTCGATGAGTTCCTTGTGCAGCTGCTGCACGCGTTCGGTGAGCGCGCCCGCGGGGGCCTCGGTGTACTTGCCGTTGCCACCGGGGACATAGGACACGGTCTCGTTGCGCATCACGTCGAGCACGTGGCTGAAACCCGGCCCCGCGTTCAGCGGAATCGCCATCGGAAAGACGTTTTTGCCGAAATGCGCGCGGGTCTGCTCGAGGATTTCCTCGAACTTCACGTTGGCCTTGTCGAGGCCGTTGATGACGATCACTTTCGGCAGCCCGAAGTGCGTCGCGTAATCCCACACCGCATCGGTGCCGATGCCGATGCCGTGGGCGGCGTTGATCACGATGAGCGCGAAGTCGCCGACCCGCAGGGCGCCGAGGCCTTCGCTGATGAAGTCGCTGTAGCCCGGCGTATCGAGAATGTTGAACTTCTTGCCCATCCATTCCGTGTGGAGCAGGGAGCAGTGCACCGAGATCTGGTGCTGTTTCTCGCTGGCGTGATAATCGGAAGCGGTCGTGCCGGCGGCGATGCTGCCCATCCGGCCGATCTTGCCGGAGCAGGCGAGCATCGCTTCTGCGAGCATCGTTTTTCCGGCGGAAGCGTGGCCAAGCACCGCGAAACTTCTCAGGTCGGAAGATGCATATTCTTTCATGAACCGAAGGAAGAGTTGGAATTTGGGAACCGCGCGGCGCGCAGTGCTCTCGAGCCACAGTAGGTTCTGTGGGGCGCGGAAGCTCCGCGTCGGTTGCAAGAGAGTGCGCAGAGTTTGCTAATGATTTGGTGAAAGCCAAGTCCAACGGCAAAAGATGGGGATAATTCCTGACGGCCCTGCGCCGGCCGGGGTTTTGTCCGCCAACCGGGAACGCCCCGCGGCCCGCTCGGTCCGTGTGATCAACCCTCAACGAAGCATTACCATGAAATCAGGGATTCGGGATCAGATCGAAGGCGTGGTGAAGGAGGCCAAGGGCCGGGCGAAGCAGGCGATTGGCCGGGAGACTGGCTCACCCAACCTGAAGGCTGCCGGGACCATCGATGAGGTCGCCGGGAAATGGCAGAAGAAGACAGGGCAAATTAAACGGGACATCACCCGCGACTGACCGATGGAAAACCAACCGAAACGCATCCGGAAAGCGCGCCGGCAGGGGCTTGCGAAAAAGAAGGATCTGGCGGCGCCGGATCCGCGGCAGCAGGTGCGGGGCGTCCAGCCGCCCCGAGCCGCTATTGTCGCCGGGTCGGCACCCAACCGCCGCCGCGCCACCCTCACCGAGCGAAAGGCCGAGCGCGCGGACCGCGCCACTCTCCGCCGCGCGGCCGGTCGTCGGGTGCGGTAACCATGGGAATCCCACCCACGCGACGTATCCAAACCCGCCCCATTTTCAACGCAGCGATTGCGCCTGGAATTTCATCCGCATGAAAACGAGTTTCGACTAACATGAGCGAGCATTTCATCGTCACCCTGGATCACGGCCACCTGCGGATTTACGCCGAGCGGATGCCGCCGGGCCAGTTCTCCCCCTCGTTGGAACAGGTCGAGTCGATGGATTTTCCGCTGGGCAAGCACCATTACACCGATCGTGAGACGGATCAGGCGGGCCGGTTCGCCAGCTCGCGCTCGCAGGGTCCCGGCGCCGGGACGCCGACGGGCCGCCAGGGCATGTCGATCGATGAACGGCTGCCGATGAAACAAGAGGAATCGCGGCGCCGCGCGAAGGAACTCGCGGCGGAAGTCGAGAGCTTTTTCCGGCAGCGGCCGGAAGCGACGTGGGATTTCGCCGCGGGCCCCGAGCTGAACGGCGCGGTGCTCGAGTTGATTTCACCGGCCGTGCGCCAGCGGGTTCGGCGGTCGGTGGCGAAGGATTTGGTCAACCAGCGGCTGGATGAAGTGCGGGCGCACTTCGCGGGAATTTAGCCGGCCCCGGGCCGGCTCTTGACGCGGGCTCGTTGGTTTTTGGCGGGGAGGCCAAGAATCACGGGTGGGACCCACGGGGGTCCTGCCCGCTGAGCCTACGCTTGGCAGGTGGAACGCGACCTCCGGGCGCGTTCTTCCGGCGGACGCTGCCCGACGGCGCCCGAAGGTCGCCGTCCACCTCTCAACCTAGAAAACGCAGTTGAGACTACTTGGCGTAGCGGTCGAGGTCACGAGACCGACCAGCGCGGGGTCTCGTTACCTCGACCACTACGAAATCGGTTTGGCGGGCCGGGTTCGAAGCTTGGCCGCTCACAACTTCTCCCGGCCGTGCGGCGCGCTGAGATGCAGCTCGGGACCGAGCGGCACAATCTGGGTTGGATTGATTTTGGGGTGGGTCAGGTAGTAGTGCCGCTTGATGTGATCGAAGTTCACGGTGTGAGCGACTCCGGGAATCTGATACAGGTCCTGCAGATAACCCTGGAGGTGCCGGTAGTCGACGATGCGCCGGAGATTGCATTTGAAGTGCCCGTGGTAGACGGCGTCGAACCGCACGAGCGTGCAGAATAGCCGCCAGTCGGCTTCGACGAAATCGCGGCCGAACAAATACCGCCGCGTCCCCAGACGCGATTCGAGCGTGTCGAGCATCGCGAAGAGGTCGCGCACCGCACGCTCGTAGGCGCGCTGCTGCGTGGCGAAACCCGCGCGATACACGCCGTTGTTCACCCGTTCGTAGATTTCCTGGCTGAGGGCCGCCTGATCCTCCGCGACGGTTGCGGGAAAGAGGTTCGGCGCCGCGTCGCCGCCCGCCGGAAACTCGTCGTTGAACATCCGGCAGATGTCGTCCTCGGAATTGTTCACGATGCGCCGGGTGTGCCGGTCCCAAAGCACCGGGACCGTCCACCGGCCGCGGAAATTCGGATTGGTCGCCGTGTAGGCCTCGCTCAAATACGCGAAACCATTGAGCGGATCGCGCGTATGACCGTGCCCGTCGCGAAACGCCCAGCCACGCTCGTCCCGCACCGGATCGACGACGGTGACGCCGATGGCTTCGTCGAGCTGCTTCAGCCGGCGAACGATCAGCGTGCGATGTGCCCACGGGCATGCGAGCGAGACATACAAGTGGTACCGGCCGCGCTCGGGCCGGAACGGAGTCGAACCGTCGGCGCGCACCCAGTCGCGAAACTCGTCCGGCTGCCGTTTGAATTCGCCCTGATGAGTCTGTTCGGCGGGAAACTGGCCAACTTTGGTCATGCGCAAACGTGATCAACCGCGGAATTCGTGCAACCGGTGAGGCTCCGCGTCGGGACCGGAGACCAGGGCCCAGAAACGGAAGACCTGGACCCCATCCTGGGCCCTTGGTCCTTGGTCTCTGGTCCTTGGTCTGCGGCGAAGCTGCGCTACCGGTAGAAAGCATGCCCGCCAATCGTTACCGTCTTCGCGAGCGTGCGCGTCCACGGCGTGCGTTCGCCCGTGCGGGTGTAGTGCGTCGCACCGTCGGTCGGGTCCTGCCATTCATCGCCGAGCGCGTCTCCGACGATCGTGATCGCGG
>Ga0080064_1003034_pt1 | contig 25936 bp, 40 predicted proteins | sample Subgrocontami54m_FD_69260 | JGI IMG/M metagenome (GOLD analysis project Ga0080064, IMG submission 69260) | Subsurface groundwater microbial communities from S. Glens Falls, New York, USA - GMW46 contaminated, 5.4 m (SPADES assembly) (version 2) ...
GGCCGCAGTTCTACATTCGGACGACGGATGTGACCGGGGACATCAAGCTACCCGAAGGGGTGGAGATGGTGATGCCCGGGGACAACATCCGGATGGAATGCGAGCTGATCACCCCCGTCGCGCTGGAAGAGGGGGTCCGCTTCGCCATCCGCGAGGGTGGCCGCACCGTGGGCGCCGGGGTCATCACGAGCGTCCAGGGATAAAAGAGGAACAGAGCAGGCTGCGCCTGCCCGGGCGCGAGTCGTTCGGGCAGGCGTATTGCTGATCTGAGGGTTGGGAAGGAATGGCTCGACTTCGGCAGCGGATTCGCATCCGCCTCAAGGGATTCGATCACAAGAGTCTGGACCAGGCGGCCCAGCAGATCGTCGAGACGGCGGAGCGCACGGGGGCCCAGGTCGCTGGTCCGGTGCCGCTGCCGACTAAGATCGAGAAATACACGGTCATCCGGTCGCCGTTCATCGATAAGGACTCACGCGAGCAGTTCGAGATCCGCACGCACAAGCGGTTGATCGACGTGCTCGAGCCGAGCCCGCGAACGGTCGACGCCCTGATGCGGCTCAACCTCGCCTCGGGCGTGGACATCGAAATCAAGCTCTGACATTTGAAGCGGGCCGGAGCGCGAGGGCGCGCCACGGCTCGTAAGCGAGGGATGGACGCTCGTGGTCAACGGCCTACTCGGAACTAAACATCGGATGAGCCGACTCGTGGACGATTCGGGCGCCGTCGTCGCGACTACCGTTCTGTCGTTGGGTCCGTGTTTCGTGACGCAGCTCAAGACGGCGGATCGGGACGGCTACGACGCTGTTCAGATCGGCTACGGCGAGATCCGAAAGCTCACGAAACCGAAGCTCGGGCACCTCAAGGGTGCAACGGCGCCCATGCTGCGCCACCTCCGCGAGGTGAAGCGTGATGGTGACGACGAGGTTGCCATTGGGCAGCGACTCGACGCGACGATGCTGCACCCTGGCGATCTCGTGGACGTCACGGGTGTCTCGAAGGGGCGCGGCTTCGCCGGCGTTATGAAGCGGCACGGGTTCCACGGGGGCCCCAAGACCCATGGTCAGTCTGATCGCTGGCGCGCCGGCGGCTCCATCGGCGCGGGCACGACGCCCGGTCGCGTGCTCAAGGGCACGCGCATGCCAGGCCGCATGGGCGGCGAGCGCGTGACTGTTAAGAATCTCGAGGTGCTCGCGATCGACGGCGAGCGAAATCTCGTCGCGCTCAAGGGCGCCGTGCCGGGCCCAGCCGGAGGGCTGCTCCTCGTGCGTGTGGCCAAGCGGTCAAAGGCGGAATGATGCAAGTTGCAGTGCGAAGCCTCGCCGGCCAGTCCGTCGGAAACGTCGAGCTGGACGATCGAGTCTTCGGAATTGAGCCAAATCGAGCCGTGCTTCACCAGGCCGTGGTGGCACAGCTCGCCAATCAGCGGCAGGGAACCGCGGAGACCAAAACGCGCGCGATGGTCTCGGGCGGCGGAAAGAAGCCGTGGCGCCAGAAGGGCACCGGCCGTGCTCGCCAGGGCTCCACCCGGGCTCCGCACTGGCGGGGTGGTGGGGTGGTCTTTGGCCCCCATCCGCGAGATTACCACCAGCGGCTGCCGCGCAAGATGCGCCGACTGGCGCTCCGTTCGGCCCTGTCTGACAAGCTCGCGTCCGGGCAGCTCGTTATCGTCGATCGGCTGATGATCGACGATGGACGGACCAAGACGCTCCTTTCGGCCATGAATGCTCTTGGTCTGGCTGGCCGAGTCATCATGGTGGTGCCTGAGACCAACGACGGCGTCCGCCGTTCGGCAAACAATGTTCCGATGGTGCATGTGGCGCTCCCGGGCGGGCTGGCCCTTCTGGATCTCCTGCACGCGGATCACGTCGTGCTGAGCCAGGAGGCCATAGCTCCAATCACGGCGTTGCTCGTGGACGATGAGCACGCCCATGCGGTTTCGGTGTAGGTGGTGATCGGATGTTGAGTTCATACGAGATCATTCGGCGGCCCATCATCACGGAGAAGACGACGATGCTCGGCGAGGGCGGCCAGTACGCCTTCGAAGTCGCGCGCACGGCGAATAAGGTGGAAGTGAAGCGCGCGGTGGAGCAGGTGTTCAAGGTCAAAGTGCGGGCCGTCAACATCATGCACGTGCGCGGGAAATCCCGCCGTATGGGGAAGAGCCAGGGGTTCACGACCCCATGGAAGAAGGCCATCGTGTCGTTGCAGGCAGGTCAAAAGATCGAGTTGTTCCAGGGGATCTAGCGCGAGACCAGACTTCCGCCGCCTCCCAACGATCGAGGCGGCACCAAGACTCGCTCCGCGTGGCGGACCATCGAGCGGCGCATCGAAACGATAAGGTGACGGGAAATGCCGACAAGAGTATTTAAGCCGACTTCTCCTGGCCGACGCGGGATGATCGGTGCGACGTTCGAAGAGATCACGAAGAAGAAGCCCGAGAAGAGTTTGGTTGTTCCGCTCAAGAAGAAGGGCGGACGCAATAATCAGGGTCGGATCTCGGTCCGGCATCAGGGCGGCGGCCACAAGCGGATGTACCGCATCATTGACTGGAAGCGCGACAAGGTCGGGATGCCGGGGGCCGTTACGGCGATTGAATACGACCCGAACCGCGCGGCGCGGATCGCCCTTATTCAGTACGAAGACGGCGAAAAGCGGTACATCATCGCGCCGGTGGGGCTGAAGGTTGGCGGCCGCGTGGTGAGCGGGCCGGAGTCCGAGCTCGCGGTGGGTAATGCCCTCCCGATCCGGAACATCCCGACAGGTACGTTCATCCACAACATTGAGCTCCGCGCGGGGCAGGGCGCCCGCATGGTGCGGAGTGCCGGCAACGCAGCCCAGCTCATGGCGAAGGACGGCGACTGGGCGCAGATCCGCCTGCCGTCCGGCGAGATCCACCGGGTCCACTGCCTCTGCATGGCAACGATCGGCCAGGTGGGCAACCCCGAGCACCAGGGTATCAAGCTCGGTAAGGCGGGCCGCAGCCGCTGGCGGGGCATCCGCCCGACGGTCCGCGGATCGGTCATGAACCCGCGGGACCATCCCCACGGTGGGGGCGAAGGCAAGGCGCCGCGTGGCGGCCAGCCACAGACCCCGTGGGGCAAGCCGGCGATGGGCTACCGCACCCGCCGCCGGAAGGAGTCCGACAAGTACATCGTTCGCCGCCGCGGCTCCCGGTAAGGATCGGAGTTAGATATGAGTCGATCACTGAAGAAGGGGCCTTACGTCGACGTAAAGCTCCTGCGCAAAGTCGAAGCCATGAATCAGACGGGGCGGAAGATCGTCATCAAGACCTGGTCGCGCGCCTCGACCGTCTTCCCGCAGATGGTCGGGCACACGATTGCGGTTCACAATGGCCGGCAGCACGTCCCGATCTATATCGCCGAAAACATGGTTGGTCATAAGCTCGGCGAGTTCGCGGAGACGCGACGGTTCCGGGGCCACACCGCGCGCGGCGAGAAGGCGACCCGCGTTCGCTAACGCGCGAGGCGGTCTGGCGCATCGGCGTCGGACACGGCCCTCGCGTCGGACTCGGCCCGGCGTGGAACCGGAACGAAGGAGCAGACATGGAAGTGCAGGCAATCGCGAGAAATGTCCGCATGACACCCCGCAAAGTGCGGCTCGTCGGTGCTGCCGTGAAGGGCAAGCCGGTCAGCGAGGCGCTCTCTATCCTGCGCTTCATGCCGCAGCGGGCGACGACGCCCGTCCTGAAAGCCGTCAAGTCGGCCGCGGCGAACGCGGAGAACACGTTTGATCTAGACCCGACCGAGCTCTACGTGGTGCGGGTCATCGCGGATCCCGGACGAACGTTGCGTCGCTACCGCCCCAAGGCGCGCGGGCGCATGGGTCCGCTGCGCAAGCGGACGAGCCACGTGACCGTCGTGGTCGGCGAGAAGGGGGCGTAGGTCTTGGGTCAAAAGGTTCACCCGATTGGATTCCGACTAGGCATCAATAAGGAGCGCCAGGCGCGTTGGTACGCGGATGACCGCCACTTCGCCGCCCTGCTCCACGAAGATCTGAAGATCCGCGGCTCGATCATGCGGCGACTCGCCGATGCGGGGGTTCCGCGCGTTGACATCGAGCGATCGGCGAATCAAGTCTCCGTCACGATTCACGCGGCGAAGCCGGGAATCGTGATTGGAAAGGGCGGCGCGAAGGTCGAAGAGCTCCGCAAGCAGCTTGAGTTGATGACTGGCAAGAAGGTACGGATCACGATCTCTGAGATCCGGCAGCCGGAGATCAACGCGACGCTCATTGCGCAGAGCATCGCCGACCAGCTCAAGCGGCGCGTCGCGTTTCGGCGCGCGATGAAGCAGGCTGTGATGCGGGCGATGCGCTTCGGTGCCCTCGGCGTCCGCGTGCAGGTTTCCGGCCGCCTCGGTGGCTCTGAGATGTCGCGGCGCGAGTGGGAGCGCGAGGGTCGCGTTCCGCTGCACACGATCCGAGCCAACATTGACTATGGCATGGCGGAATCGCTGACGACCTACGGGCTGATCGGCGTGAAGGCCTGGATTTATCACGGCGATGTCGCGGGGATGCCGCAGCGAGTTGAGCCCGAGCCGCGGCGTGGCCCGGCTCCGCCACCGGTCGCCGCGGCACCGGCGGCAACCGCGGTCGCGCCGCAGGTCGAGGAAGAGGATCTGCCAATCCCGGAGGGGCCAGCGATCTTCGAGCCCGACGAGCCGGATGGGGAAGCGTAGATGCTGCAGCCGAAGCGCACCAAGTTTCGGAAGACTCATCGCGGTCGCATGAAGGGCATCGCCACTTCGGGGAACTCGATCGCCTTCGGCGACATTGGGATCCAGGCGCTCGAGCCGGCGTGGATAACCGCACGGCAGATCGAGGCCTCACGGCGCACCATCACCCACCACCTGAAGCGCGGTGGTAAGGTCTGGATTCGCATCTTCCCGGACAAGGCGGCGACCGCCAAGCCGGCAGAGACGCGCATGGGCGGCGGCAAAGGAGCACCGGACCACTGGGTGGCGGTGGTGCGGCCGGGCCGGGTGCTCTTCGAGATCGGCGGCGTGGCACCGGAGCTGGCGCGCGAGGCGCTCCATCTCGCCCAGCATAAGCTGCCGATCCAAACCAGGCTTGTTGAGAGAGAGGCGGTAGCTACAGGGCTATGAAGCCAGCGGAGATTCGTGAGTTGGATAATGGCGAGCTCGACCGGCGGCTGGGAAGCTTCCAGGAAGAGCTGTTCAACCTGCGCTTCCAATACGCCACGCGGCAGCTAGCGAACCACGCCCGCATCAAAGAGGTGCGGCGCGACATCGCGCGCATCCGCACGATCCTCCAGGAACGGGAGTTCGGCAATGGATGACACGCGCGGTCGTCGAGGAACCCTCGTCGGCAAGATCACAAGCGATCGAATGAGCAAGACGGTCGTGGTTGCGGTCGAGGTGCTTCGCACCCACCGTCTGTACGGTCGGACCATTCGGCGGACCCACAAGTTCAAGGCGCACGATCCAAACAACCAGTTCCATATTGGAGACGTGGTTGAGATTCGGGAGTCGCGACCGCTCAGCCGCGAGAAGCGGTGGGTCGTCACCAAGCTCTTGAAGAGCGGCCATGAGGATATCCCGATTGCGGATCCGACCGCCGCCCCCAGGCAGGCGGCATCATGATTCGACCCTACACTCGGCTGCGTGTCGCCGACAACACTGGGGCGCGCGAGCTGCTCTGTATCCGCGTCATGGTTGGCAACAAGGAATACGCCGAGATTGGCGATCAGATCGTTTGCTCCGTCAAGCAGGCGACGCCGGGTGCCTCCGTCAAGAAGGGCGACGTGGTGAAGGCTGTCGTCGTCCGCACGGCCAAAGAGTTTGGCCGGCGGGATGGCTCGACCATCCGGTTTGACGACAATGCGGCCGTTATTCTGTCTGACAAGTTGAACCCGCGTGGGACTCGTATTTTCGGGCCGGTAGCGCGGGAACTGCGAGACAAGAACTACATGAAGATCGTTTCCCTGGCGCCAGAGGTCATCTAGGCCGAGTCGATACGGCCTCGCGTCGAGCCGGGCTCGGCGCGCCAGGTCCAATAGGGTGAGTGACAAATGGAACGAATACGACGCGACGACCTGGTGCGCGTGACCAAGGGGCGCGATCGCGGCAAAGAGGGCAAGGTCCGTCAGGTTCTGCCTTCGGAGGGCCGGGCGATCGTCGCCGAGGTCAACGTGGTGAAGAAGCACGTGAAACCCGGCGGCCAGCAGGCGCGCCAGGCAGGAATCATCGACATGGAGGCCCCGATTCAGCTCGCGAATCTCGTGCTGATCTGCACCAAGTGCCACAAGCCGACCCGCGTCGGCGTGCGGATGCTGGACGACGGCACGCGGTCCCGTGTCTGCAAACAGTGTGGAGAGCTGATATGACGGAAGCCGCGACGAAGCCTCGACTCGAGGAGCGGTACCGCGCGGAAATCATCGCTGCGCTGCAGCGCGAGTTCAGCTATCCGAACATCATGCAGGTGCCAAAGGTCCACAAGATTGTGGTGAACATCGGTATCGGCGAGGCCAACCGCGACGCGAAGATCCAGGAAGCCGCCGTGCGAGACCTTGGCATCATCACCGGTCAGCACGCGATCGTCACCAAGGCCAAGAAGTCGATCGCCGGTTTCCGCCTGCGCGAGGGTATGCCCGTCGGGGTAACTGTCACCCTCCGCGGATCGCGGATGTACGAGTTCCTGGATCGCCTGATCAGCATTGCCTTACCCCGCGTCCGCGACTTCCGCGGCATCTCGGAGCGCGGGTTTGATGGCCGCGGCAATTACACGCTTGGGGTGCGCGAGCAACTCATCTTCCCGGAGATCGACTACGACAAGATCGACCGGGTTCGCGGCATGGAAGTGACCATCGTAACCAGCGCGCGGACGGATCAGGAATCGCGGAAGCTGCTCGAGCTGCTTGGATTCCCCTTCCAGCGAGCGGCGGCATAGGGAGTAGGGGGAAGCGTGGCAAAGAAGTCGTCGATTGCGAAGGCGCTGCGGCCGCCGAAGTTCGCGGTGCAACGCCATAACAGGTGCGGCCGATGTGGGCGTCCGCGCGCCTTCATGCGCAAGTTTGGGTTGTGTCGCATCTGTTTCCGGGAGCTCTCGCTTCGCGGCGAGATCCCCGGCGTGACGAAGTCGAGCTGGTAGGGAGGGCGATCAATGCAGACCGATCCGATCGCTGACATGCTGACTCGCGTTCGCAACGCCGTCCGGGCCAAGCATACGATCACCGAAATGCCGTCGTCGCGCCAGAAGGTTGCGATCGCCCAGGTTCTCCGCGAGGAGGGCTTCATCAAGGGCTTTGACGTAGTCGGGGCGGGACCGAAGAAGAAGCTGCGCATTCTCCTGGCTTACTCGCCCACGAAGGAGCCGCGGCTGCTGGGGCTGCGCCGTATCAGCAAGCCCGGGCTTCGTCGCTACGTCAAGCATTCCGAGATTCCGCGGGTCTACGGTGGGGCGGGCGTGGCGGTCCTTTCGACGCCACGTGGGGTCATGACTGGCGACCGCGCGCGGCGCGAGAACGTCGGGGGCGAGTTGATCGCCTACGTCTGGTAGCCGCGAACACGAAACCGTCGCCACGTGCCGGACCCGTCGGATCGACCAGCACCGCGCGAGACCGTTGAGGGAGCACTGAGCTATGTCACGAATTGGGCGGATGCCGATCCCGGTTCCTACCGGCGTGAAGATCGATATGAATGATGGGGCCGTCAAGGTGACTGGCTCCAAGGGAACGCTGTCCTTCACCATCCCGTCCGGGATCGAGGTGAAACAAGATGGGCAGGAGCTCATAGTCGAGCGCGCCTCTGACGACCGGATTCAACGCTCCCTCCACGGACTCACCAGAACGCTGGTGAACAATATGGTCGTCGGTGTCAGCACCGGCTTCGAGAAGAGACTCGAAATCATCGGCACCGGCTATCGAGCCCAGCAGGCCGGCCAGGCCATCTCCATCGCCGTTGGATATTCCCACCCGGTCGTGTTCATGCCGCCGGACGGAATCACCCTCACGGTGGAGGGGCCTCGTGTCGTCGTCGCGGGCTTCGACAAGCAGCAGGTCGGCGAGATTGCCGCCCAGATTCGGCGCATTCGCCCGCCCGAGCCATACAAGGGCAAGGGCATTCGCTATCAGGGCGAGGTGGTGCGACGCAAGGCCGGCAAGGCCGGCGGCAAGAAGCGGTAGGGAGGGGTCCACGTGTACAAACCGTTCAGCTCGCGTGCGGCCCGTCAACGCCGCCACACGCGCATTCGCAAGCGACTCCAGGGGACGACTGGTCGGCCTCGATTGTCGGTCTTTCGCAGCCTGAGCCACATCTATGCCCAGGTGATCGACGACACCAGTGGCACGACCATCGCGGCAGCCTCGACGCTGGACCCGGATCTCAAGGGCACCAAGGGCACCGGCGTCGAACGGGCGAAGGCCGTCGGCGCGGCGATTGGCCAGCGGGCCAAGGCGGCAGGCATCACGCAAGTTGTGTTCGACCGCGGTGGCTACATGTATCACGGTCGCGTTCAGGCGCTCGCCGATGCGGCGCGCGAAGCCGGTCTGGAGTTTTAATGGCGAAGGTAGATGCAGCGGGACTGACGTTCGAAGAGAAGGTCGTCCGCGTCAATCGCGTGGCGAAGGTCGTCAAGGGCGGCCGTCGCTTCAGTTTCAGCGCCGTCGTCGTCGTTGGTGACAGCCACGGCGTGGTTGGCGTTGGCCTGGGCAAGGCGAACGAGGTGCCGGACTCGATCCGTAAGGGCGTCGAGAACGCGAAGAAGAACCTCATCCGCGTCCCGATGAAGGGAAACACCATTCCGCATGAGACGCTTGCGAAGTTTGGCGCAGCGAAGGTCCTGATGAAGCCCGCGGCGCCTGGTACGGGCGTGATCGCCGGCGGCGCGGTTCGCGCGGTGATCGAGGCAGCGGGGATCAAGGACATCTTGACGAAGTCGCTGGGCACCTCGAACCCGGTAAACGTGACGAAGGCCACACTCGACGGGCTGGCATCGCTTCGCGATCCGCAGGCGGCCAGACGCGAACGACGGGGAGAGAATCGGGCAGAGGCCGCGACAGCGTTAGCTGCTCAAGCGGCGGCTACGGCCGCGGCAGCGGCGCCGGCTACGGCCGCGCCGGCGGCCGCGGTGCCAGCGCTACCCGCACCGGCTGCCGTTGCGACACCGGCAGCACCGGCCGAGACGCCAGTGCCAGCAGCTCCCGTAGCCGTGGAGGCGCCAGCGCCGCCGGCTCCCGCCGCCGCGGAGACTCCAGCGGCTGAGGCGCCAGCGCCACCGGCCGAGACCCCGGTTGAGGGGACCGCGGGGGCGCCCACGACGGAGGTAGGGTCGACGCCTGAGGCAGCATCGGAAACTGAGAAGCCGCCTGCCGGAGGGAATGCATGACGCGCGAGGCAACAACCGCGGGTAAAACGCTGCGCGTCACCCTCGTGAAGAGCATCATCAATACGACCCAGGATCAGCGGGCGACCACCCGTAGCCTCGGCTTGCGGCGGATTCGCCACCAGGTCGAACTGCCGGACAATCCGGTCGTGCGCGGCATGCTCCACAAGGTGCGGCATCTCGTCCGCGTCGAGGAATAGGGAGTCTTTCCATGAAACTGCATGAACTCACGCCGCCCGACGGCGCGCACCCCAAGCGCCGCCGAGTTGGCCGGGGCCTTGGCTCGGGTCGCGGCAAGACCTCAGGCAAGGGACATAAGGGCCAGAAGGCGCGCGCGGGCGGCGGGGTGCCCGCGTATTTCGAGGGCGGCCAGCTACCTCTGGTGCGGAAACTGCCCTACAGGCGCGGCTTCAATAATCCGTTCCGCGTCGAATTTGAACCCATAAACCTCGATCAGTTGGAATCCCTGCCGGCTGGCACTGAGGTCACGCTGGATTTGCTGAAGGCGAACGGTTTGTTGCGCCGCGGTCGACCAGTGAAGATCCTGGCGCGGGGGACGTTGACGCATGCGGTCACCGTTCACGCCCATCGCTTTTCTCAGGCAGCCCGTGACGCAATCACCGCCGCGGGTGGCCGTGTGGTCGAGCTTACGAAATGATCGAGTCGGCGCTTAACGCATTCCGCATCCCTGACGTCCGCGCCAAGCTGATCTTCACGATGGCGCTGCTCGTGATCTTCCGGTTCATGGCGCACGTGCCGGTCCCGGGGGTGAATGTGCAGGCGTTGGTGGAGCTGTTCCGGAACAACCAGCTCCTTGGAATGCTGAACCTCTTTTCTGGCGGGGGGCTGACGAGCTTCTCGATCGTGGCGATGGGGGTATATCCCTACATTACCGCGACCATCATCATGCAGCTCCTGATCCCGATCATCCCCCAGCTCGAAGCTCTTTCGAAGGAGGGGGAGTCCGGTCGGGCGAAGATCAACCAGTACATGCATTTTGTGACTGTGCCGCTGGCCGCGCTGCAGGCTTTTGGCACGGTGCAGTTCATCAACACGTCCGGCCAAGGGAACATCATCCAGGACTTCGATCTCGCGACGAATCCGATCCCGACGGTGGCCATCATCGCAACCATGGTGGCCGGAACGGTGCTCCTCGTCTGGATGGGTGAGCTCATTACCCAGAACGGTATCGGCAACGGTGTGTCGATCATCATCTTCGCGGGCATCGTGGCCTCCCTGCCGCAGTTCGTTGCGCAATCACTGCTGGCGCCAGGCAACGTCATTCCGCTGATCGTGTTCGGCGTGCTTGGGCTCATCACGGTCATGGGGATCGTATACGTGTACGAGGGCCAGCGCCGGATTCCCGTCCAGTACGCACGCCGCCTCCGCGGGACCAGGTGGTACGGCGGCGGCAGCACGCACATCCCCCTTCGGGTGAACTCGGCGGGCATGATCCCACTGATCTTCGCCTCGTCCATCATGATCTTCCCCGGCACCCTGGCCAGCTACTTCGTCGGCGTGGAAAACGAATACGTCGCTGGCGCGGCGAAGCTGATCTACGACACCTTCTACGTCGGCACGAGCTGGCTGTACTGGGGCCTCTTCTTCGTGATGGTGGTGGCGTTCACCTTCTTCTACACGCTGGTTATCTTCCAGCAGCAGAACATCGCGGAGAACCTCCAGAAGAGCGGCGCCTTCATTCCGGGGATTCGCCCCGGTCGCCCGACCGCCGAGTACCTGTACAAGGTGCTGACCCGCATCACCTGGGCTGGAGCCGTGTTTCTGGGCCTCGTGGCGGTGCTCCCCTTTCTCTCACAGCACCTTACGAATGTGCAGTCGTTGACGCTGTCCAGCACTGGTCTCCTGATCGTCGTTGGTGTCGTGCTGGACACGATCAAGCAGCTCGAGGCCCAGCTCCTCATGCGTAACTACCGCGGCTTCATCCGCTAGGGCGAGGAAAGAGACGAGTTGCACATTCTGCTGATCGGGGCGCCGGGCGCGGGGAAGGGAACCCAGGCGCAGGCGCTGGTGGACGAATTTGGATTTGCCCACGTAGCGACAGGCGATATGTTCCGCGACGCGATTGCCCGCGGGACCGACCTCGGGCTCAAGGCGAAAGGCTACATGGAGAAGGGCGATTTGGTGCCAGATGAGGTGACCGTCGGCATGGTCATGGAGCGGCTGAAGCAACCGGACACGACGAAGGGCGTGCTCCTGGATGGCTTTCCGCGCAACCTGGCGCAGGCGGAAGCACTCGAGCGGGCGCTGGCGGCCGAGAATGAGGGTATTGACGAGGCACTGTATCTCGCCGTTCCTCAAGACGAGCTCATCCGGCGGCTTTCCGGACGCTGGCTCTGCCGGAGCTGCCAGTCGTCTTATCACGAAGTCTCCGGTCCACCGGCGGTCGCGGGACGCTGCGATCGCTGTGGCGGTGAGCTCTACCAGCGGCCCGACGACACGGTGGAGACCGCAAAGCATCGGGCCAAGGTGTACCTCGAGCAGACCGCACCGCTCATCGAGCATTACCGGGGAAAGCACGTGCTGGACGAAATCGACGGGGCCCGCTCGATCCCGGAGGTTCGTGAGGCGATGCTGGACACGGTGCGCCGTCGACTCAAGAAGATCTGATACAATACGTGGCGCCGGTTTATGTGTATTGGCGGTCTTGGCGTCCCCGTGAGACGGTGCGTCTTCGGGGACGCTGCGCAGTGCAATCGGCGCGGGCAGGTGGGTTACAGTGAAAGTTCAAGCGTCCGTCAAGCCGCGCTGCGAGAAGTGCAAGATCATCCGTCGCCACGGCGTGGTCCGTGTGATCTGCGACAACCCGCGGCACAAGCAGCGCCAGGGCTAAGCAACCAATGATGACGCGTGGGCGGATCCTGCCCGCGCGTTCGTAGCTCACGACCAGGGGGAAGACGGTGGCGAGAATCGCCGGGGTCGACGTACCGAACGACAAGCAAGTGCAGATTGCGCTGACCTACATCCATGGGATCGGCCGGACGCGAGCCCGCGAGACCGTGGACGCCGTCCGCATTGTCCCTGAGACCCGGGTCAAGGACCTCACCGATGAGGAGGTCGCGCACGTGCGCGACTACATCGACCGCCACTTTACCGTCGAGGGCGATCTGAGGCGCGAGGTCAATCTCAATATCAAGCGACTGATGGAGATCGGCTGCTACCGAGGGCTTCGGCACCGCCGGGGCTTGCCGGTTCACGGCCAGCGAACCCGGACCAACGCCCGAACGCGGCGTGGCCCGCGACGCACGGTTGCTGGGCGCCGACGCGCGTCGGCAAAGAAGTAGGCCGGAGGAGGCATCTTGGCAGACCGACGTAGAGGCGCGCGGCCCCGGCGGCGCGAGCGTAAGCAAGTACCGCGCGGCAACGCCTACATTCAGTCGACGTTCAACAACACGTTGGTGACCATTACCGATCCGGATGGCAACGTGCTCTCGTGGAGCAGCTCCGGCGTCGCGGGGTTCAAGGGCTCGCGCAAGAGCACGCCATTCGCGGCGAGTCAGGCGGCGGAAGACGCCGCCAAGAAGGCGATGGAGCATGGCGTCCGGCAGGTCGACGTTTTCGTGAAGGGGCCAGGATCAGGCCGTGAGGCTGCGATCCGCTCGCTTCAGGCGACTGGCCTCGGGATTGCTGCCATTATCGACGTGACCCCGATCCCCCACAATGGCTGCCGACCGCCGAAAAAGCGGCGGGTCTAGCGCTCGTTCCGAATCGGCTCGCAACTCGCGCGAGGCGCTCTGAGCGTCTCGTGCAATATGTTCGTTAGGAATTGCCAATGGCACGATATACGGGGCCGAACTGTCGGATCTGTCGCCGGTTCGGAATGAAGCTTTACCTCAAGGGCGAGCGGTGCTTTGGTCCGAAATGCGGTGTCGAACGCCGTCGCTATCCTCCCGGGGAGCATGGGCAAGGACGCCACAAGGTGTCCGAGTACGGCCTGCAGCTCGGCGAGAAACAGAAGCTCCGCTACATCTATGGTGTGCTGGAGACTCAGTTCCGGCGGCATTTCGCGGAGGCAGACCGGCTTCCTGGAATGACCGGCTCGAACCTGCTCTCCATTCTGGAGCGCCGGCTAGATAACGTCGTCTATCGCCTTGGGTTTGCCTCCTCGCGCGATCAGGCGCGCCAGCTCGTCACGCATGGGCATTTCGAGGTCAATGGCCGGAAGACCGATATTCCCTCGGCGATCATTCGCGAGGGCGACATCATCTCGGTGCGGCAACGCATCCGCAACAGCGAGTACTTCGTGGCCACCAAGGAAGGCCTCACAGAAAAATCGGTGCCGGCGTGGCTGAGTCTCAATCGCGAGAACCTCAGTGGTCACGTCGCGCGCTTACCTGAGCGCGACGAGATCGACACGCCGGTAAATGAGCAACTCGTGGTCGAGTACTACTCCCGCTAATGAGCGTGGGGGCTGCCTCGATCCTCGCGAAGGAGAGTTTGAGCTTGCAGGAAGATATCAGCTCGGCTGTGGAGACACTGTATCTCTCGAACGAGCTGGGTCAATTTGAAATCGAGCCGCTCGCGAACGGTTTCGGTTTGACGGTGGGCAACGCCTTGAGACGAGTGCTCCTCTCGTCGCTGACGGGCGCGGCTATCACCGCGATTCGGGTCGAGAACGTCTACCATGAATTCTCGACTGTTCCCGGCGTGCGTGAGGATACCACGGAGCTCATCCTGAACCTCAAGCAGGTTCGGATGCGCTCGTATACAGATGACGCCGTGAACGTGCGGCTGGAAAGCTCTGGTCCCGGCATCGTGACCGCGGGCGATATTCAGGTGCCCCCAGAGATCGAGATCGTGAACCCAGAGACCCCGATCGCCACCCTGGATGGCCCAGAAGCGCGGCTTGACATGTTGCTGACGATCGAGAAGGGGCACGGCTACCTCACCGCTGACGGCCGGGAGCCCTTGGAGCTGGGTGCTATCCCGATCGACGCGGTGTTCACGCCGATACGACGGGTGAACTACCGGGTCGAGAAAACCCGTGTCGGCGCCCGGACGGACTATGACAAGCTGTTGCTGGAGATTCAGACGGACGGCAGTATCAGCCCGAAGGATGCACTGGCTGAAGCCGCGCAGATCCTGATCGAACACTTCGAGATCTTTGCCCAGCTTACCGGACCGGGCCCGCAGCCCGGTCCGAAGCCTGGCATCGGTGCTGGCGCTGTGCCATCCCGGCTTCAGGACATGCCGATCGAGGTTCTGGACCTGTCGTCCCGCACCTACAACTGCCTGAAGCGCTCGCAGATCACAACCGTCGGCCAGATCCTCACGATGAGCGAGGACGAGTTGCTGGGGCTGCGCAATTTCGGGCAGAAGTCGCTCCAGGAGCTGCATGAGAAACTGGCGGAGCACGGCATCGTGACCTCCAGCGATGGCTCCTCGCGGGGTCCGGTTGGCGATGAGGGCGACGAGGAGCTGGACGACGACGCATACGACAAGGATGAAGAAGAGGAGCTCGCCCGCCCACGCGGCCGGCGTCATGGGGGCTTCGAAGAGCCCGTCGATGACGACGGCGACGTGCGGTAGGGCCCCGGCCCTCCGGACAGAGGTGGTGTAGTGCGACACCGACACGGACCACGAAAGCTCGGCCGACCGACCGGGCACCGGTCTGCCCTGCTGAGGAATCAGGCCACTGACCTGTTCCGCTATGAGCGGATCCGAACCACCGAGCCCAAGGCCAAGGAGCTGCGCTCGTTCGCGGAGCACCTGATCACGCTCGCGAAGCGGGGTGACCTGCACGCGCGTCGCCAGATCATCGCAGAGCTGTACGACACGCGTATTGCCCACAAGCTCGTGGAGGAGCTCGCACCCCGCTTCGGCGACCGACCGGGTGGCTACATCCGATTGTTCCATCTGGGGCCGCGACGGGGCGATAGCGCTCCCATGGCGCAGGTGGAGCTGGTGTTCTAGGCGCCGTGCAGGCTGACTGCGTTGCCCGCGAATCTGCCCCGTGAACGGCCGGGCTCGACTGACCGGGTCATCCGGCTCGATCTGGAATACGAGGGGACAGACTATCGGGGCTTCGCACCGCAGGCGAATGCGCGGACCGTGGGAGGGGAGCTCGAGCGGATCCTGGCTCGCATCTGTGGCGAGGCCATTCGGGTCACCCCCGGTGGGCGAACCGATTCCGGCGTCCACGCCCGCGGCCAGGTCGTTAGCTTTCGGGCCCGCAGCGCGATCTCGACCGACGAATTGAAGAAAGCCCTCAATGCGCTGGTCGACCCGGACCTGTACATAACCAACGTCAGCGAAGCAGCGGACGACTTCGACGCGCGGCACAGCGCGGCAAGTCGCCGATATGGGTACACAATCTGGAACGCGCCAGCGCGCAACGTCTGGCACCGGAGATGGATGGGACACGTGGCGGCGCTATTGGATGCCGAGCGGATGGATGCGGCGTGCCAGGCTCTCGTGGGCCGGCACGATTTCGCGGCGTTCCGCACGCATCAGAGCCAGGACCCGCCGGGCCTCGGGACCGAACGGTGCGTGCATGCGGTATCCTGGGCACGACATACGAGGGCCCCAGAGATCGTGGAATTCGAGATCGAGGCGGACGCGTTTCTCCGCCATATGGTGCGAACCATCGTCGGCTCGGCGATCCAGGTTGGCAAAGGCAGGCTACCAGGCAGCGCCATCGGCGAGATGCTCGAGTCGCGCCAGCGAGCGGCGGCAGGGCCCACGGCACCGCCGCAGGGGCTGACGTTGCTCGAGGTGAAGTATTAACGCGAGTGCGTGCCAGGGGCGGCGCGATCTGAAGGCGGAGCCGACGAAAGGCGGGACGAATGAGTAAGAATCCGAATCCCTCGCAAACGTATTCACCGCGTCAGGCGGAGATCTCGCGCGCCTGGCACGTGATTGACGCGACCGAGCGCCCGCTGGGTCGACTCGCCAGCGAGGTCGCTGGCCTGCTGCGTGGCAAGCACAAGGCGATGTTTGCGCCCCATCTCGATGTGGGCGACAACGTTATCGTCGTCAACGCCGCGAAGGTCGGCATCACCGGGAAGAACAAACTCAAAGAGAAGATGTACTATCGCCACAGCGGCTATCTGGGCTCCCTGCGGGCGACGAGTCTGGAAGTCATGATGAATCGGTGGCCCGACCGCGTCATTGAGCACGCCGTGCACGGAATGTTGCCAAAGGGATCGCTGGGGCGAGCAACGCTCCGGAAACTCCACGTGTACGCGGGGCCGACGCATCCACACCAGGCCCAAACGGGCAAGCCAGAAGGGACGCAAGTATCATGATCAGGACTCCGAGGGTGCCGCGGACCGGCGTCACCGGTATTGGCGGCCGCAAGACCGCCACCGCGCGCGTGCTGCTTCAGCCGGGCACTGGGAACATCATTGTCGAAGGCCATCCCATGGAGGAGCGCTTTGCCCGGTTGACCTGGCAGAGCCAGATCACGATGCCGCTGCGCGTCACCAACACCGCGCGCAATTACAACGTGCTGGTGAAGGTGTCTGGCGGCGGACCGTCCGGCCAGGCAGGTGCCATTACCCACGGAATCGCCCGCGCTCTCGTCAAGGAAGACGAGAACCACCGGGCGGCGCTCCGCGCGGCTGGCCTCCTGACCCGTGACCCGCGCGCCAAGGAGCGCAAGAAGCCGGGCCTCAAGCGCGCCCGCAAGGCGCCGCAGTACACCAAGCGGTAGGTCGCGAACGTTCGAAGCAGAAGGGCTGCACCATATCAGTGCAGCCCTTCTGCTATTCCGGCTACAGCTATCGGGGCGGTTTAAGCTCCCTGCCCTCCCCTATGGGCCGGCTATACCCGAGGGGGCGCGACGTAGAGGATCCCCGCGCTGAACAGCAGGAAAAGCACGACGGAAACGGCAAGGCTCTTGTCACACAGCAGGAGCTCTTCTGGGCTTCCGCCGAGCCCCTTTACCATGGTCAGATACAGGTAGCGAAACACCCCGTACAGCACCAGGGGAATCGTCGCCATCATTGCGTGATTACGCGGCACGTTCTCCGCGGAAAAGGTGTACAGCGAATACGCCATGATGCTCGCCGTCGCGGTGATCACGATCAGATGGTCCAGGAACGCGACAGTGTAGTGCTCCAGTGCCGGTCGATGCGCTTCCGCCTCGTCATCCATCTCGACGATCTCAGAGCGGCGCTTCCCAAAGGCGATCAGCAGCGAGCCCAGGATGGTGCAGACGTACAGCCACGGCGAAACCGGCACGTCGACGGCAACGGCCCCCGCGATCACGCGGACTACGAAGCCCGCCGCGATCGCGAAGACGTCCAGCAGCACGATGTGTTTCCACCACAGAGAGTACGTGACGGTAATCACGACGTACGCGAGGCAAACGACGATGAATGCTGGCCCGACAAGCGCCGCGAGGCCGAAGCCGATGATGGCGAGCGTGGCTGCTAGCACGATACCGAGTTGAGTCGGAATCTGGCCGGACGCGATCGGGCGGAACCGCTTTGTTGGATGCCGCCGGTCGAGATCGACATCCCGCAGGTCGTTGACGAGGTAGCCGGCGCTGGAGATTGCACAGAACGCGCCAAAGGCAAGGAACGCCTGGACCAGGAGCTGGAGATTGGTGATCTGGAGCGCGTAAACCAGCGCGAAGAAGACCAGCCCGTTCTTCAGCCATTGCTTGGGACGCAGCTCACGAATGACGGCGCGAAGCGTCAACGTTGGCCCAGGGGCGCGGGCGGGTGATGGGGCGGGTGCGTCAGCAAGCATGCGCTCGGAGGTACGGCTCATGGGGCCGGCTCGAGCGGCGACCGGTCAACGCCAGGGCAACGGTGGCGGGGTTGGGCTCGTCGCAGACCGCGAATACTGCATCCAGGTGAGGGGATTGGCTGGGCGGTGACCACTCCAGCGTAACACTATAGGTTGCACGAGTCTTGGGGATCAATGCCGGTATACTTTTCGCGATGACAAGCCGTGCTCCCCGGGTTCGGCTCGACGAGTTTCTCGTGCAGCGCGGGCAGGCGGCGAGCCGCGAAAAAGCCCGTGCGCTGATTCTTGCTGGCCGGGTGACGGTAGCTGGATCGGACCGCGTCAAGCCGGGCCTTCTCGTGCGGCCAGATGTGCCGGTCGCGATCGCGGAGGGGCCCGAATTCGTCAGCCGCGGCGGACACAAACTGGCCCACGCGCTGAGCAGCTTCACCCTGTCTCCCACGGGCCTTACCTGTGCCGATATCGGCGCCTCCACAGGCGGCTTCACCGATTGCCTGCTGCAGCGCGGCGCGGCCCGGGTTTACGCAATCGACGTCGGCTACGGGCAGCTCGATTGGAGACTTCGCACTGATCCGCGGGTGGTGGTGCTAGAGCGGACCAATGCACGGTACCTCGAGGGGCTGCCGGAACCGGTGGACCTCGTTGTCGTGGATGCATCCTTCATATCGCTCCAGACATTGCTGCCGGCGATTACGCACATCGTGCGGACAGGCGGCGATCTGATCGCGCTTGTGAAGCCGCAGTTCGAGGCGGGGAAGGATCGGGTCGGGAAGGGCGGAGTCGTGCGCGATCCCGGGGTTCATCGCGAGGTCCTGAGCGAATTTGCGCGGTGGGTCGAGGCTGCGCAGCTCGGGTTGCTCGGTCTCGTCGCGTCGCCGATCCGTGGCCCCGCGGGGAACATCGAGTTCCTCGCCCATGTCCGAATGGCACCGTCCTCCGCAAGCTCCGCTTCCGCCATGCAACGCATCGATCACGTCCTCGCTGAGGCCCAGGAGGTCCCCTAGGAGTGGCTCACGTCGCGTTGGTCTATCAGCCTGCCGTGGAGGCTTCGCGTGCCCTCGCTGAGGCTTGTGAACGTGATCTGGAGCACCGCGGGAAGAGCTCAGAGGTGATGAGCTCCCGCGACCTGGCCGCCGAGACTTCACTCGAGGGGTTGGAGCTCGTGGTCACGTTTGGCGGAGACGGAACGATCCTCAGAACAGCCCGCTGGCTCGCCGGACGTCGAATCCCGATCGTCGGCGTCCAGATGGGACGGCTCGGGTTTCTCGCGGAGCTCCTTCCCGCGGAGCTTCCGCTGGGCCTCGTCCCATACGTCGAGGGGAGTTTCTGGCTCGACGAGCGCGCGATGCTCGAGGCTGAAATGGATGAGCCGCCTGCTGGAGCGACGTCCGCCGAGCAGGGAGCCGCTAGCCAGGGCTACGCTGGAGGGCATGAGGCGAGGGATCTGTGCGCCCTGGAGCACTGTCTGGCGCTGAACGACATCGTTATCGGACGGGGAGCGTCCCCACGCACGGTCACCGTCGAAGTTCGAATCGATGGCAATCAGCTCCACCAGTTCCGCGGCGATGGTCTGGTCGTCGCCACTGCGACGGGATCCACCGCGTACTCGTTCGCTGCTGGGGGGCCGATCCTTGCGCCAGGCTCCACCGATCTCGTCATCACGGCGATCTGTCCGCACATGTCGTCACTAAAGAGCGTCGTCGTGCCGGGCAACCTGCCGCTGCAGCTGCGCGCCTGGGCGACGGATCCGCCGATCCTCTCCATCGACGGTCAGGTGGACCACCCCCTTGCCAACGAGCAGATCGTGCGGGCCCGCCTCAGCGACTGCCGCACGGTGTTCGCGCGCCAGGGGACGCCGACCGAGTTCTATAGCCGTATTCTCGCCAAGCTGGACTGAGCATGGCAGGCGCGATCGGCGGCGCGCACCTCCTTCTGCAAGAGTTGTCGGTCCGCGATTTCGCAATAATCGACGCCCTCCGAATCGAATGGGCCCCTGGCTTCAACGTGTTGACCGGCGAGACCGGCGCGGGTAAGTCCATCATTGTGGACGCATTGGGCGCCGTGCTTGGCGACCGAATGGATCCGAATTGGGTCCGAGCCGGTGCGGACCGCGCCTGGGTGGAGGCCGTCTTCTGCGGGGACGGGGTTCCCGCGGACGTGGTGGCGACCCTCGAGTCGAGCGGTGTCCCCCTGGAGGATGGCCAGCTCATTCTGACGCGGGACGTCTCCAGCGGGCGAAGCGCGAGCCGGGTCAATGCGCGAACGGTGCCCCTCGCGGTGACGCAGCAGCTCGCCGACCGGCTTGTCGACCTTCATTCGCAGGCGTCCCACCTGTCGCTCTTGCGGCCCCGGGAGCACCTGGGGATCCTAGATCGGTATGCGGGGTTGGAGGGGCTTCGGGCCGAGATGGCCAGCCGAGCCCGCGCACTCCAGGGTGTACGCCGGCAGGTCGCCGAGATCGAGGACGCGAAGCGTCAGACCAGCCGAGAGGCGGTCCTGCTCCGGCACGAGGTCGAGGAGATCGACGCCGCCGGGGTCCGCGCGGAGGAAGAGCAAGAGATCGAGGCTCAGCGGCTGCGCCTCAAGAATGCACTGCGGCTGCGCCAGCTCGCGGAGCTGGTCTCGGTAGCGCTGCACGGCCGCGAAAACCGACGCGGGGCTGGCGAGCTTCTCGAGCAAGCGGCGGCGGCGGTGGACGAGCTCGCGAGCCTGGATCCGGCGGCGCACCTTCCCGTCGAACGCCTGCCGGACGCTGTCGACGCGGCAGATGAGCTCGCCCGCGCAGCGCGCCGCTATGCGGACGAGCTCGAAGAGGACCCAGCCGCGTTGGATGCGCTCGAGGAGCGGCTCCTCGCTCTGAGCGACCTCAAGCGGAGATACGGTGCCACGTTGGCTGAGGTGCTAGCGTACCGGGATCAAGCCGCCGAGCGCCTGGACGCCATCGAGCACCATGAGGAGCGGGTCGCCGAGCTTGGTGAGCAAGAGCTGGAACTGCGGCGGGCCGCCGCGGTGACCGCCGAGCAGCTTTCCCGGGAGCGCCGTGCCGCGGTTGGGCGACTCGAGCTCGAAGTGGAGCAAGAGCTGAGTGATCTCGGCATGGGTGGCGCCCGCCTCTCCGTCGCGCTCTCTGGGCGCCCCGATCCCAATGGATTGACCTTCACGGACGAGCCGGAGCCCCGCGCGTTCGACGCGAGTGGTGCGGACCAGGCGGAGTTCCTGATCGCCTCGAACCCCGGTGAACCGGCGCGGCCACTCGCACGTATCGCCAGCGGCGGCGAGCTCGCGCGGTTCATGCTGGCCCTGAAGTCCGTATTGTCAGAGGCCGACGAGACTCCCGTGCTCATTTTTGACGAGATGGACCAGGGTGTTGGGGGTCGAATGGGCCACGTCATCGGAGAGAAGCTGTGGCGGCTTGCCCGCGCCCACCAGGTGCTCTGTATCACCCACCTCCCGCAGGTGGCCGCATATGCAGACGCGCACTACCTGGTGACCAAGGCGAGCACCGGCGACCGCACCACCACGGCGGTGACCCGCTTGAGCAACGAAGAACGAGTCGGCGAGGTCGCGCTCATGCTTGGAGGCGTCCGCGCAGGCGCCGCCGCCCGACAGGGAGCCGAGGAGCTCCTGAGCAGCGCAGCGGTGTGGAAGCAAACCTGGGCTCAGAGCTGATGCGTCGGGCTGGTACCGAGCTCTGCTGATTGCAACCCACCCCGCCAGATTCAATAGTTCGACTATTGAAGGATCAATCGCGCGACCATTGGAGGATTTAATCGCGACCATTGAAGGAATAACTGCTAGACTACTGGAGGATTCTTGACTCCTCTCCCGTGGAGTATCTCGCCACCTCATGGAGGTTAGGACCACCTACAGCCAGACGGCTGCCTGATGCGCCTGACCCAGGGAAGGGATGCATGGCCGTTCGCCCAACCGGCATCGCCACCCGGCATCTGGAGGCGGTCATCGCTCGGCGGCTGACCGAAGAGCCCGTCGTGGTGCTGAATGGAGCTCGGACTGTAGGCAAGAGCACCCTACTGCACTCTTACGCCCGGGCTCGCGGCGTCCAGGTGCTTGACCTCGACGACCTCGCGACGCGCCAGGCAGTCGCAGCGGACCCGGCATTCTTCGTCACCGCCCCCGAGCCGGTCTGTATCGACGAGTTCCAGCATGTCTTGCCGGTACTGGATGCGATCAAGGCGGAGCTCAATCGAGACCTGCGACCCGGACGCTACCTGCTGACCGGATCCACCCGCTACGCGACCTTGCCGGTGGCAAGCCAGTCGTTGACCGGGCGGGCCCACGTCATGACCACGTGGCCCTTCTCCCAGGGGGAGCTGCGCGGGAGACGGGAGACGTTCCTCGATAACGTGATCACCAATCCCGCAGGCCTGGTCAGGTCTACTGTTTCCATGACGACGCGGCGCGACTACGAGCAGATGATCTTGATCGGCGGGTTCCCGATCGCGGTGGCTCGGCCCACCCCAGAAGGCCGGCGGCGGTGGTACCGGGATTTCGTGGACATGGTGATCGAGCGGGACGTGCTCGAGATCCGCCGAGTTCGCCAGCGTGACGTGCTGCCCCAGATTCTGCGCCGCCTGGCCGCGCAGAGCGCCCAGTTGTTGAACCCGGCCGCCGTGGCACGGACGATTGATCTCGATAAGAGCACAGTGAACGACTTTATTCGGCTGCTGGAGTCAGTCTTCCTGGTGCATCGGCTCGGCGCGTACGGCCGCATGTTGTCCTCGCGCGCCAACCGCTCCCCCAAGGTGCACCTCGCCGACAGCGGCCTCGCCGCCTACCTGCTGGGCATCACCGAGAGCCGGTTGGCGGTCCGGGCGCCGTCCACCCTGACCGAGTTTGGGCATGTCATCGAGACCTTCGCGGTGAATGAGGTCCTCAAACAAGCCAGTTGGGCGGAGGCCCCGCTCACCTTCAGCCACTTCCGCACCAAGGACGGCCAGGAGGTTGATCTCGTCTGCGAGACCGACGACGGGTGGATCACCGGGGTCGAAATAAAGGCGGGGAGCAGTGTCGAGGACAAGGACTTCCGCGGGCTGCGGCTGCTGCGGGACACACTCGGCCGTGAATTCGTTGGCGGCGTTGTCCTGTACCTGGGTCCGCGCTCCTATACCAGGGAGGACCGCCTGCACGTGCTCCCGCTGGACTCACTCTGGAGCTGAGGAGCCGGACCAACCGGCCCGGCCCGATGTCAGCTATGGATCACCAACTCACCCGTGCGGATCTTGTCCGTGATCGCGACCGCTCGCTAGTTCGGGGCGCAGCCTACCCGGTGCTCTGCGACCCTACCCCGTGTGCCGGGCGCGCTCGATCTCCGCCGGGCTGTAGCGATAGGCGCGGAATACCCGGTTCACCTCGGCGGTTCCGACTTGCCCGAAGGAGGAAAAATCGAACGTGCCAAAATAGGGGTTGACGTACTCCCAGACCAATGCCCCCTCTCGCGTCACCTCGAAGAAGCGGCCGAAGACCCCCTCGTTGATCAGCGTGTTGCCGTTGGGCAGCCGCTGCGCATTTGAGATGCGCGCGGAGAAGAAGTTGTCGACCGGGTGCTCCTGGTACTGCCACACGATTTCCTTGGTGGCACGGTCTACCTCGATGACTCGCGAATGGGGCGTGCCGTCGTCGGCGCGGATGGCGCCATTGTCGAAGAGCAGAATATTGCCGTTCGCCAGCTCCACCGGCGCGTGCTGCCCGGAGAGGGGCGGCGCCCCCAGCTTCCAGACGATCGCCCCGCTGGCCCGCTCGATCTCGATCACGGTTGAGAGATTGCGGAAGCTCAGGAGCAGATTGCTGCCCGCCGTCTCACAGATCCCGTTGCCGTTCATCCACATGCCTCGGGCATCCTGCGGGAATGGGATACCGTCTTCCACGGGGTCGAGGTGCTCCCAGGCGCGCCACTCCCACACGATCTGCCCCGCGATCGCCAGGGGCAATCCGTCAAGCCGCTCGCAGAGCTGCGTGACGCGGCCCTGCTGGCTCGTCGTCAATTGGATGCCCGGCTTGGCCGCTGACGCTCGTTCCACGAAGAGGATGGACCCGTCTTCCGGAGGCAGCGGCGGCACGTGCCAGACGACCTCCCCCGGTACGTTGAGCAGCTCCCGGCTGGTGGCGAGGATTGCGAGCGCCGGGCACGTACGCAACAGATGCTCGGCCAGCATGGCGCAGGCTGTGGTGACGTGCTCGCAGTTGTCGAGCACGATCAGCTCCTGCTTGGACTGCAGCGCCCGCACCAGCGTGTCGAGCAGCGGCTCGTCGGTGAGCTCGGGCACTCGCAGCCTGGCGGCCAGCGTCTGAGGCACCAACGCCGCATCAAGCACGGGAGCAAGCTCCACCAGCATAACGGCGTCACCGAAGTTTTTGGCGCTCCTGGCGGCAACTTCAATGGCCAGCCGCGTCTTGCCGACGCCGCCGGGCCCGGCCAACGTGACGAGCCGGGCGCCGGTCAGCAGCCGGGCGACCTTGGCCGTCTCGGTCTCCCGACCGATGAACCGGGTGAGCTGGATGGGCAGATGACGCTGCTGCTGCCCTTGTTTCGGCGGCTGTTCCGCCCTCTCGGTGTCAAACACAGCGTCGTGCTCTCGGCGAGGCAGTTCGCAAGGCGGGTCGATGCTGTGAGTTATCAGAAGAGTTCGGCGAGATCGTCGTACGTGTCCTCACCCCGCCGGGCGATCTTGCCGACCAGGACGAGCTGATCGCGGTCGAAGACCGCATAGATGAGTCTCCATTGGCCGACGCGCAGACGGTGAATTGGCCCCCGCAGCTTTGTCACCCCGTGCGGCCGGGGCTCCTGGGCGAGTCCCAGAATGACAGGGTCAGTGCGATCGAATACGTTAGACGGGACACCTTCGAGCTCTCTGCTCGCGCGACGCGTGAGGTCAACTCTGTACACGGGACGCCCGCGCGGCGCGGTACGCTCCGTAAGCGATACCGGTGCTGGGGTCAGCCCGGTACCGCGCGATCTCATCCTCCATATCGCTAATGTCCTCCAGGTCCTCTCGGTAGACCGCGGCGATCGCCCGGCGGATCAGTTCGGCGACGGACGTCTTCTGCTCGAAAGCCAGGCGCCTCAATCCCTCATGCTGATCCTCGGGCAGGCGGCAGACGACAAGCTTCATTGCCTACTCCTCTGGATGATCTCACGTTATCGCATTAGCATATTATCACCGGCTTGCGCTTGCACCGCTGACTGGTGATCGGTGGAGGTTCTGCGCTCTCAACCTCACCGGGCGTTAGGTCACTGAAGTCTGCGGTATCGGCCAAGTGCTGGATCACCTGCTCGACTGGAATGCGGGTGCCCTGAACGACCGGCTTCCCAACCATGATCGCCTCACCCGACATGTTGAGCAGTTCGCGGCTGGTGGCGAGGATGGTCAGCGCGGGAACCGTCTCGGTCTCGCGACCGACGAACCGGTGAGTTGGAGGGGCAGGTGACGCTGCACGCGCTGAGAATCGCCGAACGGACGGTCAGAACAAGTCACCTTGATCTGGCTTCAGCTTCGACGTGGGAAGGTAATGGCATATTTTGCCAGTCGGGGTAGACTGCTAACTGTAGATTGGGTTGGGAAGGACGAGCCGTGCCAACCAGAAACGTGGTTCTCACCGAGCGGCAGGAGAAGCTGATCGAGGCCCTCGTGCAGGCCGGCCGTTACCAGAACGCGAGCGAGGTCCTGCGGGATGGACCGCTCGTCATCCCAGTCGTGAATGATCTGCGACAACACATAGGCGTGTCATTCGCCATGAGCTTTAGGCCACTCTAAGGGCCAAATCGCCATCAAGCTTTAGGCCACCCCAGATCCGAGATTCATGACCATCGTCCACCCAAGGAGGTGGCGATGGGATTTCGGGA